>ERZ761607.221-NODE-221-length-117674-cov-9.330159_pt1 | contig 117674 bp, 95 predicted proteins | sample MGYA00511164_ERZ761607 | MGnify/ENA primary metagenome ERZ761607 (study PRJEB28899, sample SAMN02445080) | bioreactor sludge metagenome | biome: EBPR sludge | place: Australia: Brisbane, Thorneside Wastewater Treatment Plant | collected 2011-06-22 ...
GGGGGGGGGGGGGTCAAGTAGATTCTTGTCGAGCTCTTTGTACCCCGCCGATTTCAGCCCGCGGATAATTATGAAAGATTGCACCCCCGATCTCACTGCAACTTCCGATTCCGTCGATGTTTCTCTTGTCGTCTTGCCTGAGTGGGCTAAACTCGGGCTCCCGTCAGGTGAGGCGTCACGTCTGATTCGTCGGCCGGTCCGATAAACGGAGAATGGGCTTATGTGTGGAATCGTTGCATACGTCGGAAGGAAGATCGCTCAGCCGGTGTTGATTGAAGGGCTGAAGCGGCTGGAGTACCGCGGGTATGATTCTGCGGGGATGGCTGTCATTGACGGCGATTCCAACCTGCACATTCGACGGGCGGTGGGGCGCATTAGTGTGCTCGAACACACCATCGAGTCGACCGCCAGGCTGCCCGACTGCTCCATTGGCATGGCCCACACCCGCTGGGCGACCCACGGCGGGGTTACCGAGGCGAACGCGCACCCACACTCGGATAACCCCGGGCGCATCGCGCTGGTGCACAACGGGATCATCGAAAACTATCACGCGCTCAAGCAGTTTCTCTCCGACAAGGGCCACACCTTTTCAAGCCAGACCGATACCGAAGTGCTGGCGGTGCTGGTGGGGCATCTTTATGCCGAGTTGCACGCCCGCGGCAACGGCAATGGTTCTTCGCTGCTGGGCAAAGCGGTGCAGCTTGCGCTTCACGAAGTCGAGGGGACTTACGGCATCGCGGTGGTGTGCCGGGATGAGCCCGATACGCTCGTGGTGGCGCGCAAGGGTTCGCCGCTGATCATCGGGGTGGGGGATGATGAATACATTGTTGCTTCTGATGCGAGCGCGATCGTCGAACACACCAGCCGGGTGATTTACCTTGCCGATAATGAGATGGCCGTTCTGAAGCCCGACAGCTTCAAGACGACCACCATCAACGACATCGAGATCACGCCGACGATCACGCAACTGGAACATACGCTCGACGAGTATGAACTGGGCGATTACGAAAACTTCATGCTCAAGGAGATCTTCGAGCAGCCTTCGGCGGTGCGGAACTGCCTGCGCGGGCGGCTCGATCAGAAAGAGGGCCGGATTGTGCTGGGCGGGGTGGCCAATTTTGCCAAGGAGCTGGTGAAGGCGCGTCGCATCGTGCTCACCGCGCAGGGCACAGCATGGCATAGCGGGCTGGTGGGCGATTACCTTTTTGAAGACCTTGCCAAGGTTGTCACCGAAGCGACTTACGCGAGCGAGTTTCGCTATCGCAATCCGCTGGTGGAGGAAAACACCGTGGTGATCGCGATCAGCCAGTCCGGCGAAACCGCCGACACGCTGGCGGCGCTGCGCGAGGCGCGCGAGAAGGGCGCGCTGGCGCTGGGCGTGGTGAATGTGGTGGGCAGCACCATCGCCCGCGAGACCGATGCGGGCATCTACCTGCACGCCGGCCCGGAAATCGGCGTGGCGAGCACGAAGGCGTTTACATGCCAGCTAGCCGTGCTGACGATGTTAAGCCTCTTCATCGGCCGCAGAAAATTCATGAGCCAGCCGCAGTGCAGCCAGCTTATTGAAGGTTTAACCGAGATTCCCCAGCAGATGACCCGCGTGCTGGAGCACAGCGAGCACATCAAGGGCATTGTCGAGAAGTTCTGCGACCGGGAAAACTGGCTGTTCCTCGGCCGGGGGTATCATTATCCGATCGCGCTGGAAGGGGCTTTGAAGCTGAAGGAAATCAGCTACATCCACGCCGAAGGCATGCCCGCCGCCGAGATGAAACACGGCCCGATCGCACTGATCAGCCCGGGCATGCCCGTGGTGTTCATCGCGACGCGGGGCCAGCAATACGACAAGGTGATTAGTAATATCGAAGAAGTGAGGGCGCGAGGGGGCGAGATCATCGCGGTGGCGACCGAGGGCGATACGCAGATTAATCGGTACAGCGACCACGTCATCTACATCCCCGACACGCACGAGCCGCTGCAGCCGCTGTTGAGTGTGGTGCCGCTGCAACTATTAGCATACCATGCCGCGGTGGCCCGCGGCTGCAACGTGGACAAGCCGCGCAATCTGGCTAAGAGTGTGACGGTGGAGTGATGGGGTTGCGACTCGTTGTGCGGAAGTTCGTTCACTATCTCCTCGCAGAGTTTGATGCGTCGCTGGTTCGCCTCCCTCGTGAGTTGGCGCGTCAACGATCAAGTGTTTACAGACCGACACTTGCAGCGGTTGTCGCCTATCTGGGTGCGCGCAAGTCCCCGCTCACATGTGTTCAGGTCGGCAGCTTCGACGGGAAGACAAACGACGAGTTGTTTCCACTCGTGCGACTTCATGAAATTCGCTACATAGGAATCGAGCCTCAACGAGAGGCATTCCGTCGCCTCCAGGCGAACTGCTCTGATTTGGCTAATGCCATACTTATCAATGCCGCGCTGGGTGACTGCAACGATTCAAGAACGATGTTTCGAGTAAAGCCGGATAGGGGCGATTATCTTCGCACGGGACAACTGGCTTCATTCGACCGAAGTGTCATCTTGCGCGAACCGGGGATTCGTGAGACAGATATCGAAGAGATTCAGGTGGAGGTGAGAACCCTGGCATCGTGTCTGGGTCACGCGGGGGTGACTCAGATCGACATAGCGCAGATCGACTGTGAAGGATCTGACGATATGGTGGTCGCTCAGGTATTACAGCTATCTTCGCCCCCTGCAATCATTCGCTACGAAGGGAAACACCTTTCTCGTCGCGCTTCACGGGATGTCATATCTCGTTTGATTGCTGCTGGGTACGAGATTGCATTCAGTCCGGTTGACGTAATTGCTGTCAGGCTGCTCGCAGAGTTGTCGTTTGAAACATCATGATGACACCCGCGCCAGTCACTGAAGTGCACACTTTAGCGTGCCGAGCCCACGTCGGTTTTGCGCGATCCTGCCTCACCTCGTTATTGAAGGCGAATCCCGCCGGAACCAAGGTTCTGGTGCACGACGACGGGTCGCTTTCGGAAGCCGACGAACAGAGCCTCTGTCAGGATTTTCCCGCAATTCGAGTTGTGCGCCGCCGGATTGCCGATGAACTGATGGCTTCTGCATTGACCAGGTATCCGCGGCTGCGACGGTATCGCGCTGAGCATCCGCTGGCGCTCAAGTTGCTGGATGTAGTTCTTCTCTCGGCTGAGCCCATTATTGCGTACTGTGACACAGACATCTTGTTCTACCGCCCGGCCTTGGGCCTGTTCAAACTTCCCGAGCGAGCGAACGCGGTTTTCACGTGCGATATGTACAACTCATACTCGCTGCGATCGTGGCAGATCTATCGTCAGAAGATTGCTTGCTGTCGTTATGTGAACAGCGGCCTGTTCGTCGTGAACCGGTCAATACTAGATTTGGACAGGCTTGAGTGGGTGCTTGGACTCAACACGCCGCCAGTGCTGAACCATTATCGGGAGCAAACCGCGTGGGCAATTCTTGCCGCAAACGCATCGACGCTCCTCATTCACCCGGACGATGTGCGAATAGTAAATGCAGACTCGGATGTATCGGACCTGATTGCTGGCCACTACGTCGCGACATTTCGAAAGAGGCTCGCGTCTGACATCGCAAAGCGACTGGCATGTGACACAAACGTGGGAGGTCGACACTTGCGGTATCTGCCGACGTCCCAATGTACGGCACTCGAAATGCTAAGGTACGAGGTATCGAGGCGGCTTGCGCGCTATCTGCCAACCCAGAACGCGGATCGCTACGTCGCCGTAACTAGCGAACTCACAGCCAGTCGGATATCTTAACATCGTATGTTTAGCACGTATGTCCTCGCCCAAGCTCAAACCCTCATGCCCGACGCGCGGTCTGCGTGGCTGCCGGTCGTGATGTTGCTTGTCATTGCGGTTGGCTTTGCGGTTACCAACATCATTGCCAGCCTGATTATCGGCCCCAGCCGGCAGGGGGCGGGGAAGAGCGAGACTTATGAAAGCGGGATGGTGCCGTTTGGCGATGCACAGAAGCGGTTCAACGTTCGCTTCTACATCGTCGCGATGATTTTCCTGGTAATTGACGTCGAAATCGTCTTTTTCTACCCGTGGGCCACCATTTTCGGCCCCTACTCCGCTTCGACCGATCCCGCGTTCGCCGGTTTTAGCACGGTGCTGCTGATCGAAATCCTGATTTTCACCGCATTGCTGCTGCTGGCGTATATTTATGCGTGGGGCAAGGGCGTTTTTCGCTGGGAATGACCTGTTCTTGGGTCGAATTCAAGCTTCAGGCGCGTTACACCAACCGCTGGATACTGCCGGGGGGTCATTGCGGCTAATCTCTTCAGGCTGCTTGGCTTGCTACGCCTTTCCGCATTGATGCACCACTGATTTTCGCACGGCGGGGGTGAAATTTGTGGTTGCGGATTCCGAATGGGGCAATTGAAATGCAACCCATGACGCTCGCGCCCGCCCCAACCGCCCCGCCGCCCGTAAGCCTCGGCGAGCGGGCGGAGGCGAACAGCGCGCCCACTGCCTCCATGCCCGTGGCGGGGTTGCAGGAGCGGGGTAAGCTTCGTCGGCTGCTTGGCCGGCCCGGCGTTTTGCTTGCCCTCATCACGCTTCTGGGCACCGGTTTGCGATTTGTAAGCCTCGACCAGCCGGCGCTGTGGGGTGACGAGGCGTTTACCTTTTCGCGGGTATGCGGCTCGTTTCGACAACTGCTGGACGTGCTGCAGTTTGATGGCTTTATGCCGCTGCACTATGTGGTGTATTGGTGGGTCGGGCAGCAATTTGAATTGTCGCCATTCACGATGCGCCTGCCGGTGGCGCTGGCCGGGTCGCTCATGCCCCCGGCGATGTACTTTCTCGCGCGACAGCTTGGCATTTCAGTTCGTACAAGCCTCGTCGTCGCGCTTTTCACGGCTAGCTCGGCCTACATGCTGGCCTACTCGCGCGATGCCAAGATGTATATGCCGTTCTGGCTGTTCTGCGCGACGCACATTGCCTGCCTGCTTTGGTGGATGGACGGAAGTAATCAGGGGCAAGGGGGAAGAGGCGAGCGGGCGGAGCAGACCGGATGGATTCGCCGACTATTACTTGCCCCTTATCACTCAATACTTGCCGCTGCCGTTTCCCGTTCCACCTTCCGCTGGCTTTGTTGGATCGCCGCCGGTTGTGCGATGGTGGGATACCACGCGCTGGGCCTGATGGTTGTCGGCGTTGAACTGCTGATTTTTCTGACGCATCGCCACCTTCACTGGCGACGGATTGTGCCGTTTGTCGTCGGCCTCGGGGCGATGGGGTTGCTGGTGTGGGGCCACTTCGGCCACTTCACCGATTGGGATAACCGTGTGAGCGAGAGCTGGAACAGTTCCGGCGTCCAGTGGGTGAATCTCTACAACGCCGAGCGAACCGGCCCCGACCTCGCGACATTTGCCGCAACGGCGTTTCTCATGAGTTGGGAATGGCCGGTGAAGAGCTGGCAGCGGGATATTGATCCGCGCGTCCTCAAGACGCTGATGACGGTGAGCGTCGGTTTCGGCATTCTGGTCGCCGGCGGGCTGGTCTGGGCGGTCGTGCGGCGCGCCGCGGGGCGGGATGCGGTCGCAACGCCGAGCGACGTCAACTCAAGCTGGCGACCCATCTTCTGGCTCGGCGCGTGGCTGCTGCTGCCCGCGTACGCGATTTACTGCAAGTCGGTTCCTCTGGGCAAGGTGCCCTACAACGAGCGATCCGGGACGCTCTTCGCCGCGCCGTGGACCGCGATCGGCATCGACCTTCCCGGGTCGCGGGGCGAGTGGACGGACTTGCTGGCCACGGGTTGCGCAACCGTCGCCCACCCGGTTCCATTGGCCGTGTTGGCGGTGTTGCTGGCCATCGCTGTGTGGCGGCTGATCGAGCGGAACAGCGTGCGCCGGCCGGGCGGTTTGCTGTCGGTCATTCTGCCGGGGGCGGCGCTCGCGGCATTCTTGTGCATCGAATATGTCGTGTTGCGGCAAATGGCCATCGCAGCGGCGGGGGAGCGCGACGGGTGGAACTCATTCTGGATGCCGCGCTATCTCGGCGCGCTCTGGCCGGCGTTTGCGATCATCCTCTGCGCCTCGCTTATGAACCTGCCGACGCGCGGCCTGCGGGTGAGTTCGATTGCCTTGCTCATTGCAGTCAATCTCACACAGTTTTCAGTGCGCGTCTGGGGCGGCAGCGAACCGCCGACCGGGATGATGGCGCGCGACATCGTTGATGCCCAGCCGCTGCACATCCGCAGCAAGCAACTGGGGCTCGATCTGACCCGCGCCAATTTCTTTCTCGCCACGGGCACCGGCACCCCGCGGTTTGATCGGGCGCTGGTGCAGGCGGCGCGGCTGCCGGTCGTCGCGCCCACCACGCGCACCTACATGCAGACGGGCATCTGGTCGCCCGAACCCGGCGGCGGGGTGCTGGGGTCGTTTGCGATGCGCTACTACCTGTGCCACCTCGTGGGCGTCGATGCCGATCCGCCTTCTTTTCGCCGTCGCACCGCGCTGGTTGACCGCCAGTGGTTCGTGCAAAGCGGCACCAGCCCGAGGCTGATCGCAGGCGACGTGAAGAAGCTGCCGGAAATCCAGCGCGTGGTGACCTGGGACCGCTACGGCCAGCGTCGGCCCGATGCGCCAGTGCGCGACCCAATCGCTGCGGCGCTTGGCCCGGGCTGGCGGTTGATTTCTGACGACGGCTTTGCGGCCCGCGATCACTGGACGTGGCGGAAGAAGTACGAGCTTCGCCGCCGCGAGTACGCGCGCATCGCCGTCCACGCAACGCCCGCAACGCCATCAACGCCAACACCCTCGACACCACCTCCCACCACCGCTTCCGCCGGGGCGCAGTGAGCCACGACTCTCAACCGCGCGGTGCAGCGGCTGAACCTGTTGGACCATTCGACGCCTCCGGCGATCCGGATGACAACGCCTGCGACGCCGTCGGCAGCACTTCAAACCCCCGCGGTTGAATCGCGTCGGGGTTCTTGCGGAAGAGGCGCTGCGCGAAGTAGATGATCGCCACCGCGGTGCCCACGATGATGTTGAGTAGCAGACCCTGCACAATCGTTGTGAACAGCGTCGCCACAAACGCCTGCGCCGATTCTTCGTTGAACTGCTTCCAGTCAATACCAAAGAGCGCATCGGTCAGCCCGACTGCCATCATCCCAGGCAGCAGATCGCCAATCCACGCATACGGAAACACCGCCGTCGCTGCCATGCGCAGGCCGTAACCGATGAAGATCGACGTCTTCATGAACGGTTTTCGGTACAGCCGGCGAACGAAAGGGGCGCAGCTCACGGCCACATACGCCCCAATGAACAGCAGCACCCCGACCAGCATCGCGCCGCGGTCTGCTTCCGGCCAGGCGAAGACGAAACTCGGCACTGAAGCGATGCCACACACCGCCGTCCAGACGCCGACGCGCTTCCAGACATCCCCGGAAGTGAGCGGGGCCAGTGAGATAACCGGCCCGGGCTGCGCCGGCGTAACCTCGTGTGGCGCGGCATGTGGCAGATCGTTCATTAGAGCGACTCCTGTTGGCTGTCGTCGGCGCTCGCGTATGATCGATCGCCAATGAGCCTTACACCAGCGCCGCAACCAGCGTCGAACCTGCCCCCGCCGCTCCCACCGACCGACGCAAAGGCATCGTGGCGGGCGTGGGTAAGTTGGGCGGTGATCGTCGGTTGTGTGGTCTTGGTGGTGAGCGTGAATTTCACGCGCAAGCAGAAGCCGCGCGAGGCTGACGGCCCGACCGCCCAGCAATTGATGATGTTCCGGTATGCCATCGGCGCCGATCGCGCGCTCGGCACGCTGGCCGGCACGCAACCCGCCAACTCCGCGGGGGCGCAGGTCGCGCGGCAGATGCGCAGCAATGCATCCACCGACGCCGACCGATTATATGCCGGGCTGTTAACCTGTGTCGTACACGCGCGCGAACAAGGCCTCGCCGATGTCGCGGCGGCGCTCGACTCCAGCGATGCGAACGTGCGTGCCGCAGCCGAGGCGTTTCTGGCGATCCTTGACGCGCCCGGACCGCGCGTGACCGATACGGCGCGCCAGGCGCTGGTCGATCGGCATAAATGGATAGGGCGATACGTCGTCGCCACGGTTGATCCGTCGCGCTCAGACGAACGGTCGGTCCTGCAGGCAGAGGCGGTTCGTACCTTTTCAGTCCTGGCGGGGTTCCTGGCCGTGGTGGTCGTGGCACTTCTGGTCGGAGTGGCGCTGCTGGTGACGGGAGTTGTCCTGCTCCTCACCGGCAAATTGCGCTTCGCGATAGCGGAGGGCGCGGGTCGCGATGTCGCGCTGCTTGAGGCGTTTGCGTTGTACCTGGGCCTGATGACGGCGGGGCTTGTCTGGGGCGCGTCGGATCTGCCCGGCGGGCGCGCGGTCGGGCTGCCGCTTCTGGTTCTCGCCTTCGCGCTGGGCATCGGCTGGCCGTTTCTCGGCCGGCGGGAGGGAACGACAACCACCGACATCCGCCGGGCACTCGGCCTGCATCGCGGGCGCGGCGTTTTGATCGAGACGCTGGCTGGCGTTGCCGGATACATTGCCCTCCTGCCCGTCATGGCGCTTGGGATTCTGATTACCTTCACTCTCACTCGCATCAGCGGTGCCGATGCCAGCCACCCGATCGGTGATGAACTCACCGGACCGCTCGCCGTGTTCATTCTGCTCACCTCCTTCGCCGCGGTGTTTGCTCCGGTGAGCGAGGAACTGATGTTCCGGGGCGCTTTCTTCGGCCATTTGCGCACGCGCGTGCACTGGGTGGCGGCGGCAGGAATCATCGGCGTGATTTTTGGTGCAATCCACCCGCAGGGGTGGGCGGGCGTGCCGGCGATCGCGATGGTCGGGTTTAACATGGCGGTGCTCCGGCAATGGCGAGGCTCGATCATCGCGCCGATCGTTGCGCACGCGCTGAACAATGGGACAATCGTGCTAATGGTGGGGCTGGCATTGCGCTGATTGCACAAGCGCAATCTGTGCCAACCGCACCTTCAGCAGCCGTCGGGCAGCCGCGTCAGAAACCAACGGTCTCGGCCACCACATACAACGGCCGCTGTTTTATCTCTTCATAGATGCGCCCGATGTACTCACCCAGAATGCCGACGCTGATGAGCTGCACCCCGCCGAGGAAAAGCACCGTGAGCAGGATGGTGAAGAATCCGCGGCCCACCTGGTCTGGGTATTTGATTGCAAGGATGAGATAGGTCGGAATCAGCAAAAATGCGATGAAAGAAACGAGGAACCCGAAATAGGTGACCCAGCGCAGCGGCTTGTTGCTGAAGCTGATCATGCCGTCGAGTGCATATTTGATGAGCCTGCGCAGTGTCTGCTTCGGCTTGCCCGCGGCGCGGTCTTTGCGGTCGTAGACGACAGTCGCGGAGGTGAACCCCAGCCAGCTTCGCAAGCCGGGAATGAACCGGTTGCGCTCGGGGAGCTTGTTAAAGTGATCGACAATCACGCGATCCATCAGGCCGAAAATGCCGGCATCCGGGCCATGCGGCAGGTCGGCGATGTGCTTCAGCACCGGATAAAACAGCCGAAACCCCATGCCGCGCAGGCCGTGCAGGTCGCCGCGCGTGCGCCGCTCGGCAAGCACCACCTGATTGCCCTCCTTCCACTTGCCGACCATCTCAGCAATGACCTCCGGCGGGTCCTGCAGGTCGCCATCGATCAACACCACACAATCGCCGCGCGCATGATGAATCCCCGCGGTGACGGCGGGCTGGTGGCCGAAGTTGCGGCTGAGCATCACGCTCTTAATGCGACTGTCTTCGGAATTGAACTGCCGGATGAGCTTTGCGCTATCGTCACGGCTGCCGTCGTTAACCAGGATGAGTTCCCACGGCTCGCTGGTCGAATCGAGGGCTGCGGTCATGCGACGGCGCAGCTCGGGCAGGTTTTCCTGTTCGTTGAAGATGGGAACGACGACGGAGATCATTCGGATCACATGCTTTCTACGATTCAGCCGCCAACTCTCAAGCCCTCCGCGAATCTGCGGGGTGCCCGCCGCGCCGATCGGCGTCAATCCATTGCCGCTTGCATCCGCTCGACTCGCATCTGATCGGCTTCACTCTTTGATCGGCTTCGGAGCGTAACCACATCGCGGTCGTCGAGAGGAAGGCGGAAAAAAGATGTTATCGGCCCCGCCAGCCCATCGCCGCTGTTGTAAGTATCGGAAGAACAATAGGTTTCATCAAAATCGGCGTCCTGGAATGCCGTAAAATGAGGGTCCCAAAGAGGTCCCAATCGGGTCCCAACAGGGTCCCAATCGGGTCCGAAAGAGTCCCAAATCACTTCATCAAGGTCTCGTTCTGGTCCCGGATTCCAACAAGCACATTTCAAATCGTCGCGCATCACTCTATACCGAAGCGCTGCGCAACCGGCGCACGCCAGCGCAGCGCGCTTGGGAAAATCCCGGTTTCCGGGCAACTGCTCCACTTTACCTAACCGATTTTCGTCCCATCGCGCGCTGCGCGCCGCCGCGGCGCCGCTCATCCGGCGCGGCTCGCCATCGCAGTCGCCAATCCGCATTCTGCGGGCTGACAGATGATCATCCAATCAGTGCCCCGCCGGGCGGCCCCCTTTACGCGGGTCGCACGCGGCATCCCAACCCTTGCCGTCTTTGCTGCGGCGGATGAGCTGCACGTTACCCACATCTTCCTTCGCCGGCATCACCTTGTGGCCGCGTTTCTTCAGTTCTTCGATGTTCTGTTCGCTTAGTGCACCTTTCTCGTACTCCAGCACATCCGGCTGCCACTGATGATGAATGCGCGGCGCGCCCACCGCCTCGGCGGCGGTTGCGTTTTCGATCAGCACTTTGAGCATCGCCTGCGCCGTTCCCGTAATGATCCGCGGGCCGCCCGATGCGCCGGCGATCATGAACACGCTTCCGTCTTGATTCAGAACGATCGTCGGCGACATACTGCTCAGCGGCCGCTTGCCCGGCTGTGGCATGTTGCGCTCGGACTGCACCAGCCCAAAATCATTCGCCACGCCGCGCCGTGTGGTGAAATCGTCCATCTCATTGTTCAGGCAAAACCCAAACTCCGGCACGGCCAACTTCGAACCGTAACTGAGATTGATCGTCTCGGTGCAAGCGACGGCGTTGCCGTGTTTGTCGATCACGCAGAGGTGGCTGGTGCCGGAGTCGTCGGGAATGGCGGTCGCGGAGCCGTATTGATCCGCGGGCAAAGTCTGGTCCTGTTTGATGCGCGCGGCGAGGGTTCTGGCGTACTTGCGTGAGATGAGTTTTTCAGTCGGCACTTCCGAGAATTGCGGATCGGCCAGCCAACGTGCGCGATCGGCGAAGGCGTGCTTCATCGATTCGACCAGTTCGTGCTGGCGAATCCAACCGAATGGCGGCAACTGCTCGGTGAAGCGCATGATGACCTTGGAATCGACGCCTTCGATCGTCTCGGGCACTTCGATGGGCCATGTAACATTCATTGCTTGATTCACCAACGCGCCGCTCACGACCATGGCGCCGTTGATTGTCGTCGTTTCGCTGGATGCACCCTGCATCAGCATCATCGCACGCGACAACGCCAAGCTTCGAAAGGAATTTGACTGGGTAAAGATCAACAGAAACTGTCCGATCGTCGTCCCCCCGCTGCTCGGCGGCGGCATGCCCAGAAAATCTCTGCCGAACTCCCGATACTTCAGCGGCTCAACTTCGCGATGCTGATACCCCGCCAGATCCTCCGACGTCAGAACGCCGCCATCATTCCTAACCGCGTTCCCGATCGCTGAAGCGATCTCGCCTTTGTAAAACGCGTCGGCCCCGTCGCGGGCAATCAGCTTCAGTGCCGCCGCTTGTTCGGGGTTGGTGATTTTGTCGCCGACTTTGATTTGGCCTTCGCGCAGGAATTTCTTCCACACAAACGCAAACCGCTGCTTGCGCGATTCATCGGCGTTGAACCACTTGATGCGGTTCTTCGCGCCGTCGATTTCGAACTGATCGACAAGATATCCTTCCTCGGCGGCGCGGATGGCGGGGGCGAGAACCGTCGCGCGGTCGAGTGTGCCGTATTTTTCCAGCGCAGATAGCAGACCGCGCACCGTCCCCGGAATCGCTACGGCCTTTCCACCGACGGTTGACGCTTCATTGTCGGCATCTTTCTCATAAAAATCGGGGCCTATGGCAGCGGGGGTGGTTTCGCGGTAGTTCAGCGCGATGGCGAGATTGCCGTGTTTCGGATCGTTGTTGAACTTGATGACCATGAACCCGCCGCCGCCGATGCCGCAGCTCATGGGGCGGACGACTGAAAGCGTGAAGCTCGTGGCGACGGCGGCATCCACCGCGTTGCCCCCTTTGGCCAGAATCTCCGCCCCCGCAGCCGAGGCAACAGGATGATCGGCGGCGACTGCGGCGGTTTGGAATGTCGCTTCAAAGGTGTCGGCGAGCTTGAATGCCGAGCTCTGTTTTGTGCAACCCAAAACCGCCGCCAGGAGGAATAAAACAGTCGCGCCGAAGCGTGACCACACGGTCGGGGGGAAGTGGCGTGTCTGAATCATGTTTCTCTCCGGCTGACAAGTAACCTGCCGCCCTGAACGGTTCTTCGGACGGACAATCTGGCTGCAAACCGACTTCGGGGATGGTTGTACCTTGCGGACCTGTTTTGCGACAAGACTTATCGGGCCTCGATCTTGCGGCAGAATTGTTGCAGATCGCAAAGTCGCGCGCCGGTCGGGCCGATGCAACCAGTATGAGCGCCACGACCACCAAGCAAAGCGTGAAATCGACCGCCGCAAAGACCTCCGCCCCCGCCGCCCAGCAAGACCGCCGACGAAGTGCGCGGCAGAGTCGGGAACTGCCCGCGTGGCTGAGCGACCAGTCCGGCGGCCGACGCCCGCAGCAGCAGCGCGTCAGCGTCACCGATATGTCGCTGCACGGCTGCGGGTTCATCGCCAGCGAGAAGCTGGAAATCGGCGCATCGCACTGGATCGTGGTTGCGGCAGAAAACCTCCACGTCTCGACGCGCCTGCGCGTGATCAACCTCCGCGAGCGCGAAGACGGCTCGTTTGACGTCGGCGCCGAGTTTTTCTGATCCGACCGGCCCGCTTGTTGCCGCAGCCCGTTTTTCGCGCATCGTCATTCGCAACATAGCACTGCGCACCTTCGCTCCAAGCGGCATTCCGGTTGTGATTGTGGGGGGTGTCGCTTCGACCTGCCCTGGTGTCTGCTGGACCAACTCTTCTCACCGCGCCGGTTCCTCAGTCGTAGAACTCCTTCGGATTGACGGACCACTCCAACATGGCACCCTCCGCGGAATCGGTTCAAACTTAGCGGCGTTTGTGCGATACTCGCGCCACAATGCGTCTTCCTGTTCATCAATCAAAGTCCACTCGTGCGTGGTATGCCGACGGGCTTAACTTCCAATGTACACAGTGCGGCAATTGCTGTACTGGCGGGCCGGGGTATGTCTGGATCAGCGATGTCGAGATCACCCGGCTGGCGACGCACCTGAAGATGACCGAGCAGGAACTGGCAAAGAAGTATCTTCGCAAGATCAGCGGGAAGTTTAGTTTGAAAGAGCGCAAGAGCCTCAAGGGGGAATACGATTGCGTTTTTCTAGAGGAAATGAACGGCCGCCGGGCGTGTACGGTGTATGAGGTGCGACCATTACAGTGCCGCACTTGGCCGTTCTGGGACGGCAACCTAATTAGCCAGAATAGTTGGAACCGCGCCGGCAAGACCTGCCCCGGGCTGAACAAGGGTCGCAAGTTTACGCAGAAGCAGATCGAAGCCCTGCGCGATGCCGAAGACTGGCCGGATCGCCCGCCGTCGTCTAAATAGTGGGCGGCCGGCAGAGGGCCGTCATCGGGAAAGTGGGCGGCGGGAAATGTCGTGCCGCGGCTTCTGCTCACTGCCGACCGTCGAGTATGTCCAAGCGCGTTTTCATCACGGTTGCGGAAGTGAGCGGCGATAACAACGCGGCCTCGCTGGCCCGCGCGCTGCTACGACTTGATCCATCCATCCGGATTGAAGGATTGGGCGGCCCGGCGATGGCGGCTGAGGGCGTGAGAGTTCACTTCGAGACCACCACCCGCGCCGCGATGACGTTTCACGCCGCCGGGCGCGTGCGGGAAGTGTGGAGATGGCTGAAATGGATGAAGGCCGAGTATTCCCGCGACAAGCCGGACTTACACATATGCGTTGATTCATCGGGGTTTAATCTTCACTTTGCAAAAGTGGCTAAGTCGTTTGGCGTACCGGTGTTGTATTACGTCGCCCCGCAGTTGTGGGCCAGCCGGGAAGGGCGGATTAAGAAGGTGCGCGCCTCGGTGGACCGGGTGGCGTCGATCTTTCCGTTTGAAGCCGAGTGGTACCGGCAGCGGGGGGTGAACGCAGAGTTTGTCGGGCATCCCCTGTTTGACGCACTGCCGGCAACCCGACTGGAATTGGGCAGCCACCCGCCGCGGTTTCCCGATCGCCCGCCGGTAATCGGGATTGTGCCGGGTAGCCGCAAGAGCGAGGTGAAGGAAAACTGGCCTTCACTGCTGCAGGTAATGGAAAAGGTCTCGGCGGCGTTTCCGGGCGCGGAGTTTCTCGTGCCGGCGACGCAAAACGCGCTTCCCGCGCTCCTGGGCCGTGCGGGTCCGGCGGAGGGAAATGTGCCAAGGGTTTATCACGTCAGCGAGCAGTTCGGCGCAGCGGGCGACCGGCTGGAGCGGCCGATCAAATATTGCATCGAGGTCGATTCGTTCGACCGGCTGATTCCGCAATGCGATCTGGTGCTCTGCAAGAGCGGTACAAGCACGGTGCATGTCGCGGCGTATGGCGTGCCGATGATCGTCGTTTACCGTGTGAACCGCGTGCTGTGGCACGGGGCTGGCCGGTGGCTGGTGAAGACGAAGAAGATCGCGATGGTAAACATCCTCGCAGGGCAGACCGACGCCGTGCCGGAGTTCATTCCGTGGTATGGCCCGGTGAATGCTGTGGCCAACTGCGCGATCGACCTCCTCAACCACCCTGAAAAACTCACCGCCCAGCGGCAGCGGCTGATCGAGATTATCGAGCCGATCAGCAAACCCGGCGCTTCGATGAATGTGGCGAAAATGGCGATGGAAATGATCGGTCGCCCGGCGATGCAGGTTGACATGGAATTGAGTTTGTAGAGCCAATGCCGCTGCGACCGAAGAAAGTCGGTGCCTGTCCCGCTGGTTTGATCGCGAGCATCGGCTGGTTGACAGCATTTACGACGCGCGAATCAGTTTGGCGCTTCGTCGCCGGCATTACTGAGCGTTCGTGCCCATCTCGGCGAGCAGCTGCTGCACGTCCGGCAGCGGGTTCTTGAAAGGGTCGGCTTCGTTGATCCAAAAGTCGGGCAGCACGACCGAGCTTAAGCGGCCATTCTTTGCTTCAATCCGCTGATATCTGCCTGCGGGGGAAAGGGTGTAGACGGAAACGGTTTGTGAAAGCGGGTCAACGATCCAATACTCGCGCACGCCGGCGGCTTCGTACTCGAAGTATTTCTCGTGGTAGTCGCGCTGGGTGCTTTCTGGCGAGATGACTTCGATGATCAGGTCGGCTGGGCCGTCCAAAAAGGTTGTGCCGAGCTTTGACAACTGCGCGTCGGCCACAAACATAACATCCGGATCGCGCCGGCTGGGTTTCTGAGGCAACCGAATGGTAAACTGCGGCCCGCGGACCTTCCCCAGCTTTCGTCGTTCCACAAAATTCTGAATCACGGCGCGGAACCAGAATTGAATCTCGTCATGATCACCGCTGATCGGCATTTTTAGTTGTACCTCTCCATTAACCCACTCCGCATTGGAATGCTTGCCGGCCCACGCGACAAATTCCTCCTCACTCATGCGAAGGGAAGGGCGAACCAACTCAGCGGAAAGAGGTGCGACACTCATCGCCCTGATTATACCAACTTCGCCATCTCCGCGAAGCGAATTTTCAAGTCGTGGTACAACTGGCGGTAGACGGCGTATTGGGCGGTGTACGCGCCCGCCAGCTTTCTGCCGGGCTTGACGACGGCGGTCTGGCGAATGGTGGCTTTGCAGGCTTCTTCGACGCTACTCCACACCCCCGTGCCCACTCCGGCGAGCAGCGCCACGCCGTATGCCGGGCCTTCTGCGGCGTTGGTGCTGACCAGGGGCTTGTCGTAGATGTCGGCCTGCAACTGCCGCCAGAAAGCCGACCTTGCCCCCCCGCCGGAGGCGCGGACTTGCGCGATATCGATCTTCATATCGCGCATGATCTCCAATGCGTCGCGCATGCCGAAAGTAACGCCTTCGAGCACGGCGCGAATGAGCATGGGGCGTGTGGTGCGCGCGGTGATGCCGATCCACCCTCCGCGGGCATTGGGATCGGGGTGGGGACATCGTTCGCCGGTGAGGTAGGGCATAAAGAAAAGCCCCTCACCACCCGGGCTGGCCGCTCGCGCTTCGTCGATCAGCAAATCATATGGATTGACTCGCAGTTTTTTTGCGCGGGCCACTTCGTCGCTTCCGAGTGTGTTGCGCAGCCATTGAAAAGAGCCTCCGGCCGAGAGCATGCATCCGAAGACGCACCACTTGCCAGGAACGGCGTGACACATGGTATGCACTCTGCCGAGCGGGTCGCGCGTGGGGCGGTCGGCGTGGGCAAACATCACGCCGCTGGTGCCGATCGTGGCACTCACGATGCCTCGGGTGACAATTCCATTGCCGACAGCGCCGGCGGCCTGATCTCCGGCCCCCCCGACGACGGCAATTCCCGCGCGAAGCCCCATCTCGCGCGCGGCCGCGGGGGTAAGCTGTCCCGTGACATCCGGCGACTCAACCAGCCGGGGCATGAGGGACGCTTCGAGCTTTAGCCTGCTCATCAGTGCCGACGACCACTTCCGTTTTGCCACATCGAGCAAAAGCGTCCCGCTGGCATCGCTGACTTCGCTGGCATATTCGCCGGTCATCAGCAACCGAATGTAATCCTTCGGCAACAGGACCTTGCGCGTCTTACCGAATACGCGCGGTTCGTTTTCGCGCACCCACAAAATCTTGGGCGCGGTAAAGCCGGTCAACGCGGGGTTGGCCACAAGCCCGATCAGTTTTTCACGCCCGCCGACGGCGGATTCGATATGTGCGCACTGCTCGGCGGTGCGCTGGTCGTTCCACAGGATCGCCGGGCGCAGCGGTTGGGTCGACTTGCCGTCGAGAAACACGCTGCCGTGCATTTGCCCGGAAAGGCCGATTCCTGTGATGTCGCCGGGGTTGACGCGCGCCTTCGCGAGCACCGCCTTGGTTGCCTTGCAGACCGATTTCCACCAGTCCAGCGGATTTTGCTCGCTCCAGCCCGGTTTCGGCGATGCAATCGGGTGTTCTGCGGTGGCAGTGGCCAATACCTTTCCACGATCGTCGCAGATGAGCGTTTTGGTGCCGCTGGTGCCGATATCAATGCCGAGTAGGTGCATCATGTTGGGTGGGCAAAGGGCCGTGGCGAGGAATCGAGCGGGCGCAGAATGAGCATCCTGCCAAACGCCCGCCGCCGAGTGCCCGCCAATGCGACGGTTTTAATTCCCAGTGCCGATCAAGTAAATTGCCCGGTCTATGAAACTCAGCGAACTGGCAGAGCGCATCGACGCAGAGTTGATCGGCGACGGCGCGATTGAAATCGCTTCGGTCGGCCCGCTTGACAATTCGCGTGCCGGGCAGGTTAGTTTTCTGGCAAATGCCAAGTATATCAAGCAACTGGAGACCACCGGCGCGTCCGCGGTGATTGTGGGGAAAAGTGTGCGGGTGGATAACGTGCCGCTGCTGGTCACGCGCGATCCTTATCTGGCATTCAGCAAGGCGATCGTCGCGCTGCACGGGTATCGCCAGCACCCGTTTTCCGGGGTGCATCCAAAGGCGTTCGTCGAACCGACTGCCAGCATCGGCGCGGGCACGGTGGTCTATCCCGGTGCCTATGTGGGGCACCGCGTGGCGATCGGGCGCGACAGCATTATCTATCCGAATGTCGTGATCTACGAAGATTGCGTGATCGGCGACCGCTGCATCATCCATGGCGGGGCGGTCATCGGTGCCGATGGATATGGTTTCGCGAGTTCGTCAGGTGAGCATCATAAAATTCCGCAAATCGGGAATGTAGTTATAGAAGATGATGTGGAGATAGGCCCCGGCACCACCATCAGCCGGGCGGCGCTGGAAAGCACGGTGATTGGCAAGGGAACGAAGATTGATCAGCAGGTTGTAATCGGCCACAACGTCAAAATTGGCCAACATTGCCTGATTGTAGCGCAGGTCGCGATCGCAGGCAGCACGACGGTGGGCCACCACACGACGCTGGCAGGGCAGGTCGGTGTAGCGGGGCATCTGACGATTGGCGACAAGGTGACGGTAGGCGCGCAATCGGGCGTCATGCACGATCTTGAGGAGCCGGGCATCTACGCAGGCACACCCGCGATGCCATTTGCGCATGCCCGTCGGGTGTATAGCATCTTCAGCGAACTGCCGGAGTTGCAGAAGCGAATCAAGGAGTTGGAAGCGCGCGTGGAAGAGCTGACCGCCGACGGGCCGGAGATTGTTTGATTGAGTTTGGCCGAAGTCACAAACTCCCTCGGAATGACAATTTCCTTCGTAAGGAACTACTCCTTCGCAATATCGCAATATCAAGCAGTAAAACATGCCTCTCCTCACCCTCCAAAATCTCGAAAAGTCGTTCGGCGATCGCATTATTCTCAATAAGGCCGACCTGCTGCTCGACCGCGGCGAGCGCGTCGGGCTGATCGGCGATAATGGCACGGGAAAAACCACTCTTTTCAAAGTCATCACAGGGGAGATGGAGCCTGAGGCGGGCGTGGTGGCGATCAACCGGGGGCTGAAGATCGGCCATCTCACGCAGCAGGCGAGCTTTGACCCTGCCAACACAGTCATCGACGAAGCCGAGCTGGCTTTTGCGCATCTGCACGAACTGGCACATCGCATGCGAGAGCTTGAGCACGCCATGGCCGAGCATACCGATGACGATCTCGACCGGACCCTGAAGAAATATGAAGAACTGCAGCACGAATTCGAGGCAGACGGCGGATATGCGTGGCAGCACAAGCTCGAAGGCACCCTGCTCGGCGTCGGCCTCACGCGTGAGGTGTGGGAAACCAACGTCGAAAAACTGTCCGGCGGGCAGCGGTCGCGATTGAACCTGGCCAAGATCCTCATCGCTGAGCCGGATGTCCTTCTTCTCGACGAACCGACCAACCACCTCGATCTGGCCGCAATCGAATGGCTCGAAGATTATCTGCTGCAGTTCAGTGGCGCGGTGTTGCTGATTTCGCACGATCGCTATCTGCTCGACCGGCTCGCCACGCGCATCGTCTGGCTCACGCAGGCGAAGCTGCGCAGTTATCCCGGCAATTACACCGCGTTCACCGAACAGCGCGAATTGCAGGAGCTTTCCCAGCAGAGGGCTTATGAACAGCAACAGGCCCACATCGATAAGACAAAGGAGTTTGTACGTCGATTCGGTGCAGGCCAGCGGGCGCGCGAGGCCAAGGGGCGCGAGAAGGTGCTCAACCGGCTTCTGAAGAGCGATGCCATGGTCGATGCCGTCGCCGGGCAGAAGAAGATTCACTTTTCAATGGAGACCGACCAGCGCGCCGGCGACCAGGTGTTGCAGGTGCGAGAGCTGTCTAAGTCATTTGGCGATCTGGAGATATGGAGCAATCTTGCCTTTCGCGTAACGCGCGGCGAACGCATCGGCATCGTCGGCCCCAATGGCAGCGGCAAGACCACGCTGCTGCGCGTGCTTCTCGGCGAGGAAGATGCCTCGGCGGGGCATGTGAAGTGGGGGGCCAACCTCAGCATTGGCTATTACGATCAGCGACTCGACGATTTTGATCCCGACAACAGCATCCTCGAAGAACTCGCCGACGGACGCCCCCCGATTCCCGAGCAAAAGCTGCGCGATCTGCTCGGAATCATGCTCTTCAGCGGTGATACGGTCGATAAGCCGATGCACCTCCTCTCCGGCGGGGAGAAGGCGCGCGTGGCATTTTGTGAACTATTGCTGGACGAACCCAACGTGCTGTTGCTTGACGAACCGACGAATCATCTTGACATCGCCTCCGCAGACGCGTTGGAACGCGCACTCTCCGCGTTCGCGGGCACGATCATTTGCGTGAGCCATGACCGCTACTTTCTCGATCGCGCCACGGCCAGAACGCTCATCCTCACTCCGCCAACGATGGTGGACTTTGACGGCAAGATCAGTGCGTACCTGCAAAAACAGCGGGAAGCCGCCAAAGTTGCCAAGGCGGCGGGGAAATCGCGGCCCGAATCAAAGGCTGCCATGAAACCCGCTGCGAAAAAGGAGGCTGCGTCACCGCCGAAGCACCCCGCGCCCGCGGCCCGCGCGCCGAAGGATAACCCTTACAAGCGACCCTTCGGAAAACTCTCCGTGGCAGAGATTGAGAAGAAGATCCAGGAAACCGAGCGCGCGATAGGCGACTCGCAGGAAAAATTCGCGCAACCGGAGCTGCTCCGCGACGCGAGCAGGAGTCGAAAGCTGCAACAGGAGTTTGATGCCCTGCGCGAAACACTGGCTGAGCTTGAAGCCGAGTATTTCACGCGGGAAACGTAGCCGGGCATGCGACGACGCCACGAATGCCGTTGACACGCGCACCCCACCCTTCTAGATTTCGCGCCAAGATATGTTTCGCACAATTCCAATCGCGGTGATCGTGATCGCGGCGCTGGGGTGTCATCGCCCCAGATCTGAAGCGCCGCGCGACGAGGCGTCGTTCGGCCCTGCGGGGATGCGGATTCATCCTGTCTTTACCCGTTTCAAAGATTGGACCGGCGACAACCAGCCCGATGGCATCGAAGCGATGGTGGAATTCACCGACGCATTTGGCGACCCGACCAAGGCTAGTGGGCGGCTGCTGTTTGAACTGTTTACCTTTCAATCCAACCAGCCCGACCCACGCGGGCGGCGCGTGGCCAACCCGTGGATCGGCGCGCTGCAGTCGTCAGAAGACCAGCGCGACCGCTGGAACCGCGCCAGCCGCAGTTACACATTTCCCCTTGAGTTGCCCCGGCCCGATCCGTCAGTGGATTATGTCTTGACGGCGCAATATGACAGCCCGGACGGTCGGCGGTACTTCGGTCGCCTGATTCTAGAAGCCCGAAAAGACGAATTTCCGCGCCGGCCAGCGACGCAGACCAGCATCAAGGAGTCGGCCCGTGCAACCCAACGCGATTCCGATTCGTGAACTTTCGCCGGTAGGTCAACTGCTCGACCGAACCCGCGGGGAGCTGGCTGCCGGGATTGATTTATCCAGGCCGGCGCGAGTGAGTCGCGCGCCAGGCCGGCTGGACGTGATGGGCGGCATCGCCGACTACACGGGAAGCCTGGTTTGCGAAATGCCCATCGATCGCGCTGCGGCGGTGCTGCTTCAGCCGCGCGAGGATGGGGTTTTTCAGGTTTTCTCGTTCAACCTTCTGGACGACCATAAGCCATTCACCGCGCGCATCGCCGTCGATGCGCTTGCGGGGGCCACGATCGACCAACTGCGGAGAGAACTCGGCGAGATGGGCCGGAAGTGGGCGGGGTATTTGCTGGGGTGTCTTTTCGTCCTGCATGAGTCAAAGCACATTCATCTGCCCCGTGATGCTGCGCGTGGACTGAATCTCGCTTTGTTGAGTGATGTGCCCTCAGGGGCGGGCGTGTCAAGCTCGGCGGCGATCGAAGTGGCGACGATGATGAATCTCATCGATCACTTCAGCCTGCGCGACCGGATCGACGCCATGCAACTATCGGCGCTCTGCCAGCGGGTGGAGAATGAGGTGGTGGGCGCGCCCTGCGGGATCATGGATCAGGTCACCAGTTGCTACGGGCAGGCCGATGCACTGCTGATGCTCCACTGTCAGCCGCACGAAGTGAAGGGTTTTGCGCGACTCCCCGAAGGCGTGCGCGTCGTCGGCATTAACAGCAATGTGAAGCACAGCGTCGGCGGGGGGATGTATGGAAAAACGCGCTGCGCCGCGTTCATGGCACATGCGATTATCCTGGAAAAGATGCGCAACATCGGCACCGCTGCGGGGCGAACGCTCGTGGGCGACCCGATGCGCGGCTACCTCGCAAACCTTTCCACCGACGATTACAAGAACCTGTTTCGCCCGCACTTGCCCGAGTCAATGCGCGGCAGCGACTTTATTGCGCAGCTTGGCAAAACGATCGACGCGGCGACGAAGGTCGACCCGGACACCGATTATCACGTTCAGCCCGCCGCCGACCATCATGTGCTGGAAGCCATGCGCGTGGCGCACTTTGTGGATTTGCTGGAAGAAGCCAGCCGATTGGGGCCGGAAGGTTTGCAATCGCCCGCTCGCGAGGCAATTTTGAACAAGTGTGGCCATCTGATGTATGCATCGCATCACAGCTACACCAACAAGGCACTGCTCGGTGCCGACGAGTGTGACTGGTTGGTGGAACTGGTTCGAAAGAACGAGCAACATGGGCTGTACGGGGCAAAAATCACCGGCGGGGGAAGTGGGGGAACGGTCGCGGTACTCTGCCAGGCCACCCCCGCGGCCGACGATGCAATTGCCAGGATCATGGCTGACTACGAGGCCCACACCGGGCTAAAGCCCGAACAAATCGCCGGCAGCAGCCCGGGGGCGTGGTGGACGGGGACTGCAGGGGTGTGACCGGCAGGAAGACCCCTGTTAAAGCGATCTAACTGCCAAGACTTTTAATTAAAGTAAATGTCAGTAAACTTTAATAAGAGCATCCCGAATGATGGTGAGCTTTAGTTGGAGATAAGCTTTGGATTCATCTCGATTTACGTCCAATTCTCCCGGAGATTTGGTCCGAAATCTGGATGGTAACTGGGCTTTTATCCCACGTCCGCTCCCTCCCAAGCTTGAGTGGGATGATGCCTTGATCGAGTCTGTCACCTGCGCGACGCAGGCCCTCGGACAGCTAAACGGAATGGGTCGCAAGCTACCCAATCCGCAGCGGTTAGTGCGCATGTTCCTCCGGCGAGAAGCAGAGCTCTCAAGCCGAATCGAGAATACGTTTGCTCGAGTCCAAACATTGGTGTTGCTTGAAGATTCCCCGTCGATCGAAGCGAGCAACCCGGACATCCGAGAAGTTCTCAACAATTTCCGGGCGCTGGAGTTCGCGGTAGCGAGCATCGTCAGCCGCCCGCTCGGTCGGGGATTCATCAAAGAGTTGCATCAAACATTACTGCAAGGCGTTCGCGGGCATGACAAGACGCCGGGAAAGTTTCGTACGATGCAGGCACACATCGGCCGCTCTCCCAACATAGCAGATGCCCGATTTGTTCCTGCACCCCCGCACGCCATTGAGGCGAGTATGGAATCGCTGGAGCAGTTCCTGCAGGCGACGGACAAACTCCCGCCGGTGGTTCGGGCAGCGATGGTGCACTATCAGTTTGAAGCAATCCACCCTTTTGCCGACGGAAACGGTCGCATCGGACGAGCTCTGTTGCTCGTGCAGTTAATCAACGAGGGTGTTCTCACCGCGCCACTATTCAACCCGAGTGCCATGCTGGAAGCTCGCCGCGACAATTACTATGACCTGCTTCTCGGCGTCAGTCAGTCAGGCAACTGGAGCGGCTGGTGTCGATTTTTTGCTGGATGTCTTGCAGATGAAGCAAGCGAAGCCGCAAAACGAATTGAGCAGATGGAACAGCTTCGCGAAGCATGGTACACCCTGCTCAGGGCACCCCGGGCGTCGGCTATGCTGCCAAGACTGGTTGACGAGCTGCTTACTAACCCGAGCGCCACCGCCGCCTCGGTGGCGCGCACGCTTTCCCTCACCACACCCGCGGCGCAGCACCTCATCGACAAATGCGTCGAGAAGGGCATACTTCGCGAGATCACTGGGCAGGCCCGAAACCGCGTCTATCTAGCCCAGCGAGTGGTCGATCTGTTTGCGGTGGAAACCAAGTAAAGCACTGCCTGGAATGTCACTTAACCACTCCAACATCATCGACCGTCTCATTAACCTCCAGCAGACCATCCGCCAGACCCTCCTGGCCAGTCGGGCGAAGCAGGATCTGCACGAGGTAAGCCACGCCACCGCTGCCGACACTATTTATCGGATTGATGCCGAAGTCGAGCCGATCATTGACGCATTCTGTGAAGAGTGGAGCAAGACTACCCCGCTGGTGTTGATCGCGGAGGGAATTGAAAATGAGCACGGCGAGGAAGGTTCAAAGGTCTTCCCGATCGGATCGCGCGAGGAGGATGCGGCGATTCGGGTCATCATGGATCCGATCGATGGCACCCGCGGCATTATGTACGATAAGCGTCCGGCCTGGTCGCTTGCGGGCGTGGCGCCCAATAAAGGCCCGGGCACCCGTCTGCGGGATATCGTCGCCGCCGTCATGACCGAGTTGCCAACCAGCAAAATGGGGTTTGCGGATGTGCTTTGGGCGAGCAGGGGCCAGGGCGCGCACGCCAAGCGGGTAGATCTGACATCCAACGATTCCAGCCCGCTACGACTTGCCCCATCGCGTAGCCATCAGATCGATCACGGCTTTGCGATGATCAGCAACTTCTTCCCCGGCACCAAGGTGCTCGCCAGTGAAATGATGGAGCACATCGTCCGAGAGCTGATCGGCCCCGCCGACGTAACGCGCGCCACGATTTTTGAAGACCAGTACATCTGCACCGGCGGACAATGGTACGAGCTTCTTGCCGGACATGACCGTTTCAATGCCGATTTGCGCCCGCTCTTTTATCAGATGCAGTCGCAGCCGGAGGGTTTGTGTTGTCATCCCTACGATTGCGCCACGATGCTCATTGCCGAAGAAGCCGGTGCCGTGATCACCGACGGTTTCGGCCGTCCGCTCGACGGCCCGCTCGATTGCACGACCGGACTGCACTGGGCCGGATACGCCAACGAGTCACTGCGTGCCGCGATCGAGCCGCTGATTCATCAGTTCCTGCGCGACCGTGGCGTGACGATTCCGGCGCGCTGAGAGGCTGCCGATCACCAGCAAACCCGCCAACCCCAAAATCGTCATACACAGCCCTGCCCACCTTCCGGGTGTGTGATAGCTCAACACGAGTTGGTGCTCCCCCTGAGGCACGCGCACGGCCATCAGCATGAGGTTGGCCGGCTCAATCGCCGCCGCGGCGCCGTTGAGGGTCGCGCGCCAGCCGGGGTCATAGGCCTCGGCGATGCAAATATAGCCGTCTGCGGGAGCTTCGACGGGGATTTCAATGCGATCCGGCCCGGGTCGGGCCATGACCAGCGGTACAAAACCGAGGCTTGAAGCGCCGTCTGGCGAAATGCCGTCCTCTCGTTCGATGAACAGCAGCTCGCCCAGGCTACCCGCTTGCCGATTTCGCAGAGCACGTTCGGCTTCGGCTGCGGTGCCGTAGGTGATGGCGTCGATGGGCACAAACGCCGCGCGCGGTTCCGCCCGGGGGACCTCGTAGATATGAACTCCGTCGAATGTCTGCGTCAGCGGAAGCCCGCGTTCGCCACGGGTGATGACAACCCGCGCGCCCCAAGCCCGCAACACGCGCGCGTCGATCCCAAACGCAGGAAGCCACTGGTTGTTGTAAGTAGCCGGCGCATTCTTCATCGCGAGGAAGGCCCGGTAGCTGCGCGCAAGCAGGATCGAATCAAACAGGCTCACATCATCCAATGTTCGGTTGAAGTCGAGATGGGTCGTGAGATCGATTGCAGCCCTGCCATCACCGACCGCCCTTCGCACCCGCTCCGAAAGGTCCGCAGGCAGCCGGAGCGGAGGATAGCTGGTGTTGATGAAGTGCCTGCCGTGTCGGCCAAGATCCAGTGCGTGTATCGCAAGCAGGGCCAACACGCCCGCTGTGAAATACTTATACGACTTTAGCCGCAAATTTGGTCGCAGCTGCAGCAACCAGTGGGTGCCTGCCCCGGCGGCGAGGCTTACGGAGAAGATTGACACATAAACCCACCGCGCCGGCGAGCGAAGCCATGTCCCGCCGGTGGAGGAAACCAACTCGCGGGTAATGGGCAGCGCCAGCAGCAGTGCCGCCACGCCTGCGATGGTCACAAAGGCCGCGCGGCGACCGTATTGGACACGGCGAAGCGCACAAAGCGAGGCCAGCAATATCACCGCGGCCCACGGCCACAGGCCGATGTACCAGACCGTATCCCAGAAGTAGCTCGTATGGGGTGAGGCCGTAAACTCCTGAAACCCCATCGCAGCGTCGAAGGCAGGCTTGTAATCGCGCCACGGATCGAATGCCGCCCGCAACCGCGCGTACGGCATCGCGATATCGTTGGGCGCGCGTTCGAGTGCCATGGCGCGCGTGCTCCGCGCGATGAGCGAGAGCATCGGCACCAGTGCAAATCCCGCCGTCGCCAGGCCCGCGCCGATAGACGCGAGAATCCACAGCGCGCGTCCGCCCGCAACGACCAGCGTGTAGGCTATTGCGACGGTGAGGGCATAAACCCAAAGCTGCGGATGCCCCGCCAACGCCATGGCCCCCGTCGCCAATGCCAGCGCGAGCAGGCGGCGATCAAGCCATTTGTTGGTTGAGGGCACGGTCGCTCGGTCTATGAGCCACAGCAGCAGTGGCAGGGCGGGATACGCTTCGAGCAGGGGCAGGTGTCCCGCAGCGACGCGCGAAGCAAAGAACCCGCTGGCGGCGAAGGTCCATCCTGCGGTTGCGGCGCCGACGCGCCCCATCTCCCACCGCCGGGCGAGAAGGTAGGTGAAGCCCGCCGCAAGCAACGCCGAGAGCATCACCCCCGCTGTGAAGACCAGCATGGTCGGAAGCCATAGCAGGATGAGTCGCGACGGGATAAACGGGAAATTCTGAACATTGGCCCAAAATGGCGACCCGCAAAACTCCCTGGGATACCACCCCGGCAGTCCGCCGTGCGTCAGCGCATCCTGGGCAAACGCAATGCGGTACTGGTGCAGCATGAGAAAATCAAAGCCCAGCAGCGTCATGTCTCCCCGCTGCCACCCCGGCGGGAGGTAGAGCAGCACGACCCCCAATAGCATGACCGCCGCCGGGAGCAGGCGCGTGGGGATGGGGTTGGGCCGGTTCAGGATCAATGCATCCTCACAATTCTGTCGCGACCGGCAACTTCTTTGGATGTCCTGAATGGAATCAGGGATGATCTCGCGGAGTGTCCGTGGGTCGATAGTCACCGTTTTTCTTCGCCTTGAGGAGGCTTTGTCATGCGTTCACCAACACACCTGCTCCGCTACGCCCTGCCGGCGATCGCCCTCCTGGGGCTGGTCGTTGCATCACGTACCTTTGCCGAACCCAAAGAAGGCCCCGCCGCCGTTGCGGAGGGGGAAAGCGTCACTTCCGCCATGCGCGTGCAAGAGATGGGACCGCTCAACTTCTTCCATACGACGGTCACGATGACATTTGAGAAGATGGACGGTGTTGCGCAGATCATCGGCGAGATGGAGGCCGCGATTAAAGAAAAGAAAATCACCGCGGGTGGGACGGTAATCTTTGTTTATCAAGGCGCGTCGCCCGACCCGACCAAGGAGTTTGAGCTGTCGATCGGCATGCACGTCGAAGCCGGAACCGAGGGGTTTGATAAATGGAAAGTCACCGAGCTTCCCTCATTCAAGGCAGCAACCGTGATGCACTCCGGCCCGGTGAAGACGATCAGCACCGCCTACCAGAAGATCTTCCCGGAGATCTTTGCAAAAGGTCTCCAGCCGACCGGTGAGAACCGTGAATTTTACCTTTACTGGGAAGGCGAAGAATCGGCGAACAACATCATGCTAGTGCAGGTTGGTGTGCAATAGGGCGGGGTGCCACGGCCGGCGCGGAAGCGGATGGAGAAGCGGGACGATCGGAAGACATCTGATATAACGTTGCAGATGTTAGCCGCCGTCCGCACTTCCACGTTCAATCGCGCGTGCAGCCTGATTGTGCTGGCGTGGTTTCTGCTCGTCGGCGCCGCGGTGATGTGGTGGCGGCCGAGTCCGATGGACTTCCCCCAGTTTTACATGGGCGGAGTGGTGGCGCAGCAGGGTGCGTGGTCCGACCTTTATCCCACCCCGCGGGAGGAAAGTTGGAAAAACCCCGGCGAACCGGGTGCCTCGACCGCGTCGCCGGGGTATGACCGATTGCTCGATGCGCGCGACATCGGCGAACGGTTCAGGTTTATCCAACTGCCCCCCAACGCCGTCGCGTTCTGGCCGATGGCCTACCTTTCCTGGCCGAAAGCCCTGGTCTTATGGACCGCAGTAATGGGCGTCTTTGGCTGGATGACACTTCGCCAATCGGCGAACCTTTTACAATCTCTGCTCGGCCATCAAACCAGGCTTGCCGGCGTGATGATGCTGGCGGCGGCGTTTTCGCCGATGATGATCCGCTCTGTGCGCGCCGGGCAGGTCTCCTGTTTTGTGGGTTGGGCAATCGCGGTCGTGGTGACGTCGCTTGCGCTTCGGAAAAACGAGGCGATCGCAGGCATTGCGTCGGCGGCGGGGTTCATAGCCAAGTATGCCACGGTCTTTCTTTTGCCGCTGGCGATCATCCTTCATCGCTGGCGGTTGATCGCGATGACGCTGATCGCGGGAAGCCTGATGATTCTGGCGACACTGCCGCTGACGGGGGCGGCTCCGTATCAGGCCTGGCTGGAACGCGTCGCGCCGTATCTCGGTCGAAGCCACGATTGGGATGGCAACCAGAGCTTGCAGGGCTTTCTCATTCGCGCGCTCGACGAGCGCCCGTTGGCCGCTTCGATCGAGGTCGGGGTGCGGGTCGTTCGGTGGGGGGCACTGCTTGGGGTGCTGGCCGTGATCTGGCTGCGTCGGCGGACGATTCGCGGGTCGGCGGAGCAAATCGCCATCGCCGCGGCGGGGTTGCTGGCTTGGATGGCCATTTTCAGCCCCATTTTCTGGTATCACTATGCACCCTATATGCTCATCACGTTCGGCTGGCTGTGGCTGCTCATCGCCCGCGGCGGGTTGATGCGGTGGGGGGCGGTTGCTGTCCTGGCGCTTTACTTCTGGCCGATTTGTGCCGAACCATCGCTCGCGGCGCCCGAACCGCTCAACTCGCTGATGCTCTGGGCTAATCTTCTTTTGCTGCTGATGGCGATGATAGCGTTATGCAAACCGCGCCCGAACCCGGATCAGCCATGAACCCGTCGCAAGACGATCCGCCGATGGCCCGTGAGGCGCTGCTGGTGTTTGTTGGGGCGATCTGCCTCATCCTCATTCAACTCATGCCGCTGCGAAGCATGTCCATGCTGGCGCGACCGCTCTGGCTGGATGAGTGCATCACCGATCTGGTCGTGCGCGAGGCTTCAACGAGCAAAGCATTTGTAGATCTGCTGGCCGGTGGCGTGGACGCCAACCCGCCGGCGTACTATGTGCTGATGCGCGGCCTGGCCTTCGTCGGGCTGCACTCGCCAACGACATATCGAGTCACGGCCCTTATCTGCATCGCGGGCGCGCTGGCGGGAGTCTATTGCATCCTGCGGCGCACATTCGACCCTTTCGCGGCGGCGGTGGGGGTGGCCGGGTTGTGGTCGATCGGAATCGCAGTCGAACACACTTTCGAGGCACGATTTTACAGTCTGCTTCTACTGGCGACCGTGTGGAGCGCACTCTTCGCAGCACGGGTCGAGCATGGCTGGACAATGCGCCTCGGGCTGGCGCTGACAGCGGTGGTGGTGTGTACGACGCACTGGTTTGGAATTGTCGGATTGGCACTGGTGCTCGTCGGAGAGTGTGCCGTCCGCCGGCGCGACCGGCGGTCGATCAAGCCACTCTGGCCCGCGGCCGCCGGGATCGTGGCGCTACTCGCGTGTCTGCCATTGTTGCTGGCTCAGAAACGCGCGATTGGTACCGAGACGTTCGTCGCGGGAAATCCGATCCGCGCCGCCTACGCATACTACATGCTCCTGTTACCCGGCGCATCGGCAGCGACCGTGCTTGCGGTCGCGCTGATGGAACGCGCCGTCGCCGGCGCATCGCTACGGAAGCCGCCCGGATCGCTCAAACCTCAGTTGCCGCTGCTCATGCTCGGACTGATGCCTTTGGCGCTCGTTATAATCTCATATCTAATGCAGCCGGTGATGCAGTTGCGCTACGCGATTGTCGCAGTCGCGGCCATGGCGGTGCCGGTGGCGTTTGGAGCTTCGCTGATACAGCGGCACTTCTGGCGTTGCCTCGCCGCGGCGGGCATTGGCCTCGCGGCGTTCAGCGCACTGTTTCGCGTGTGGGTGGAGAAGAAGCAGTTTGCCGATGAACTGACCACCGTGACCGAGCATGTGCGACGAGCGGCGGACGGCGGCGCGCAGGTGTTGTTTGAAATGCGCCATGATCAATACCCGGTGATCTGGAGCTGGCCCCCTGCGGGAGAACACAGCTACTTTCTGGCCGACGAACTGGAAGACGAATCGCCGTTGCGGCGGTTTGAGCGGACGATGGCGTTTCGCACCGAACGCCTTGCGGGCGCGCCCAAGATCATGTCAATCGATTCGGCCGGGGCTCGATTCATCTTTATCGCCGAATCGCCGGATGCGGCGCGGGTGATGCGATACTTCCCCGATGCCGCGGTCGAACCGCTCGGCGGGCGCGCGTTTCGCGTCACACGATAAATGGCGCCGCGGCCACGGCGCGGGTGATGTCCTTTTCGTCAACAATCAGCTCAATCTCCTCACCCTTTCCCGGCCTGCCATACCGCGCCGGAAGCAGCACCTGAATCACGCGGCGGTCGTCACTATCGAGCAGGGCGCACCGGACATATGCGCTCCCCGGGGCCAGTGGAGTATTGACGGTATTCACCACTGTTGCAGTGCGTTGCTGGCCGCTGCGAAAAAGATTAATGACGCCAACGCGCTTGAGTATGGCAATGAGAAGAAGCGGAATTGCCGGCGCCAGCGTGATGGACGGGCCGATAAGCCGCATGGCAAAGCCGGGGGGTTCGAGCCGGGCGGTCCAGCGGGTGGGGTCGGCCGGGTCGATGCGAATCTGAATCGGCTCTCCCGAGATGATGTGGCCCGTCCGACCCTCGAAAGGCCCGGTGACTACATGATCTTTGCCATCGTGCCGGAAATACACCTCAAACGTCCCACCTTCCACGGCCATGTTTCGTCCGGGCACCTTCATGCCGTTGGTTTCATACGCCTTGGCATCGACGATCACGCTCTGCTCGATCAGCCGCTTCTGATGTTGCCAGTTTGAGAATTCAAAGCCGAGGACGATCAGCGATGCAAGCACCAGGGCTAAGGCACTGAGCCACCATAACTTCACCCCTGACTCCACCCAGGCGCGCCGGCGCACCTGTGCGGTAATCGGTCGCGGTGGCTCGGCGAGGACGGCGGCTTCGGGTGATTCCATGGCGGGGGGATTATGACCGGAAACGACTGATTGAGGAATGATCCGGCAAACAATTGGGGGGCGGTCGTTTTTCAGAGTGCCGCTGCCGCTCACTCAAACTCAAACGGATCATTGGCCATCACAAATGGCCGGTTCTGGCCGACATTCAGGAGCAACCCGACGGCCATAAAACTCGCGAGCAGCGAACTGCCGCCGTAGCTGACCAGGGGGAGTGTGACCCCGGTAACAGGCATGAGCTTGGTAGCGACCATCAAATTCAAGAATGCCTGTGACGCGAACATCGCCACGATGCCCACTGCGATGAGCCTTCCGAACGGTTCGCGCGTGTTGCTGGCGATCTCGATCCCCGCTGCAAAGAGAATAATGTAGGCGACGATCACTACCGTCGAGCCGAAGAAGCCGAACTGTTCGCCGATGAGTGCGAATATCATGTCGTTATGGCCTTCGGGCACCTTACGACCGATCGGCACATTTCCCGCACCTTTGCCGGTGATGCCTCCCGAACCCATCGCGACGAGCGCCATGTGCTGCTGCATCCCGGTTGATGCCAGTGTGCCGGCATCGTCGTTAAACATGGCCAGCACGCGTTGCCGCTGATAGTGCTTTACGAACATCGGGAGGTGATTGAGCACCGGCACGTTCGGACAGACACGGCACTGCGAGCGCACGCCGGTGTGTGCGTCGCGGAGCTCGTGGTGCCCGCTGAACCACATGACCGGCGCAACCGCCAGGCCCAGCGCCACCACCGCTGCCAGATGGCGAATTTTTGCGCCGGCGATGAAGAGCATGGCGAAGAGGGTGGGAATGAAGATCAGCGCTGTGCCGAGGTCGGGCTGCTTGAGAATCATCGCCACCGGGAAAAAACAAAGGGCAAACGGCGGCAGCAGGCCGGGCAGGGCGCGGTAGTTTGAGCGAAATCGCAGATATCGGGCCAGCACCAGCACAAATCCCAGCTTGAGCAGCTCAGCAGGCTGCAGGCTCATCGGCCCGAAGTTGATCCAGTTAAACGCGCCATTCTTTTCCTTTACAAACGGAACTGTCACCACCTGCCCGAGAAGCGTGTAGCAGGTGAGGGCGATGGCGACGAGGTACAGACCCCAGCTGAATCGGCCGATCTTACGATAGTCCACCCATTGAAACGCGATCATTGCCGCCACACCGATGCATACGAAGACGAGTTGCTTGGGTCCTTCGCTGCTGCCATCAAGGCGCGTGTCTGACCAGATCGAAAGCACTCCCAGGCACGAGAGCGCCGCCACGCCGATGAGAATGGGCCAGTTTGACGCTGCGGAGAGCTTTTTCCACACGCCCTTGAACGGCAAGACTCGCTGTAGGGGAACCGCGGTCATTTTGTCTTTGGAACGTAGCCGTGTTCGATGCAGGCATCAAGCAGTTCGGCGGCGATCGGCCCCGCGCCAGACCCGCCGCCGGTGCCGGCATATTCCACGAGCACGGCAAACGCGATCGTTGGGTTATCCTTCGGCGCAAATCCTGTCATCCATGCGTGATGCAGCTTCTTTCCTTCGCTGTCGCTGGCGCGATACCAGGGAAACTGGGCGTTGGGCTGCTCCCATGTTGCGGGGCGAGGTGTGACGCGAACCCGTTTCCCTTCCGCATCGGTCGTCCAGTATCGAAACGCCGACGCTTGCGCCGTCCCGGTCTTGGCGGCGACGCTTACATGTGCCCTCCGCAACACATTGCCTGAGCCTGCTTCGGTTTCGACGACGTCAATCATTCCCCGGATGGCAGTTTGTACCGCCGCCGGATCGAGCTTTAGATCGACCACATCCGGCGAGAGCACATGCCGCGCGTCGCCCACGGCCGGTTGCCAGGGCGTGAGTTGGCCTGTGTCGCGCACGATGCGGGGTCGCATCCAAACTCCGCGGCGGGCAATGGTGGCCGAGGCGTTGGCAACCTGCAGCGGGGTGGCGAGCACGCTCACTTGCCCAATCCCTCCCATCCACCGCGCAAAGTCCTTCACCGGCCCACGATAATCACGCGGCAGGCGCCCGGCTTTCTCGGCGATGCCCAGGCCGGAGTATCTGCCGAACCCAAACTGCTGCATCGCCACGCTCAACCCCTCGGTGCCGAGTTTCTCGGCCATGTTCTCAAAGTAAATGTTGCAGCTTCGCTGAATGGCGTCATGAAAATTGAGGTAGCCGGTGGGATGAGGATCGTTCCAAGGCGTGTTGTGGTGAGTAAACACCGTTCCGGGAACGATCGTCGCGGTCCAGCATCGCCCCGCGTCGTGACGTTGCCCGCGAATCGTGAGGAAGCCCGTGCACTCGATGCGATCAGCAAGACTCGCAAGCCCCGCGCTGATTGCGGCGATGCCGACGATCGGCTTGACCGTGCTGCCCGGCTCATACTGGCTCATCACGGCGCGGTGAAACAACGGCATGTTGCCTTCGTCGTCGCGCAGGCTGGAATACATCTCGGTAAAGCTATTCAGGTCATAGTCGGGGTATGACACCAGTGCCCGCACTTCGCCTGTGGCAATGTCGATCACCACCGCCGAACCGTGCATCGGGCCGGTGTAGCCGATTTCGCCTGAGTCGCCGGGGCGGGGAATCTGCACCTTCGTAAACAATTCGCGAATGTGCGCCTGCAACTCGATGTCGATGGTGGACGTGACCGCCTCACCGGGCGTGGGGTCGATGCGCGAAGTCTCCTTCCAAGCGCCCGACACCTGGCTCTCCATCCCGCGCGACCCGCGCAACGAGCGCTCGGCAAGGGCTTCGATGCCGTCGCGGCCGGCGAGGTCGTTGGGCAGATATTCTCGCAGCGCATTGCCGGATTCCGGGTCGGCAATGATCTGCTCCCGCTGCACCCGGGTGAGATAGCCCACCACATGAGCCGCCTGTTGCCGGTAGGGGTAAACGCGGTGCTTGCTGGGCAGCAGTTGCAGCCCGGGGTAGGAATCGAGATTGCGGCCGAGGTTGTTTTGGGCTGTGGGAGTCAGCGCGCGAACGACCACGTGCGACGATTGCTGTTCGTAAATGAGGTCGCCTTCAAACTCTTCTTCGGTGGGTAGATCGTCACTGCCTCCGGCGAGCCATCTGGCGTACCACGCGGGCTTCTCGCGGGTCTCGGCCTCAGTCAAGGCCTGCCGGAAACGGCCTTGAACGATGGAATTGCGTTTCTTGCGGACTTCAACTTCAATCGCGGTGCGGATGTCGTCGATTTCGTTCACGGTCACCCCGCCGGCACGGGCGAGGTCGGCCCACATGCCCGCGATATCCCGTTCGACCGCCGCCGGTTCTGCTTCGCGCATTTGCTTGCGCAACTCCGGGCCAGCTTCGACGTAAGCCGGATTAGCACGAAGCCGCTGCGCGGCAACCTGCTTAACCCATGATTTGACAAAGGGTTGCGATCGATCGCGCGCGACGGCGCGGAAGTCCACTGCGGCATCAATGCACGCCTCGTCCGCGGCGAGAACCCGGCCGCGCACGTCCAGGATCGGCCCACGCGCGGTCGGAATCATGCGATTCTGCGTCATCGCCTTGCGGGCCAACTCGGCATAATGGGCACGCCCAAACACCTGTACCTGCACAAGGCGAATGAGGAGGATGACGCTCAACCCCGCAAGAATCAGGCCCAGGGTTTTAAGACGTCGCTCGAACATCCCAAAAGTTTACCCACCAAATCACAAAGGCACCAAGGAAAGCACCGGAGCTTGTCTAACACTCCTCTGCCTTCCTTTGTGCCTTCGTATCTCGTGCCTTTTTATCTTGGCGGTGCCTCTCTCTTACTTCGTCGGGACGAGCGCGGCACGCTTTTCCTTGATCGTCTTCAGCAGCGACTTGTGCGGATCAGCAAACTTGGCGGTGCCTTCGTCCATCAGCACTTCCTCCAGCTTCTTTACATCCACCTTTGCATCAATCTCATCGAGCATTTCCTTGCCGGGCATTTTGTCGATTTGCCGGGTGTAGCTCTTGTTGAGCTTGCCAACCGCATCATTGGTGGCCGGGGGATTGGTCTGGATGTCGCTGCCAGCCAGTGCCTCGACGTACTTGTCGGGCGAGAGCTTGGGGTCTTTGGTGCCTGTGCTGGCAAAGATGATCTCCTGCTTCAGCGGGCACTTTTTGTCGGCCCAGAACTTCTGATTCAGCGCCCAGAGCCGTTTCACATTCACAATGCCGACCTGCCCCTGCGCTTCCTTGCTCAGGCTCGCCACCTGCTTCTCGGTGTAAACATCCACCCGGCTGACAAAAATAGAAAAAACGCTCTTGAACCGCTGCAAACCATTGCGGCGGCGCTGGGCACCCTTCCAGACGCGCTCGGTGGCGAGCTTCCACTGACGTTCGGAAAAAATCAGCGTCACATTTAACGCCAGTCCGGCGGCGGCAAGCTCTTCAACCGCATCCAGGCCCGCGGCGGTCGCCGGAACCTTGATCATCCGGTTCATATAGCCTTTGCCCCACAGCTTTCCCAACTCGATATAGCTCTTCACGCGCTTGTCATGAGGCACGTTTCGCTCGCGGTCCTCCAGAAGCGGGTCAAGCTCGAAGCTGACATACCCATCATCGCCCGCGGTCGCATCGTTAATGTTTTGAAACTTGTCCTGCGCATCGGAGACGAGGTAGTCGGTCATCGCCCAGGCGACCTGCTCATCGTTCATTCCCTCGTCAAAGAAGGTGGCCATCGTGTCATCAAATCGGCCCGTCTTGAGCAAATCGGCGATGATGATGGGATTGCTGGTGGCACCAGTCGCGCCAAGAGCGATGTTTTTGTCGACCAGTTCAGGATCGACCGAGTCGAGCCAGAGCTTGGTGCCCGTTTCAATGATCGATTTAAGTCCAGTAGCCATGTGCGTTTCCTTTCAAATTGCCCGTTCACGCGCGTTCGCCCGATCCCCCATGCCGGAAATCATACCGCGCGATCGAAGCGGGGTCACGCGGGACGAACGATCAGATCCCCGATCAAGCCTGCCGTTCGCTTACCAGATAATCTCACAACCATATCTACGCAGCGTTTCATCGCCGGTGACCAGCGGCAGCGACTCGACCGTTGATTGCGCCACCAGCATTCGGTCGAAGGGGTCGCCGTGAATTGCGGGGAGTTGCTCCAGTTTGCGGCAATGGATGCTCAAAATAGGCAATGAGACCCCATCATTGCCCCACAGAAACTCGGCAATCATCGTATCAATCGAGGTGGCAGGCTTGACAAACCCCCGGGCCGCCTTTGCGGCCAGCTCAAAATTGGTCACGATGCTGACGACAGGTGTATCATCAACCGATTCAAGCAATTGCCTCGCGACTTTTGACAGGCGTCGATCGCCTTCCCGCAGCCAGATGAGCACATGGCTGTCGATGAGATACTTCACTTCCTGCCCTTACGCACCGAGGCGCGGGAATCGGGTTGCAAATGTGGATCATTCAGGATGTCGTCGGCATCGGTCTCTGGCATGGGTAAGTGAAGCCCATCGGAATACCAGATCTCTCCCTTCATATCTCCAAACCGGACGCGCGCCCTGCGCCGGGCATGCACGGGCACCAGGCGGACAGACGGCTTACCATTGCGGGCTATGACGATTTCTTCGCCCGATTCGGCGCGTGTGAGCAGCCGAGACAGCGACGTCTTGGCTTGATGAACATTCACGAGCGGCATCCCTTGATTATTGATTAGCTAAGCAGATTAGTCAAGTAGATTCTACCGCGCGGTGGCGGTGCCGCGGTCGGTTTGCGGGCCGCGCGGGAGTATCGGAGATTTGCCCGCGGGCGGCGTTTCAGAACGCGGGCGGCGAAGCTGTCAACCGGTGCTACTCAGTGAATTGCAAGTCTTTCACTTCCACTTCCACCCGCCGCATGCCGTTCCATTCGTTGATCGTCGGCTCGATGGCTAAATCGACCCGGACGCCCGGCTTGAGGCGGTCGAGCAGGTCGGCACACCGCCAGGCGATGGCTTTCATTGTGGTGCCGTTCTGCTTTAGAAAAAGCTGCAAGTGCTGTCCATCTCTTCCAACCACCCTCGGCAGGCCGGCAAGCTCGACGCCTTTGCAGCACAGCACAGGTTTGCGGTTGCCCTGACCGAAGGGGCCGAGCCGGGCCAAGTCTTTCACGAGCGCCTCGTCGACCATCTTCAGTTCCGTCATGCCGTCAAGGTGCAGACGCGGCGTAAGTGCTTCGGGGGCAAGCACTTGCTTTGCGTGGCGGAGGAAGGCGGCGCGGAACACGTCCAGCTTCTCCCCGCGGAGCTTTAACCCCGCGGCCATTTCGTGCCCGCCGTGGGAGATCAGGTGTTCGGTGCAGCCATCGAGGGCACGGGCAAGGTGAAAGCCGCCGATCGACCGCCCACTGCCCTGGCCTGTGCCATCTTCGTTGATCGCGATCATGATCGTGGGCTTATGAAACCGATCGACTATGCGCGACGCCACGATGCCGATGACCCCCGGGTGCCACCCTGCGGCGCCGAGCACGATTGCGTGATGCTCATCGCTGTCGAGGTTTAAGTCGTGCACTTGCTTCAATGCGGCATCGAGGATCGACTTCTCGGTCTGCTGGCGCAGCCGGTTTTGCTGTTCGAGATAGTCGGCGATTTCAGTCGCGCGGGCATCGTCTGCCGTCGTCAGCATTTCAACCGCGAGTTTGGCGTGACCCATTCGCCCTGCCGCGTTCAGCCTTGGGGCGAGCAGGAAGCCGACATGAAAGCTATCCAGATCTTCGCCGGTGAGGTTGGCCGATTCGATGAGGGCGCGCAGGCCGGTGAGTCTTGATTTCTTCACGCTTCCCAAGCCAAACCGCGCCAAAACGCGGTTCTCACCGATCAGCGGGACGACATCTGCGATCGTTCCCAGCGCCGCCAGCGCCATCGCTTCGAGCAAGAACGCCCGAAATGGCTCCGAGACCTTTGCCGAGCCGCTGATTTCCTTGCCCACCGCCCAGGCAAGCTTGAACGCCACGCCTGCGCCGCAAATGTGCGGGTTGGGATAGGTCGATAAGCCGGGCAGGCGAGGATGAACGATAAAGTCGGAACGGGGGAGCAAGGGGGCTGCAGGGGGCGCGTTTTCGCCTGTCGCTGCGGTGGGTTCCGTCGGGGAGGTTTTCATTTCGTGGTGATCAGTCACCACCACATCGACGCCGCGGGATCGTGCGATTTCAACAGGCTCGATCGCCGTCACGCCACAATCGACGGTGATGATCAGCCGTGCCCCCTCGTCGCATAGTTGGGAGACAGCGTCGGCATTCAGACCGTAGCCTTCCTCAATGCGGTGGGGAACGTACGTTTCGCAGTTCCCGCCGAGGAGTTTGATCGCGTGAAACAAGATCGCGGCAGCGGTGATGCCATCAACGTCGTAGTCGCCGTAGATGACAATTTTCTCGTTACCCCCGATGGCCCTGGCGATGCGCGCCGCCGAGGGGGGCACGCCGGGCAGTAACTCTGGCTCGTGCAATAACTTAAGTGAGGGAGAAAGGAAGTCGCGGCAGGCGGCTTCTTCGGTCACACCACGGTTGAGCAGAATCTGCGCGACAAGGGGGCTGGTCTTGAGGCGTTCGGCGAGCGCGACGGCCTGCTCGCGGGGTTCTGCGACGATCCATCGCCGATTCATACCAATGCCGCTCCGTCGTTGCATCAGCTCGATGATATGCGGGCAATCGGGAAATAGAAGCGTGACATTCTCGAACTAACCAGCACGGTGCCGCCGCTGTCAGTTAGCTGACGGCGCGTAGAATCGTCAATATCGGGGTAAAAAGGAGTGATGGTCAGATGAAACGAATGATGATTGTTGGGCTGCTATTGGCCGCCGCGGGGATTTCGGGTTGTATTGCGGTCGGCGGGTCGGACCGAATCGAGGCGCGCGAGCCGACGATCGGTCGACAACTGCAGGACTTGAAAGTCGCCCGAGACACCGGAGCCATGACCGCCGAGGAGTATGACCGCACGAGGCAGGCTATCCTGGCATCCGTCGAGCACAGATAGGTCGCGCTCAGCAGTGCCGATGGCCGATTCGCAACTGCCGACGACGAATGATCAGCTTCGGCTTCCACACCGGGCCTCGCAAGCCTATACTGCCCGGCATGGACGTTGCCATTCGCGAGCAGTTAAAGCCCGGTGTGAAGGTGAAGGTTACGCAGCAAATCGCCGCGCGGCACTATGCATGGCCCACCGAAGTTTCCGGCACAATCGTCGAGTTTAAGCAGCAGGAAACCGGGAGTTGGTATGCGCACAGCAAGGACGACCGCCTGTGGCTCGATCGCCTGGTGCTCCGCCTGCCCGACGGTGAGGTGACGACCCTCAACCTGGACGACTACACCCACATCGAAGTCGAGAATGCAAAGGATTGAGAAGATTGTCGGTACCTGACCCACCGCCACAACGGCAGTCGCAACAATCGGTGCAGCTTCCGATGGTGGGCGCGTGGAAGGTCAGCGTGCATGCCACCCGGGCGTTTACCATCCACTCTGATTTGTATTATGAGCTTCACATCGAACGGATCGATGCCCCGGGGCACCTGTTAAGTGTGCGAATGCCGCAGCATGCGATGCCCCATCCGCCGGTTGCCGGAGATGTCTTGGAAATCACGTTTCTGATGGGGCAAATCACCAGTGCAAGAAAGCTCGATGAAACGTAGCTAGACGGCTGCAGCATCGGCGAGAATTTGCCTCCATTCCAACCGCGGATACACTCCCACGCCTCACATGGCCAACCGTTCGATTCTTTCTGCGCCTCCCCTTGTTGCGATAGCCGGGTGGCTTCTGCCCGGCGCGGGATATTTTCTGATCGGGCAGACGGCACGCGCAGTCGTGGTGGGTGCGGCGGTGCTGACAATGTTTGTTGCAGGGATCCTCATCGCCGGAATTCGAGTAATCGACGTCCCGGGCTATGACAACCTCGGATTTGAAGTGCGGCTGCGCTCCGCGGCGATGGTGCAGGCCCCCGGACAGTATGCTGGCCAAAAACTCGATTGGACCGATCCGGGTTTTTATCAGGGCGATCGCGCGCTCACCTCCCGCCCGCTGGCTGAGATAGTTAACAAGCCGTGGTATGTCGGGCAGGTGTTGACCGGCCCGGTGTGCCTGCTGGCGTCGAAACTTTCGCTCCACGCTGCCCAGCCTGCCGACATTCAGGCGGCGCGGGCGAGCCGTGTTCCCCCGCAGCCGGGTGTGGCTGCGTCTCATGCGCGGGTGGCTGAAATCGGCTCGCTTTATACTGCCATCGCCGGCATGCTTAATCTGCTCGCGATCATCGATGCCGCGAGCCGCGCCAGTGGCGAAGAAGAATCGACCGGCCGGGCCAAGGCGGCGACCGCGTGATGTTTACGACGCCCATTCTCGCCTGGACGCCCTTCGTCAACCCGCTGCCCGTGTGGGATTACTGGATGCTGCTCCTGTTGCCGATGGTCGGCCTGTTTTCCATCGCGTACAAAAGCATCAAATGTGGCACGATGGAAGAAGTGCCCCGGCAGGCGCTGCACATATTCGTCTTATGCCTGCTGGGCATGGCGGCAGCGGCGGGACTTCTGTGGGGGCTGGTGCGCGTGCGAGAGTGGATGGTGTGACACCGACTGTTTCGCAGGCCGACCCGTCATTTATCGGCGTTTTCGGATGCTCTGGAGCACATCGATCCCCAGCAGCTTGCACGTCGCGAAGTAAACGCCCCCGCCGACCGCGGTCAGGGTCGCCAGTTGCAACGCCCAGGAAAGTTTACTCTCCGACCCCGAATAAATCGGAGATGCCATCACAGCGAGGCAAGCGCCTGTCATCACGATTGTCGCGATCAACATCTTCAGGATGTTCGGCGCGATCAGCCCAAGCCCGATGCCGCCTGTCCTGCGGTTGAGAATCCAGAGCATGGCAAGCGACTGAATGGTAAAGCTCACCAGCGTCCCGACTGCCATCCCGCTTTCGCCGAGAGATGTAAAGACTAGCGGCAGTTCGATAATCAGGTTGAGCAAGAGGTTGATCGCAACCCATTTCAAGGGTGTAGCGGCATCGTGCAATGCGTAATACGCGCGATTCACAATCTGCAGAAGGCTGAACGCCCAGATGGCGCAGGCGTAAATTGCCGTTGAAAGTGCCACCCATTCCGCATCGGACGCGGTGAACTGGCCATGTTGAAAGAGCAACCGCGCCGCCGGGAGCGCCACCAGCGCCATTCCGGCACTGGCGGGCAGGCCGATGAACATCGCAGACTCGACGCCACGCCGGAGCACGCTGCGAAATGAATCGCTGGCGGCGACGCGATGGATGTCGCCCGAGGCTTCACCAGCGAGTTTTGGAAAAATGGCGGTTGCCAGGGCGATGGCGAACACGCCCAGCGGAAACTGATACATGAACTGCGCCAAATCCAACCGCGCCGCGGCACCTTCGACCATGGGCAGATCGATCGAATGGCCGAAGGGAGCCATCTTCGTCGCGCCGGGCGCGCGGGCGAGCATGATCGCCAGACCCTTGTCCATCAAGACCCCGATCTGCAGCACCGCCGCGCCCATGGCGACCGGCCCAGTGAGCGCCAGCATTCGCCGGACCGACGGCGTCCAGATATTGATGAACAACCGAAACCGAAACCCCGCAGCGCGCAGGCTCGGCAGGAGCATGACCACCTGCATTGCCCCGCTGACCAGCACACTCCAACTCAGCCAGCGGACGGCCGATGTCTGTCCCGCTTCGGTCGTGAGATCAAACATGCCCGCCGCAAGGATCATTGCCGCGATGAGGCAAACATTGAGCACGATACTTGTCGCCGCGGCCGCCGCGAAGCGGTTGTGAACCTGCAAGATGGCGCTCAGAAATGCCGCTCCGCACACCAGGAGCACATAGGGGAGCATGATCATCGCCAGCTTGACCGTGAGCAGGTGGTCGGGCCGCAGCGGGGCAAACCACACCAGTGCCAGCAGCACACCTTCCGACACAATTGTGAGTGCAACGAGAATTGAGACGAGAAGGTTGACACTTGCCGAGGCAAAATCGGCGGCTTCCGGCGTGCTGCTCTGCGCCGGCCCGGCAGGCGATGCGCCACCCGTCCGTCCGGCTTGTTCGCGCTTGATTGCCTGCGCGTAGAGTGGAATGAATGCCGCCGAGAGTGCTCCTTCGCCAAAGAGCTTGCGGAAGAGATTGGGGATCGTGAACGCGACCTTCCACGCCGCCCAGATCGCGTTCGCGCCGAAAAAATAGGCCCCGACCATCTCGCGCGCGAGGCCCACAATCCGGCTGGCAAATGTAATGATGCCGATCAGGCGAGCGTGAGAGATAAAGTGCTTTTCTTGAGAGTCCATTCTCAAACCAGTGGAACCTGTCACGGCGAAGAAGAGAGGCCGGATTTTTCTCCCCGATTGGACCCCGCCGACGCGTCACTGCGACTTGCCTGCGGTGCACCAGCGACTGACGTGTTTGCCATTGCCAGTTGTCCCGGCGGATGGCTGGCCCGGGAAGAAATCAAGGTCATAAACTCCGCCGCGGTCGCGCGGGGGTCGGGTTGCGATATCACGGCCGAACTGACCGCCAGCGAGCGCACGCCAGTTGCCAGCACCTCCGCGGCATTGTCGAGGGTGATGCCGGCGATCGCTACGGTCGGAATGTTCACAGTCGCCGCAGCGGCACGGGCGTAGAGCAGGCCGGGGAGGATGTCGCGCGGCTTGGTCTGCGACGGAAACACTGGGCCGACGCCGATGTAGTCAGCCCCATCGAGCACCGCGGCGCGGGCTTGCTCGATTGAGTGCGTGCTCAGGCCGACAATCAGGTGATCACCGACGATCTTTCGTACCTCCGCGCAAGCCAGATCGCCCTGACCCACATGGACTCCGTCGGCACCTGCCAGCAGGGCGATGTCGGGGCGATCATTCACTATGCAAAGCGCGTCGTAGCGTGCGCAAAGCGCCGCAAGTAAACGGCTCCGTTGGAGCAGTTCGCCGCTCTCCAGTTCTTTCTCACGGAGTTGAATGCAGGTTGCGCCGCCTTGCAGTGCAAGCTCTGCGGTTTCGAGCCAGGGTCGCCTGCAGAGCGATTCCGTGACGAGCACATACAAACGGACTGAATCAAACCGACCCGGACGAAGTGTGCGGGCGAGGCGCAATTCGAGGTCGTATGACTGATATCGAATCAACTCAACCTCGCGCGCGGCGACGGCGTCGATGGTCTTCAGGCACTCTTCGATTGCGCGCAGCGCTTCCTGCACCCTTTTCCCCGCAGCGGTCACGATCTCGGCCAGGCCGGCGCGCGATAGCTCGGCGGGAGTCTTGTTGTCTGTGCCGACATCGCCGGGCGTGTTGCGGTGGTGAAGGGCATCGCGCATCACACGTTGCACCGCCTGGCGCAGCGCGTGGCGCATCTGCTTTAGCTCGGCGGACCATTTGTCGTGATTCAGAACAAACCGTACATAGTCTTCCCAGACGCGTAACCCTTCGCGGGCGCGATTCAGGTTGGCATCGAGGATGCGCAGTGTGGCAAAAGACATGCAAATTCTCGGCTCAATCGTAACGGAAAGCTGGCATTCTGGACACGCGCGCGCCGACGCGCTACACTGCGCGCCATGCTGGAACTGGATCAGATTCACAGAGGGGATTCGATCAAGCTATTGAACAAGGCCGAACCGGCGTGGGTCGATCTTTGCTTCGCCGACCCACCTTTCAACATTGGTTATCGCTATCACAATTACAACGACCGCAAAGATGTGAATGAGTATCTCGACTTCAGCCGGCAATGGATGTCGGCGGTGCATCGCGCGCTCAAGCCAACGGGCAGTTTTTACCTCGCGATCGGTGACGAGTTTGCTGCCGACCTGTGCGTGATCGCACGGCGGGAGCTTGGGTTTACCATGCGCAACTGGATCATCTGGCACTACACGTTCGGCCAGCAGACGAAGAAGAAGTTTGCGCTGAGCCATACCCATATCCTGTACTTTACGAAGGAAAAGCCGCAAGACGGCATGGGCAACATCACCTTCAACCCAGATGCTGTGCGCGTGGCCAGCGCGCGGCAAACCCAGTACGCCGACGCACGAGCCAACCCCAAGGGCAAACTGCCCGACGACGTGTGGATCCTCCGTCCGCAGGAAGCGCCTTATGTCGAATCGAGTTACAACGAGGTCCCTAAAGAAGGGCTGGAGACATCTTCGCTTCAATTTTTTGACGCCAACTCGGATACCTGGTTTATCAGCCGGGTTTGCGGGACATTTCGCGAACGCGAAGGGTGGCACGGCTGCCAGATGCCTATCGGCGTGCTCGATCGCATCATTAAGGCCAGTAGCAACCCCGGAGATGTGGTTTTTGACCCGTTCAACGGCAGCGGGACGACGGCGGTGTCGGCGGCATTGTTGAATCGGCGGTATGTCGGGATCGACCAGTCCGCGGAGTATGTAAAATTTGCCAAGTCGCGGCTGCAGCATGCTTTGCGCGCCCGAGAACGGGGCAAGGATGCCGAGGCAGTTGTTACCGATGCGGCCCGCGGCAGCAGAAGGCTCACCGAGACCGATGCGCTCGGCCGGGCGCGCGCGCCCCGGGTGCGAGGCGGGCGGGAGTCACTGCCGGTCTTGCTTTCATCGAGCGTCAGGGCCTCCCGAGTCGATACACCCGTCACAGGCTGACGCAATTCCAAGCCCAACCGACGCAGGAAACGACCGGAATTCGTGCGCTGCGCTCATTCGTGGCGCAAACTCCCTTCACGTTGGGTCGTTGTAATCCATGTCAGAGGGATCTTGTGCCGATGCGCTTGCGCCGTTCAAAAGCTGGGGTGATTGGCTTCGCGGTGCTCGGGATTCACGGCTCCGTTTCAATGGCGTCGATTGAGCCGGCGCCGGCGAGCGAGCCGTGGCTTCCGACACCGCCGTGGATCACACCCACGCCGCCGGTACCACTTGCACCCTCTCCCATGCGTGACAGGCAAGCGGAGCCGATTCCACTTCCCCCTGCCGCATTTGCAGCGGCGGCACCGGCATTACTCGCGGCGATCATAGCTCGACTCTCAATCAGAAAGCCTCGCGTCAGGGCGCGTCGCAGGCGATAGCGCGGCAGGTTCGAGGAGCGCTTTGCTTTCATTGTCTGCGCAATGATGATAGCGCGCGCGAATGAAATCTGATTGCGCGCCGCCAATCTCTCCTTCCAACGTTCGCTGCGGCTGTCTGGCGTTACTCATCTCGGCGGCGCTGTTTGCCGCCGTTGCGCCAACGCTGCGCTGGCTGGAGTTTTCCAGCGGGAGCGAAAATCTGCTCACCGCGACCGTCATCGAGATGCACGCCGGCGGGCCGTGGCTGGTGCCAAACCTCAACGGCGAGCCGCGCGTTCGCAAACCGCCGTTGCCGGCGTGGGTGGCTGCGGGGCTGGTGCCGAGGTCCGTCATTGCCGAACTTGATTCGCCCGACACCAAGGGCCGCGACGAAGCATACCGTCGGCTGGCTTGGTCTGTTCGCTGGCCCGCGCTCGTGATCAGTTGCTTCATCGTTCTGGCGACCTACGAACTAGGTCGCACGATCGCCGACGCGCAGACCGGCCTTCTGGCGTGCGCCGTGTGTGCGTCGTCCCTGCTATTGCTTCGCTACGGCCGATCAGCGACGACCGACATCCACCTGGCGCTGTGGGTCACGGCGACAAACTTGTGTTTGGCCAAGGCTTGGTTTTCAGGCCGACCGCTTCGCTGGCTACCGCTCGCCGGGGCGGCGGCGGGATTGGCTTTCATGAGCAAGGGGCCGGTGGGAATGGCGCAGTCCGCGTTACCGGTGCTGGTGTTCGTCGTCGTGCGGTGGTTTTGGTGCAAACGGCGTGCAGGGGAGACCGGCACCGCAGACGCCCGCGGCGATGTCCACCGCGGCGCGGGTTGGATTGGACTCATTGCAGCGGCCATTCTATTTCTTGCGGTTGCGGCGCCCTGGGTCGTCTACGTTCTATACGCTGTTCCCGACGCATGGAGTGTGTTCTATACCGAAGTAACGCGCGACGGTGCGACCACGCTCACCGCCGACCCGCTGCACACTTATCTCGTCCTGATACCAATGATGTTGCCCTGGTCTGTTTTCTTCATGGCTGGATTCATCATGTGTGTGCGCGATTGGCGGCGCAGTCCGGCAGAGCATCTCTCGTTACTGCTGCTGGTGATTCCGGTGATCGTTATGTCACTCGTGAAGGACAAGAACGAACGATATCTGCTACCGCTGGTGGCGGCGGCGTCGATTGTGACGGCGTTTGCGCTGAGGCCACAACTGAGGCCCACTTCAATGCAATCGCCGACAGATCGACGCTTGCGGCAGCTTCACATGGCGGTGCTGTTTTCCGTCGCAATCGGCATTCCCGCCGCAGGGGCCACCGCAACGCTGCAAAAGGGCGGCGAGGCATGGTGGGCTTGGGGTTATGCGGCAGTCGCAGCGGGGGGGCTGAGCCTGATCCCAATTGCGCTCAGTTTCAGTTATGAGAAGTTTCGGTGGCTGCTCATTTCTGCGACGACGCTTCTCATGTTTACAGCACAAGCGGTGTTCTTGCATGGATATCGATCGAGCCTGAACGGCCGAAGCGAGATGCTGGCCACCGCCGATGCAATTCGTCTGCATCATCCGAACGCCGAGGTGTTTTATGTCGACACGCGCGAGCTTCCCAAGGCCCTCCCGCAGGACCTTCAGATCTACCTAAATCGTTCTGTACGAACAATTTATGGCCGCGCGGCCCTGCCCGAGCCGACGGAAAATCGGGTTTTGGTGGTGCTTCAGCGGGAGCACGAGCCGGACCCGGCGATTGCGGGATGGCGCCACTTTTTCCGCCATCAGTGGGGCGCGCGGGGTTGGCACGCCTTGGTTGCCGAATAGCGTCCCCGCCGTTTTGTTTCATGTTGGAAACGGGTAATCAACACTCCAGATTATGAAAGATCGTGCTCGCCCAAGGCGCTCGCTACTCTCCTGGCTCTTCGTGCTACTGGTTGTGGTGGCGATTCTGGTCGTGGTAAACGGGTCAATTCGCAGGACCGCGCGGCCCCGTGTGGGCGACTTTCTTTCGACTAATACCGGCACGTATGACTCTCACGCGCGGGCGTCATTCCGCATTGCATTGCTCAATGCCCGAAGCGGTCGCGGCGGCGACGGGCGCGTTGACCTCCGCCGGACGGCGTCGTTGCTGCAGAGCTTTGATGTCATTGGACTTAACGAAGTTCGGGGCAGGCTGTTCGGTTCGCCAGCCAACCAGGCCGAGGAGATTGCCCGGCTACTTCGGTCGCCGTGGATGTTTGCGCCCAGCGAGCGGCGCTTCTGGCACGACTCGTTCGGCAATGCCTTGCTGAGCCATGTACCGGTTCACTTCTATCAGGTGATCAACCTGCCAAGCACGCAGTGGGCCGGCGATCGAAATGTCTTGCTGGCGAAGATCTCCCTGGAGACTGGCACACTTAATCTGCTCATCACGCACCTCGATCGCACCAACGATCGGCCGATACAGTTTCGGGCGGTTAAAGAGCTCTTTCTTGCGCTCGAACCTCCGGCGATTCTCATGGGAGACCTGAATACAACCGCCGGTGATGTTCTGATGAAGGAGCTTCTTCAGACCGCTGGCGTCTCTGATGTGATTGGCGATACTGACGGAGTTGCAGCGAAGGAGCGCGTCGATTGGATTCTGATCCGCGGCATGGAAGTACTGGAGGCGGGGGCGGTGGAGTCGGACGCGTCGGACCACCCGATGGTCTGGGCGCACCTGACGATCGCGCCGGTGCCCCTGGAACGCCCGAGTACCACCAAGCCGGCAAAATCTCCCCGCCGCGACTAGGAGTAGGCAATGCGACCGTCGTTGCCCTGTTTTCTGTCAGCCTGCTGTTAATCAACATCAATGCACTGGTTCTCTCGCGCCACGAAGTGTTTGCAGCACAGCCGGCGCGGGAAATGCTGAGCGACAATCATTGGATTGTTCCAACCATCGCCGGTGAATATCGCGTGAACAAACCGCCCACAATGGGTTGGTTTATCGCCGCATCGATGATGGTCTTTCAGAGCAAGGCCGAGTGGGTGGCCCGGCTGCCCGCGATGCTTGCAGGGGTGGGTACATGCCTGCTTCTGGCGAGCATGACGACACGGCACCTGGGACGGCGCGTCGGGCTCTTAACGGGCCTTTTGACGGCCACCAGCCTATTCGTACTCACACAGGCCCGCCTGAGCGAGGCGGATATGCCGCTGGTGATGTTTGTGGTGCTCGCGTTCTGGGTCATTTCTCGGTTCATCCATCAAGCGGAAGTTGGCAAAACAGAACTCGCCGCCGCGGCCCCTGTCGTGGGGTGGAGCGTCATGTTCTTCTTCGCTGTTGGCATGTCGTTTTTGCTGAAGGGGGTCGGGCCAATTTTTGTGCTTCCTGCTGCGGTGGTCTATGCCGGCTTGGCACGCGACCGGCAAGCATGGCGAATCATGATCCATCCGGCGGGGCTGGTTCTCTTCATCGTCATGCTCGTCGCATGGCCGACTGCGGCGTACTACACCCATCCGCAGATTGTCGATGCGTGGAATCGCGAGATTATTCAGCGGGTGACCGGCAGCCTTGGTGAAACACTTGGCAAAGGTGATCCGTTCTTTCTTTATCTCTATACGATTCCGATGTTGCTACTGCCGTGGTTTCCGTTGACCGTCATCGGGGCGGTAGCTGCGGTGAAGCGTCAGTGGTTTCGACATCGATTCGGCTTGTTGCTGCTCTGTTGGTTCGGCGTCGGGTTTGTGCTGCTGCACTTCAACTCGTGGAAACACCTGCACTATTCGATGCCCATCCTGCCGGCGTGCATGCCCGCGGCGGGGGTGGGGCTGGTGCTGCTGCTGCGCTACAACTACGCGCAGAAAAAGCCAAGACACCTCCTCACCACGGTGGCGATTCTCCTGACGTGTGGTATCGCGGCGGCCGTGTTTCGATTTCAGAAGTTTCCGGGCGCGACCGACATCGCAATACTCATCGGGCTTTTGGGAATCGGTGCGGCTGTGCTGCCGTGGCTGGAACACAAGCGATGGCTGAAGCTCCAGATTGCGTGGATGTTTGCGCTGGCGTGGCTCATCGTGGCCGGCGTGTTCTGGCGGGTTGTTCCGCATCACGACGCCTACCGCAGCAGCGCCGAACTGGCACGAAGGGTCAATGAGATCGTGCCGAAAACGATGCCCGTCACGCTTTTCGGCCTGGGCGAGCACCATATCGCTTACTATCTCGACCGACCGATGCGCCGCATCGACGACCTCACCCGCGGGAGTGACGTCGCTGCATTACCTCGGCCTGCCTATGTGCTAGCCGAGGCGCTTGCCGAACCGCTGTTGGAGAAAGTGGCGCGGGTCGAAGCGCTGGATAAACGGCACGCACTTGGCAAAAGGGAAGCCGAGGCAAATCGAGTGAAGCTTTACATCATTCGATGAGCCGCGCCGTGTTTGGCGCGTCTCACTCTGAATACTCGCACCATGTCTTGGGCGTCTCCCAGACGGTCACGCTCGCAAGCGCGGCACCCGCTGCAGCGGTCTTGGGTTTGAGTAGCTGAAAAATGACTGCGGCGATGTTCTCCACGCTGGGGATCACCGAATGAAACTCCGGCACTTCAAGATTCAGGTGCTTATGGTCCAGCTTCTGAATCACCGTCTCATGCACGATCCGCTCAAGCTCAGAGACCGCGATCACCACTCCCGCGGGATTGGGCTGCCCGCGAACTGTCACCTGCACTTCGTAGTTGTGGCCGTGGCCGTGCGGGTTATTGCACTTTCCATATGTCCGCACATTTTCTGCGTCGGAAAGATTCGGATTGTGAAGCCGGTGTGCTGCGGAGAACTCAAACTTTTGGCTTAGCCGGGTCATGGGTAGTTCCTTTGTCACGGCAGCGATCGAACAAAATGGCGAAAATGCGATCTCAAGCCTCTCCAGCGCGACGCCGGGCCATGCGCCCCCGAGCGCCCGAACCACCTCCGCGGGGATGCAGCCGAGTCGCGATGACTGGTGCGGGTCGCGATAGGAGCTCAATAAAATCGGGACAGCGCGCTCGCGGGCAACCTGATCGATCTGTTTGATGTTCCGCAGATAGCTGCTGCTCGGGTCGAGTGCTCCGGTGAGGGTGATGCGAAGGGCAAGCCAGGGCCCGATCGCGCTGACCGCCGGCACTCCACCGTGGCCGTTGAGCGCAGAATCCGGGCCGGCCTCGGTCACCGCGAATCGAACTTCTCTTGTGAGCCGATACACAGTCGAGATTATAGGCAGGAACCGGCACAAAATTCACCGCCGTGAGTTTGCGGGCGTAACGTCGCCAAGGTGGCGAACCGGGATCAATTCTGCGATAATCCGATGTCGCAAATCAGCGATGTTTTCGACAGTGCAACCGGAGCGATTTTGATGTCTGAACAGCCCCCGACCGATGCGTCTGTTACCTCGGCCGACTACAACGAAGATTCGATTCGCGTGCTTGATGACGTGGAGCATGTGCGGACGCGCCCCGGCATGTACATCGGGGGTTACAACCCGCGCGGGCTTCACCATCTGGTGTACGAAATCGTCGATAACAGTATCGATGAAGCCCTCGCCGGACACGCCAAGCACATTGAAGTCATGATCAACGCCGACGGCAGTTGCACGGTGCAGGACGACGGCCGGGGGATTCCGGTGGGCATTCACCCGACAGAGAAGATTCCAACTGTGGAAGTCGTCTTTGCCACACTGGGCGCCGGGGGTAAGTTTGAGCACAACGACCAGTCGGCATACAAAACATCCGGCGGGTTGCATGGGGTGGGCGCGTCGGTCGTGAATTTTGTCAGCGAGTGGATGGAGATTGAGGTTTATCGCGACGGGCAGATCCATCACATGGAGTTTGAACGTGGTCGTAAGAGCAATGACCTCAAGGTGATCGGCAAGACCACGCGCTCCGGCACAAAGGTGAGCTTCAAGCCCGACCCAACCCTTTTTCCGGACGTGAATTTTTTGTACGAAACGCTCGCGCAGCGGCTGCGAGAACTCGCCTATCTGAACAGCGGCGTGGAGATTGCCTTCGCCGACGAGCGTGCCGCGAAGAAGGAATCATTCAAGTTTGAGCTTGGGTTGGTGGATTATGTGAAGCATCTCAACTCCGCCAAGTCGCCGCTGCACGAGCCGATCAAGTTCTGGAAACGGGATGAATCACTGAAGCTTGAAGTCGATATCGCAATGCAATATGCCGACGCATACAGCGAGACGCTCCTGAGTTTCGCAAACAACATCAACAATCACGACGGCGGGACCCATCTAAGCGGCTTTAAGACCGGACTGACCGGCGTCATCAATCGGCATGCAGAGAAAATGGGCTGGATCAAGGGTGATTTGCGTCCGACCGGCGATGACCTGCGCGAGGGGCTTACGGCGATTCTCAGTGTAAAAATTCCCGAGCCTCAGTTTGAGTCGCAGACGAAAGATAAGCTGCTCAACCCCGAAGTAGAGTCGTTCGTGCAGACAGCGGTGAATGAGCGCCTTGGTGCGTTTCTGGAAGAAAACCCGAAGGTTGCCCGGACGATGTTCGAGAAGGGCGTGCTTGCGGCCGAGGCTCGCGAGGCGGCGCGCAAGGCCCGCGAACTGACCCGCCGGAAGAATGCGCTCGAAGGCAACAGCCTGCCCGGCAAATTGGCCGATTGTCGCAGCAAAAGCAATGAAGATACGGAATTGTTCCTGGTCGAAGGCGACAGCGCCGGTGGCAGTGCGAAGCAGGGCCGCAACAGTGAGATTCAGGCGATTCTCGCGCTCCGCGGTAAACTACTTAACGTCGAAAAGGCTAATCTGGTCAAAATGCTGGGCCACGAGGAAATTCGCACCATCATCAGCGCGCTCGGCTGCGGCATTCGCGATGACTTTAATCTCGACAAGCGACGCTACGGCAAGATTATCATCATGACCGACGCCGACGTTGACGGCAGCCATATTCGCACGCTTCTACTCACGTTCTTCTTCCGGCACATGCAGGAACTCATCAAGGCCGGACGGGTGTACGTCGCGCAGCCCCCTCTTTATCAGATCACCCGACGGAAAAAGGTGGAGTATGTGCTCAACGAACGGGAAATGCGCGATACACTCACCGGTCTAGGCCTCGACGGCACAACTTTTGTGATTCGCGACGCCGATACCGGCGCGGAGGTGCGACGGATTGAGAGCGAGGAGCTGCGCAAGGTGGTTGATACGCTCAACCGGCTGGAAGAGCTTCTCACCGTCATCCGTCGCCGCGGTATCGATTTCGCCGATTTTTTGGCCCGCCGCGATGAGGCGGGCAATCTGCCGCGTTATCACGTCGTCATTGAGGGTGAGGACCATTTCCCGCACACTGCTGCGGAGCGAGACGAGCTTTTACGTGTACGAAATGTGGTCCTGGAAGGCGACACCCCCGCCACCAACGGCGATGCACCGCGCAGCCGCATGACCAAGAACAACGAACTGCACGAGGTCCGCGATCTGGAACGCTTGTTCGTCGAGCTTCAGAAGGCGGGATTGCCAATTGACGACTATTTCCTCACCCAGGAAGAAGGCGTCACCGGCGAGAAGCTTGCCACTCGTTATGCGCTGCTTCAGGAAGGAAAAGTATACAACGTTGCCGGCGTGGCGCAAGTGCTCCCGCAGGTGCTCGCACTCGGAAAGCAGGGCATCGAAGTCAAGCGATTCAAGGGCTTGGGCGAGATGAACGCTGAAGAGTTGTGGGAAACCACGCTCGATTTCACGAAGCGAGTGCTCCTGAGGGTCACCCTCACCGAGGCCGGCGAGGCCGAAAAAATGTTCAGCGTCCTAATGGGCGAAAACGTCGAGCAGCGGCGGCAGTTTATTGAAGATCATGCACTGGAAGTGAAGAATCTGGATGTGTAGTGAGGCTACGTTGCATTAAAGAGATTTGACTCTTGTCCCGGTTGCCAGAGTCCGTTTTCCGTGATCCACGCCGTAATCAGCGCCGCGGGGGTGACATCGAATGCGGGGTTGAACACCGTCGCGCCGGCCATCATTTGCGGCATGACTTCGGTCGGGTCGCGGTGCTCGATTGGGATTTGAGTTCCATCCCCTAACGCGAGATCGATTGTGCTCGTAGGTGCCGCTACGAAAAATGGTGCGCCGAAGTGTCTTGCGATGATTGCCACGCCGTGCGTGCCGATTTTGTTGGCGGTATCACCATTCGCCGCGATACGGTCGGCACCAACGATGATCGCGTCAATCTTCCCCTGGCTCATCAGGCTCGCCGCCATGTTGTCGCAGAGCACGGTGACCGGAATGCCCGCGTGCGCCAGTTCATGTGCGGTCAGCCGTGCGCCCTGCAGGAGCGGGCGCGTTTCGTCAGCGAAGACCTGAAACTTCACGCCGCGCTCGTGCCCCCAATACAGCGGCGCCAGCGCCGTTCCGATGCCGGCAGTGGCAAGCGCCCCCGCGTTGCAATGGGTCAGGATTCGTAGCGGCTCGCTCTTACCGAGGGATTGCAACACCGCCAACCCATGTTGCCCAATCTTCTGGCAGCAGGCGATGTCTTCAGCTTCGATTTTTCTGCATTCATCGAGAATCTGATGTTTGAATGCCGCGACGGCATCACCGCCAGCAACATTCGCGAGTGCTGCGGGCGCGATTGAACAGCGCTTGATGCGGTCCAGCGCCCAGAACAAGTTGACCGCGGTCGGGCGCGATGTGGCGAGATAGTCGCACGCTGTGTGCAGCTTCTCTCGCAGAACATCAACGCAAGCGTCGACGGTCGAAATGGAAAGAAACGCCCCATAGCCCGCCGCGACGCCAATCGCCGGCGCGCCGCGCACCGCGAGACACCTGATCGCATCCCACACCATGCGTTCGTTGGTGCAATTGATGTACACCGTCTCAGCCGGAAGCCGGGTTTGGTCAAGCAGGCGCAGCGACGTGTCCGTCCATTGAAGAGTCTTGAGCATCAGGCCCCACCGGCTTTCTCGCGCGCCAACTGCCGAGCCGTGTTGCTCAGCTTCTGGTGTGCCAGCTCGCAGGCATAGTCGATCTCAATCGTGCGTCGATAGGCCGTAATACGCTGTCGCAGGTCGCGGGTAGCTTCGGCCATCGCTAAGAACGGTTTATGCAGGCGCTCCCAAAGACTCATGGTGTGCGCGAAGGTCGCTGTATCGCCCATCCTCGCTCCCTTTGGGAGTTCTGCAATCGGGAGCAAGACGCTGTGTGGCGGCAGGCGCTGGATGAGACGGTCAATAGGCATTTCTTCCGGGGCCGGAACCGCGACGGCTGCATTTGGCAAAACTGCGACCGCGCGACCGCCGCCGGTAATCGGATAGACGGCTGCCAAAAAGGTCTCGACGTAAAGCTGTTTTGCAGCGGCAACTTCGCGAAACTGCAGCGCAGGCTCAATTGTCCCCCAGCCGGCGATGAGCAACTGCCCATGCGGCACCTGCCGGGCGATGGCGGCGGCATCGGGGCTCTCACTTTCTGATTGTGCGACAAAGTCGAGCTTAATCGTGCCTTCCCCGCATCGCTGGCGTCGCTGCCGACGGCACTCCTGCAGCGGCATGTAGAGCCGGGCGACGGTGTCCCAGTCGCCGGTTTGTACCGCAGCCGACTCTGCCTGAAGCAGCGCCGCCTCGGCCTGCAGGTAGCGCATCGCCACCAGATGCTCCTGCCCGGCGAGACAAAGCGATTGAAGTTGGTCGGGGGAGTCGTTCATTTGGCGATCAGTTCGTTGGTGAGATCAATCCCGGTCTGTTCCGCGATGAGTTTCACCATCGCTACACCGTCGGCGGGGCGTTGATCCTTGATGGCATTAATCGCCTTCGCCAAGCTGCCACGCGGGGCGCGCTGCATCAGTTGATAGACGACCGAGGTGGCGCGGCGGCGGTACGCGTCCAGATACGCCCCCTGAAACTGCGGCCGAAGGTCATCGCTGGTCATTGGGTTGAGCAGATTGACCGTGGCCATACGAATTGGGTTGCGTGGCTCGTCGGTGGTCATTCTCTGCAAGTATGACTGCTCATTCATCCCATTGATCGCCGAGAGATATTGTGCCGAAAGCACCGCGGTCGTGCCGAGGGCGAACCACTCCTGGGAATCGCTCAGTTCCATCGGCTTAAAAACGTTTTGCCCGATGAAGCCAACAAACGCCATCTGCACAGCGAACTCGCTTTGAATTGAAAGCTCGTAGGCGAGCTTCTGTTCTGCGGTGGCGATCGAATCCAGCAAAACGCGCCGGCGGGTGGGCATGTCGTGTTCGGGTTCGTAGAGCGCCGGAAGCAGGATGTCATCGCTGTCGGCGGACAGCGACATGTTCACACTCTGATTGATCGCAATCCGGTCGGCGGCTCGGTTGAGATAGAACAGCGGGTTCTCCCAACCCTGCTTGACGATTCTCCTCACGACAGGCTCGGTACTCACCATGTAATAAATCGGAGGATCGAATGCGGCAGACTGCCGCAGCACAGGCAGCAAATTCTCGTCAAACATCTTCCGCGGGCCAGAGGCGTCAGGGAGTCCGAGATCGCTCGCGATGCGCTCGCAGAGTACGTCGCGCTGTTCCGAAGCGCGTTCGAGTAGCGTGACAGGCATGGTGCTCGGCAGGGTGGCGGGGGTGGCATCGGTCAGGGCCTGTCTCACCCAAGGCTCGTCCCCTTCCTGGCAAATCGCGCGGCGGCGATCGACGGCGACGATCTTGAAATCCGGCGGCACAATCAGCAACCGGCGCGGCGGTTTTGACTCCGGGCCGGCTTCCTGGGCAATCGCGACCGGGACGGTGAATAGCAGAGCAAGGCAGAGGGCAATCAGATGGCGAGTTGGCATGGCGCCCGGCAGTTTACCGTGTTGCAGGCTATCTGCTAACCGACCGCCGTTCGGGCGATGCTGCACCACTTACAATCGCAGGTGCCCGGTGATCGGATGGAGGGGCGCATTTGCGGGGTGATGGGGCAATGTTCGTCATGATCGCGCGCTTTGGCGATGGTCGGACATCCGCACCCGTCGACCGCCTCGTTTCGCACGGGCAGGCTGAGGAATGGCCTGCCGCAATAAGTGATATTGCGGTGTACAAACCGCATTGGGCACCGTTCGCAGAGCAGGGCACGGTCTTTCCACCCCGCATGGTCGCCAAGCAAACCCATCCGCCGAAGCCGATCCTTCGCCGCCGACGCTGCGGCGCGGCTGATTCGGGCGAAGTTGGTGCGACAGCAGGTGGCGAACATCTCACATTGCTTATCGGACGAATTGCCCTCGCCTCATCGTCAATTTTGTCGCCGATTTTGCTGGAACTTCCTGGCAGCCTCGGTAATGTAAGTTGTGAGAGATTCATGTCGGCAGCACGCCTCATTCTCGTTTCCTGGCTTTGCTTCGCGTTTGGTGCGGGCAATGCGTGGTGTGCATGCTGCGCGCTGATTTGTGCCGACCGCACCCAACCGCCGGCAACTGCCGCCGTGGAAGCACCCCGGTCTCATTGCTGCGGCAAAGCGGAAAATGAATCTCAACCTGTCCAAAAAGCGCCTTGCTCCTCTGATCCAACCGACTGCGACAAATGTGCTCAGTTGATGCGGAATGATTCCCCCGCGCTCGCTCCTAAGCCTGCGGGTGTTGACGTTTCGCCGATTAGCCCGTTTACAGCCGCGGAAGTGTTTCCGTCGGCTGTTTTCCTCGCCGCTCAAGCCATTCGTCCGACAGCGGCTGCGCATGGCACGGTTTCGCCGGGCAGTACGCTGCTCGCCCTGCGATGCGCGCTCACCTTGTAGCATTCCTCATGTGAGTTGAATCGTTTCCCGGTGCGGCATGTGCTGTGCCGGATCGCTCTCGCGCGGGTGTTCTGCACGAGATGCCTCGACTGCTCCTATTTTTTAACTCATTTTTTGAGGAAAATTCCATGTTGACCAAGATTCTCTTGACCGCGTTGTTCTTTGTTCCAGCTTTCGGCGTTGGCGCCCTTTCGCAGGATGCTGGCTCGAAGGCGTGCTGCGCGACGGCCTGCTGCGATAGCTGCTCGTGCAGCAGTTGCTCCAGCGGTTGCTGTGGCTCAGGCTGCTGCAAATGAGGCAACTTAGAGGCCGATTGATCGGCCTTTAGGAGTTCCGACCGAGCCGGCCCCGGACAAGCCCAGTGGTTTGTCCGGGGCTGCGCCTTTGAAGGCTGGCCCCGGCGGCGACGCCGATTGCGGCCATCTTCTGCCCCGATTGACTCTGCGAACTGATCCATTAGTGTGCGATGCCTTCAGGTGAATTGCTCACTGTGATCGACAAGACATCCGACACCCCTCGTGAATACCCCCTCTCCAACAACCAACTGTTGCGGTGGATGTTTGGCTTTCTTGCGCCTGTGAAATGGCTGGTCGCATTTGCCATTGTCTGGATGCTTCTGCAGATCGGGCTGGAAGTGCTCATCGTCAAGCAACCGGGCGACGCGGTGAATGTACTGCAGGGCATGCGTGGGCCGTTCGCCGCAGCGATCGATGCCACTTCCTCCGCGGCGGGACTTCAGCTTCCCATTATCGAGGCCACCTCATCGGCGGGTGCCTGGCAATGGGCGACCAGCGCCGCGCCGGCTGCCGTGATGCTCCGACAGGTTCTGCTTCAGCTTGGTTTGCTCGTCGGATTCTGGTGCGTGGTGCGATATCTCCGCGAAGTGGCGTATAGCAAGCTTAGCATGACGATGGTCTACTACATCCGCGAAGGAATCTACGACAAGCTTCAGCGGGTAGGGTTTGGCTTTCACGACTCAATCAGCACCGGCCAACTAATAAACCGGGCCTTGACCGATCTGCAGAGCGTTCGCTCATTTCTGCAGACGGCTGTGCTGGTTTCGCTGGAGATTGTGATTTCGGTCGCGTTCTACATCGTACTGATTTACACGCGCAATCCGTGGGTAGCGTTACTGGCGTTGCTCCCGCTGCCGGTGTGGGCCTGGTATGTGCTGCGCTTCAGCAAGAAGGTACAGCCGAAGGTCAAGGCGACGCTCGAAAGTGAAGATAAGAATGTCAGCATCATCACGGAGAACATCGCTGGGGTGCATGTGGTGAAGGCGTTTGCAACCGAGCGGCAGGAAATCGAGAAATACGCCCGGAATTGCGACACTTTCAAGACCCGGGTTCTCTCGCGCATTCGCATGTTTGCCGACTTCAACCCGATCATTCGGTCGATCGCGCAGGCCTCGTACATGATGCTGTTTTTCGCCACCGCGGTGATGGTGGTGGATGGGCGGATGGTGGTCGGCGACTTTATGATTCTGCAGATGGCGATGGGCGCGATTCTGATGCGGCTGCAACAGGTTGCGACGATCAACGAACAATACCAAAACGCCATCGTCAGCGCGCGCCGGCTGCATGAAGTGATGACAGCCGAGCCGACCGTGCCGGAGCAAGCCTCTCCGAAGCCGTTGCCCGTTGGCCCGGGCGAGGTGGTGTTTGAAAATGTGACCTTTGGCTACGACCCCGCCAAGCCCGTGTTGCGCGACATCTCATTGAAAGCGCGCGGGGGGGCAATTGTGGCGGTGGTGGGGCCGACCGGTGCCGGAAAGACAACCTTCGTCGGGCTGATCGCGCGATTTTATGACCCGCAACAGGGCCGCATTTTGCTCGACGGCGTGGATGTTCGTGAGCTCTCGCTCTCGGACTTGCGAAAGAACGTCGGTTTTGTCTTCCAGGAAACATATCTTTTCAGCGACTCCATTGCTGCCAACATAGCGTATGGTCGCCCGGGCATCACCGATGGCGAGATCGAGGCTGCGGCGCGGCTGGCACAGGCGCACGAGTTCATTTCCGAAATGCCCAAGGGATATGCCACCGTTCTTTCGGAGCGCGGCGCGAGCTTGTCCGGCGGGCAGCGGCAACGGCTTGCGATCGCACGCGCCATGGTGACCAATCCCGGCGTGCTGGTGCTCGATGATGCGACGGCGGCGGTGGACCCGGAAACCGAAGATCTCATTCGTCGCGGGCTGCGTCTAACACTTCATGGGCGCACCACGTTTGTCATCGCGCACCGAATCAGCACGGTAAAGCAGGCCGATCTTGTGGTGGTGATCGAGCAGGGCAGAATCACGCAGGCGGGCACGCACGAACAGCTGCTCCGGCAGGACGGACACTACCGTCACATCGCCGCCGTGCAGCTTTGCAGCGACGAAGTGCCGATTGGCGGTGAATCGCCGTCACACATCGAACGCGTGCGCGACCCGAAGCGCGTGCAGGTCGCTGCGGATGATGCCGAAAAGACCGGCGAGAGCGTCGACGTAACGGTCGAATAGCCGGTGTTACCCCGCCACACGGAGCCATTCGCAGCCCCCTGCGTCACGATTTTCGCGCAAATTTTGCGTGAACTTATCCGCATCGCCGGGTTAAAGCGGAGCACCCCATTAAAGTTATAAACACCTTTATAAAATCGATTTATGACGACTTCCGGCATCGGGAGGCGCGTTGAACGCTGCAAAGTGGGGCAGAAGAACCGGAAAAGCTCGAATTTTGTTGTTGCAATTGGTGGCAGATGGTGGCATCCTTATGAGTGCTCTGTGAACCGGCGCTGCTCGCGTCGGTTGTTTCTGCGTCCGGTCGTGGTTGTCCGGGCCGCAGGAAAACTTTGAGGTTGTGTCTCCTTTGCACGGTTGTTTGCGCGAGGCGTCTTCGCGCTGGGCATTCGTTCTTTGGGAGATGCCTTGGATTGGGAGAAGTGCTATGGTGGGTCTAAAGACTCTCGCCGCCGCTGCTTTGGCAGCCGCGGTTCTCGTGGGTGGGCAGTCGGCGAAAGCCGAACTGGTTTACGGAATCACGTTTGACAACAACTTGTTCAGCTTTGATTCGGCCACGCCGAACAACATTCTCACCGGCGTTTATGTCGGTGGTTTGAATGCCAACGAGTTCATTCAAGGTATCGATTTTCGCCCGGCAACTGGCGAACTTTACGGCCTCAGCAGCCAGAACCGGCTTCTGAAGCTCGATACCGCCACCGGTGCCGCGACCCCGCTGCCGGCATTTGGTCCGCCGTCGCTTAACGGCACTGCATACGGGATGGATTTCAATCCGACCGTCGACCGCGTGCGCGTTCACAGCAATGCGAACCAGAATTTCCGGCTTCACCCGGTCACTGGTGCTGTTGCAGCCAACGATCCCAACCTCTACTACGCCGCCGGCGATCTTGGTGCGGGCCTGGATCCCAACATCGTCGCCAGCGCCTACGCCAACAACGTGGCAGGCGCAACGTCGACCACGCTGTACTCAATCGATTCGGTCCGCGATACGCTTAACGTTCACTCGCTTGGTGCCGGCGATCCGGCCGGCAGCTTCGCGCAGATGGCGACCGTGGGAACCTTGCGTAACGCCCAGGGAGCAACAATTCCCTTCGGTGATTACAGCGGGTTCGATATCTCCGGTGCCACTGGCACTGCGTATGTTCACTGGAACAACGCCAGCGGCCTGTTTGGCACGGTTGACCTCGCCACCGGCATCGTGACCACCACCGGCACCATGGGCGGCGGGTTCTTCGTTCGCGACATCACTGTCGTCGTCCCGGAACCAGGCTCGCTCGGCGTGCTCGGGCTTGCGATGGCCGGGCTTGTCGCCCGCCGTCGGAAGTAACGGCCTCAGCACGTTGATCAGCGCGGTGAACCTCCGCGCTGAAAAACAACGCCTCATCTTTGAATTACGCAGCAAAGGCGGCCCGCCAGAACGGGTCGCCTTTGCCTCTTTATTGGTGCGTAGAGCACTCTCTCCGCGTCCGCCAGAAATTGTTTAGTGGTTTTCAAGCGAGCGGAAGGCACGCGAAACGCCCCGCCATCGATTCACAACACCTGATCCCACACGAGCCGCAGCAGTACCACAAGCGCCAGGGTCGTCCCGGCGGCGACGAGTGGCAAGGCCCAATCGGGAGGGGTCGGGTGAGTGCCCTGCAGTTCGATACGAAATGTCTGGCCTTCCGCCACCCAGCCGTCCATGTTGATATTGTCGAGCTGCGAATCGCCAAAGGTATCGTCGTCCCACACCTGCACTTTCTTGATATCCAGCACGTTAAACGGCGACTCAAGATTCCATGTCACTCCATTGCCGATGGGCTGATTGTTGAACGTCCGGGTTTTGATCTCGCGCCCGGGAACAAACAGTTTTAGATACAAATCAGGCGTGGTTGGCTTCACCGTGTCATACGCCTCTCGCACCTGCCCGACCGGCCCGGGCTTGGTGGTGAGCTTGACGGCGGTCACGGTGCCGCCGGGGGGGACGTTCGTGTACATCACCCACCCATACCCCGCAGCGGCGAGCGCGGCGAGGAGTACCAGCAGCCGCCAAATGTAGCTGCCGGCGCGGCGATGAGGAGGAGCAGTCGCTGGCGTTTCCATCTTCCTTCTGTTCAAACCAGAATCACGAAATCAGAAATCCGAATCAATGTCGAAATCCGAATGAGGATCATACCTGAATTTCTCATTCGGGTTTCCTCATTCGGGTTTGCTTCGGATTTTGGGTTTCGTCATTCTGGTTTGACCCGCTCGCTCCCATTTCCGGGCTGTCGGGCTCCGGCAGAGATACGCACAATCCCGCCAAAATCGACAAGGCCACCGCCGCGCAGAAGGCCGTCACGCCGACGCGTGGGTGCACTTCGGCGACGTTTCGAAACTTAATCAACACGATCAGCACTGCGACCACCAGCACATCGAGGATGGAGTATTTGCCCGTGAGGTCGGCGAGCTTGTGAAGCATTCGTCGTGCTCTGATGGATATCCGCACAAGCCCGCTCGTGGCGATGAGTAGTGAAACCAGCTTGGCGACAGGAAAAACGACGCTGAAAATGAAGAGGATTGCTGCCAGGAGATAGTGAGAGTCGTCAAAGAGCTGTTTGATGCCGCCGAGGAGCGAAAACTCGCGCCGCTGGCCCAGGGTGGTCATATCCATAAAAGGCATCGTCAGCGCCGCGGTAAGCGTGATGAGCGCCACCGTTGCGACGACGGCGGCGAATCGGTTGTTGCGCAGGCGGGAGAGTCGTTTTCCGGGGCTGGCCCCACAATGCGGGCAGGCGGGGAGAAATATCCGATCCGGCAACACGAAAGTGCCGCGGCATCGCCGACAGGTGATCGGGTGCAGGTTGGCCATGATCAAGAGCGCACGCTCGACGGCCAGCAGTGTGGTCGACCGCCTGCGTTTTCACAACCCGAACCTCTCACTGCCCCACTGGCAACGCTTTCCTGTCAAATGCGCACGACGTGGCCCCCATTCGGCGCGGGTGGTGTCATTCTGCGATGAGCAGCGGGATGTTGGCCGTCGCGGCCGAACCTTTGCCATCACGGACGTAGACATAAAGCCGAAACCGTCCTGGCTCGTTCGGCATGGTCACGGTCGCCTTCCCGGCCGCGGTCGGGTTGACCGCATCAGGATACGTCGGCGGGTGTTCCTCGGGATCGCCGCCGAGGCCTGGCTTGGCTACTTCGTTCCACAGAGCCCACTCGTAGCTGAGTGCGTCCCCGTCGGGGTCAGCTGCCTTGACACTTGCTTCAAGCTGCTGGCCTGGCTTCACTGATTGCGGTGTGTTGATCGTCATTGGCTCGATCGTCGGACATTGGTTGGTCGGCGACTGGCCTGTCCAAAGTTCCGTCATCGCGTCCACCGCCCCCAGCTTGCTGCCGTCGCGCAGGAGCATGCCAAACCACGTGTTGGTCATTTCGAGCTTTTGTCCCCATGTAAATGCATACGAACCGAGAACCAAATCGCTACCCTCAATCACGGTAGCGGTGTAGTGTTTGCGATATTGCTCAGCCTTTTCGGTTGAAGTCGGTTCGGGGAGCAGGCCGAGTGGGTCTCTGTTAACTTCCCAAGTGCCGAACGGGCCAAACTCGGTGATGATCAGGGGTTTGGTGCCACCAGCCTTGCGATAGCGGTCGACGACCGAGGTCGCGCCGGCGTAGGTGTTAATGCCGAGGATGTCGATACTCGGACACCGATCGTGCAGTTCCTTCACTTTCTGCCCACCAAGTTCGGCGACCACCGTCATGGTTGGCCGCGTCGGATCGATTCGCCTGGCCGCGGCGGCGCAGGCTTCGAGATTTTCCCAGACGAGCGGGTTGTCTCCCTTTTCCCCCTCCATCTCATTTCCCAATGACCACATCAGCACCGCGGGATGGTCTTTGTATCGGGTTACCAACCGCTCGACGCGCGCAACCTGATCGGCACGAAACTGCGGGTCGCTGTAATCAAAGCCGTGCCTTTCGTGCTTGAGCCAGATGCCGACCGCCACGGTCAGTCCGTGCGCGTGTGCCTCGTCCAACGTCTGGTCGATACCCTCAGCATCCCATGTGCGGATGGAGTTACCGCCGACGGATTGGAGCAACTGCTTTGATCCACTCCCGCCGGCGCCGTGGATGATGTATGGCTTGCCATCGCGGATGAGCCGCCAGCCGGAATCGGTCTGACGTAACTCCGTCCCTGCCGCCGATGCCAGCGATGTGGCGGCGCACGATAGCACCAGCAATGAGAGGCACCGGTGGGTGAGGGTCGTGAGCATTTGCTTATTCCTTCTGAGTACTTTTACGTCGAGACTGCCCGGTGGTTTGTCGCGAGCCTTTGATTGTTGCAGATTGCCCCGGCGGGGCGGTCGAGCCGTGTACTTCAAACCACGTCCGCAACACCTTCCGCGGCACCGCCGTCGCCGACTTGCGATCGAGTAGCTCGTGAAGCACCTCGAACGCCGCCCGCCCGATCGCCACGGCATCCTGGCAAACCGCCGTCATCGCGGGGTGAACGATGTACCTCATTTCACCATCGTCAAACCCGATAATGGAGAGGTCTTCCGGCACGCGCACTCCCAACTCGCGGGCTTCATTAAACGCTCCGACTGCGGTGATCGGGTCGGTGATAAATACTGCGGTTGGAGGGCGGCTCATGGCTGCGATCTGTCGGATGAGCTGCGTTCCCCCGTCCCGGCGTGCCCATGCTTGAAACGCGTAGCGGTCGTCAAACTCGATATCGCGAGCCTTCATGGCATCGCGGAAGCCGGCGAGGCGGTCGGCGTGGTCGCTATCGGGGATGCCGTTTACGCAAATGGCGATGCGCCTGTGACCGAGGTCGATCAGGTGCTCGGCCGCAGTCCGGCTGGCCGGGCGGCTCTCGGCGTGTACAAAACTTACGCGCGGGTTGGCAAACCGCTCGCCTACAACCACCGAGGGGAAGCCTTCGCTGGCGATCTGCTCGCAAATCAGGTGCGAGTCGGCAGTCGCCCGCAAAACCGCGCCCCGGACACCCCGGCGCATGAACATCTGCGTATAGGTCTCATGGTCCAGTCTGTTGCGACCGGCGTTAAGGATGACCAAATCCAGTCCCATGAGTTCGATGCCGTCGGAAAGGCCCTGCAGGATGGCGGTGTCATAGGTCGATCCGAGTGAGGGCTGTGACGTGTAGACGAAGGCGATATTGGTTGTTGGCCGGCGGCCGACGCTCGCGACATATCGCGCTTTGTTGGCAGCCTCGAGCACACGCCGGCGGACGGTTTCGGCGACGCGCGGATCGGAGTTGATCACCCGCGACACTGTGGCAGGAGATACACCGACAACTCGGGCGATCTCGCGAACAGAACTCATAAACAGATACCCATCACCATAATACAATCTATGAAACAGTTACACGGCGTATCTTAACGTGCTGGGCGAACGGACGTCAATGGAAATCGTCGTCAAGGTTGGGAGACGTTGGCCGCAACAGGTGCAGTCCTGTTTCCGAAGCTCCGATGGCGACCCGCTCACCTGCCCCCGCGCACCCGCTTCCGGTAGGCTGTCGGAGTGCCTCCTGATTCCTTCCTGAAAACCGTCGCAAATCTCGCCTGGCTGCTGAATCCACATTTCTCCGCGATCGTAGGCATGTCCATGCTCGTATCGCGCAACAACTGCATGGCGCGCTCAATGCGCACGCGGCGGATTTCGTCGAGCAGACTCCGGCCCATCTCTTCCCGAAAACGGCGTTCCAGCGTTCTTCGTCCCGCGGCGACTTCTTCCAACACATCTTCGACGCCAATGGGCCGGGCCGCATTCTCGCGAATGAAGCGCGCCGCGGCGGCGACGGTTTCGTCTTCTATCACAAGCACGTCGGTCGAGTGGCGCGTGACGATGCCTTCGGGCTGGATCAGGTGCGGCTCGGGAGAGATGCGCCCGCCTTGCATCAACTCTGCAAGGATTCTGCCCGCTTCATAACCAACTGAAAATGCCGCGGGCTTAATGCTGGATAGACTCGGGCGAACCATGTCCACAAGCATGAGATCATTGTCGCAACCAAGCACTGCGACATTCTCGGGCACGCGCAATCCGGCATTGCGGCAGGCATCGACCGCATGCCACGCATAGCGGTCGTTTGCCGCCATGATCGCTGCCGGAACCGGAACCGTGGTGATCCAATCGACGGGCACATCATCGGCGACGTGTACCTTGAAGCACTCGTGCCCGGCTTCGCGCGCGGCTATCTCAAACCCATGCTCGCGCGTGCGCGACCACGCGGCGGTCGGATGGCCGCAAAAGCCGAAGTTGCGAAACCCACGGTCGCGAAAATAGTCGTAGCCCAGCCGGCCAATGGCTACGTCATCCGGGAGAACGCTTGGGAGATGTAGATGCGTCAATACGTTGTAGTCGAGCGTGTGCGCCACATTCAGCACAGGCACCCCAGCCCGCCGAAACGGCCTAATCGACCGCTGGTCGTGGATCATTGCCACGATACCATCCACCGCCTTGGGGCTCACCGCTTTCTTTCGTTCGATCGAGTACATCGGGGGCATTACAAACTCCCAGTTACCCGCCCGATTTGCATACTGCATGATGCCGCGCAAGACGTCCCTGCCGTAGGCGCCGACCATGTCGAGTTGGATGCCGATTCGAAGCATGACGAGCCTAACATACCACTTGTCGCAAAAGAAAAAAGGTTTTGCGCGAAATTGCATGGCAATGAAGTGGTGCGTTGGACATACTCCTCAACGTCAGCGGAGGTTGGCCGGGAGGGTAATTCCGGCCAGATCAAGTATCGAATCGTTCGACAACCTGTATCGAAGTCGCGGCTCGTGGCCGGGCTTCCCTGCGCTACATGTCATTTACTCCTTTCGGAGGATCAGGAATGCGCACGTCTCTCTCTAAGGCGATTGCCCTGCTCGCAGGTGCTTCGCTCATCGGTTTGTGCTCGGCAGTCGCCTCGGCACAAAATTTGTTTGCCAACGCCAGCTTCGAAGACCCGATTACCTCGGACGGCCCGCCGTTCGTTGGCTTCTGGGAAGGCTTCAGCGGCGGCGGCGCTTTTTCAGTGAACGGCGGCCAGATGCCCCGCACGGGCAACCTGCATGCCCGTTTCGGCATCGATAACACCGTGAACACCTTTGCCGGTGCCTTCCAGGATGTCCCGGGGCTGGTGCCCGGTTCGGGTGTCACCTTCAGCGGTTGGCATGCGACTCCCTCCAGCCCGCTTGATGTAGGTGTCGAGATTCGCATCGAGTGGCGCGATTCGGTTGCCAATACCGAAGTCGCCCGCACCCCCAACCTGACCGTCGCCCCAGGCGCGAGCTATTCGCAGTTCAATCTGGATGCGATCGTTCCCGCTGGCGCGGATTCGGCTCGTGCCGTCTACGCGATCCAGAGTTTCACGACCAACCCGCTCGGCAACGGCGAAGTGTACCTTGACGATGTCTCGTTTGTTGTACCCGAGCCAACTTCACTGGCGTTCCTCGCGACCGCCGGGCTGATGGTGGCTCGCCGTCGTCGTGCATAAGTGTTTGTAAGTGATGAAGTGCCGGCTTCAGCGCCGGCAGCGGGACGGCCTAACCTTTTGATGGAGCTTGCAATGAATAAAGCGAACCACATTCAAGGGACCACGAAAGTTCGCAAAGCGTTTACGCTTGTGGAACTACTCGTGGTGATCGGGATCATCGCGGTCCTGATCGGCATCCTGCTGCCGACGCTGGGTCGGGCCAAGGCGCAGGCGACAACAGTCGCCTGCATGGCCAACCTGCGCAGCATCGGCCAGGCGGTGCAGTTGTATACGGGCATTCACAAGGGTGCGCTTCCTTACGGGTACTGGGACGGCATCGGAAGCCCTGATGGGAACACCGTAAACGGAGGCAGCAGTGCCACCGACTGGCAATTGCTCCTATTGAGTATCGCTTTGGGTAAAGGTGGTTCGACCTACGGCGATCAAGCAGGCTCCGAGACTTCTAAGCTGCAAGAGGCGTTCGCCTGCCCCGCGGCCTTCGCCGACTCTGGCAACGCCGCTGGAAACTTTGACCGCAAACTGCACTACTCGTCGCATCCGCGCCTCATGCCCAACCTTGACGACACCGATCGCGCCGTAGCCCCGCCGAGGCCGCTCCTCAAGGGCTGGAAGATATCCAAGATCCGGCGCTCGACCGAAATCGCGTTGATCTTTGACGGTTCCCAGGATTTTGGCACCAACCGTGGCAACGCGTACGCCGTCGGCAACGGCATCGATGACGGCGGACTGTACGCCCGCAGCTTTCTTCTTGCTCGCCCGACCGTGAATCTTGGCGAGTCCATCAAGACCGACAATCGAGACTTCTCCGTCGGCCCCCGCGCCGATATCCGCTGGCGACATGGGAAGAACAATACAGCCAACGTGCTGTTCGCTGACGGTCACGCGGAAAGCCGCGCTCTGACTCGCGCGAACGCATCTGACCTCCTGCTCCGAAATGTTTGTGTCGACCAATAAGCTTCATTCGCGAGCGGTCTCTTACAGAAGCCGATCACCGGCATTACCTCCTCAATCTTGAGCGCACACGTGGTCAATTCCGATCAAACGACACTCACGCGGGAAGCTGTTGAGCCGGTCATCCGGGCAATCAGCAAAACGCCGTCGCCGAAAGAGGGCTTCACCACGCTCGCGGGCCGCGAGATGTACTGCATCCCGCAGTTCGATGCGATGCCTCCCTTCCTAATGAGCATAGCCAGCGATAGTGACTTGTGGATGTACGTCAGCAGTACCGGCGCGCTCACCTGTGGGCGGCGCAGCCCCGAGATGTGCCTGTTTCCTTATGAAACCGACGACCGACTGCACCACCTTCGCGGCATCACCGGACCGATTACGCTCATTCGTGAGGATGATGCGACAGAGGTTTGGGAACCTTTTGCCGGTCTGATCGATTCGACAATCGTGTCGCGCAATCTTTACAAGAGCACCATCGGCAATGAAGTGGTGTTTGAAGAAACACATCATGGCCTCGGGCTGACTTTCAGGTATGGCTGGCAAAACTGTGATGCGTTTGGATTCGTCCGCACCGCGACCCTCATCAACCACTCGGCTCATCGTTCGCGCAGTTTCGAGATGATTGACGGCTTGCTGAATGTGATGCCCCCGGGCGTGCAGCTTGGCGTGCAGCAGGGTTCGAGTTGTCTCGCCGATGCTTACAAGGTTTGCGAGCTTGATCGTGCGACCAAGCTCGGCGTTTTCTCGCTGAATTCGCTTGTCACCGACCGCGCCGAACCCGCGGAGAGCCTGCGTGCGAACCTGGTCTGGTGCCGGGGACTCAGCCCGTTTCGAGCGACACTGAGCGCGGGGAGTATCGAGTCATTTCGCCGTGGCCGACCCGTGGCCGCCGAGTGCAAACTGCGCGGCCAGCGGGGCAGTTACCTGGTTAGCGCGGCGATTGAGCTGAAACCGGGGCAGGCTCTAAGCTGGGATATCGTGGCCGACGTCGGTCGCACGCAACAGCAGGTGAGTAAAGCACTTAAGATGCTTGAATCGGATGCAAGTCCGATCCCGATGCTGCGAGAATCGCTCGAATCATCGCGCGACAATCTCGCGCGCATCGTCGCCGCAAACGACGGCTTACAGGCAACCGCCGACGCAAAGATGTCGGTGCACCACTTTGCCAACGTACTGTTCAATACCATGCGCGGCGGCGCGTTTGCCGATGGCGGAAAGATTCGCCGGGCCGATTTCATTCGCTCGGTCCAGACTCGTAACAAGCCGGTGGCTTCAAAGTACGTAGCTTTGCTCGCGCAACTGCCCGAGCAAGTCTCGCCCGCGCAGCTGATTGAACAGCTCCGCCGCGCATGCGACCCGAGCCTGCTGAGGCTCGGCTATGAATATCTCCCCGTAACCTTCGGCCGGCGTCACGGCGACCCAAGCCGACCATGGAACTCTTTTAACATCCAATTGCGCGACGAAAATGGCTCTCAGGTCATCGCATATCAGGGCAATTGGCGGGACATCTTCCAGAATTGGGAAGCCCTGTGTACGAGCTTTCCAGAATACATCACAAGCATCATCGCCAAGTTTGTCAGCGCCTCAACTGCAGACGGATTCAACCCCTATCGGGTTACCCATGAGGGGATTGACTGGGAAGTGCCCGAGCCAAATCACCCCTGGTCAAACATCGGATATTGGGGCGACCATCAGATTGTCTACCTCACCCGGCTGCTCGAGCTTTCCGAGCGATTTCAGCCGGGGACGCTTGCGGAATTGCTTGCGTCGCCGAACTTCTCCTATGCATCGGTTCCGTATCGCATCAAACCCTTTGCAAACACGGTGAACGACTGCCGTAACACGATCGAGTTTGAAGCCGGCCTGCATCGCAGGATTGAGGCCGAATCGAAGGAAATGGGAACCGACGCGAAACTGCTGCGCGGAGTTGACGGCGCGGTGTTGCATGTGTCGCTGATGGAGAAGCTTCTTGTCCCGGTACTGGCAAAGATGGGCAGCTTTGTCATCGGCGGGGGCATCTGGATGCACACCCAGCGGCCCGAGTGGAATGATGCCAACAACGCCCTCGCCGGATACGGTTTATCGGTGGTTACCCTCTGCTACATGCAGAGGCACGTTCAGCTCATCCGTCGGGTGCTGGAGTCAACAAGTCTGCCGACGCATGCGATATCGTGCGAGGTTGCCAACTGGCTGCGCTCGACGCTAGGCGTGCTGCAGCGGAACCTCGGCCTGACCAACACCGATTCAGTTGACCCCGCTGCTCGCATGACGCTTTTGAGCCAGCTGGGGGGTGTCTCGTGCGACTATCGCCGACAGCTTTATCAAACCGGGATTGGCCAGCCGGTGCCGGTTTCGGCTGTTGAACTGCGTGACCTGCTGGCGCTCTGCGAAACTTTCATCGCTCACACCATCCGGTTGAATGAGCGGCCCGACGGGCTGTTTCACTCGTATAATCTCATTCACTTTTCCGAAGATAAGAAGACCGCCCGTGTTCGCCACCTGCCCCTGATGCTCGAAGGGCAGGTTGCGGCGATTAGTTCCGGCCTGCTCACGCCCGAGCGGATTGTGAATATGGTGGAATCGCTATACACCAGCGAGCTGTATCGCGCCGACCAGCACAGCTTCACGCTTTACCCCGACCGCTCGACCAAGAGCTTTCTCGAAAAGAACATTGCCAGGGGCGAGGATGTGTCGCGCATCAGGCTGTTGCGCAGCATGCTGGCCTGCGGCGATTTCCGTGTTGTTGCCCTGGACGGGACCGGGCGCGTGCGTTTTCATGCCGATTTAAGCAACGATGCGGCCCTGCAGCGGCGGTTGGATGAGGTCGCAAGAGATCCGGCCTGGCATGATGCCGTCGCCGCCGACCGCACTGCTGTCTCGGACCTGTACGAGTCGGTTTTCGAGCATCATTCATTCACCGGGCGTTCGGGGTCGATGTTCGGCTATGAAGGGCTTGGCAGCATCTACTGGCACATGGTCGCCAAGCTGGTCGTGGCGGTGCAGGAAGTTTGCATCGCAGCGGAGCGCGCGGGTAAGCCCCAGGCGCTGCTCGGCCGATTGCATGCGTGTTACGACCGAGTCCGCAGCGGGCTTGGGTTTAACAAAAGCGCCCGCGATTACGGGGCATTCCCAACCGACCCGTACTCCCACACGCCCGCCCACGCCGGCGCCCGCCAGCCGGGCATGACGGGGCAGGTGAAAGAAGAAATCATCAGCCGAATGGGCGAGTTTGGTGTGCGGATCGAGCAGGGTCAGATTCGATTCTCGCCGACCATGCTGCACGCAGCGGAGTTTTCGCAGTCACCTTCGCAGTTTCGCTACTACCCCCTGAATCAATCGCGCGCATCCATTGATCTGCCTTCGGGCGCGCTGGCGTTCACATTCTGCCAGGTGCCGGTGGTCTACCAGACTGCACAGAACGCGGGCATCGTTCTAACGCGTGATGACGGTGAACGGGTGGCTATCGACGGCGACCAATTGAGCGCCCGCGACAGCAGCGAAATCTTCAATCGCTCGGGAAGAATCGTGCGCATCGATGTAGCCGTGATGGCGTCTCAGCTGCGCAACGGCGGGCAGAAACTGAACGGCGCGCCTTCGCCGATTCCCGTTGACATCAATGGTAACGGCTGCGGGTATGCCCATGGAGCAAAAACTTGTGTTGAATGAATCGAGTTGTTTTTAATGCCGCCGGCGGGAAGACGCGGAGTCGATCCGCCGGTGAAACTGGAGGAAATCATGGATCGTCGTCTTGTTTTGGCCGCCTTGGCGGTTCCGTTCGTATCGACCGCAGCGCTCGCGGTAGATCCTGTCTTGGTTGACAATTTTGCCAACGGCATTGTCACCGATACCGACACCATCCCGGGATATTGGATTCCACGGCTCTCTGGCGGCATCAGCACTGCCAACGAGGCAGGTGGTACGATGCAGCTTACGGCAGGCGGGTCGCAGTTTCCTCACGGGCAGATTGCCGGGCCTGTCGATTCCAACATCAACTTCTTTCGTGCGCCGGTTGTTGTTGAAGGCTCGGGGCTGAACTTTACGTCGCCCACCAACAGCCTCAACAAGGGTATCTTCCGTATGTCGCTCATTTCACGGGCGTTGTTCGACGCCGCCCCAACCCCTCCTGCCCCCGCGGCGGGCATTGACGACTCGGAATACTGGGCCGATGACGCCTTTGCGCTCCGCATTGAGTCCGGCGGTAGCACTCCGGGCCAATACAGCGTTGCGATGGGTATCAAAGAAAACTATCCGATGCACAACACGGAGTACGATGGCTTCCAGTTGTTCAATCCCGGCAACAATTCCGGTGCAACGTTACCAGGTCCAGTCCGTTCATTCCGGCTTACCTACGGAGCAAAGTTCTGGGACCTTCGGCTAACCCACGATACCTCGCCCACCAATTCCACGCCGGTTACGGTGCAATTCACCGGTGCGGTCGATCAGTTCCTGCTCAACTGGAAGGATCCTACCGATGCGGGAGCGCTCACGGGCAATTCTTCGGTTGTGTTGCAAACGCAGCTCAACAACTCCGCAGCGACCGAAGAGGCCACCGCTTCACTTAACTCGTTCACGGTCGGTCAGCTCCGTCAGGGGTGGCAGGGCGCGTCCGGCGGCATCTGGAGCGACCCGGCCAACTGGAGCGACGGAGACATCTTTCACGTCAATGGCGATAACACGATCTCGAGCGTGCCGAATTTCGTCGGGGCCAACGTGAAGTTCACCAACGCCGCCGCCCCAACCGCGGTGACCATGGATGCCGACCAGACCGTTGGTGCAATTCTGTTTGACAGCGCGCAGCCGTACACCATTTCGCCTGACGGATTGGGGCAAGGCACATTCCAGATGGCAACGCGTTACCTGTTTAACGAAGTGACCTCGCTGCAGGGCAATCACACAATCAACTCGCCGATCAATCTATACAACGATCTCGTCGCCAGCGCCGCCGCGGGGGCGAATGTATCGATGACCGGGCAGGTGGTTGACCTGAGCCCAATCGGCACGCTCGGATTGACCAAGACGGGCCTGGGTTCGGTCGGCATGCTCAACCTGCGGCTGTTCAATGTCACAATCAACGAAGGCACGCTGCGAGTGCTGCCTGGCCCAACGAACAATTCTCCAGATTCGGCCAGTTCAGTCTTCAACCTGGCGATCGCGGGCACCCCGTCGGCACCCGAGGGCCGTCTTGATCTGACCAACAACGCGCTGGTGCTCGATTACAGCGGTCCGTCAAACATTAACGAAGTACGCCAGTTGCTGCAGGCGGGCGCATCGGGCGGGAATGGCATCGGCTCATCGTCGGCCAACGCGCTGTTCCGGCTGGGCTACGCCGAGGGGTCGCTTCTCGGTGGCTCATTTGCGGGGCAATTCCTCGATGGTTCCACGGTCGTAATCGCGCTGCTGGTGGCTGGCGACGCCAACTTTTCCGGCGGTGTAAATCTTGACGATTTCACGGCTCTGGCAGCTTCGTTCGGCTCCAACGGTGCTGTCTGGACCAATGGCGACTTTAACTATGACGGCAGCGTCAACCTCGACGATTTCACCATTCTCGCGGCCAACTTTGGCCAGAGCGGTGGCGATATTGCACGGGGTGCGGTGCCCGAGCCGGCGAGCCTGGGCCTGATCGCCGGTGCGATTGCGGCGTTGGCAGGGCGTCGGCGTCGGGCGTAACGATTAGTGCGTGTTCCTCCGCACGCGGCGGCCTGGACCATCCGGGCCGCCGCGTCTTTGTGTTTTCTGGCAAAACTGCCCGGTCTCCGCGGACTATCCGCAGACCCGTGCGTAGAATGGATCACGATGATGCGACGCTCGCTGAAAAACTCCCTTCAATTGCTCTCCGCCGCCGTCCTGCTGGCCACGCCGGCACTCGGACAGGAGATTTTTCGCGACGACTTCAACGGCGGGAGCATCGATCTTGCAAAGTGGGATGTAATGACCCACGTCGTCGGTCGCTCCCGTTTTGGCAATACGCCGGTCGTCTCCAATGGCTTCGCTCGTCTCAGGCACGACACCTACAACCCCACCGCCCCCGGCAGCACCTTCCGCGGCACCGAGCTGGCGACCGACGCATTCTTTTCCCGCGGGGCCAATGGCATTGAGCTTGAAGCGCGCGTCCGCAGCAATGCCATGGTCAATGGTCTGGTCACCTCGTTTTTCACATACATTTCGAGAAATGTCGGCGGGACCATTCTGTGGGACGAAGCCGATTTTGAGTTTTTGAGCACGCGCACCAACGCAACCCCCGTCGGCGATCCTGTGCTGGTCAGCACTTACAATGATTTCAATCTGACCACGCAGCCCTATGGCGATGAAGTCACGCAATCGAGCCGCGAGTACATTATTCCCACGCTTGATCTTACGCAGTTCAATTCGTTCCGGATGCGTTGGCTGAACAACCGGCTCGAGTGGTACGCCAATGGCCGATTGCTGCGAACTGTCACAGGCACGCTCGTTCCTACAGATGCAACCCGCCCACGGTTTAACTTCTGGGCACCGGGAAGTGAATGGGGCGCGGCGTATTCATCCGCGCTGCAGCCGACGTCAAACCCGGCCAACAATCAATCGGCTTTTTACGATGTCGATTGGATGGTTATCCGTAATGCCCGCCCGGCAGTCACGGCAACTTCGCCAGATCGGGTATTTACCGATCGGTTCAATAATGCCAGTGTGCCCAACGCCGACAGCATCAACGGCTTCTGGACGCAGCGGAGTCAGGGCAACAGTTCTGTCAACGAATCCACGGCCGAACCCCTCAAGCTCAATGCCGGCGGCGGGGGATACCCGCACGCCCAGATCGTCAGCGCCGTTCGGAGCGAGTTCAACATGTTTGAATCGCCGATTGAGATCGAAGCCACGGGCATCGACTTTGTCTCAAGCTCGAATAGCTACAACAAGGCGCTACTGCGATTCAGCCTTTCCAGCGAAGGCCTCACCACCAATTCACAATCGGAGTATACCTCCGAGGACGCGCTGGCGCTTCGAATCGATGCCAACCAGACCATCTCGCTCGGCTACAAAGTCAACGCGCCCAACACCAATACCGAGTTTGAAGGCACCAACGTCCTCACCCAATCGGTGAGCGGCCCGGTGCGGCGCGTCAATCTGATTGTGAATCCCACGTTCTACACACTGAAGGTGGAGCACGATCTTTCGCTGGAAGATGGCACCCCCGTCACCGCTGAGTTTAGTGGCTCTCTGAATATCAACCTGAACGATTGGCGCAAGCTTGCGGCTGCCGCGACGGGACACTCTGCGCTCTACGTTCAAAGCCAGCTCTCCAACGCCGCCCCCAATGAAACCGCGACGGCGTTTGTCGAAAGCCTGGCCGTCAACGCCATTAAACCCACATGGAATCAAGCCACCGGGGGCGATTGGAATTCCACCGCCGGGTGGTCGCGCCACATGGTGCCCAACTACAGTGGTGCCAACGCTATCTTCGGCACCGCGATTACCGGAACACAGACGGTTGTCGTCAACGCGCCTGTCACCGCGGGCCGAATCACCTTTGATAGCAATGCAGGCTATGTGATCGCCGGATCATCATCGATAACACTGCAATCGCCCGCAGCGAGCGCGCGGGTGCTTGCGCTAAACGGCAGTCACCAGATTGCGGTTCCGGTCCATGCTGTGATGAACACCGAGCTGTCGGTTGCCACTGGCGCATCGCTGGACCTCGCCGGCGGATTGATGTCATCAGCCACGGCTACAAAGTCGGGCGATGGCGCGTTACAGCTTCGTCACATCCGCGGCACGTCATTCTCGATTGACGCAGGCACAGTTCGAATCGCAGCAGGTGCCACCGCCAACGCTGCCGGCGGTGCGAGCTCGCTGCAAAGCCTTGCATTCGCCGGCGGGGCAGTGCCTTTAACATCGCTCGATCTGACCAACAACGCCCTCGTGCTCGACTACAGCGGGGCTTCTCCCGCCGAATCGGTCCGTCTGTTGCTACTCGCCGGGAGTTCGTCGGGAACGGGTCTGGTTTCATCGATGGCAAACGAATCGTTCCGTCTCGGCTTCGCTGAAGGGGCGGCTATCCGTCCCGGCGGCGGGGAGTTCGCCGGGCAAGCCGTCGATGCAACCTCGATCGTCGTGGCATTTACCTCGGCGGGCGACACCAACCTCGATGGCACTGTCAATCTTGACGATTTTACCGCACTGGCATCCTCCTTCGGAGCCAGCGGCCTGTGGTCGGCGGGCGACTTCAGTTACGACGGGCAGGTAAACCTTGACGATTTCACCCAGCTTGCCGCCAACTTTGGCACCACGCTTGCATCTGCCCCGCGCGCGTCCGTTCCGGAACCGGCCGGCGCGATGGTGATCGTGCTTTTGGCAGCGACCCGCCGTCGCCGCGCCTGATTGAGCTGAAGGCCACGAGACGAACCCAGCGAAACGCGCCTCCGCCACCTCGTACCCCCCACTGAGGTAGCTCAACTGTTGCGCTGCAATGACGGCGCGCTTTCCATTCTCCAGCCGCCGAGGAATCTGTAGACTTCGCACGTCGGCGGGTGGGCAATGCCGGGTGCGATCTGTAGAAATTCACCCCGACATCCACGCTGCGGTTGAGAATAGGCCGTGTGATCGAATACATGCCACAAGCCATGCTTAAACCAGGCAATCTCCAGTGCGATTTCAGCACCAATCCCGTTGGCATTGACAATCCTGCGCCGCGGTTGAGCTGGATTGTGGAGTGCGGACGCGCGGGCGCGCGGCAGACAGCGTATCGTATCATCGTCGCTTCCAGCGCCGCCGAGCTGGCAGAAGGGAGGGGAAATCTGTGGGACACCGGCAAGGTTGGCTCCGCGAATACGACCGCCATCCGGTACGCGGGCGCACCAATTCTCTCGGCGCAGAGGCAGTATTGGTGCGTGATGGTTTGGGACGAGCACGATCAGCCCTCCGGGTGGAGCGCGCCAACCTCATTCACCGCCGGGCTTCTCTCGCCGAGCGATTGGGCGGGCGCGAAGTGGATTACCGACCCTTATCGACTGCGGTGGTGCCGCGCGGCGCTTGGGTACCGGTCGTCCAGTCTTGACGGTCCGGCAGCCAGCAAATGGCTAACGATCGATCTCGGAGCTGTGGTGCCGATTGAGTCAATTGTGCTGCACGCGGTGCGGCACGACGTGACCGAAGGGCTTGGATTTCCCGTGCGCTTCAAGCTTGAAGGGTCCACTAATCTCGGAACCAGTGAATGGTGTTCGATCTTTGACCAATCCCATGCCGATTTTCCAAACCCGTGGGCGCAGAAGATCCGCGTTCCGGGAAACGGGGTACAGGCGAGATTTGTTCGGCTGTCTGTCAATCGCGCACGGGTCCTTGACGGAGTGGAATGTCTCGCGTTAGCGCAAATCGAGGTGATGTCCGGCGGGGGGAATGCTGCACTCAACAAGCGAGTGACCGCGTCTGATTCGGTTGAAGATTCGCAATGGTCGGCCCAGTCGATCACTGATGGCCTCGCAGGAACACGAGCCGGCGATGCGGGCAATGCCACCCTCATGCTTCTTCGCCAGTTTGACTTACTCCGTCGACCATCGCGCGCACTGTTGTTTGCCAGCGGGCTAGGGCAGGTTGATGCTTATCTCAACGGTCGGCGGATCAGCGATCGCGTGCTCGGCCCGGGGTGGACCAATCACCGTCGAACGGCACTTTATGAAACGACCGACGTCACGCAGATGCTCGCCAGCGGCGCGAATGCAATTGGTTTTGTGTTGTCGGGGGGGATGTACAACATTCAACCGGTGCGCTATCACAAACTGACCACGCCATTTCGCCCACTCTGTGCGATCGCACAACTGCTGCTAGAGTACGCCGATGGCAGTTCCGAACGACTGGTGACTAACGAACAGTGGCGTGTCGTGCCCAGCCCTACCACGTTCAGCAGCGTCTACGGGGGGGAGGAATTTGATGCCCGTCTCGTTGACGAGAATTGGTGCATGCCGAGCCTCGTTGACGATGCGCTCACCACCTGCACTGGAGTTGATTTACCGGCGACGCAGCTACGTGGCGCGTCCACCGCGGGACCGCCTTGCCGGCGGATCGAGCCGCTTCGGGCCAAAACGGTGACGCCGATTGGGAAGCGGAGATGGATTTACGACATGGGCCAGAATACGTCGCTCATGCCGCGCCTCGCGGTAACCGGCCCCGCGGGGTCGGGTGTTCGCATTACGCCTGCGGAACTGCTGGATAAGGACGGCGCGATCGACCGGCGATCGTGCGGTCAAGGGTCGGCATACTGGCAATACACGCTCGGTGACGGCGCAGCACAAACATGGGAGCCGCGGTTCTTTTATCATGGTGCACGCTATCTTCAGGTCGAGCAGATCCCCGCTCTGGAATCTGAAGCGCTTCCGTCGGTGATTTCGCTCGAAGCCGATGTTGTGCATGCCGACGTCGCCCCCGCGGGGCGGTTCGAGTGCTCGAATGATCACTTGAATCGCGTGCATCAGCTCGTCCGCTGGGCGCAGCGGAGCAATCTCGTCAGCGTGATGAGCGATTGCCCGCACCGGGAACGCCTCGGTTGGCTTGAGCAGTATCATCTGCACGGCCCTTCCCTGCGTTACGAGTTTAACTTGAACCGCCTCTACACAAAGGCCATGCAGGACATGGCCGACAGCCAAACCGACGACGGCCTTGTGCCGTGTACTGCGCCTGAGTTTGTTGTATTTAACGACGGTTTCCGCGATTCACCAGAGTGGGGCAGCGCCGCGGTGCTTGTGCCGTGGCAGCAATATCTTTGGACGGGTGATGATTCGCTGTTGGAACGGTATTTTGATGTCATGGTGCGGTATGTCGATTACCTCGGCACCAAGGCGTCGGAGCACATCGTTTCGCACGGACTGGGCGACTGGTATGACATAGGGCCGAATCCTCCCGGCCATGCACAGCTCACGCCCGCCGCGCTGACCGCGACGGCATTCTATTTCGAAGATGTCCGCATCCTGAGTCGAACCGCGGCGGTTCTAGGAAAGCACGCCGAGGCAGAAAGGTATGGCGCGCTGTGCAGGAACATTTCCGATGCATTCAACCGGACGTTTTATGACTCGCGAGCCGGTCGATATGCCAGCGGGTCGCAGACGGCACAGGCGATTCCCCTGGTGATGAATCTTGTGGCCCAAGGGCACCGCACCGCGGTGATCGAGGCGATGCTGACCGATGTCAGGCAGTCGGGCCTCACCGCAGGGGATATCGGGCATCGATATCTGCTCCGGGCGCTGGCCGATGCGGGCCACTCACAGGCGATTTTTGACCTTCACACCCAGACCGACCGCCCCGGTTATGGCTACATCCTCGCGCGCGGGGCGACCGCGCTGACCGAAGCCTGGGACGCGCGCCGCGAATCGAGCCAAAACCATTTCATGCTCGGCCACATCATCGAGTGGCTTTATCATGACTTGGCTGGCATTCGATTGGATGAAAGCGCCCCCGGCTTTCGGCACGTTGTCATCCAGCCAGCGGTGGTCGGCGATGTCACCCGGGCTGATGCCTCCTATGAGAGCATCAAGGGCAAGGTCGGCAGCAGTTGGAGCCGAAGAGGCGGTGAATTCGAGCTGCGCGCGACGATTCCGGCTAACGTCACGGCCTCAGTGGTGGTGCCGGGCCGGTCGGCGACTGTCGAACCGCCCGCGGGAGTTCACCTCGGAGCGGGCACGCTGGAGCCGGGCGGAACACGGTATGCGGTTTCTTCGGGAAACTACGTTTTCCGTTCGACGATCGCGTGAGAGAGCTGATATTCAGCTCTCACAGCGCTGCGGACGCGGGCTGTCGATCGATAGGTATGCCCCGCGTTACAGGCGCATGATTTTCAACAGAGTGGTCCTGGTTATCGGACCCTCTGGCTGCCGCGGTGGGCAATCATCCTACGGACCCATCGAAATCTGGTGAACCACGGCCTCGTCCGGGCCGATGCAAAGAGGTGGATCTATCGGTGTTAACTGCGAGGTTTGGTGCTTAGCATTCTCCCCGACGAGCTCGAGCCGGGCATGGTGCTGGCTGCGCCTGTCGTCAACCCGGATGAGCCGGAGCAGGAGCTGTTGCGGCGCAGCTTCGCGATGACCGAACCGGTGATCGCCCGAATCCGCTCCATGCCGATTCCGCAGGTGTTTGTGGAGTTTCCGGGCCTGGAACACCTCGACAAGCATCTCGGTCCCTATCTTTCTCCGGCACGAGCGCAAACACTTGCGCACATTAAGTCATCCATCACTGCAGTGCAGAAGGGTTCGTCGCCGGGAATACCGTTTAGTCTTTACAAGCAAACGACACAAGACCTCGTTGAGTCGCTGCTGACACAGGGCCCGAATCCAATATACATGGACTCGATCAGCGCGCAGGGGGGCAAGGCGGTATCGCACGCCGCCGCGGTCGCGCATCTTTCACTGATGCTCGGTTTGAAGCTGCAGGATTACGTCGTGAATCAGCGCCATCGCCTGCCCGCCGATCGCGCGAAGGACATCGTCGCGCTGGGCACAGCAGGAATGCTGCACGATATCGGCATGACCAGGATCCCCGAGTCGCTTCAACACCATACGGATGTCGATCGCCCAGAGTCGGAAGAGTCTCTGCGGCTCTGGCAGACACATGTTGAGATTGGGCTTGATCTTGTGCGAAAAGACTGTGACTCCACGACCATTGCCGTGGTGTATCAGCATCACCAGCACTTTGACGGCACCGGTTTTCCGACCCCTTCAACGGTCATGGAAAACACTCGCATTCATGTGTTCGGACGCATTATCGCCGTGGCAAACATGTTTGACCGGCTGCTCAATCCTCCGCGGGGGAGAAAGCGAACGAATGCGGAGGCGCTGGACTTGCTCAAGGGCCAGTATGGGTCGTGGCTCGATCCGGTGGTGCTCAAAGGCTTGATGGCGATCGCTCCGCCATACCCGCCGGGCCAGCGCGTGCAGCTTGATGATGGATCGTGGGTGGTGGTCGTGGAAGTCGATCCGGGAATCCCGTCCAAGCCGATTGTTGCGAAGCTGAAGCCCGATCGAAAGACCCCGACAAACCAGCAGATCGACCTTCGGATGCCTGGCTCCCCGCAGATTGCTGTCGCGCCGGATGCCTCCAAGCTCGCAACTGCGCCCCCCACGCCGCCCGCCGCTGACCGACCCGCTGCCGTAATCAAGGCCGCGTGAAGCCCGGCAGTTATGTTGCGGCCATCAATCCCCGCTGTATCCAAGATCTCAATAGATCAGATATCCCTGCCGTAGCGCCTTGAACGCGTCTACATCATCGCGCCACAGGGCTTCTGCGGTTCGCGGGTCAGACATTTTCTTAACTTCATCGCGTACGCCCTTGTTCATCATCAAGTTGAGCATGGCGTCGTAGTTGTATTCATTCTCGTACAGTCGTTCGAGCGTCCAGGCCATAATGATCCCGCTGAGCACGGGTTTAACTGCGTTTCGGTCGGTCACTGTCACGCGCACACCCTCGCATCTTACATCGCGATGGATCTTATGCGGTGTGTTCGTCGGCGTGAACTCGATCGGGGAAAACTCCAGGCCGGGCAGATTCTGTTCGTTGAGTGCCGCCGCGAGTTCGCTGGCTTTGATCCACGGGGCGCCAAAGCACTCAAACGGCAAATTCGTGCCCCGGCCGACGCTTACATTGCTCGCTTCCATCAGGCCGATGGACAGATAAAGCAATGCCTGTGTTGGTGATCGAAGATTGGGTGAAGGATTCACCCACTTCACGCCGGTTTCGTCCCACCACATTTCGCGCTTCCAGCCCTGCATTTTGACGACCTGCAAATCGCACCCGATGCCATACTCCTTGTTGAATAGCTGCGCCAGTTCACCGATGGTCATTCCGTGTGACACCGGGAATGGACCGAAGCAAGTGAACTTGCCGATGTGCTCGGCATCCGGGTTCGGACCATCCACGATAAGCCCGGTGACAGGGTTGGGCCGGTCCAGCACCACAAACCGCACGCCACTCCCGGCGGCGGCCTTCATGCAGTTGCCCATGGTGGCGATGTAGGTGTAGTAGCGAGCGCCCACGTCCTGCATATCAAACACAAGCGTATCCAGATCGGCGAGCATCTCCGGGGTGGGTGTGCGCACTTTTCCATACAGGCTCACAATTGGCAGGCCCGATTTCGCATCGACGCCATCGCCAATGTGCTCATCTTTCTCTCCATACAAGCCATGTTCCGGGGAAAAGAGCCGCACCACCGTGACGCCCCTGGCACCCGTCAGCAGTTGGATGAGATGCGTCCCATCGCGGCTCACACCCGTGTGGTTGGTAATGATCCCCACGCGGCGGCCGGCGAGCGCCTTAAACTCATCCTGTTGAAGTACATCCAGACCGGTGAGCACCTGGGCAGAAGCTGTGGATGACATGGGTTGAACCGCCAACAGAATCGCGACGAGTGGAAGAAACCTGAACATGCGGTTATCGCACCACAGATCCGGCGGCGGGTCAAATCAGCGCGATGTGCTGATGGTGGTCAGCGCTTCCTCGAACAGCCTCGCGCTGTTTTCCCAGGTAAACCGCGCCGCTGTCGCATATGCCGCTTCCGACATCTGCTTCCACTCCGCTTCTTTCATTCGGCAGATGCGTTCGATTGCGATGGCCATCTCCGGCGCGTCGTCCGGCTTGACGAGCATCCCGCCACCTTCGGCAATTGCTTCGGGGGCAACCCCTGTCGGTGTTCCGATGACCGGGGTGCGGCAGCTCATCGCCTCCAGCACGGGGAGACCAAAACCCTCGCAGCGGCTCGCAAACAGCCACGCGTTGCAACTGGCGTAGATCTCGGCGATGCGTTTCTGAGGCGGACGCTCTTCAAACTCCGCACCGGTCGGCAGAACTGTCGGTGGGGCGGGCGGCTTCTCGCCGAAAATCTTCAGCTCCAGCCCCGAGATGTTCCGCGCGGCAATTTCATACGCCGCCAAAGCCACATCGCTGCCCTTGAAATCCGCACGAGCAAACATCATGCCAATTGTGGGCCGCTTCTGTTTTCCACGCGGCGGGGCATCGAAAATAGTGTGATCAATGCCACACGGAACGACGGGCACATCCGGAGAGTCGTACTTGTCCGCCATCAGCTCGCTGAGCCACTTCGCCACCGCAATCTTTCGCAGCGGGAGCCGATAGGTTGCCTCCACGCGCCTCGTCGGCTGATTGTCGAAGACCGTTTCGTGATGCTGGACAAAATAAAACTTCTCACCCTTTGCGGCCGAGAGCGTATTCACCCACTCGGCGGTCTCCCACCACGTCGCGATGACTGCATCAGCATCCGGCAAATCGGCATCGACAATCGGGCGAAATGTATCAATCTTCCGATGTTCGACCCCCACCAGCGAATCAAGATGCGAAGGATCGCCGTGCCCGCTGCTCGGCCAGCCGTTACCTCTGAGCAAAGAGCCCAGACGGCGCTTCAGCGGCACGTTCTTCTTCGGGGTCGAAACGATGGTCACACGGTGGCCGTTGCGCGCGAGGTTGCGCGCGATCATCGCCACGGCGCGAACACCGCCGCCAAGGGCTGCATAGGGAAGTACGAAAGTGATTTTCATTTCGGTGTCTTCGCCGCGGACATTTTGCGCGATCGGGGTTTGATTGCCAACGCCGCCAGGCTGCGCCATGCCGCAATATTGCCCGGCTTTTGTATACAGGCGCGCATGCCCGCCGCCATTGCATTCATGCGCCGCCCGCTGGCGTGAAGCTTCCAGGCCTCGCCAAGTAGAATCTGTTGAATCTGTTCGTGCGTGGATCGAGCGTCGGTCGAACCGGCCATCGGTACCACCGGCGGCGCGCCGCGCTGCAGATCATCCTGTCCGCCCGACCGTCGCTGTTGTTGAAACTGAACCGCGCACTCTCGAAAGAACTGCCGCTGCAGCGATTTCTGAGCGTGTGTGATCGATGCATCGTGCAGGCGATAGAGATACGCACCCTCTGGATCGAACCAGATGCGCGTGTGCTCGGCGAGCCGATACTGCAGATCAGCATCTTCACTGGTGATGAACCACTCTCGGCATCCGCCGATCTGCCGAACGACGCCCGTGCGAAAGAGGTAGGCACACATATGTGAGCGCCCTCCGCCGTCCTTTAGTTCGTCCGTGATTTCTGCCGGTGATGCATCGATGTTGTGCTCGCTCACCGGATGTCCCTTCGGATCAATCGTTCGGTAGCCGCCACAAACTGCACCAAACTCAGGATGCGTCTGCAGAAACATCACCTGTCGTGCGAGCCGGCCCGGAGGGTAGAGGTCGTCTGCATCGCAGCGGCACAGCAACTCACCGCGCGCGGCGGCAATGCCAGCATTCACCGCCGCACTGATGCCTCGCTGTGGGCCATTAATGAGCCGAATGCGGCCGTCGTGCATCGATCGAACGATCTCGGCCGAACGGTCGGTGGAACCGTCGTCAATCACGATGATCTCGATATCGGTGTCTTGCGCGAGCAGGCTCCGCACCGTCTCGGCAATGAACGGCTCGGCGTTGCGCATGGGGATGATGATCGAGGTGAGCATTGCTAGGTGCGTGACGGTGTAGATTTTAAGAATGCGCAGCCGAGCAGTTTCCAGCCAGCGGTGCTCCAGGGCATCGTCTTGGCAGCTTTCCAGCCATAATGCCTTGCCGTGCCGCGATGTCCGGCATTGAACGCCCACCAGCCGTACTGAAGGGCGAATCGGAGCCGGGAAGCGCGATCGTCGGTGGGTCGCCAACCCGTGTCTGCCCGGCAGGTGTATCTTCCCTCGACGCCGCGGCGTTTGTAGGCAGCCAGGCAGGCCCGGCGCATATTCTCGGTCTGCATGACTTGTTTCTTCTCGCTCACGCTGCCGGCGTGCTGGCGATACTGGAGAAGGACATCGGGGAGGCAGGCCATTCTGCCAACCTCTCCCAGTCGCAGCCAAAGATCGAGATCCTGTGCGACCGTGAACGATTCGTCGTACCCGCCGACCCGCTGCACGGCGTCGGCGCGCATCATGGCCAGCGGGTGGCAAATGGGCGTTGAGCCTTCGAGGCAATGGGTCTGTAGAGTCGCATCGTCGTTGGCGGGCGTCCAGGTGCGAATGGGGCGGCCCGCGCCGTCGATGAGTTCATAGGCCCCGCCGAGAAGCACCACATCCGGATTGCTGCGCATAAACGCGACCTGTTTTTCCAGCCGCGACGGCGTGGCGATGTCATCCCCGTCCATCCGCGCCAACAACTCGCCGGCGGCCAGGGAAATGCCTTCATTGAGCGACCTTGTCAAACCTTTGTTGGCGCGCGACACGATTTTGAGGCGCGCATCGCGCGCGGCGTAAGCACGCAGCAATTCCAGCGTGGCGGGCTCGTCACTTCCGTCGTCTATAATGATGAACTCAAAATCAGTGAACGTCTGCGCAAGGATACTATCGATCGCCGCAGACAGATAAGCTGCGCCGTTCCTGATTGCCATGATGACGGAAACGCAAGGCATTGGATGATCTCAGGGTCGAAACGTCTGGGGTTGCACAATCACGCTGCCTCTAAGCAATCACTCCACGTAACTGGCCTGTTGGCAAACGGTCATTTCCCGCGCACCGAACAGATGGCCAGTTTCCACGCCTCGCCGCTGATGGGCCTTTCTTTGATAGCTGCCCATGCGTGCAGCCGGGCAATCTGCGCATTGCCCCGCTTGAGTGCTTTCCAGCCCCAGTTACACAACTGCTTCCACTTGGGGACGTGCGGCACATAAGAGAGCGTTTTTTCAAGGTCGTTCGGGATGGCCAGACCACGTGATTCATAAGCCTCAGAGACGATCTGCCTCTTATTGAGCCTTTGCGTCTCACCGAGAGCGTGATTGATGCTTGCGAGGTGCCGGCGCCACTGCACCAGCACTTCGGGAAGATTGGCTAGCTGGCCGACGGTCGCCATGCGCAGGAATAAATCAAGATCTTCGCTGTTGTTATACTGCCGCCGGTACCCGCCGGCGCGTTCGTACGCATCGCGTCGAAACATCGCCGCGGGCTGCGGCAGTGTCCACCCGCTGCCGCGCAGCAAATCGCGCTCGATCCCATGATGATCGAGCGGAAATCGCGTCTCTTCCAATGGAGAAAGATATGGATCGGCAATCTGCATCTGCGAACCGACCGCGACGACTTCGGGGTGGGCATCCAGATATGCCACCTGCAGTTCGAGCCGCTGTGGGTGCGAGATGTCGTCGGCGTCGTGCCGCGCGATCAGTTGCCCCCGTGCGGCGGCCATTCCGTCGAGTGCGGCCCCGACGATACCGGTGTTCGCCCGGCTGATAATCACGATTCGCTGATCTTCACTTTGCAGCCGCCGGAGGATTGCCAGCGAACCATCACTACTGCCATCGTCGATGATAATAAACTCAAACTCGGTGAAACTCTGCGCGAGCACGCTGCGCACCGTCTGTTCGACGTACCTTTCGGCGTTGTAAACGCCCATCACAACTGAAACTCGCGGTGTGTTACTCATTTCATCGAGCCTGCTGATGACTATCTTCCACGCAGCGCACACGCCATCAAGCGCCAGGAATCGAGCTTGAGCGGTGACATACCCAGCAGCGACCACGCATGCTTTCGCGCGATATCGGCCCGCTGGCGTTTCAATGCGAGCCAGCCCCAATCGCGAAGTTGCTGCTCCGCCGGACGCGGGGGGGTTGGTTCGTACCTCCAGCCTTCGGGCAACGAGCAGCCCCGTCTCGCCGCGGCCTCGCGCACGGCCTGGGTGACGCGCTCGGTTTGCGTGGCGTACTGTGTACGATTGATGCTCTGATAGTGCTGTCGATACTCAAGCAGGATTTCAGGGATGTTGGCCACTTCGCCTGCTTCAGAGAGCCGCAGGAACAAATCCACGTCCTCCGCATGCTTAAACTCTTTTCGGTAGTTACCGACACGCAGGAGCGCTTCCCGGCGGATCATCGCCGCCGGGTGCCGAATGACTCCCCCGCGGCCCTTCATCAATTCGGCACTGAGGGTTTCATGGCCCACCGGCGGCGACTCTTCCCATAGCGTCAGCCCGTGTGGATCGATCGCGCGCACAAACGCCCCAAGCAGCACACACCCGGGGTGGGCATCCATGTACGCGAGTTGTTTCTCAAACCGCGTTGGCAGGCAGACGTCATCAGCATCCATGCGCGCCAGCAGGTCGCTCTTCATCGCCGCGATGCCATCGTGCAGTGCGCCAATCAGCCCGGTGTTGGGCCGCGAGATGATCTTCACGCGATCATCGAACGCGGCAAACCTGCGAAGGATGGATAACGACGCGTCGGTTGAACCGTCATCCACGGCGATCAGCTCAAAATCGGCAAAAGTCTGATCGAGAATGCTCTGCACCGCCTGGCGGAGGTGCGATTGAGCGTTGTACACCGGGAGCACGACGCTGATGCGAGGGGAGCCCATCACGCCACCTCCGCGTTGCTGGCTGCGAACGGCGGCTGGGCCGGGATGGGCGCCTTCATGAAAGTGTCACTGCGGGGCAGGAAATATTCTCGCGGCCACTTGCTTTCGAGCGAAGCCCGCATTGACTCGTAGCGGGCGGGCCATCGGGCATTGACCAGAAGCCACCAGCCCTGGCGATATTGGGCCGCAGTGACAAGGCCGTCGGTCCAGGCATGCTTCCATGCACGTCGCCCCTCGCCACGGTGCAATTTTTTTGCGATTGTCTCCGCTGCCGTGAAATACATCCCCACAAACCACCGCCGACGGGCTTCGGTCATTCCTCCACGGTCGCTGATGTGCTTGTAGATTCTGCGGTAAAGCTGCAGGCGCGAATCGTGATACGCCTTATCCATCACCGAACTCTTCCCAATCGACTGCCGATTGGCCGACGCCATGCGCCAATAAAAATCGATTGTCCCCAGTCGCTCGTATTTCAGTCCGGCGAGCACGGCGCGCAGGTGAAACTCCCAATCTTGCGCCGACCGAGCCGCTTCATCCCAGGGCAAGACTCGCTCCAGCGAAGCGCGGCGCCAGATGGGCGCCGTGGTTTGCCAGGGAACATCGTGCCGGATGAAGCGATCGAGGTCGGCTTCGGGTGTGTCCACGTTCCAAAGCAGGCGTGTATCACCGATGGTTTCGCGGAAAAGTTCGCAGGGGAAAACAGCGAAATCGAGGGCGGGTTTGGCGCGCATGCACCGGACGCGCTGCTCGAGGCAGAAGGGGGCGAGCAGATCGTCGGAATCGAGGAAAATGACGAACTCGCCTACCGACCGCCGTGCCCCATCATTCCGCGCTGCTGGCGCGCCTCCACGGTCGGGCGCTTGCTTGATGAAGCTGAATCGCGAGTCGGTTCGAAACAGGGCAATTCGCTCTTCATAGGCATCGGTTGAGTTGTCATCGATCACGATGCATTCAAAGTGCGAATATGACTGCGCCTGCACCGACGCGAGCGTCTGAACCAGCTCGTCACAGCGGTTTTTGTTGGGGATGACGATCGAAACTGTCGGTCCGGAGGTCATTTTCTTGTTAGCCGCAGACGGACGCTGATGAGCACCGATCAGACGAATGAGATCAATGTCGGGATTTCACGATTGCGCTAAGTCCGTCAATTCAAGTCAGAACCAGGATCCACGCTCAAGTTCATGAACATAACTTCTTCTCTCAACCGCGTCCCGCTGCGTTCATCTGCAGCCACTTCATCAGTCGTTCCATGAACAGGGCAGCACCACGTTGCTTTGACGCTTGTTCGGGATCTTTCCCGTGCCGAGCAGATCGTTGAACAGCACTTCGATGCGGTCGGCCCGTTCAAGCCGTTCCAGTTCGTGATAGCCGTCGGTGACGATCAGCTCAACATTAAAGCCCTGCGCTGTAAAAGGCAGTGACGGAACATGACAAGTGACGGTCTTCTTCCCGCCAGCCACGCCGCGAAAGGTCTTGTTGGCGTGATAGACGCTGTGAAACAGTGCGACGCGCTGATTTTTCTCGTTCCAAAGGGCCACGCCGACTGTCATGTCGCCGGGTTCGTGCAGGTCGGACAGTTCAATCTCGAACGTCATCGGGTCGCCGGATTTGATTACCTTGCCCCCATCCGGGCCTCTGCACTTCAGGCCGGTGAAAATCGGGTCGCGCTTTCGGTGCTGCGTTCGCGGCTTCTTGTCGATGGGCAGGTCTTCGGCATCGCCGATCATGCCGAGATACTGTTTTACCCCTTCTTCGACACTGAGTTTTTCGCTGTTCTTCCCGCCGGTCATCAAGACCACGCTGCTGCAGAGTCCGGCGATTGCCTCCATGCTGTGGCTGACGAATAGGATTGTCCGCCCTTCTTTTACGCAGTCATTCATCTTGCCGAGGCACTTTTTCTGAAACGATGCGTCACCCACCGCCAGCACTTCGTCCACGATCATGATCTCAGGGTCGAGGTGTGCCGCAACGGCAAAGGCCAGCCGGACATACATCCCGCTGCTGTACCGTTTCACGGGGGTGTCGAGGAACTTGCCGACTTCGGAAAAATCGACAATCGCGTCAAACTTCCGTTTGATCTCGCCGCGGCGCATGCCGAGGATGGCGCCATTGAGGAAGATGTTCTCCCGGCCCGTCAGTTCCGGGTGAAAGCCTGTGCCGACTTCCAGCAGTGAACTGACCCGGCCGCGCATGCGGATTTCGCCATCGGTCGGCTCGGTGATGCGCGACAAGACTTTAAGCAGTGTCGATTTCCCTGCGCCGTTACGGCCGATCAGGCCGACAACCTCCCCGCGGTTGACTTCGATGTTTACGTTTTTCAACGCCCAGAACGTGTCGTCGCTTTCGTCAAAGTTTTCGTCAAACTTCCGCAGCCGCTGCATCGGCGAGCGCAACGCGGACATGATTGTCTCGCGCAGGTTTGCGTCCTCGGTCTTGGCACCGATGCGATAGGCTTTACTGACGTTTTTGATGCTAATGGCTGCCATAAACCAGTCGGCTGGGGCCAAACGCTCGCGGGCGAAAAAGTCCGCCCGCTGGCTTTCGGTCCCTGCCTGCTCCCTTACGCGATGTCGGCGAACCGTCGCTCGGCTTTCTTGAAGTAGAACATTCCCCAGAAAAACATGACCACCGCAAACACACTGGCGAAGATCAGGGCGCGCGGGTGCCAGGGTTCGTCGCGGAGCAACGCCGAGCGAAAACCGGATATCACGCCGTAAATCGGGTTAAAGTCGAGAATGCCCATCTGCTTCTCGCTGAAAATGCGCGGCGGGTAGACTGCGGCGCTCACCCACATCAGAATCTGGGCGAGAAACGGAATCAGAAATCGCACGTCGCGATAGTTAATCGTCAGCGCGCTAAGCATGAAAGCCAGGCCGTGAGCCATCAAAATCAGCAGGATAAATAGCAGTGGCAGATAAACGATGTTGCCCGACGGGACATACCCATGCCACGCAAAGATGCCAGCAAAGACAATACCGGAGAGGAGCATGTCAATGAATGCTGTCCCAATCGTAGACATTGGGATGAACAGCCGGGGCATGTAGATCTTGCTGAGCAATGATTGCTGGCTGACCAGCGACAGCCCGCCATTGGTGATCGACGCATTCAGGAACATCCACGGCAGCAGCCCGGCGTAGACATATAAGGAATACGGTGCCGAGGTTTTCCCGCTGAACCCGGCTGCCTGTCCGATAAATGTGAACAGCAGCATCTGGATGACCGGGACCAGAATGGCCCAGGCAAACCCCAGAATCGCCTGCTTATACTTCACCTTCACATCGCGCCAGACCAAGAACGCAAGCAACTCGCGATGGCTGATCAACTCGCGAAAGTCGACCGGAATCCAGCCCTTGCGCGCTTTGATGACCAGTTCGCGATTGGCGGGGAGCGTCGCAGAACTGGCTGCGGCGGGGGCGGTGGGCTGAGTTAGGTCTACCTGGGTCACAGTCAATCGCATCCTGAATCTACCTGCCACATATCCGACGACGCGCAGTTATCGGACCGATTCCGACATTCTGCCCTCTCTACATCGGCAATGGAGGTTCGCGGCTTGCTTGCAACGTGATGGTTTCGCACAAAGAACATCAGCGGCTCACACAACGGCGGCAGGTTTGCACCGCAGTACGTTAATGGAAATGGGAAGGCGAAGCGAGACGCCTCGGTCTCGCTTCACCGCCACATCGCTGTAACATTCGGTCACAACTAGAGTTATGCCGCAATGTTGATGTTTGATGACCCCCGGCCAACGCTCACGCGGTTTGAAGCCTTAATCGTGTTGTCGTCTGTAATCCAAACGTTACTTACACCACGTTCGCCATACTGCGGCCAGGCCGTGTACTTCGCGGTGGCACTCACGATGATGCCCGCACCCGTTGGGGTGTTGAGCACATTGTTGCGGATGAGCACACCCGAGGTGCCGTGGTCGATCTCCAGCCGCTGGTAATTGCCGAAATTGGCGATGTTGCTGTCGATCAGGACCCGGTTAAGCCGCTGTCCGATGTTGCTCGGTCGCAGGCCGTCTCCTTCACCAAGCGGGCCGATTTCAATTCGCCCGCCGGTGGTCTGGTTCCCGTAGATGGTGTAGTCCGACCCCCAGTGAACGGTGATCGTCTGCTTCATGATATCGACCGTATTGCCCGGCCGGCCCTGGGCGATGTTGGTCAGATCGTTGTGAGCGATCAGCACACGCTGCCCGCCGTCGGCGCGCACGCAATGTTCTGCTGTGCTGTTTGCGACGGTATTGCCAGTTACGACCCAGTCGGTGCCGACGATGTACGACAGATACGCGCGCAGCCCGGTCTTTAGCGGCGAGTTGTTTTCCTGCACCAGCACGCCCCGGGGCTTCATTTCGCCGTTGACGAAGTAGCTGACGTTGAACATCTGGTTGTTAATCGCCGTAAAGTTCTTGCCCGCAGGTCGCGCCACATCAGGCACACCGGTCTTGAACTGGTGCTGGGTGAAGACCGAATCAAATGTCAGATCGCGTACGGTAACATCGGTGCTGCCCTTGCCCACGTCAAAGAACCGCTTGAAGCCACTGAACCGTTGTGTCCAGAGCAGGGTGGGCCTGTTTCCGGCGCCATACATGCCGAAAACCACGTTGCTGCCGTTGACCATCATCTCATTTCCCACACTGAAGGTCTCGCCGGCCTTGAAGCGAAACTCCGTGTTGTCGTTGAGCAACTGACGCACCCGGTCCCATGATCGAATCGCGGTCGCCGGCGAAGTACCGTCGTTGGTGTCGCTACCGGAGTTACTGACGTAGTACATCTTGCGCGTGCTTTCGCGCACGGTGATCGTCTGGCTTGTCGTGTCGCTCTTGCCGGTGTTGTCGGTCACCTTCAGCTTGATGGTGTAAGTGCCCGCTCGCGCATAATTGTGTGCGGCGTTAAAGCCCTGGAGCTTGTTGTACTTCGCGCCTGGTTCGCCAAAGTCCCACTCAAATCGCGCACTCAGTTGTGAACCGGAGTTAATCCGGCTCTGAAGCGCATTGACATGGATGCTGTGCCCCGCCTGCACAACGGTGCTGATCAGCTCGATTCGGGCTGTTGGCGCCGCCGCATTCGGATTCGGTGTTTCATTGCCACCGGCGATTCCATTGTTGCCAGAATTGCCGTTGCTGCCGGTGTTCCCAGTTCCTGGGTTGACGGGCGTGCCGCCGGTGTTGCCGTTGCCCGGGTTGACCGGGGTACTGCCGGTGTTTCCGCCGGTGTTGGTCTTGCCGTCGACCACCTTGAAATTGACCTGCACGGGCAATCCCGCCAGTCCACGGCCACCCTTTCCGGTGTATGCGGTGGCAACGAGCGAGTTTTCACCCTTTACCGGCTGCCATGCATTGAACTTGCCCCCGGAGTCGCCAGCAAGTGCGTACGGCGCAATGCCTTCAGTCGCAATGTTCTTGCCGTTGAGCTTGAACTGCACGCTACCGCCGAATGCTGCCGGCACATTTGCGCTGATGTTCAGGTTGCGAGTCGGCAGCTTTGCCAGGTCGAGCGTCGCGCCATTGCTCAGATTCTCATAGCCGGCGATCGGTTGGTTAGTGTCGGCATTGATGAGAGAAAAAGTCAGCGCGCGCGGCAGGCCATTTGCATCCAGCTCACGCGTCGAGGCGTCAATGGTTTTGCCATCTGTCGAGAGCACCACCTTGTCCGAGCCGCCGTTGCCCTTGGCATCGTCGCCGGCGGTGGAGACGATCGTGTCGGCGCCTGTCCCGCCTCGGAGGAGGTCGCGGCCCTTGCCGGCGTTGAGGCGATCATTACCCGCTTCGCCGCGGATGCGATCATCGCCGCTTTCGCCATCGATTCGATCGTTGCCCTTCCCGCCGAGGATGCTGTCGCTGCCATTCCCGCCCAGAACCGTGTCGTGACCCGCGCCGGCGATGACCGTATCGCGCCCGTTGCCCGCTCTGACGAAATCGTTGCCGGCACCGGTTTCCACCCAGTCATTACCGTTGCCGGCGATGACCAGATCATTCCCCGCCCCCGTCATGATGGTGTCGTTGCCCCCGCCGGACTGAACATGGACATCGGCGGTGATGTTAGGATTGACGACCACTTTATCCGCCTGCTCGCCGCCGATGATGCGGATGAAGCGGATCTTGTTCTGGTCTGCCGAGGCCGATTGCCCGGCGATGTTGGCGACGACTTTGTTGCCGTTGAGATTGACGACGATGTCGTTTGGAGAATTGGCATCGCCGCGCACCATGAGGATGCCGTTCTCGAAGCTCACCGCCGAGAACATGGAACGTGCTTCGAGTGGTTCGAGGCCTTTGGCGCGGCGATCAAAGCCGCTACGCCTGTCGTCGCCACCTCTGCGGTCGAACGCGACGGGTACCGAACAGTTTCGCCGATCGACCCCCGCACGGCGGTCGCGACCGGTGCGCCGCTCGATGCTGACAACCCCATTCGAGGCGTTGCCAATAATCGCACCAACATCAGCGTTACGGGCTGTATTCATGCCCATTACATCGAATCGAGAGCGGCGCGCCTGAGGGGCAAATCAGGACAAATTCGCCTCCGCCGGGCAGGTTTCGCGCCCGTCGACGCAATCGACCGATACGCTAAGCGCAGCTTAACGTCCGAAAAAAAAGCGAGGCCCACGGCTAAGCCGCGGGCCTCACCTCCTCATATGTACAATTCAACGACCGGGAACGCGTCCAGATTAAACCTGGACCGCGCCCGCCGACCATCCGCCGGAACTCGGGCGAATCTTCCCGTTGATGTCGGTAAACACGCCCCCGAAGAGCCGCCCGGCGTTCGCAGCGGCGCTGGACGACGAAGGGGCGAAATTCGAGCCGACCGAGACGTTGGAGAACACGTCCGTCCCAACCTGCGGACGGGCGTTCCACTCGGCGGCGGTGTGATAACCCTGCGCGTTGGACCAATTGCTCCAGACGTAGTTCATCCCGCCTTCGGCGTAAGGAAGCGGCTTTCCGACAGACCACACGTTATTGGTAATCGCCCGGAAGCTCGACAAATCGGAACTGGTGACAAACACCGGTGCAGCCTCAAACGCACCCGGCTGCAGGTCGGGGGCCGAGTAGAGGTTGTTCACAAGTGTAATGCCATTCACACTCCCGCCGACATCGAGGAACTTGCCCTTGAAGCTGTCGTTCCTGACGGTGTTGTTAACAAGTGTGACATTGTTCACGCCGCGGCCGTAGGCACTGTTGTACCCTTCGATGGTGTATGCGGGGTAGCCGTTGGCGGTGCCGACGTTGTTGCGATAAACGGTGTCGCTTGCTCCGTGAAGCGTGAAGACCGGCGCGTTGAACGTGTTTCCTTCCATCACGGTGTTGTTAAACCGTGAAGTGGGGAACCTGTGTCCGTCGGCCTCACCGAGCGGGCCGATGCGCACCGGCCCGTTGTTAAAGGTGTTGTCAGAGAGGTAGGCGTGAGCACCCCACTGCACCGAAACGGTGTTTTTCGCAGTGTCGAGGCTGTCGCCGGCGCTCACTCGGCTACGATTGGTGAAGACATTGTCGTGGACCAGCAACCGCTGGGCGTTGCGGCTGACTCGGAACGTCGCTTCGCGCGTGCTGTTGGCCACCCGGTTGCCGAGCAGCACATGGTCGTTGCCCTCAACCCAGACAAAATAGCTTCGCAGGCCGACATCGGAAGGTGCGGTGCTTTCCTGCACGAGCACGCCGGTCGGCTGAGCGTTGCTGTTGACGGCGTTTCCAATGTTCAGGAACTCGACCCCGCGGACAGTGATGTTGTGCCCGCCGAGGCTTAGGCCGTCGGGCATGTTGGTTTTCTCACGATCGGTAAACTTACTGGTGATCGAGAGGTTTTCGACCAGGACATTGCTTCCGCTGAAAAAGAAGATGGGGCTGTACTTTCGAGCCCCGTCCCACCGCACGGTGGGCAGGGCACCGCTTCCATAGGCACTGATTGCGACGTTGTCACCGGTGAACGAAATGCTATCGCCAACGCTGAATGTGTCGCCTCTGCGGAGAAGGATTTCGGTATTGTTGCCCGAACCGGCAATGGCGCGTGCCCGGCTGAGTGTCTTGACGGGTGAAGACGACGAGCCGGAACTGCTGTCGCTGCCGGACGAGCTGACATAAATCTGCCGCCGGTTCGCCGACGAGACGTTGATCTGCCTGGTGACGCTGTCCGACTTGCCACCTTCATTGGTAACCCGCAGCTTAATGGTGTAAGTGCCCGGGCGGGTGTATTGGTGTGCGGCGTTCCAGCCGACGAGGGTGTTGTACTTGCTGCCCGGGTCGCCGAAGTCCCACTCATATCGAGCGGTGGTCTGCGACCCGCCGTTGAGCGATGAAGACAAGGCGTGGACATGGATGGCGTTGCCCGCGGGGATGTTGCTTGTTTGTACGGCGATGACCGCGTTGGGGGTGCCGGTGGTTCCGGTTCCCGGGAACGGGGTTGGATCGGTTCCTGTGCCACTTCCCGTGCTCGAACCTCCGGTGGATGGTGATCCGGTTGAGCCGCCGGTTGAAGGGGTGGTAGTCAGACGCGACTCAACATTGCGATAGACATCGCTGCCGCCGCCGCCGTCGTATTTGTCGTGTCCGCCGCCGCCGTCGATGGTGTCGTTGCCGGCACCGCCGTAGATGGTGTCATTGCCATTGCGACCGCTGATGGAATCATTCCCGCCATCGCCGTAGATGACATCGTTTCCGCCGCCGGACCAAATCGTGTCATTACCGCTTCCTGCTCGAATGGTTGATTTGATTGTGGCGGAGTTGGTTGTTGCAAGGTAATCGGCCTTGTCCCCCCCGCGGATGACGACTTCCTTCACTGCCGACTTCGCGAAGAACTTCTGCGCGCCATTGAATTTCGCAACGATCTGCGTGCTGCCAGAAAACTCCACTTGCAGCGTGTTGGTACGGTTGGAGTCACCAAGAACGGTGAGCACCCCGCCCGCCAGCGCCGCCGAAGCGAGCAACTGGCGCTTTTCGAGATTTTCAAACATGGGCTTGGACGCAAGCTTCGCGAGCGATTTCTTTCCCGAGTTCCCGTTTCCCGCCCCGCGTCGATTGAGTCGTGCCATTGTCGTACACCTTCTGATACCAGGATCAAAAAAGTTGTTGCGAGATCCCAGCGAGACCACCTTGATCTGACCCAATCAGCCAAGCTCGCCGAGAGACAAGGGGAGTGTATGTATGGGCATTACCCCGTCACTTCAACCAAAAACGTCGGGAAAAGTAAAAAAGATTTTACGCAACCGAATCTACTCCAATGCGATTTCGACCAACAAAATCGGGCAGGAAAATTGTCGTTATCACGATAATCGATGCAGCGAATATTCTCCATCAGTCGTTGAAACAGCTATTTTATTCGACAAGTTGCAATTTTTGCCGTTACGAGACATAACCATGCCCTGACAAAAAAAACTTCTATGAGGCGGCAAACATGGTTGACATGCAGATTCGTTATCAGGGTCACCTTCGTTGTGAAGCGATTCACGGACCTTCCAAGTCCTCTATTTTCACAGATGCACCCAGAGATAATCACGGAAAAGGGGAGGCATTTTCGCCGACAGACCTCGTCGCGACGGCCCTCGGAAGCTGCATGCTGACCACGATGGCCATCGTTGCCGAGCGAAAGGCGATCGACCTTTCGGGCGCGACGGTGCGCGTCGGGAAAGAGATGGCGGCCGACCCAACGCGGCGCATCAGCAGAATCACGGTCGAGTTCGCCCTCCCCGCGGGCCTCACCCCGGAGCAACAGCAGCTGCTTGAGAACGCCGCCAACCACTGCCCGGTACACAAATCGCTCGCGGCGACCGTTGAAGTGCCTGTGACGTTTCGCTGGGGATAATCGCCCGTGGATAAGCTGGCGCGAACGCCGATGAAACCGCGTCGATTGACACCCGTCGATCGGCCTGGCTATGGGTGATCGACTCTGGGTGATCGGGGCTAGGTATGCGGTGCGATGATTCGCGAGTGGGTCGTGAGGGACTTGAACCCCCGACATCCGCCTTGTAAGGGCGGCGCTCTAGCCAACTGAGCTAACGACCCGATCTAAGCCTCCGCCAAACACCTCGTCATTTTGGCGGGACGTGAAAAACTACCCGTCACCGGCAATTCTCGCAAGCTCTGAAAACCGGCCCAAGACTCGAGGAGGTAATGCCCCAATCGTCGGCCAGGGGTCTACAACGGGCGAAGGTGGTAGAGATTACATTTTTTACTTGCATTTATCGGGGCACGCGAACATCATCGTCCCGTCCCTGCGGGTTGCTGGGGCCGAAGGCATGAGATATCGCATCTCTGCTGGGGTTTGCATCACACGTCTTGTCGAAGGGAAAAGATCATGCAGAAGCGTCACTTCGCTGCCCTCGTGGCGGCTATTGGGCTGGGTTCGATGAGCCTGCCCGCGTCGGCGGATTTAATTTTCGATAATGGCCCCCTGGAAACAGGTGCGGTTTCGCGCGCCAGCGGTGCCGCGGTGCCGGGACCTGGCGTTGCGGCGCCAGCGGGCAATGTCTGGAGCGAGATTTTCACGGGCAATACCAGCGCTGGCGCGACGGCTAGTCCATCGGGTGCCACCGGCGCCTTCCGGTTAGCCGATGATTTCACGCTCTCGGCCAACTCGCGCATCGATACCGTGACCGGTTACGCCTACATGACCGGCAGCACCGATTTGCAGTTGTTCACGACCGGTACCATTCGCATTTGGGACGGCCGACCCGACTTGCCGACCAGCAATGTTCTTTTTGGCGATACGACGACTGACCGTCTGATCGATAGCGCGGCAACGAACATTTATAGGCTTTTTGCCACCGACGGCAGCCTGGTAGGCGGGGTGAACAATGTGCCCGGTACCACCCGGCGAGTAAAATCCGCGGTTTTTGATATCGGCGGGCTGAATCTGAATGCTGGCACCTACTGGGTCGATTATCAGATCGCCCCCGTGGCCCCGCTGACCTCAGTCTTCCATCCGAGCGTCACGCTTACCGATGCCCGCAATCGGCCAACTGACAATGCCATTCAGTTCACGACTGCGGCAGCATGGGTGCCATTCCTCGACACTGGCAGCCCGGCGGCGCTTCCCGATCTGAATCAGGACCTCGCGTTCCGAATTGACGGCGTGGTGCCTGAGCCCGGTGCCCTCGCGCTCGTCGCGCTGAGCGGCGTGGCGTTGCTTCGCCGACGCGCCTAAGCTGAGGCAAGTCTCGATTCTTTATCTGATCAACCCGACGCGAGGGTGCCTTCCGAAAGGTGCCCTCGTGTCATTTTTGGCGCGAAGTTCCCGGCGCACAATTTGTCGGAGCGTCTTCAGACAAATCTGCACTCCAAAAGCAGCGCGGCCTCAAGCAGCTTCTGATACTCCACCGCCGGGATTTCTATGCAGCCGAAGCGGGCGAGGTGCGAAGTCTGTGCCTGCGTATCGAGTAGCGAAAAGCCTCTCTCGCGCAGCCGTTCGACCAGCGCGACCAGCGCGACCTTTGATGCGTCTCGCTGCGTGTGAAACATGCTTTCGCCGAAGAACGCCCCGCCGAGCGACACGCCGTACAGCCCGCCGGCGAGCTGCCCGTCGTGCCAGGCCTCGATGCTGTGGGCATGGCCGATCTGGTGGAGCCGTTCGTAAGCCTCAATGAGTTCGTTGCTGATCCAACTACCGTTGCCCTCATCGCGCTTTGCGGTCATGCACGCAGTCATGCAGTTGCGGAAATTGTGATTAATCCGGATCTCGAACCGCCGCTGGCGGATGAGCTGCCTGAGTGTGCCGGGAATGTGAAACGCGTCTAACGGGATGATGCCGCGGGGGTCGGCGGCATACCATCGCGTGATGCCATCGGAGTCGGTCATTGGAAACGCACCATTGGCGTAGGCGTGTAAGAGAGTTTGCGGCTGAAGCGATGGGACACGCATTTCGCGGATTATATTGAATGACCGGGCAAGGAGGGCGGCGGAAATTAAAGCCGACTTCATAGCGGGGCGCTTCGGCTTGTCAGATCGACGCGCCGGGGGCCGAAACCTCTGTGGCAAACGCTACATGAATTGGGCCACTTCCCTATTTTCTCATGGCGGGCGGTAGAAACGTCCGATAACAGCAGAATCAGGGTCGGTTTGTAACGGGTTGGCGTCTGCGACGTCTTCAAATGCCATGCAGCGTGATCTGCAGGGGGAACTGGAAAGGATGCTTGTGAGCAACTTCGTGGCCACGCCCGAACGGCTTGTGACAGACCGCACCCGCTGCTACCATCGCACGCTTCAACCCGGCCCACCGGTCGGGGAGGACGCCGCCATGAAGCTCGTCGTAACGATCCCCGCTCTTAACGAAGAAAAGACCATCGCGCAGGTCATCAGCGGGGTGCCGCTGGCGATTCCGGGAATTGATGAAGTTGAAGTCATCGTAATGAACGACGGTTCCGAAGACCGAACGGCCGAAATTGCCGAGCGCGCCGGGGCGACTGTTATCAACATAAGTGGCCGTCCGGGCTTGGGTTACATCTTTCGCACCGGCCTCGAACGCGCCATGCGGCGCGGGGCGGATATCATTGTAAACATCGACGGCGACGGGCAGTTCAACTCCGGCGACATCGCCAAGCTGGTCGAGCCGCTACTCAGGGACGAAGCCGATTTTGTCACCTGCTCGCGGTTCGCCGATCCGGCCCTGCGGCCGGTCATGCCGACAGTTAAGTTTTACGGCAATCAGGCCGTCACACGCATGATTAACTGGGTGTGCGGCGGAACCGACTTCACCGACGTGTCCTGCGGCTTTCGCGCTTTCAACCGCGAGGCGGCGTATCGGCTGACCCTTTTTGGTCGATTTACCTACACCCAGGAATGCTTTATCGACTTATTTAGCAAGGGTTTACGAATCGCCGAGGTGCCCCTGAAGGTGCGCGGCGTGCGAGAGCATGGCAAGAGCCGAATCGCCTCCAATCTCTGGAAATACGCCACCAACAGCCTGCCGATCATCCTGCGCGCAATGCGCGACATCCAGCCGATGAAGTTCTTCGGCGGAATCGCGGCAATTGTCGGCGTACCGGGGGTGCTCATGGCGGCGTTTGTCACCGTCTGGTACCTCGCTCAAGGCCGGACGACCCCATTCACAAGCCTCATCGCAGTCAGCGGCGCGATGGTAATCGTCGGGTTCCTGATGTTTGCCGTCGCTTTGCTCGCTGACATGATGGGACGGCACCGGCGCATCACCGAAGAACTTTTGTACCTCGCCCGGCGCAAAATCTATTCCAGCCGGCGCACCATCCGTGCGAGCCTGCCACCCACTCCGGAAGAGCCGCATGTGGCCATTCCAACCATGCACGACACATGGTCGCTCCCGGTGATGAAGGTGATTCATGCTTCGGATAGCAAGGACGATTCCGGTGCCCCGGTTGGCGCGCCCGACAACGCCCGCGAAGCGATCTGACGGCAGGTCGACAGCAATCACGACACCGCCCCAATGCCCCCGCAGCACCGCCGCCATCGGCCCACGAATCTTCACGAAGAAGCGCGCAGGGTTTCGCGGTTTCATGCACTCAAATCGCGGTGCGGTAGATCGATTGAATCCGCGTCGCTCAGGTGATCTGTTCAACCGGCGGCTTACTCGCGCCGCGCAGCAGTACCATTCCCACGCCAGCCAGCCCGAGTTCGACCAGGGTTTGGGCGACGCGCATCGCTGCGACCACGATCGCCGCTTTCGGGCCGATCAGGCTCGCGAGGGTGCCGAGGTAAATCGCCTCGCGCACGCCAAGCCCCGCGGGGGCGAATAGTGCGAGATAGCTGATGGTCATCGCAAGGGCTGCGATCGAGATGAAGAGCGGAATCTGGCTCGCGGGCATCTCCGCGACGCTGCGCGTCATAAACCAGAGCGCCAGCCCCGCAGCGATCCATTGCGCAAACGCGCACATGACCGGGACGATGTATCGAGCCACATCAGGCATCCGCGGCAATGGCGGCTTCTTGAGCTTCTTCAGTGCAAAGTTGATCGCGCGGCCAAACACCGCAGGATGCAGGCAGACAATGCCAGCCGCGACGATGATTCCGCAGTAAACCCAACCGCCGGGCAGGACGCGCTGCACGGGTTCCCAAAGCAGCAACGGCGAACCGGTGATGAGGCCGGCGATGACGGCTAGTCCATCAAGCACCAGCACAACGGAAATCGCCACCGCTGCCGGGATGTTGAATCGCCGGAGCATGTAGATCGCGCCGAGAAGCGCAGCCACCTTCCCTGGCACATACTTTCCCAGCGGCGGCACCCACGCCACGGCTGCCATGACCCGCCAAGCCGGTGCCTGCGTGTAAGCCGACAACAGCGATCGATACGAGACCATCTGTACAGTTGAAACCACGACAAGAAACACCACTGCGAGCGCTGCGGGCGCGACCGAGAAGCGCACGGCCGAGAAATCAATCTGCTGGAAGTTGCGATAGAGCGCCCACCCGACAAACCCGAGGACAACCAGCAGCAAAGCGAGCTTGAGAGCAATCACCCAGTTCCGCGCCGCGGCGCGCGTGGGTTGGGGGGTCACGTTGTCGGGCCAAAGACTCAGTGAATCATCCACGCCGCGATGCGGCAACAGGGTCAATCCTCATCGGCGATTGCAGCATACTCATACACGTTCCGCGTGCAGTGGCATCGCCAGCCGCACTTTCTCCATCACCATTTCCACCGAAATCTCGTTAATGCAGTACGGTTCGCAGCAGCGCATCTTTGGTTTGGTCGATTCCCACGGATACATGAAGCACGGCGAACAGTCTTTTGCGGGCCTTACGACCAGATCATGGTTGCCGAACGGACAAACCCGCTGCGGGTCGGCCGGGGCGAAGAGTGTGACCGCGCGCGTCCCCACCGCGGCGGCAAGGTGGGCCAGGCCGCTGTCAGTGCCGACGTAGAGCCTGGCCCGTTGCAACACCGCGCCTGCCACGCCGAGCGATCCTGCGAGTTCGAGGCAGTGCAGCCGCGGCGCAGCCCCTGCCACGGGCGCCCCCGTCAGCGCGCTGACTGCAGAAAACTGATCGACAATCTCCCGCGCCACACCGCGTTCGTCGGGTCCTTCGAGAAGCGCTACTGCCATACCCGTCTGCTCAAGTAGTGCACGCACGAGTGCTGCATACTTTGCAGCGGGCCAGCGTTTCGCCGCGGCGAGAATCGTTCGGGCGCTGCCCGCGTGTACGGCGATGAACGGCCGCCGGTCTTCGATTCCGCTGGCGCGAAACAAATCGGCGGCAGCGTCGGTATCGTTGCGGGAAAGTTCGAATCGCGGGCCCGCAGCGGTGTCCGGCTGCAGTCCGAGCGCTTCGAGAAGCCGCAGGTTTTGCACGACATCGTGCAGGCCGCGTTTTGCCTCCACGCGCGTGCCGACGCTCGACAACCAGGCGCGATGCTGCGCGGGATAGGCGTGCATGATGACTTGTTCGGCCCGACTCTGCCGCGCCAGCAGGTTGTATTGCCATCGGTTGGAGGGGAACGGGACAATCAGGCAATCGATCGGCCCCGCGGCGCGCATGGCGCCAAAAAGTTTCATCGCCCCTTTCCCAGAGACCGAAACGTCCACCCCGCGGAGCCGTTGAAATGGCTCAGCCATCGGTCGGGTGGCGGCGATGACCTTGATGACGCTGCCTTTGCGCGCCGCGCGCAACTGCCGCACCATCGGCTCGGCCATCAGCGCGTTGCCGATCCCCGCGACGATGGGAATGACGAAGGTGGCACCGTTCGGTGAAGTCATTGGCCGCAGATTACCGCTGTTCACTACGGAGGTGAATGCACGCGCACACGGCCAGAGAATTTTGGAGCGCGATCATTCACATCCCCGGCACGCGTTGCGGCCAGTTTTTCGCTGAAGGCAGGTCGATCCTCGAGCCTGACCGGCGATATTCCACACCCGGCGCATCGGCGGGCTGGGTGCCCGGCGGGCGAATGCGCGGGGGGAAAACGGCTTGCAGCGTGGTCTGCGCGAAATTGGTCGGCGCGGTGTATGGCAGCACGGGAACAGGCTCGATGTTAATGCGATAGAGCACCCATCCCCCGGAGTCGGGGCCGAGGCCTTCTTTCACCAGTTTCTCGTTCAGCCATCGGGGAAGGATAAAATGCCAGACGCGCCACGGCACGCTCGGGCGCTGGTCAAGGTAGTACTGCACCTTCCGCTTCTGGCACCATTTCAGCAGTTCCATCTTTGGCTCGCCGGCATTCTTGTCGCGCACGGTCTGCACCGCCCGCCCGGTCAGCAGCACCGCGGCGCGGACGGCATACTTGCTCTTGCGCACCCGGCCGAGGTTGACATAGCGTTCGGCCACGGCCAATTCGGCATCCTGCAAGCCCGACTGGTTGAGTTGATAGCAGGCGCGGATCAGATCTTCATTAAATCCAGCCTCGTAGCGAGCAAAAAAGTCGTGGCTCCGCGCGATGCGCAGGTCAATCGCGTAGAGCGAGCCGTTGACTAGCAGCACGCTCATCGCAAATGTGACGACGGCAAGATGCCCGATCCGTGCCGGGCGGTCGGCCGGGCCAGACCTGGCCCACAGCCGCAGCATCCAGGCCGCGGCGATTGTCAGAGCGACCAGCGTGGCTTCTAACCTTCCCAGCAGCACCCACTCGGATACCGCCATGGCCAGCGAAGCGATGATCAACACCACGGCGACCGCACGATCGCGCCCCACTCCGCCGATTGACCCGATCAGCATCAGCCGAATACCTTGAATCACGCCAATGAAGAGGAGAGGGGCGATCGGCACCAGATAGCGCGCATTGGCGTTGGGCCAGTTAATGCACAAAACGGCGCAGTAAGTCGCCACCCCGAGCCAGAGCCACTGCAGCTGCAGAATCGCATCGAGAAGTTTCGCGCCGAGCGCGGTAATGACCAGCCAGCCGATGACAATTCCCAGCCACGCCGCCGCCGGCACCGCCGATGCAAATCGGGCCGGCTGCCAGAAGAGCCAACTGAACCAGGTTCCCGCATCGGCCGCACGGCGCAATAGCTCGCCAGCGAGGGTGCGATCCTTGCCGGTTTCAGTGTTCAACAGATCAAGCTTTTTGGCGTCGGCGGTGACGCTCGGGCGCGGGGTGGCGGCAACGGTCTCATCAAAAACCGCGCCCACTTCCCGCTGGGCCACTTCCTGATCGGGCGTGAGCGCAAGGACATGTCGCAGCACGAGAAACGTCGAAAACGTGACGGCGATGCAGGCAAGCGACCCGGCCCAGCGCGGAAATGATGCAACACTCCAGAAGCGCGCGCCGTTCATGAGCGCCGCGCAAACAATAAGAAACTGAAGAATGCCGGCCCAGCGAATCATCACCCCTGCGGCGCACAAGAGCAGGAGCAGGGGCACACGCCATGCAAGCCCGCCGCGCCGTTCGGATAGTTGAAGCGCAATGAGAATGGAAAGCGAAGATATGACGCAGAAAAACGCTTCGGAGTGCGTCCAGAACGTCAGCGAGTAGACGTGGCACAGCACCGCAGTCAGCAGCACGACCGCAGCGGCCCCGCGGGGGCTGGTGATGCGGACCAGCACGTAGTACCAGATTGCCAGCGACGCCAGCATGCTGCAGATAGTCACGACCTTAAAGGCCGCGAATGTTGGAGAAATCTTCATCACGCCGGCGAGCACAAGCGGCCAGCCGGGTGGGCAGATGTTGACGAACTGGCCGTTGAACTTAAACCCTTCGCCTTGAACGATGCTGCGGGCGATCGAGACATATAAATCGCCATCCCCCGACGGTACCCAGAAGGGGTTAAACAACGCTATGAACAGTGCAGCACACACCCCGATGCTGAGCGAACAGAATTTCCAGTTGGCCAGCGTGGCGGCGCGGGGGTGTCGATGCCAGATGGCCACGGGCGAGCCTCTGCCGATGGCGGCCGCTGCGGTGCTTCTGGCTGAATCGATACTGCCCTGCATTCACGTCCTTCAATGCCCGGACTTCACTACCCGGTTTTCATTGCCCGGAATTCTCTGCCCGGACTTCGCTACCCCGGCTTCACTACCCGGCCTGATGCTCCATACCGGCGATCCAAATACTGTTAGCGGCCCACCATTCAAGGCGTCTACTTCCGTCGAGCATCCAGGCAGAATACTGCCTTGCTGCGAAAGCCCCCGGTCCAGCCGTGACCTTTGACCAGATCATGCACCCCTTTCAGCAGGGGAAACTTCCACGGCAGCAGCTCGGGGTTGGTTTGCTTAACGTAATCGGTGGTGAGCAGCCCGTCGGGCGACTTCATCCGGCCTAGCTCGGCGGTCGCGTCAATTTCCTGAATGGCGAAGTATTCCGAAACGTGCGAGAGCAGGTCGGCGGCTTGCTGATATGACAGCGGAAACTTGCCGTCGAGCGAGAGATCAAACGTCAGCACCAACTGGCCCGCTGGCTTCACGACCCGCGCGAACTCCTTAATGATCTGCGCGTAATTGTCGGTGTGCTCGAGCACGCTCAGGCAGGCGAGGCTGTCAAACTCGCCGGTGCCAAACTTCAAATCCTGAAGCATGCCCTCCGCAAAACGCACGCGCGCCCCCGGGGTATTGGCGTTGACGGCGGCGAAGATGTCGTGATAGGACTTGTCGTAATCAACGCAAACCACACTCGCCGACGAAATCTGATCGCAAATGTAGTAATCTAAGAAGGTTACGCCACTTCCCGCGTCGAGAATCTTAATCGCCTGTGCGCCGTCGGCGGTCTGCAGAAGTCGGGCGTGGGCGAGGAGTTTTTCGCCCACATAGGGGTATTCGTACCGCCGGCTCCACATGCCAAACGGGTCCTGGCCCCAGTGCCTGCCATATTTATCAAGCGCGGCGGCGTGCCGGGCGAGAAACGCAGCGTTGTAGGCCGTGTATTCGTTGTAGGTGGGCGTGGCCTGCAATTGTGCCACGTCAGCAACGGTCGGAATGCCGGATTTCAGGTTCATACCTCGATTGGCAGTGTAAAGAGCGTCACCGAAAGAGCAAAGTTTCAACCGCCCAAGCCCACGGGCCTGCCCCGGCTGCGCCGCGACGCGCTTTGCGTAACTTACAGCAAAACAAATATTTATGGCGAGACTTGGTCACTCGGGCCGAACCCCGTTGGCCACTTCGTCCGAAGCATGTTGCGCGTGAACGTGGTCTCGTACGACTTGCCCCGCGCGCCGGTGATGACGCGCGATTTGTTGAGGGTCATCGCCTGCACGCTGCCATCGGCGAACGCGACGTTGGCGATGCTGTTTCGTTGATGGCGAAAGCGGATATTGCCGTAAAACTTGTTCGAGATCACATTGCCCCCGAGATCAACATTCCAAGTTCGCAGAGGCGTCGTGGTCGTTCCCCAAGTAGCGGCCTGCTCGTCGGTGGGGAAAAAAATGGACTGATCGCCCCGGACAAAGTCGCCATCCGCCCGGCCGGCGAAGAGGTCTCGGTCAGGATAGCGAAACCGCAATTCCGGCTGCAGGGGCAACCGCAGGCTGCCTTCGTCGATGTAAGTTGTTGCTAATACACCGTTTGCGCCTTCGGACTCGTTGCTCTGCGGGGGGGCGAAAAAGGGAAATGCGCGGGTGTCGCTCATCGTGGCGAACAAGGGAGTGTCCCAAAACAGCGCGTTGTCGTTGTAGAGGTCGGGAAATGTAGCCGCCTTGGAGTGAATTGATTTAATCACCGTACCGCTTGCCGTCCGCACCGCGGCGTTTTTTAGCTCCAAAGGGAGGTGGGGCATGGCGACGCTATTCTGAAAGTAGTGAACCTGCTGCTGAAAATCGTTGGCCCCAGGGCACTGAAACACCTTCGACATCTTATAGCCCATGAAACCGCCGACCTGTGAAGAGCCGTTGGTCAGTTCCGGGTAAGCGCGCGGGTCCATCGTACGGTTGAGAGTTGTAAACCAACTAATCCACGGCGAGACGCTTGCAGATGCCGGGGAGCCGCTGCCGTCGCTCCTGCTCGGGGAAAACCGAAAGCCGTAGGGAAGCGATTGCTTGTTGTCCTTGGCATAGATTTGCGCAGCGATGTAAATCTGCCGCAGGTTGCTCTTGCAGGCAGCCGAACGCGCCTGATCTTGCGCCCTGCTCACAACGGGAAGAAGGATGGAAATCAGAATCGAGATAACTCCGATCACAACCAGAAGCTCAACCAGCGTAAACCCGCGGGAACGACGGCGGGAAGTCGGATGGCGCAAATTCATAGGGTGCCTAACTTTGATGGAAGCCGCGCAGCAGTCAGTATTTACAACACTCGACTCTTATGTCAGCTCATACTTTCGCCGTCGTGAAACAAATCCGGCCAAATCTGGCAGACGAATCACCCGGCCGCAGTACAGAGCCGCATAAACACAACAAAACAGCACGCTCCCGCACACTGTGCAGGCGGCACCCCCGGTCGGAGCGCGGCTGAAGAAAGTTACCTGTGTACAACATCCAAGTCAAAACAATTCAGCGATTGTCGGCGTCCTATAAACCAGAAAAATCAACATTTTTAGCACTGTTCGAGGGCATCGGCGCACATTTTGCGCGATCAGGATGATTTTCCACTTCCGGCTGCCGTGGAAACGAACCGTCGTCACGGTATCTTCGCATGAACAGATGATGCGTACCGAATTCCTACGTCACTGCGGGCTTAAGGTTCTTGTTGCGATGTTGCCGCTTCTCGCCGGCTGTGGAGATGATCCTCCGCCGCCGGACGCGACCGCGCCTACCGGCCCGCCGGGGGCTGTCGAGTCTACGGTAATGAGCGCGGCGGCGTTTCCCGCGCGAAAGATCGAAGTACGCCTGCTTCAGCCCCCCGCACTCGGCACGCTGAGCACCGGGGGCGAGATTACCGTTTACACAACGCCCGGTGTGCGCGAACCCACCGAAACCGGCGAAATGGTCCTCGTCGGGCGCGCCGAGACCAATGATTTCGGCAAGTTCAAGATCGATAACGTCCCGCCCGGCGACTACCTTCTTTCCGCGGGGACATTCTCAACCGGCATTTGGCGCGAATGGGTGAAAGTCGAGCCGGGAACCACCGCTTCCCCGCCGATCAAGCTGCCGCAGCGAAAGTAAGTTGCGCCCGCGCGAAACGGGTTCACCCCGAGCAGCAAACGTCAACGTCTGCGGGAGATTCCATGAAACATCAGCCTTCAGCGTCACCAATCGTGTCGGAATCGCTTGAGCCGCGGCGGCTTCTCTCGATCGCGCTGATCGATGGCCAGTTGCAGGTGAAGGCAACCGACGCCGACGATCTGATCTCCGTCGATAATCTGGAAGACCCCACACGGGTGAAGGTGGTCATCAATCAGACCATCCGCCGGTTTAACCTCGTGGACGTGAGTGGCCTTGTTGTCAGCGGCCTAGGTGGCGACGACCGGATCGACATCAGCGGGTTGAGCAGCGGGCCGGGTGGCTTTAACGGCGCGCGGCTCTATGGTTTTGATGGCAATGACACCATCGTCGGATCGGCTGGAAATGATGTCATCTTCGGCGGGGCGGGGGGTGACATCATCAGCGGGCTGAATGGCCGCGATACCATCCGGGGCGAGGCGGGTAATGACAGTATCAACGCCGGCGGAGGCAGCGATAGTGTGCGTGGCGGCGACGGGGCCGACACCATCAACGGTGCCGCAGGAAGCGACAGGCTCTACGGAGAATCTGGCGATGATGTCCTCGGCGGAAAAGAGGGCCGCGACAGCCTTTACGGCGGGGCGGGCAACGATCAACTCGATGGAAATGAAGAACCAGACCGCCTGCAGGGCGACGCCGGCAACGACACGCTCATCGGCGGGAGCGGCTCTGACCGGCTCTTCGGAGGCGACGACAACGACAGCCTTCGCGGCAACGGCGGGGCCGACACACTCGACGGCGGAGATGGCGACGACACCCTGCGAGGCGATGACGGCGGCGACCAGGCTTTCGGCGGAAGCGGAAACGACCTCATGCGCTTCGACGACCGATTGATCGATATCGTCAATGGCGACGACGGTAACGACACCCTCGTCCTCGACCGCGGCATCGACGAGTTCGACGGCGGCAATGGAATCGACCTGATCCTCGACGAAAACGGCGTCATCATTGACGGCTGAACAAGACGGCTCACCGAAATGACTGTGCGTGCTGTCAAACGGTTATGAAACCCGGTCGATGCACAAGATCGTGATGTCGTCCACCTGTTCGCGCAGGCCCCGATGACGCACCACTGCCGCAGAGAGCCGGGTGATGACTTCCTCATGCGGGATGGCAGTGTCGGCGGCGATTTCTATCAGACGCTCCTCGCCGAACTGTTCGTTTTCCACATTGAATGCCTCGGTCACGCCGTCGCTGGCCAACAGCAGCCGACCGCCCGGCTGAAGTGTGATGACCGACTCGCCGGCGTCGCCCGGATCGCGCGGCCACTCCAACCCCACCGGCGGGCGATGTGCCGCCAGCACCTGTGCCCGCCCGGCGCACAGCGCCAGGGCCGGGCCGTGGCCGGCGTTGCAGTAAACAAACCGCCCGTCACCTTCCAAAATGCCGAAAATCATGGTGATAAACCGGCCATCGGTCAGATCTTGAATGATCATCGCGTTGATCCGATCCACCACGTCGGCGGGGCAGAGGTCTAAGCCGGCCAGCGCGCGCAACGTCGACCGGCACGCGCTCATCAGCAGCGCCGGTGCCAGCCCGTGACCGGTTACATCGGCCACGACCACCGCAATGCGCCCGTCGGGAAGCTCAAACGCGTCAACATAGTCTCCAGCGGTCGCGTCGCACGGCTGACACAGTGCCGCAATCGCCCATCCATTGCGGCTGGGTATGTCTCGTGGCGCGAAACTCGCCTGCACCCGGCGGGCCGCGTTCAACTCGCGCGCGAGCTTGTTAAAAGTCTCGCCGAGCGATTCAAACTCGTCGCCGGTTTTCAGCTCCACTCGATGGTTGAACTCGCTTCGCCGTAACGCGTCCATGCCCGCATGAACCGCTCGCATCGGCTTCATCACCACGTTGCTGACGATGATCCAGCCGATAATGGATGACGCGACGAGCACCAGCGATGCCAGAGAAATCGCCAGCCACTTCGCCCGGTGATAGCTGGCAAAATATGCGTCTGCTTTTTCGTTGACGTCCAGAATGCCTACAACCGCCCCGCGCGAATCAAAGATGGGTGCGTACGCGCTGATCCACTCCCCAAACTCGTCGGTGTAAAGCTCGGTAGCGGCGGCCGCGCCGTTGGCGAACACCTGCAGCATCTCCTGCCGGATGGGATAGACATCTCCGACAAACGGCTTTGGGTGGGTCATCACGCCGAAGCGCACGCGCGCCGCGCTGCTCGGGTCAAGATAGAACGTGTAGATATTGTCCTGCTCCAGTTGATTGGCGAGGCGCGCCCGCATGAGTTGCCGGCGCAGCTCCGCAAACGCGGGGGTGTTCACGTCAGCGGGGGTGCGGATGGTGTGGAGAGCGTCGCCGTCAAGCTGAAGCGCTGCCGTCTTGGCGATGGCCAAAGTCCGGTTTTGAATGTCAACGACAATCTGCCCGCGCATCTCCGGAAGCACGCTCAACAGGATGAGAAGCACCGTGAAGATCAGCAACAGCTCGGACAACAAAAGCAGCTTGATGCTGATGGATGTGCGAATGCCAGCAAAAAATCGCGACATAAGACGTGGGATGCTCGCCAGACTGCAGTGGTTACATGCCGGGAATCATCCCCGGCGGCAGACCCATTTCCGATGCGACCTTGGCCATCTCCTGCTTCATCAGGTCGGCAGCCTTCACCTGCGCCGCATTCACCGCGGCGACGATGAGATCTTCCAGCATCTCGGTATCGTTGACATCAACTTTGTCTTTGTCGATCCGAATGCGCACCAATTCCATACGGCCATTGACAATCGCAGTGACCATCCCGCCGCCGGCATCGGCGCTGACTTGCTGGCGCGCGACATCTTCCTGGAGCGTTTTCATGCGCTCCTGCATCTCGCGCGCCTTGCTCATTAAGCCGGCCATGTTTCCGAGGTTTTTCAGTGAGTCGAACATAATGCTGGTTGAAACGTCCTGAGGGTTGATGGAAAGCGAATCGATCGGTGCGACGCTTGTTCTACTATCATCGCTTCGGCATTTGTTATCAATCACTACTATAGCGTGAACTATTGCGATGTGTCGTCAGCCTTGACGATTTCTCCACCGAAAAGTTCGACTGCGGCCCGGACCAACGGGTCATTCGCGAGGATCTTCTGCTTCTGCTCCTGCGACAGCGGCGGCGGGGCAGGACTGGCGGGGGCCGCATCCGAGATGGCGCGCGACGCGTGCCGCGGCTCGGCCCGCGCCGGCTGGCTGCGCGATTGCGGCATGGGTGCTGATTCAGCCTCCATTTCCGCTTCGACTTCAATAGTCAGTCCGAGAGGTTCGTTCACCAACTCGCTTAGCACTTTTTGCACGGCTTCCCGCTTGCCATTGCGCTCGAGCATTCGCGCCGACGCTTCATGTTGATGGCTATAGCGAATCGTCGCCTGGCCGTTTCCGAGTGAGACAATCTGGCCATGAACCAGGATGCCTTCATACCCGCTGCCGTGTTGTGTCATGGCCGTACGGAGTTGGCGCATGACGGTGGCAAACTCGCCGTCCGGCACTGGCTCGACATTCTCCGCCGTCGGGAGGGGCGGCGTTGCGGTGCCTTTCGAGCCACGATTTGCGGCGAAGATGGCCCCGAGCGATCGCTTCTCCCCCTCAAAGACCCGACCGACCGCCGGAAGCGCATCGGCCTCGCCGGCGTCATCGACGGCGGTGCCCGCATCAACCGACGGCGGCTCGACGGGCACTGGGCGCTCGGCGCGTTCGGCGCGGGCAACAGCCGGAGGCGAGGCACTCGCGGGCATTACTTCAAAGTTTTTTTTTTAGCCTCGACCGACCCGGCATCGCCCCCGGCGAGCAAAACTTCGAGCTTGGTAAACTGCTCGGCCAGCGCCAGTCGGACGAGTGTTGCATCGAGCAGGGCGCGCCCCGCCGATGTCTGCCTTAAGCTCCGGCGCAACTCTTCCAGGATGGCGATGCTCTGGGTGAGCGCGAGCGTGTCAAACGCGCCCGCTTGCGCAACAAGCTCACTCAGCGACTCCTGCGGAACTTCGACCAGATTGCTCTCGGCACCGCACACCGCCAGCAGCAACAGATTGCGGAAGTGATCAGCGAGCGAGATGACGAGTGTTTCGGCCGATAGCCCCTCGCGCATCAGCTTGTCGGCAGCTTCGAGCGTCTTCTTGACATCGGCGGCACCGATATGCTGAGCCAGATCGAATATCGCCTGCGACCTCGGCATGCCCAGGAGCTGCTCGATCATCTCCACGGTCAGCGTCGTTTCGCCAAGACTCAGCAGGCGGTCGAGCAGTGAGAGCGCATCGCGCATCGAACCGGCCCCGGCCCGGGCGACGAGAAACAGTGCGGCGTCTTCGGCCTTCACGTTTTCGTCTTTGGTGAGCGCCTGCAGGTGTTGCACAATCTCGTCGGTGGCAATGTTTCGAAAATCGTAGCGCTGGCAACGGCTGAGGATGGTCGCGGGAACTTTCTCGGTCTCGGTGGTGGCGAGGATAAACTTAACATGCTCCGGCGGTTCTTCGAGAGTCTTGAGCAGGGCGTTGAACGCGCCGCGCGAAAGCATGTGCACTTCGTCGATGATGTAGACCTTGAACCGCGACTTGGCCGGACGAAAGCGACTGTTTTCGATGATCTCGCGGACGTCGTCCACGCCGGTGTTGCTGGCGGCGTCGATCTCGATCACGTCCATGTCATCGCCACGCGCGATCGCGAGGCATGTCTTGCACTCGCCGCAGGGCGTGGCGGTGGGTTGACTGGCTTGCTCACAATTCAGGGCCTTGGCCATGATGCGGGCCATCGAAGTTTTGCCCACGCCGCGCGTGCCGGTGAAGAGGAATGCGTGCGCGACGCGCCCGGACTCGATTGCCCGCTGAAGTGTGCGCGCGACATGGTCCTGCCCGATCACCTTGTCGAACGTTGCAGAGCGATATTTGCGGGCGAGGACGGTATAGGCCACGGCGTGCCACGTTACGAGATCGGCATTCGCGGATCAAATAAATCTTCAAGTCGGCGGGGCTGGGTTAAGGTTCAGTCGCTGCGACGGCGGCCGAGCCGATGTTGACGGTTGACAGCCGGTTGAGAATGCGATCCCAGCTTGCACGCCGGGTGCCGTTGGCAAATCGATGGATGGTCATCTTGGTCGAAAGCGTATCGACCTTCTCCACCGACTCCGGCGGGCCGAATCGGGCTTGGATATCGGCTTCTTCATTCACCCCAAGTTGGGTCAGCGCCTTCTGATCCCACACGCCGAGCGTCGCGACCTTTCCCGCGATGATGCGATATCGGCAGGCGTCACGGCAGACGATCCAGCCGTTGGCGTCTTCGGAAAGCACGCGGTTGGAAAGGATCGCCTCGCGGCCTTCGCCGAGCGCCACGCCTTTGAGCGTCATTTTCTCTATCGGAACGGCGAAGTCGGCAAGGATTTGCGGATTCGAGAGAATCTCAAACTCACCCACGCCCACGGGTGTGCGCGCATCCGAACGGTGCATGCACCCGACAATGGTGCCAGCCACGAACCAGACGCTGACCAACGACGATAAGAGCTTCATGGACATGACAGTCATCTTGCCTCAACCGAGCCACAAAAACCAGAAAGCCCGGCAGCGCTGAGGCCGCCGGGCTTTCGTTTGGATGATCGACACGGTGTTACTTCAGCAGGCGAAGCGCGAAGGGGTAGCGGTAAGCGATACCCTTGTTCGCCTTGATCGCCGCGATGATGGTCAGCACCAGGTGTGCGATCAGAATGCCGAAGTAGGTGATGAACCCGATCAGGATGAACATCAGCGGAATGCTGATGATCATCACCAGGATCACGGTGATGATCCAGTTGAGCGATTCCTTGCCCTGGTCGTTCAGGTACTGGCTCTGGTCCTTCTTCAGCAGCCAGATGATCAGCGGGCCGATGAAACCGGTGACGAGGCTCAGGATGAAGATGAGCATGCCCATGTTCGATTCTTCTTTGGTCGGTGCTGGGCCTGCATAGCCTTTGCCGGTGGGCTTCATATAGTCAAGTGGGCTGCCAGCAGGCGGGGGAGGGGTTTCGGACATTCTGATTGCTCCTTCTCGTCGGGTTTGCGGTCTCGATTCGTGCGTTGGAGTACTTCAACTCACCCAACGCCTCTTCATTTATCGGAATATTCGCCGATGTTGCTACAAATGCAAGGCTGATCACAGATCAAACCCGGCGTCCGTTCCTGAACCAGTTCAAGCGTCGGAACCTGCCTGGCGGGATCATTTTTTCCCACCGCGATCGACCGGGCGAAATGCTCCCCATTACGCGCGGGCGGGTTGGAGCTTTCTTGACGGGTGGGAAGCCAAGGTTGACTCAATCTCATCCGCGGCGCGGGAAAGGCCGTCATTGGCGGCAAATCTCTCGGCGATCGTGGTCGCACGCTGCCGGTACGTCGCATCATCCAGCAAGGTCGAGATGGCCCGGGCGACCTTCTTGCCACTGAATTGCCGCACCCCAAGCCACAGCCCCACCCCGAGCCGATGCAGCCGCGCGGCGTTATCGAATTGGTCGTGGGCCATCGGCTGCAGCAGCTGCGGAATGCCGGCGCGCAGACCCTGCGCGCTGGTGCCAACCCCGCCGTGGTGGACGATCGCGGCGCAACGGGGCAGCAGGTCGGTGAAGGGAGCATAGGGCACATGAATGACGCCCGGGGCAAGCGTTCGGGGCAGTTGGTCGGCGAACCTGGTCAGCAACAACCCGCGCTGCCCGGTCGCCCGGCACGCCTCGACCGCCGCCTGGAAGAACGACTGCCCGTGCACCATTGCGCTGCCCGGCGTGAATGCGATCGGTGCGCTGCCGGCGCTCAAGAACGCTTCAAGCTCCGCCGAAATTGGCGTGACGTTTTGCTCATCCCAGAGCGGGAACCCTGTCAGCCGCACCTGCCCGGGCCAGTCGGCAGCCGGCGGCGCAAACCAGTCCGGGAAAAGGCCCAGCACACGGTCGGGTGAGTGCCACCAATCCTTCATAATGCGCTTGATCGGTTCCAGGCCGATCTCCTTGCGAAGCTTGTTGATCGGCGGGCCAATGGTGGGATCGACGACATACTTATCGCCTCCCTCCCAGATGCCGCGCTTGATCCACATCGGCAACCAGCGGGGCATGAAAAGCCCGGGGAGCTTCGGAGGGTCGGTCAGGCTGCGGATGACGCCCGGCTGAAGGTGCACGGTCACCAACGGGAAGCTAAACCTGTCGCGCGCCACGCGCGCCGCCATGCCCAGGCTCGATGTGACTACGATGCTGTCGTCATTCTGCTGCACAAATTCGGCGACGAGGTCGTAGGTCTTCCGCATCGTCTCCGCGACGGCGGCGAAGACCACTTTGAACGCTTTGCTGGGATGCCACAAGTCGCGGTTTTCGGCGAGATTGCGATACTCCTCATCCGTCCCGATCGGCAGAAAATCGACCCCCGCATCGCGAGCGAGTTTCTCAAAGTGGCCGTTGGTCGCGAGCGTCGCGCGATGTCCACGCCGACGAAGTTCCAGCGCCAAGCCGATGAACGGATGCACGTCGCCGTGCGATCCAAGGGTTACAAGCAAAACATTCACAATTCATCAGTTTATGACAAACGCCTTCCGGGGGACAGCACAGAAGCACAACTGATGATTGACGATTCGAGTGCGCAGCTACCGCTGACACGCAGGCCCCATGGAGCCGGTTAATCCCGATACCGGTCACCCCGGTCGGCGCGAGCGTAGTGGTCGCGCAGGGGGCGGGTCGTCCAGTAACCTTCGCTCACACACTCGCGGCGCTCGATCGTCTTCCAGTGTCCTTCGCAGACCAGTTCGCGGCGGCAGACGTCTTCGCAATAGCGCTCGCGCACACAGACACGCACGCGGCGCTCTTCCCATCGGCCCGGCGACACGCACACGCGCTCGCGGGCCACGATTCGATTGCCGAAGTAATCGATCCGCACCACCTCGCGATACTCATACCGCGCATCCACCCACACACGCTCGCAACGGTCTTCATACACCGCATCATGCCAGACCCGGTCGCGCACTTCACGATACACAGGCTCGATCCATACCCGATCGCGCACAGTGCGATACACCGGCTCGACCCACACGCGCTCGTGACGCACGGGCGCGTCATCGCAGCGGTCATTGGGGTGAGGAAATCGGCCCCGGCTGAAGTCGATCTCGACGCGCACGTCCACGCCTCGCCGATCATCACTGCGGCGATCATCGCTTCTTCGATTCTCACTGCGCCGATCATCGCTCCGCCGGTCGTCGCGATCGCGGCTCCACCGATCGCCGGCAACGGCCAGGCCCGGCATCGCCGCCAGTGCCAGCGCAGAACAAACCAGCCACTTTGACCATCGCCGCGAAACCGCTTTTTTGGAATTACCGTTCATAGTTCAGGCACTCCTCATCCGCACAAACACCCGCCGTGCGAACAACCTGACAGACACTCACGCACCCGGGACGTTAGTTGCCTTTCGCATCCACCGGGGTTTCCACTACAATCCAACGTCCTAGTTCAAGGTAGGTGTTTGTTATGGCCCGACATGTGATTACCGCGACCGTGATCAACGAACCCGGCGTGCTTTCGCTGGTTTCCGGATTGTTCAGCGCGCGCGGTTTTAATATTGACTCGCTGGTGGTCGGCAGAACCGAAGACCCGAAGATCAGCCGCATGACCGTTGTGTGTGATGCCGACGATAACACGCTCGAACAAGTCCGAAAGCAGTTGGCCAAGCTCGTGCCTGTGGTAAAGGTGCGCGACTTCAGCGGGACTGCCTACGTCGAGCGCGATCTGGCGATCATCGTCGTTGGCGTCGGTCCGGATAAACGCGCCGAGGTCATCGAGTTGGTCAATCTCTTCCGCGGCAAGGTCATCGATATCGCGCGCAGCAGCCTGACGATCGAGCTGTCCGGGCCGGAGGCCAAGGTCGAGGCATTTGTCGAACTCGTTTCCCCGTATGGCATCAAGGAACTGGCGCGCACCGGCGTGATCGCAATGGCCCGGGGCATGCAGCCGCCAAGGGAAGACGAGTCCCACCCGCGGACGGTGAGCGCCGGCAAGCGCGTGCGAAGCTTAGGCGCCGCAGCCGGAGTGAGCCTCCCGCCATCGTAGGCCCACAGGCGCGACACCCATTGTTCCGCGCAGAACAATTGGCAGTCGGCAGTGCGCAGAGGGTAGAGGGCAGTGGGCAGTGGGCAGTGGGCAGTCGCAGAGAGCAGTGGGCAGCGGAGATGGCAAATTGTTCCGCGCGGAACAATGTTCCATCTCCCCCTCCTGGTACTCCGGGAGGGGGCCAGGGGGAGGGCAAGTCGGCGGCCACGAAATCGGGAGCAACCAGCAACCAGCAACTAGCAACTAGCAACCAGCAACTAGCAACTAGCAACCAGCAACAAGCCATTTGTTCCGCGCGGAACATTCATCCGCCCTCTGCCCACTGCCCACTGCCCACTGCAAATTGTTCCGCGCGGAACAATTTGCAAAGTCCATCACAACACATTGCCATCAAACAACTTACAATCAAATTAAGTAAAAACCACACCCTAACAAAATGCGCTCATTTGTGCTGGAAATCACAGACCCCCAACTCTCCCACCCCGCCTGCCACGCCGGGGCAGAGCCTCAGCGCCGCCGCGGCTCACCGGCCCGCGTTGACACTTCTCCCTGCAGCGCTTCAGAATGATGCCGATGTGGATCGATTCTTTTGTAGATCAATTTTTTCCATTTTTCTCTTGCAATTCC
>ERZ761607.222-NODE-222-length-117277-cov-13.080702_pt1 | contig 117277 bp, 88 predicted proteins | sample MGYA00511164_ERZ761607 | MGnify/ENA primary metagenome ERZ761607 (study PRJEB28899, sample SAMN02445080) | bioreactor sludge metagenome | biome: EBPR sludge | place: Australia: Brisbane, Thorneside Wastewater Treatment Plant | collected 2011-06-22 ...
GCGGCGTCCAGGTGGACGCGAGCGGCGTCCAGGTGGACGCGAGCGGCGTCCAGGTGGATGCGAGCGGCGTCCAGGTGGATGCGAGCGGCGTCCAGGTGGACGCGGGCGGCGTCCAGGTGGACGCGGGTGGCGTCCAGGTGGATGCGGGCGGCAGGAGCCGGGCGGGAGCGCGGTCATGGACAAAAAGGGCCCGCGCTGCCGCGTGAACGGACCCAACGGCGCCGCAGGCGGGGCGCCGCCGCATTTGCGCGGAAGAAGCGCCGCCTTCAGGCGTAATCCTTTGCCCGCGCCCGGACATGGTGAAAGATGCGGAGGAAGCAGCAGACATGAAGGTTTTGAAACAATTGACGGCGCTGGCCCTGGTGGCGGGCGCGCTGGCGGCGGTGTGGTTTTACCTCAACGGCGTGGTGGAGGCGCGCAAAGCCGCCGGCTCGGCCCAGGGCGCGCCGCGCACCGCCCGCGTGGTGGTGCATGAGGTGGCGGAGGAGGACTTCACCGAGCAGGTGGAGGTGGTGGGCACGGTGCAGTCCTACGAGTCCATTGACGTCTCCGCGCGCGTCACGGAGGTGGTGGAGAAGGTGGAGTTCACCGACGGCCAGACGGTGGAGAAGGGCCAGCTTTTGGTGAAGCTCTCCTCCGCCGAGGACGAGGCGCGGCTGGCGGGTGTGAAGGCGCAGCTCGCCGAGCATGAGCGGGAGCTGGAGCGCCTGCGCAAGCTGGCCGCCGACGGCGCGGTCTCCTCCGTGCTGGTGGAGGAGCGCCAGACCCTGGCGGAGGTGGCGCGCCGCCAGGCGCAGGAGGTGCAGGCGCGGCTGGACGACCGCCTCGTGCTGGCGCCCTTCCGCGGCGTGCTGGGCCTGCGCACCATCAGCCCCGGCACGCTCATCAGCCCCGGCACGGTGATCACCACGCTGGACCAGGTGGACAAGGTGCGGCTGGACTTCCCCGTGCCGGAGGTCTTCCTGGCCGAGCTGGAGACGGGCATGACGCTGCGCGCCCGCAGCGCCGCCTACCCCGGGCGGGTCTTCGAGGGCGCGGTGGTGCAGATCAACTCGCGCGTGGACCCCGTGACGCGCGCGGTGGTGGTGCGGGCGGACATTGACAACGCGGACCACGCGCTGCGCCCCGGCATGCTGCTCACCGCCACCGTCAGCCGCATGCCGCGGCGCGCGCCCGCCGTGCCGGAGCGCGCGCTGGCGCCGGTTTACCGCCAGGTGTACGTCTTTGTGCTCCAGGAGAAGGAGGGGAAGAAATTCGTCGAGCGCCGCGCCATCGAGACCGGCCTGCGCAAGACCGGCTTTGTGGAGGCGGCCTCCGGCCTGAAAGCCGGGGAGACGGTGGTGACGGACGGCTACATGGGCCTGAGGGACGGCGGCGAGGTGGAGGTCAGCGGCCGCTTCAAGCAGGCCGCGCCCGCCTACAACCCGCGCAACAACTGAGCCGCGAGCACGCCCAGCGCCATGTTTCTCTCCGATGTCTCCATCCGCCGCCCCGTGCTGGCCACCGTGGCGAACCTGCTGCTCATGGCCTTCGGCCTGGTGGCCTACACGCGCATGCAGGTGCGCGAGTATCCCGACATCGAGCCGCCCATCATCTCCATCGAGACGACGTATCCGGGCGCGGCGGCGGCGGTGGTGGAGCGGCGCGTGACGCAGCTCATCGAGGACCGCATCAGCGGCGTGGAGGGCATCAAGAATGTGGACTCCATCAGCAGCGACGGGCTTTCCCAGATCACGGTGGAGTTCTCCCTGGACCGTGACATTGACAACGCCGCCAGCGACGTGCGCGAGGCCGTCTCCAGCATCCTCGACGAGCTGCCCGACGAGGTGCGCCCGCCGGAGATCACCAAGCAGGACGCGGTGACGGAGGTGCTCATGTGGCTGAACCTGACCCACCCGGACATGCAGCCGGTGGAGCTGGCCGACTACGCGGAGCGCTACCTGGTGGACCGCTTCTCCCAGCTCCCCGGCGTGGCGCGCATCCGCATCAGCGGCGCCACGCGCTTCTCCATGCGCATCTGGCTGGACCGCGAGGCGCTGGCCGCGCGCGGGCTGACGGTGGTGGACGTGGAGGAGGCGCTGCGGCGGCAGAATGTGGAGCTGCCCGCCGGGGCCGTGCAGGCGCGGGACCGGACGATCACGGTGCGCATCCGGCGGGAGTTCACCACGGTGGAGGAGTTCCAGAGCCTGGTGCTCAAGCGCGGGGAGGACGGCTACCAGGTGCGCCTGGGCGAGGTGGCGCGCGTGGAGCTGGGCGCGGAGGACGCGCGCCGCCGCTTCCACGGCAACGGCGTGCCGATGGCCGCGCTGGGCATCATCAAGCAGTCCCGCGCCAACACGCTGGACGTGGCGCGCGCGGCGAAGGCGGAGGCCGCCCGCCTCGCGCCCTCGCTGCCGGAGGGCATGAGGCTGGAGCAGAGCTATGACACGTCGCAGTTCATCGAGGCCTCGCTGGTGGAGGTGTTCAAGACGCTGGGCATCGCCGTGGCGCTGGTGGTGCTGGTCATTTATCTTTTTCTGGGCACCGCGCGCGCCACGCTGGTGCCCGCGGTGGCCGTGCCGGTGTCCATCATCGCCACCTGCATCATCCTGTACTTCATCGGCTTCTCGGTCAATGTGCTGACGCTGCTGGCCGTGGTGCTGGGCATCGGCCTGGTGGTGGATGACGCCATCGTCGTGCTGGAGAACATCCACCGCCGCATCGAGGGCGGGGAGGCGCCGCTGGCCGCCGCCTACATGGGCGCGCGGCAGGTGGGCTTCGCCGTGGTGGCCACCACGCTGGTGCTGGTGGCGGTGTTCGTGCCCATCAGCTTCCTGGAGGGGGACGCGGGCAGGCTCTTCGCGGAGTTCTCCGTGACCCTGGCCGTGGCGGTGAGCTTTTCCAGCTTCGTGGCGCTGACCCTGTGCCCGATGATCGCCTCCAGGCTGCTGCGCCCCGCCGGCCGCGCCAACCTGCTGACCGGCGCCGTGGACGCCGTCTTCCGCGCCCTCCAGAAAGGCTACGCAGCCCTGCTGCGGCGGGCGCTGGCCTACCCGCTGCCGGCCTTCGCCGTGGTGGCGGGCTTCGCGGCGCTGACGCTCTGGCTGCTGCGCGCGCTGCCCTCGGAGTTCACGCCGAAGGAGGACCGCGGCTCGTTTTTCATCGTCTCCTCCGCGCCGCAGGGCGCGTCGTACGGCTACAGCATGCAGATCTTCGCCGAGCTGGAGAGGCGCCTGATGTACCTGGTGGACAGCGGCGAGGCGCAGCGGCTGCTGGTGCGCATCCCGCGCTCCTTCACCAGCAACTATGACTTCAACGAGGTCATCACCATCGTGAACCTCGGCGACCACGGCAAGCGCCGCTCCGCCTGGGTGGTGATGGACGAGGTGCGGGCGAAGCTCGCCGACATGCGCGGGGTGCAGAATTTCATCATCATGCGCCAGGGCCTGAGCCGGGGGCTGACCAAGCCGCTGCAGTTCGTCATCGGCGGCCCCACCTATGAGGACCTGGCGCGCTGGCGGGACATCATCCTGGAAAAAGCCGCCGCCAACCCCGGCCTGGTCGGGCTGGACTACGACTACAAGGAGACCAAGCCGCAGTTGGAGGTGGCCATTGACCGGGTGCGCGCCGCCGACCTGGGCGTGTCCATCGCCAACATCGGGCGCACTTTGGAGAGCCTGCTCGGCTTCCGCCGCGTGACGACCTATGTGGACGCCGGCGAGGAGTATGACGTGATCCTGGAGGGCGACTACGAGGGCAAGCGGCTGCCCGGCGACCTGCAGGGCATCTATGTGCGCTCGGAGACCTCCGGGCGGCTCATCCCGCTGGCCAACCTGGTGAGCCTGCGCGAGTTCGCCGACTCGGGCGCGCTGAACCGTTACAACCGCATGAGGGCCATCACCTTCGATGCCGGGCTGGCGCCGGGTTACAGCCTCTCGGAGGCGGTGGCCTTCATGGAATCCCTGGTGCGCGAGAACCTGCCCGCCGACGCCACCATCGGCTACAAGGGGGACGCGCTGAAGCTGCGCGAGACCAGCGGCAGCGTGCTGTTTGTGTTCGGCCTGTCCATCCTCGTGGTCTTCCTGGTGCTGGCGGCGCAGTTCGAGAGCTTCGTGCATCCCTTCACCATCATGCTGACGGTGCCCATCGCCGTGGGCGGCGCGCTCATCGGCCTGCTCGTCATGGGGCAGAACCAGAGCCTTTACAGCCAGGTGGGCATGATCATGCTCGTGGGCCTGGCGGCCAAGAACGGCATCCTGATCGTCGAGTTCATCAACCAGCTCCGCGACGAGGGCATGGCCTACGACGACGCCGTCATCGAGGCCTCCAGCACGCGCCTGCGCCCCGTGCTCATGACCACGCTGACGACCGTCATGGGCTCCGTGCCGCTCTTCCTCGGCGGCGGCCCCGGCGCGGAGACGCGGCTGGTGGTGGGCGTCGTCATCATGTTCGGCGTCGCCGTCTCCGCCGTGCTCACGCTCATCGTCGTCCCGCTGGCCTACCGCGCCATCTCCCGCCGCACCGGCAGCCCCGGCGACATGTCCCGCAAGGTGGACGCGGCGCTGGCGGCGGCGGGGAAGTGAGGCGGCGTGCCGCCCGCTCCCCCCGGCAGGGATGCCTCAGCCCTCCTGGCGCAGGGCCTGGAGGATGTTCATGGCGTGCTTGGAGATGCGCTGCATGTTGTTGAGCACGTCTATATAGAGGACCTCGGCCTTGATGGTCTCCCCGGAGGCGAGCATGCGGGTCATGGACTCCTTGCGCAGGCGTTTGCGGCAGGCGTTGATCTGGCGCTCCATCTCTTGAGCAGTCTCCATATCGCCAGGCTGGCCGGGCCGGGTGAGGCAGGTGGAAAGGAAGTCTATGAAGGTGAAAAGGTGCCCGCCCATGTCGCGGAGCTGGCCCAGGGTCTCGGGCGGCAGCTCGTGGCCTTTGCGCGTGCGGCGGCTGGCGAGCTGGACGAGGCGGTTGCCGCAGTCGCACATGTCCTCCAGCTCGGCGATGACGCGCAGGAGCACGGAGACGCGCCCCATGGAGCTGTCGCTCAACCCGGCGGAGGAGCAGCGCACGAGGTACTGGGTGACATCGAGGGCGATCTCGTCGCTGAGCTCCTCCACCTGGCGCAGCTCGGTGATGCGGCCGCTGATCTCGGCCTCGGGCCTGCCGAAGACATCCAGGAAGCCGGACACGAGCGTGCGGGTGTGGGTGGCGAGGGACTGCACCTCGCGCTCGGCCTCGGCGAGGTTCAGCTCGGCGGTCTGCGGCAGGGAGGCGCGCTTGTACTCGACATGGGAGGCGACGCCGGGGGCGCGGCTGCGGATGGTCTTTTCCACCAGCCTCACCAGCAGGGGCACCAAGCCGATCATGAGGGCGATGTTGATGAGGTTGAAGCCGGAGTGGAAGGCGGCGAGGTGGAGCGGCATGGCTTCCGGCTGGCCGGCGTCACCGGGCACGATGGCGCTGATGAAGGCGGTGAAGGGGGCGAAGAGCAGGATGGCCCAGATGACGCCGATGACATTGAAGATGAAGTGGGCGAAGGCGGCGCGCTTGGCGGTGATGTTGCCGGTGAGGGCGGCGATGTTGGCGGTGATGGTGGTGCCGACGTTTTCGCCCAGGATGATGGCGGCGGAGGAGGGGAAATCAATCCAGCCCTTGTAGGCCATGGTGAGCGTGATGGCCCCGGCCACGGAGGAGGACTGGACGATGATGGTGAGGATGGTGCCGAAGGCGAAGAAGAACATGACGGAGAAGATGCCCTTGCCGGTGAAGCCCTGGACGAATTTGAGGAACTCGGGGTTGTCCTGGATGTTCGGCACGGAGTCCTTGAGCATGAGCAGGCCGAAAAAGAGCAGGCCGAATCCGAGCAGGAACTCGCCCGTGTCGCGCACCCTGGAGTTGCGCATGAACATCATGGGGAAGCCGACGCCGATGATGGGCAGGGCGATGCTGCTGAGGCTGAATTTGAAGCCGAGGAAGGAGATGATCCAGAAGGTGGTGGTGGTGCCGAGGTTCGCCCCCATGATCATGCCGATGGACTCGAAGAGGGTGAGCAGGCCGGCATTGACGAAGCTGACGATCATCACCGTGGTGGCGGAGGAGGACTGCACGAGGCAGGTGACCAGGAAGCCGGAGAGCAGGCCGGTGAAGCGGTTCGTGGTCATCACACGCATCATGCCGCGCAGCTTTTCGCCGGAGAGCTTCTGGAGCGCCTCGCTCATGATCTTCATGCCGAAGAGGAAGAGGCCGAGGCTGCCGAGGATGGTGAGAAAGGTCAGGATCATGAAATTGTCCGGCAAAGGGGCAGCTAGTACGGTCTTTGCGGGATTGACCAGCATCTTTTTGTGACGATTTGCCCGCCTGGTGTCATGCCCGGCGGGCCGGGGCCGCGGACTGCGGGCCTTGAACTTTCGCGCCCGCCCGTTTTTTCCTCCCCAAGCCCCGCCCGCGCGTGCTAGGGTGCGCCGATGTCCGACCCAACCCAGAACCTGCCCGAGCACGAGAAGCACGGCTTTGTCCGCGCGGCCGTGGTGTCGCCCGAACTGCGGGTGGGGGATGCGGAGTTCAACGCCGGGGTCATCCGCGCGGAGATGAAGCGCCTGTCCGGGGAGGGCTGCCGGGTGGCCGTTTTCCCCGAACTGTGCCTGACGGGCTACTCGTGCGCGGACCTTTTTTATCTCCCCACCCTGCAAAAGCAGGCGCTGGCGGCGCTGCGCCAACTGGCCGAGGAAAGCAGCTACTCCGGCATGCTGACGGTGCTGGGGCTGCCGCTGGCGGTGGACGGGCGGCTTTACAACATGGCCGCCGTGGCGGGGGCGGGTCGTGTGCTGGGTTTCGTGCCGAAGACGTTCCTGCCGAATTCGGGCGAGTTTTATGAGCGCCGCTGGTTTTCCCCCGCGCACACGCTGGGAGTGGCGGAGGTGGAGGGCGTGCCGGCGGGCGCGGACCTGCTCTTTGAAGCCCGGGACCTGCCCGGCCTCGTGCTCGGCGTGGAGATTTGCGAGGACCTCTGGTCGGTGATCCCCCCCTCCAGCCACGCCGCCCTGGCCGGCGCCACCGTGCTGGCGAACCCCTCCGCCAGCAACGAGCTGCTGGGCAAGGCGCCCTACCGCCGCAATCTCGTGCTCCAGCAAAGCGCGCGCTGCCTGGCCGCCTACCTCTACGCCAGCGCCGGCGCGGGCGAGTCCTCGACGGACACGGTGTATTCCGGCCACGGCATCATCGCGGAAAACGGCGCGCTGCTCGCGGAGTCGGAGCGCTTTTCCTTCGAGACGCGCGCGGTGCTGGCCGATGTGGACCTGCAGCGCCTGGAGCATGAGCGCCAGCGCAGCGCGGCCTTCCGCGATGAGGCGGCGGGCCGCTGCTTCCGGAGGGTGGTTTGCACTCTGGACGGCCGTCGTGCGGCCAGTTCCCGCCTGCTGCGCCCGCTCTCCGCGCAGCCCTTCGTCCCGCCGCCGGGCTCCGACCGCGATGCTGCGTGCCGGGAGATTTTCGCCATCCAGTCCACCGGACTCGCGCGCCGCCTTCGCCAGACAAAAAGCGCCGCGGCTGTGATCGGCCTCTCCGGCGGCCTGGACTCCACGCTGGCCCTGCTGGTGCTGCTGGACGCCCTGCCGCGCGCGGGCATGAGCCGTGAGTGCGCGCTGGCAGTCACCATGCCCGGCCCGGGCACCACGGAGCGCACGCGCGGCAATGCGGAGAAACTCGCCGGGGCCCTCGGAGTGCCGCTGCGCGTCATACCCATCCATGCGGCGGTGGAGCGGCACTTCCAGGACATCGGCCACCCGCCGGACCAGCATGACATCACCTTTGAAAACGCCCAGGCGCGCGAGCGCACGCAGGTGCTCATGGATGTGGCGAATCAAACCGGCGGCCTCGTCGTCGGCACGGGCGATCTTTCGGAGGCGGCGCTCGGCTGGTGTACTTTCAATGGCGACCACATGTCCATGTATCATGTCAACGCCGGCGTGCCGAAGACCCTGGTGAGGTATCTCATCGAATGGTGCGCCGCCGGGCAGTACGCGGCGGAGGCGGGGGAAATCCTGCGCGACATCATTGCCACGCCCATTTCACCCGAACTTCTGCCCGCCGCCGCCGACGGTGGCATCGGGCAGCGCACGGAGGATGTGGTGGGTCCGTATGAACTGCACGATTTTTTCCTCTACCATTTCGCGCGCCACGGCTGCGGTCGGGAGAAGCTGCGCTATCTGGCCGGGATTGCCTTTGCCGGGTCACACACGCCGGAGGTCATCGAGAAATGGCTCGGCGTCTTCCTGCGCCGCTTCGTCCAGAACCAGTTCAAGCGCTCCTCCATGCCCGACGGCCCAAAGGTCGGCACCGTGGCCCTCTCCCCCCGCGCCGACTGGCGCATGCCGAGCGATTACGGCGGCGTGCTGTGAGCCGGCTTCGGCTCAGGAATACGCCGCCACCTCGGCGCGGAAGGCCGCCAGCTCCTCCGGTGAAAAAGGCAGCGGCCAGGTGTCGAGGATGAGCAGCAGCGCGCGGGCGCGCTCCGCCGCGTCCCCGCGGATGCCGCGCCGGCACGCCTCCTCCAGGAACAGCGGCACCACCTTCCGCAGCAGCCGCAGGTGGCGCGCGTCATTGTCGCTCTGCCCGGCGGGGCGGCGGTTCCAGGCGTGCGTTTTGCCGATCATGAGGCTCAGCGGGTCCAGCACGCGGATGCCCTCCACCTCCACCGCGAAGCCCTGCGGCGGCAGGTCCGGGCTGTCCACCAGCGGCATCTTTTCCAAGATTTCCACGCTCACCCGCCCTATGCCCGGCAGCGCCACCTGGATGACGTAGCTCTTACCCATGCCCGGCGGCTCCTTGCGCGTGACGATGGCCCCGCCTGTCAGCTCGATGCCGTGGTTTTTCAGAACAATGACCAGCAGATTGTAAGTGGCGCGATCTCCGCGCAAATCCGCATCCTTGCTGTACATGACCTCGCTGGGATCGTCATACGCGCCGAAGCGCCTGGCCCAAAATCCCACAGCCAGCCCGCCGATCAGCATCGCTTCCGATCCGGCCGCAAAGGCATCCCGGAGCACGGCTGCAAAGTGGTCCAGCGTGACTAATCGTTCCATACGAAGACTTTCGGGCGCGGCGCGGTTTTTCTCGGGATGACTTTCCAGTCGGGAAACGAAACGGATTTGTCGGCCAGGACCGTCATCTCCTCCCGCGCCCTTTCCGAGGCGGCCCAGCGGCGGCGGTCCTCAGCCTGCTCCTCCATGAGCTGGTGGTAGAGCGGGTCGTCATCGGTGATCTCCGGGAATTGGACCTTGGCGTTCATGCCCCGCATCATAACCGGGCATTGGGAAATTTGAAGGGCGGATTATCCGCCTTGCGCGTGAATGGATCATGCGAAGCATCACTGCCAACCGGCCCGCCCCATGCACCTCGAAGACACCCTCCGCTCCCGCTTCGGCCTCGCCTGCTTCCGCCCCGGCCAGGAGCGCGTGATGCGCGCGCTGCTGGAGGGGCGGAGCGCGCTGGCGCTTTTCCCCACGGGCGCGGGCAAGTCGCTCTGCTACCAGCTCCCCGCCCTGCATCTGGAGGGCGTCACGCTCGTCATCTCGCCGCTCATCGCCCTCATGAAAGACCAGGTGGAGTCCCTGCAAAGGCGCGGCATTCCCGCCGCGCGGCTGGACTCCTCCCTCTCCGCCGACGAGGCCCGCCAGGTGTATGACGACCTCCAGAGCGGCGCTTTGAAGCTCCTCTACATCGCCCCGGAGCGGCTGATGAATGAAAACTTTGTTGTCAGGCTGAAGCGCGCGCGCATCGCCATGATGGCCGTGGACGAGGCGCACTGCATCTCCGAGTGGGGGCACAATTTCCGCCCGGAATACCTCCGCCTGGCACTCATGGCGCGCGAGCTGGGCATCCACCCCGTGCTCGCCCTCACCGCCACTGCCACGCCCGCCGTCGCGCGCGACATCTGCTCCGCCTTCGCCATCGCCGGGGCGGACCATGTGCGGACCTCCTTCCTGCGGCCGAACTTGCAGTATCACATCACCCCCTGCGCCGGGCGGCAGCGGCTCGACACACTCACCGCTCGCCTGCGCCAGCGCGGCGGCCCGGCAGTCGTCTATGTCACGCTTCAGCAGACCGCCGAGCACGTGGCCACCCATTTGCAAAAAAGCGGCCTCAACGCCCGCGCCTACCACGCCGGCCTCGCCGACGAGCACCGCCATGAGGCGCAGGATGCCTTCATGAGCGGCGCGGTGGAAATCATCGTCGCCACCATCGCCTTCGGCATGGGCATAGACAAGGCCGGCATCCGCGCCGTCTATCATTACAACCTGCCCAAGACCCTGGAGAACTACATGCAGGAAACCGGCCGCGCCGGGCGCGACGGCCAGCCCTCCATCTGCGAGCTGCTCGCCTGCGCTGACGACCGCATCGTGCTGGAAAACTTCACCTTTGGCGACACCCCCACCCCCCAGGCCCTGCGCCAGCTTTTGGACCACCTGCTGCGCCAGGGCGAGGAGTTCGACTTCTCCCTCTACGAACTCTCCCAGGCCACCGACATCCGCCCGCTCGTCATCGAGACCGTGCTGACGAATCTCGAGCTCGGCGGCATCCTGCGCCCGCTCGGCAGCTTTTACGCCAGCTATCAATACCGCCTGCTCCAGCCCCTGGAGCGCGTCCTAGCCGGGCACAAACCCGCGCGCCAGGACTTCCTGCGCCGCCTCTTCGCCACCGGCAAAAAAGCCCGCGTCTGGACCACCGTGAACCCCGACGAAACCGCGCTCGACCTCCAGGAACCGCGCGAGCGCATCCTCTCCGCCCTCACCTGGCTGCAGGAGGCCGGTGAGATCGAGCTGCGCCCCAGCGGCAGCCGCCAAAAATACCGCCTCTGCCCCGATGCCGCGCGGCGCGACCCCGCCGCGCTCGCCCGCCAGATGGAGCAGATCTTCACCCGGCGTGAGGCGCGCGAGGTGGAGCGCCTGGCCCAAGTGCTCGACTACGCCTCCCACCGCCACTGCCTCGTGCGCTGGCTGCTGCGTTACTTCGGCGAGGAATTGCCCAGCGACTGCGGCCAATGCACGAGCTGCCAGGAAAAGCGCACCGGTGACGCCGACCTCGAAAGCCCGCGCCACATTCCCGCCGCCGCCACCCCGGAGATCACCTCCGAAGACGTCGCCCTCATCCGCGCCCTGCTCGACGAGCGCCACGCTGCCCTGCGAACCCCGCGCCAGCTCGCCCGCTTTTTGTGCGGCCTCACCAGCCCCGCCACCACCCGCTCCCGCCTCACGCGCCACGACAGCTTCGGCCTCCTGGAGCGCGTCCCCTTCGCCGAAGTCCTCGCCCAGGCGGAGAGCATGGCGGGCGGGTGAGATGGTGAATGGATGAAAGTGCGTCCCTCGTTTCAGACAGCCAGGAATTGATCGAGGGAGGACTCGACGCATTCGAGGAGGAGTTCGAAGAAAGGCAGCGGCCGGCCTTGATCCGCCTGGTCCATGCTGTGGATGTAGCGGCTGCGGGCCTCGGCGGGGATGACGGCCAGAGGGTGGCCCTGGCGGAGCAGGAGCCAGTTGAAGAGCAGTCGCCCCGTGCGGCCATTGCCGTCACAAAAGGGGTGGATCTTCACGAAGCGGTAATGGGCCTCGGCAGCGAGCACGACAGGGTGCAGGTGGCTGGCGCAGTTGATCCACGAAAGGAGGTCCCGCATGGCCTCCGGGATGCGCTCTGGCCGGATGGGCTGGAGCGGCGCGCCCGTGACGAAGACGCGGTCGCTGCGCCAGGAGCCGGAGCGCTCATCATCAATACTCGCCATGATGATCCGATGCAGGGAGCAGAGCGCGGTTTCATCCACGGGCTGATTTTGCCCCACCCACTGGCGGACCTGGAGGACGGCGCGGTGGTGGTTCAGGGTTTCATGGATTTCACGGAGCTGCTTGGCTCCCGCAGGGGTGATGCCCTCGTCAATGAGGAGCTGGGTTTCCCGCAGGGTCAGGGTATTGCCCTCGATGGCGGTGCTGCCGTGAGTGAGTTCGATGAGGAGCTTGTGTTCCAGGCTTTCCACGGGTCAAATGACCTGTTTCTCAGGCCAAAACCCGCCTTTTTGGTCCTCCGCCCGCGGAATCAACGCCAAACGACGGTCGTTTGGAGTTCCGCCCGCGGAATCAATGCCAAACGACGGTCGTTTGGTGCTCCGAAGTACTTTTGCACTCCAGGGCCGCTCGTCGAGCTTGTCAGAGAACAGCCGTGGCAGCAGGCCCCGGTGACTTCGCCCCACGGCGGCTGATTCGCGGCGAGGATGGCATCGCGGGCTTGGTCTCCGAAGCTTCGGCGAAGGACGAGTTCAAAGCCAGTTATTGAGAAGTTCACTCGGCAGTGAACCAGCGAGGCGGAAGGCGATGAAAAGGGTGGTATAATGGGTCTTTACCCTCTGGTTCACTCGAAAGAGACGATGCCGCTGAACGGAATCGCTCTGCGCTTGGCAAACTGACCTCTCTTGCCAGACTCCAAGCCATGCGACACCTCGACTACCAGCGCACAATCATCGCCTACCACGGCTGCGATGAATCGTTAGTGACCAGGGTCTTGAAGACCGGAGAAACCCTGGAACCCAGCGAGAACGACTACGACTGGCTGGGCACTGGCATCTACTTCTGGGAGTTTGGGCCAGACCGCGCTATCGCCTGGGCGCACGAGTTGAAAAAGAGATTGCGGGTGAAAAAGCCGTCCGTGCTTGGAGCGGTTATCCAGTTGGGAAACTGTTTTGACCTGCTGGACACACGCTGCACGGCCATGCTTCAAGCTGCTCACCGTAATTATGTCTGTGTCGCTCCCAAACCGTTCCCCGCAAATGAGAAGTTCATGCACCGGCTGGACTGCGATGTGATCAACTACGGGCTTCCATGGCTGACGAAGTTGTTTGGCATTAAGTTCCAGACTGTTCGCGGTGTATTTCAAGAAGGGACACCCGTTTTTGAGGACTCCGACATCCGGGAAACGTCCCGCATCCAGATTGCCGTGCGCGATCCCTCGTGCATCTTGGGCTACTTCAAACCCCGTTGGATCAAATAGCCATGCCTGCGACCAAGCCACTTCGCAAACGCACTTCGGTAGCGACAAAACAGGCGCCGCCCAAGAGGCCCGCCACTCCGTATCCTGGCTATCTCACCGACGAATGGTTTCAGTATGCGATGGCCATGATGGAACGCGAGACGCCTGCCAAAATCAGGCGTGATCTCGTGGAGTTCGGCATCCTCGACAAGAAGGGCAACTACACGGCTCCATATCGGGACGATTGAAGTTATCAGGGTGCTCTTGCCAACGCCGGTTTTTCCGGCAATCAAGACGTTAACTCGCCCTCGCTTCCGCAAGGCTTCCTCGACGAGTTTTGCGAACATCTCCGCAGGATTGGGAATGTTTTGGGTTCCAAAGACGCTGGTTTGTTCGACCGTTTCATCTGATTGTGGATTGCTGTTTGAGCTGCTGGTGATCCTCCTGCAACGCCCGCACTTGCACCTCTCTGGCTTGCAGAGAATTAAAGGCCTTTCATCACCGAATCGGCTCTGTGCAGGGTGGTCATGATGCGGACGTGGTTTTGAATCGTGGCGGAGCGGGTCATCTCACTTCGTCCTAGCGCATGTTTCTGCAAGACGGCCTGTGGATGCCCCTCGCCGTGTTCTCGTTCTTCATCAGATCCACGACGCTCATCTCAACCGCTTCGACTGTGCCGTCATCGTCGTCGGCGATTCCGATCTGCTGATGCGATCAAGGCTGGGTGGCCGCGATGCCAACCTTTTCCCCGTCAACAGGCTTGATGCTTTCCGCGCCGGGGTCGCGAGTGAGCGGCCACACGGATTCGATGTTCAGCAGTTCCGGAGGAGTCAGGGAGTGCGATTTTCCGTTCGCAAACACGACTGTCTGGTAAGCCAGCGGCACGACTGTGGCGCAGACGCGGTCTTGTCCCAGCCGTTCGAGATGGAGGACGGAGGCGTAGGCGCGTTTGTCGAGTTTGATCACATCGCCAGCGGCGCAGGGTGCATCCGCGAGTGAAAGTCCTGGCATGACAAACTCCATGTCCACATCCTCAAACTCAGAGGCGCGCGCATGCAAAACCCAGCCGGATGAGAACACATCTCCCTCAGTGAGCTGGCGCACTTCCAGCACCTTGTAGGAGCCGAGCAAATAAACGGGCTGCTCGTGTTGATAGTTTTTCAAATAGGTGCGCTTGAGCAGGTCGTTGCGCAGTTGAAGCTGTTCAAGGCTGTAGGGGTAAAACTCGGTCAGCAGTTCGCGCGGCCCAAACGCCTTGCCGGCGGGCGCGGTGTAGAGGGTGTAGGGGCGCAGCGGGGTGACTTTTTTGAATTTGGCCAGGATCTTGTAGTTGAAGGGCTTCTCCGGCTGGGAGAACACCATGATGCTGAAAAACCAGCAAAAAGTTGCTGCTCCCATCAAAAGTGTAATGAGCACAGCCCACCAAAAGATGCCTCCACCTTCTTTTTTCTGTGTGGTGCTGCCGCCCCCATAAGAGCGGTACTCGCTTCCGTCGCTGAGAAATTTGACTTGCATGGCAAAATTGAGAAAATTATAGAAATTTAGAACCCCAAGGTTTTTTATTCCGTGAAATTTTACTTATTCGAATCAAAAAGAAAAGATTTTTTTGTGAAAAACTTGGCAATCGTCTGGATTTGGGCGGTTTAGCTGCCTTTGAGCGGCTCAAAAGATGTCCCGCAGCCGCAGCTTCGGGCGGCATTGGGATTTTCGATCTTGAAGCCGGAATCATGGAGGGCCTCCAGATAATCAATCTGGCAGCCCTCCAGATAGGCGAGGCTTTCGCGATCCACGATGAGCGGCACTCCCTGCTTGGAGTCCACCTCGTCGCCATCCTGTGGCTGGGAGATGCGCATGGTGTATTGAAGACCCGCGCAACCACCTCTTTCCACCGCAATGCGCAGCCCGCTTCCCACAGGCGCGCCCTTCTCGTCCAGCAAATGCCGGAGATGTTGAAGAGCGCTGTCTGTCAGTTGGATCATGAAAGGTGGAAACGGAATGACGTTGGTGCTTTCCACATCGGTGATGACGATGCAACAGTTACTCCCGACGAACCGCGCAGCTTGCAGCCAATATGTCAAAAATCCGCATTCTTCCAGACGCGCTCGCCAGCCAGGTGGCGGCGGGCGAGGTTGTGGAGCGGCCTGCCGCGGTGGTGCGCGAGCTTGTGGAGAACAGTCTGGACGCGGGCGCCGGGCACATCACTGTGGAAGTCCGGCGCGGCGGCTCGGCCTTGATCCGTGTGACGGATGACGGCGGCGGCATGGATCGTGAGGACGCGATGCTGTGCATGGAAAGGCATGCGACCAGCAAGATCCGCACCAAGGAGGATCTCGCCGCGGTGGGAACCTTCGGTTTTCGCGGGGAGGCATTGCCGAGCATCGCCAGCGTCTCGCGTTTCCGGCTGGCCACGCGCGAGCGCGAGGCGCTGGCGGGAACCGAGATCGAGATCAACGGCGGCAGGCTCGCCGCGGTGAAAGACCACGGCGGGGCGCATGGGACCGTGATCGAGGTGCGCTCGCTTTTTTTCAACGTGCCCGCGCGGCGCAAATTCCTGCGCACCGAGGCCACGGAGTACGCGCACGTCGAGCAGCAGTTCAGGCTGCACGCCATCGCGCATCCGGAGACCGCGTTCACCTTGATCCGGGACGATGAGGTGGCTTTTCATTTGCCTGCCACCCGGGACCTGCTGGAGCGCATCCGCGGGCTGGTCGGAGAGGACCTCGCGTCGCGTTTGATCGAAGTGGAGCCTGTGGAGCATCATGGAATCCGGATCGAGGGCCACATCGGAGGGCCGGGCCTGAGCCGCTCGAACCGCCAGCAGCAGCTCACGTTCCTGAACGGCAGGCCGATCGAAAGCGCCATCATCAACTACGGACTCAAGGAGGGCTACCACACCGCGCTCATGAAAGGGCAGCATCCGGTGACTTTTTTGTTTCTGCGGATGCCGCCGGAAACTTTCGACATCAATGTGCATCCCGCCAAAAAAGAGGCGCGTTTCCACGACGGCTACGCCGTGCGTGAAGCCGTGGCGCGCGCCGTGGGCCGCGCTCTGGAGAGCGCGGGCCGTCTTCCCGGAGGGCACAGCACGCTCAGCCCGCGCCCCCAGGCATTTGCTCCGGCGCAGGTGCAGACTGCGCTGCCTTTGCAGACGGCGCGGGTCGCGACCGGGGACGCGCCGCGGGTTGTCCAGGCAGAGCCGGCAAGGCCGCACATGACCAGCCGCATGTTCACCGGTCCAGACGCCAACTCGGCAGAAAAAATCATCGCCCCTTCGCCGGTGGTTACCACTCCGGAAGCGCCGCCGCCAGTTCCCAACCCGGAGGCCGCTGTTGAAAAAAAAGCTCGTGGGGTTCCTGCGTTTCGCATCATCGGTGTTCTGCACAAACTTTACATCCTCATGGAAAGCGCCGAGGGCCTCGTGCTCATGGACCAGCATGCCGCGCATGAGCGGGTGAACTTTGAAAAAATGCGCCGCGCGATGGAGCAGGGCGGCGTGCCTTCCCAGCGTCTGCTCATGCCGCTCACGCTGCAACTCAGCCCGCGCGATGCTGACGTGCTCGCGCGCAATCTGGAACCCCTTTCCCGCCTGGGCATTGAGGCCGAGCCCTTCGGTCCGAACATTTTTAAAATTGAGGCCCTGCCCTCCTTTGTGAGGGCTGACGATCCAGCCGCATGGCTGGACCGCGTGATCGAGGAGTTGAAAAGCCTCAGCTCCCGCACGTCCAGCCTGCGTCTCGGCGAGGACATGATCGCCACCACCGTCTGCCGTCATTCCGTGAAGGCAAACGACCGCCTCTCGCTTCCAGAGCAGCAGGCATTGCTTGAGGATTTGTTCGCCTGCGAGATGCCTTACTGCTGCCCGCATGGGCGGCCCACGCTCATTCAGATGTCACTTGGTGAACTGGAGCGCAAATTTGGCAGGCAGGCGCCATGAACCGTGCGTGAATCCCGGGTTGCGCCCAAGCCTGGAGGAGGCATCCTTGGGCCGCTCATGAAAAACCCCATCCTCCACATTGTCCAAAGTGTTCTCGTCCTCGGCTTCATGGCCACGATGGGAGACATCCGCGCCCAAGATGTCTTCACCCCGTTCGCAGGCAGTTACCAGGGTCTGCTCGCGGACTCCACCAGCGGCGATCCTGCCGGGCGCGTCGAGATCGCGCTCACCAGCAAGGGCGCGCTCAGCACCACCTTCACGATGCTGAACCAAAAGACTTACAAGGCCGCCGGCAAGGCCGCGTTCGACGAGGTGAACGACTGGGCTGAGTTGGAGAACTTCAACGTCGTCAAACCCAAGGCCGGTCCGCCGCCGCTTTCGTTTGTGATCAATCTTTATCTCAAAAAGGACGGCACTTTCGAGTTGACCGGCGCCGCCGAGCTACCCGGCTACACTGGTTCGTTCACGGTGCAGGCGGGCACGGCCTCAAAGCTGAGGTTTTACAAGGCCAAAACGGATGACTGTCCGTGGATGGGCACCTACACCCTGGCCTTCCCAGATCCTGACAATCTCGGCTCCACAGCTCCGCCTGGGGGCGTCTGCATTGGCTCCGCCGTGATCAAGCCGGACGGCGTGCTCGCGCTTAAGGGCACCCTGGCCGACGGCACCAAGATCACCGCCAGCGCGCGACCAAGTCAGGACGGCATCTATCGCTTCCACATTCTCGTCCACAAGACGATTGGCAGCTACTTCGCCTTCTGGTTCCAACTCACAGCGCGTGGAGACGGTTGGTTCCACTCTGCCGAAGGCGATGGATGGGCGCGGTGGTCCAAGGCTGAAAATCAAAAAGACAAAACTTACCGCGACGGCTTTGACGTCGAGTTCAAGGCTCAGGTGACGCAGTGGAAGCCGCCCGGCAAAGGCGAGACCCTCCAGGGCATCCTCGGCATGGGTGATGACGAGGTCCTAGACATCGGCTTTTTCAACGGCCTGAACACCACCACCTACGCCAAGTACCTGCCCAGCCAGCTCGGCATCACCGCGAAAAACATCTTCCGCGTTGCAGCCGGCCTCGCCGGGAGCCCGTCACCGTTATATCCCGATCAATGGGCCAAGGTCTTTTCCGGCAAGATTGATCCCAAGACTGGTTTGATGACTCTCGCACTCAACATTCAGGACACGGTCACCACCGGCACACTGCCAAAACTCACGACAAAAACCATCAAGCGCAAAGTGGTCATCAACGGCGTCTACCAGCAACTCATGGCGAACGACCTCCTCGTTCCATACGCTTACGGCCATTTGTTGATTCCGCCGCTTGATCCGAAAACGCAGACCTTGATTTCCGGCGGCTTCGATCTTCCGGGGCCGGTGGAGCTTGATCCCTTCGTTGCCAGCGCCGGTCAGACAGCGGGGATTTACTCCGCTAAGCTGACAGAACAGCCTCATCCGTCACCGCCGCCCAGCGGCCTGCCGCCCGTTGCTCCGGCCAGTGTCACGTTCTCCATCTCGAGTAATCTGAAAGAGATGATCTTTAACGGACGAAAACTGCCCCTCAAAGGGGACAGCCGGCCAGTTTCTCTCGTTTACACAGATGCCGACAAGAGCGCCGGCAACAATGTCTCGGTCACCGTTTATCTGAATGGTGCAGGTGTGGTTAACAGCCTGGCAACCCAATATTTCCAACTATCGGGCTTCACAGTCAAAGTGCGCAACCACACCTCCAACGCTGTGAACAAGCAGCCTTGATCCATTCTCGCACTCCTATGAAGCCCCGGCCTTATCGCCGGGGCTTTTTTCGTTAAGCCCCTCTTTCGCTAGACGCCTGCCTGCGGAGAACATGTTTCTCATTTTCCCCATTTTTCCGTCTTGCCTTCGCAGGGGTGGATTTTTAGCCTCAGGTGATTTTACATAAATCCTCCAACCTCACATGAAAACACTGTCTTCTCTCTCCGTCCTCGCCGCGCTTCTCGGCGCGTCCAGCACCGCCTCCGCCGCGCAGCCGAAGCCCGCCCAGCCCGGCGGCAAGCTGCCGGGGAACCCCGCCATCGCCCTGGTGAAAGTGGCGGACGACCTCGTGGACCCCGTGAGCGTGGCCGCGCCGGATGACGGCACGGGCCGCGTCTTCATCATCGAGCGCCCCGGTGTGATCCAGGTGCTGAAGGACGGTGTCAAACAGCGCCGCCCCTTTCTCGACATCAAGGACAAGACCATCTCCTCCTTCCTGGAGCTGGGCATGTACAGCATGGCCTTCCACCCGAAGTTCAAGGACAACGGCAAGGTCTATGTGGCCTACGCGGACCTGTGGTTCAACGGCGCCACGATGATCACGGAATACACCGTCTCGAAGAGCAATGCCGACCGGCTCGACCCGGACAGCGCGCGGGTGATCATGCAGATTGACTTCCCCTACTGCAACCACCACGGCGGGCAGATCGCCTTCGGGCCGGACGGCTATCTTTACATCGGTGTCGGCGACGGCGGCTGGGAAGGGGATGTGATCAACGCGGGCCAGGACCTGCACACCTGGCTGGGCAAGATGCTGCGCATTGACGTGGACCACAGCACGCCCGACCGCGCCTACAGCATCCCGAAGGACAACCCCTTCATCACGCCGCTCCAGCAGATGACGCTCTTCGGCGTGAGCGAGGAGGCGTTTTCAAAAATCCATCCGAAGGCCAAGCCGGAGATCTGGTCCTACGGCCTGCGCAATCCCTGGACCTTCAGCTTTGACAGCAAGACTGGGGATCTTTACATCGCCGACATCGGCCAGAACCACTGGGAGGAAATCAACATGCAGCCGGCGTCCAGCAAGGGCGGCGAGAACTACGGGTGGAAATTCATGTGCGGCAGCCATCCCTTCCCGATGATCCTGAAAAAGAACCCGGATGGCAGCGAGACCGCCGTGGACCCGGAGAACTACCCCGAAGTGGGCGTGCTGCCAATTGGTGAGTACAGCCACGTGGACCAGGGCATCTGCGTCATCAATCTCGGCGTCTATCGCGGCAAAGACTACCCCGAGCTGGACGGCATTTATTTCTGCGCCGACTGGGGCAGCGGCAAAATCTGGGGCATGAAGCAGGTGGACGGCGCCTGGCAGATGCAGGAGCTGCTGGACCTGGCCGACGGCATCCGCCCCACCGGCAGCGGCACCGGCCCGGACGGCGCCATCTACATGAGCCACGCCACCGCCAACTACGGCGGCCCCGTGGACCCCTACACCAGCGAGCGCGGCGCTGTGTGGAAGATCGTCCCCGCCGGCAAAGTGCCTGCGGGTGCGGTGACAGCGCCTGTTTCAGCGAAGTGAGGGCCGCGAAGCCTGAGCTGAGAAACGCAAACTCCACATCGAAACTCCGCGGCGGTGCCCTTGAAGCACCGCCGCTTTCGTGTTCCTGTCCGATCTTCGAATTTCGGATTTCGAGCTTCGAGCCCTTCTCTCCATGCGTCTCATCTCCGGCAGCGCGGGCGGCATCCCGCTGGATGTGCCCAAGTCCGTCACCCGCCCCACCCAGGACCGGGTGCGGCAGGCCGTCTTCAACATGCTCGGGCCGCTGGTGGAGGGGGCGCGGGTTCTCGATCTCTTCGCCGGCTCGGGGGCGCTGGGCTTGGAATGCCTGAGCCGCGGCTCGGAGAGCGCGCTGCTGGTGGATCAGGACCGCGGCGCGTGCGAGGTGATCCGCCGCAACCTGGCCAAGACCCGCCTCGCCGGAGCCACGGTGCGCCAGGGGGATGTCTTCAAAACGGTGGGCCAACTCGCCAGAGAAAGCGCGTGCTTTGACCTCGTCTTCGCCGACCCGCCCTACGCCCACAAGCCTGGGGAGGCGGACCTCTGCGCAAAGCTGCTGGAGAGCGCGGACTTCACCGCCCTGGCGCCCGCCGGAGCCAGCGTGGTGCTCGAAAGCCTCGCCACCCGCAGATCCGCCTCGCCCGCCCCCGATGGCTGGGAGCTGATGCGCGAGCGCGACTATGGCTCCACGCGCATTGTCTGGCTGCGCAGGGTGGGCAGCGGACACGGATGATCAAAGCGCAGCCCTGTAAAGCTCGACGAAGTCCGCCTCAGCCACCGGTCGCGGATTGAACTGCGCGGTCCATTGTTTGGCCGCGAGGCCGGCGAGTTTCGGGAGGTCTGCTTCGGTGGCTCCATAGTCGCTGATTTTGCGCGGCATCTTTGCCTCCCAGAGCAATTCGGTGACCCGGTCAGCCAGGTCGCCGTCGAAATAGCCGGCGTAGATGGCGGCTATTTCGGGCAGGGCGGAGTTGAAGCGGATGACTTGCGGCAGCATGACGCCGACGGCCTCGCCATGAACGACGTCGAAATAGGCGGTGAGGGGGTTGGCGCAGGAGTGGGCGGCGCCGAGCATGGAGTTCTCGATGGCGGTGCCCGCATAGGCGGCGCCAAGAAGCATCATGCCGCGCGCCTCGATGTCCGCGGGATCGCGCAGCACGCGGCTGAAGCCCTCATGGCAAAGGCGGAAGCCCTCGCGTGAAAAGACGGAGGAGAGGGCGCTGCGCTTGCTGGTGACGGCGGTCTCCATGGCATGGGAGAGCGCGTCAATGCCTGTGCAGACGGTGACGCGGGCGGGTTGGGAGACGGTGAGTTCGGGATCTAGGATGGCGATTTTCGCGGCGGCTTTGGGGTCGCCGCAGGCCATCTTCACATGCGTCTCGGCGTCGGAAATGAGCGCGTAGCTCTGGCACTCGCTGCCGGTGCCGGCGGTGGTGGGGATGGCGATGAGAGGGAGCATGGGTTTTGATGCCTTGCCGGTGCCCCAGTAGTCCTGCATGCGCCCGCCGTTGGTGAGGATGAAGTTGCAGCCCTTGGCGGTGTCCATGCTGCTGCCGCCGCCGAGCCCGATGATGAGGTCGGTCTGAAACTCCCGCGCGGCTTCCACGCAGCGGTCCACATCCTCAGTGGAGGGGTTTTCCCTCACGTCGCCATAGACGCGAGCCTCCAGGCCGGCCTCCACGAGCAGGCTGACTGCGCGGGTGACATATCCCGCGCCGACGATCCCTGGATCACTGACCACCAGCGCGCGCGTTCCTCGAAGTTCGCTAGCCAGTTCTCCAACACGGGAGAGCGTACCATTGCCAAAAACGAGCCGGGTGCGGGGCTGATAGTCGAAGGGGGATGGAACGATCATTATGGATCAAACAGTGGTGGCAAGGCCACGGCGGTCTATGAAAATGGCGGCGCGGCTTTCTTAAACTCTCACGCGCAATCAATGGAGCGGCGCTTGTAGAGGAACTCGAACATGTTGCCCTCGTGCGGCTGGTCCCAGCTGATCTTCATGGTGCTGATCGGACCGATGTTGAGGCGGTCAATGTCACCGCACTCGAGCAGATCATTGATAAACGCCTCGTCCTGCGTGATGGCGGTGACAATGAGCGAGTAGCCGATCTTGGAGAGGACCTCGCTTTGCGGCACCTCGACGACGCTGGCGTAGGGGCAGAGGAACTCGCGGCTGGCGAGCGGGTGCTCCCAGGAGTCGCAGCGGATGATGGTGGGCCGCAGGTAGATGCCGCCCTGGAATTCGACTTTGCGCGGTCCATTGCGGTATTTGGCGGTGGCGTCCTCGGCGCCGGGGATTTTGAGGTCGTTGTCTATGGCGGCGTCTATGTAGTCGGCCATCTTGGGATTGGCGAAGCCGGAGAGCCGGGCGTTTTCGTCGTCGGCGGGCAGGGGTTCGACGGGGCCGAGGCGCTGGGCGATGGCGTCGGCGATTTCTTTGCCGTATTTCGGCACGATGACGGCGCTGGCGTTGATGCAGGAGCGGCCGCCGTTGTCGCTGATGGAGCCCACGATCACATCAAGGTACTCCCGCCAGTTTTCGATCTTGTCCGCGCCGATGATGATCTTGCTCCAGCCGGGGCCGTGAACCTGCACACGCGGGTTGTTTTCGTACATTTTGGCGATGTTGACATCGCCGAAGACGAGGTTGCGACCGCAGAGTTTGACGACCTCGCCGCTGCCTTCGTGGTCGGTGGGGTAGAAGCCGAAGGCCTCGGGCGGCGCGCCTGCGGCGATGAAAGCCTGGATGAGGCGGAAGGGTGTCCAGGGCTCTTCGCGGCCCGGTTTGATGACAACCGGGATTTTGAGGGCGATGGAAGGGAGCCAGAGGGAGTTGACGGCGGGCGAGTTGCTCGGCATGACGAGACCGAGGGAATGGGTCGTCGGGAAGTAGGCCACGGGGCAGCCGGACTGCTCACCGAAGCCGCGGTCTATGACGCTCATGTCGAGGCCGCGGGAGAGGCCGTTGAGGATGACGCTCATGTGCGTCATGGCGTAATGGATCTTGGCCATGTTCCGCTTCACCATGATGTGCGGCAGGCCGCTGGTGCGGGAGAGGGTGGCGATGTATTCCTCAGGGCTTTGGGTGTGGCCTTTGTCACCGAGAGGAAGGGTGCCGTTGAGGAACAACTCGCCGGCTTTGGCGGTGATTTCAATGAGCTGGGCGACGGTGAATTTTTTCAATGCCTTGCGTGCCTCGCTGATCTTGCCGAGGTCTTTGCGAACGATGCCCGCGTTCACCTGGCTGACCTCGGCGCAGACTTCGCCGGTTTTGTGGTCTTTGACCTGGACTTTGTCGAGGGACTCGTAGGGGCGGCCTTTGCGCAGGGCGGGAAGGTGGGGAATGGCGGACATGTGGCGTCTAGGGTGGAAAAGATGGCTGCTGCATTACGGGCGGCGGCGTTTTGAGGCAACGAAAACAATCCGCGCGCGGGCACTCTTTCAGCCCGGACGGCACGATTGGGGAGGCCGGCGCTTTACTGGCAGCGCTCGCAGCCTTCATCGAGATTGCAGGCTTCAGCCTGGCGCTCGCCGAGCACCTCTCCGGCGAAGTCATCATCGGAGAGGGCGTCGTTTTGTTCCTTGACGGCCGTCTGCTCCTGGGGGTCGGGCTGGGGGTCTGTGTTCATGGCGCGGCCAGCCTGCCTCTGCGGACGGGGAGGGTCAAGCCTGTGTTGCCGCCATCATTTACCGCCGTAGAAACCGCCCAGCTTGCTGATGCGCGTGGGGTGGCGCAGCTTGCGCAGGGCCTTGGCTTCAATCTGCCGGATGCGCTCGCGGGTGACCTGGAATTGCCGGCCCACCTCCTCCAAGGTGCGGCCGGAGCCGTCCATGAGTCCGAAGCGCTGCTCGAGCACCTCCCGCTCGCGCGGGTTGAGTGTGTCGAGCACGTCCTTGAGCTTGTCCCGCAGGAGGTTTTTGGCGGTGAGTTCCATGGGGTCGCTTGCGTCCTTGTCCTCGATGAAGTCGCCAAATTCGGTGTCGCCCTCGACATCGCCGACCTTGGTCTGCATGGAGACGGGCTGCTGGGCCATGCGCAGCACGGTGTTGACGCGCTCGACAGGCAGATGGATCTCCTCGGCGATCTCCTCCGGAGTGGGGTCGCGCCCCAGTTCCTGAACGAGCTGTTTGTGAACGCGCATGAGCTTGTTGATGGTCTCGATCATGTGGACCGGGATGCGGATGGTGCGCGCCTGGTCGGAGATGCTGCGGGTGATGGCCTGCCGTATCCACCATGTGGCGTAGGTGGAGAATTTGTAGCCGCGCCGGTATTCGAATTTTTCGACTGCGCGCATGAGGCCCATGTTGCCCTCCTGGATGAGGTCGAGGAAGGAAAGGCCGCGGTTGGTGTATTTTTTGGCGATGGAGATGACCAGGCGGAGGTTGGCCTCGATCATCTCGGTCTTGGCCCTGGTGGATTCCGCAACGCAGCGGCGTATTTCCTCGATGGTGGCGCGGTATTCCTCGACGGTCTGCCAGGCCTGGAATTCGAACTGCCTGAGCGCCTCCGCGGCGGCGGCATTGCGCGGATGGGCGTGGCAATGGGCGGCGAGCTGCTCAAGTTCGTGGAGTTTTTTCTGGGCCAGGCTGATGAAGTCCTCGTCGAGCCTGGGTTTGAAGAAAAACTTGGTGCAGACTTTGAAAAGTGCCTCGCGTGAGTTTTGGAATTCCTGGAGTGCGTCTGCCCGGCGCTTGCCTGTGAGCGTGCCGGCGCGCTCGCGCAGCTTGCCGCATTTGCGGCAAAGTTCCGCGGCTTGGGCGGTCAAGGGGCGAAGTTTTCGGAAATAACTCTCTTTCTCCGGGAATTTGCGGTCTATGACGAGGCGGTCGAATCTTTCCATTCCCGCGGCGAGGGACTCGGCGAGGGTCAGGTGATGAGCGGCGACGAATCCCAGGCTTTGCAGGCATTCGCGGGTTCGCAGGTCGGCGTTCTCGATGCGCTTTGAGATCTCGATTTCCTGCTCGCGCGTCAGCAGCGGCACCTGGCCCATCTGGCGGAGGTAAAGCCGCACCGGATCGTCCATGGTGTCGGCCTTCGAGGCTTCTCGCATGGATTCACGGGCCTCGTCCGCGAAGGAGCGCGCCGCGAGGTCGGCGGCGAGCACGCTGACGGGGGGGCTGGCCGGCGAGTCCTCAATGCGAATCTCCAGGGATTGCAGCCGGGTGATGATCTCATCCATCAGCGCGGGGGTGACGATCCCGTGCGGCAGGGCCTCGTTCACATCATCCCAACTCAGGGAGTCCTGCTCTTTGGCGATTATGATCAGCTTGCGCAGCCGGGACTGGATCTCGGCCGAGTTGATGTCGTCATAAACGATGACCGGGACGGTTTGGCGCTGGCTGCCCTTTGGCGGTCTGCCGCGCCTGCGTTTCACTGGCAGCCCGTCAGGACCGAGCGTCGGCTGTGGTTTGACCGTTTCCCTAGGCGGATAAAGCCGTGGCCGTCCGCGCTTGCGTTTGAGCGGCTGCCCTTCCGGTCCTGTCGCGGGTTCAGGAGGCAGCTTCTCCCTGGGCGGATGAATGCGGGGCCGGCCGCGCTTGCGCTTTTCGGGAATTTGAGAGCCGCTCTCCTGCGTCTTGCCCGCAGGCGCGGCGGGCGCTGTTTTTCGGGGGCGTCCGCGGCCGGGTTTGCTCTTCTTCCCAACATGATTCGCCGCCGCAGCCGGACTGGCTTTGCGGGCGGGTTTTGCGATTCGAGAATTTTTTTTGGAAACGGCCATGAGTGCCGTGGGGTGCCTGTGGGGGGAGGACGCGGCAGAGCGCAAAGGTGGGAGTGAATATCTGGGCATGACAAGGGCGGTCAACTGTTCTTTGTCCGCGCGCAGTTCGTTTCCCATCCCGCCGGTGTTCGATTTGACTCATTGCCCATTCTCAAAACGCGGCCAAAAGACGGCGGGCGGGACGAGATCGCGTTCCTCGTCAAAACGTGTGCCGATTTCGTCCAGCGGCAGGGCTTTGGCGATTTCGATGCCGGATTTGATGCTGGCCGGAGTGAAGACGAGTCGGGTGAGCGGCAGGCCCTTGAGCGGAGTGAGATCGGTCACGGGAGTCTCGCCGATGTGGAGGCGGCGCAGGCTTGTGCCGGCGAGCGGGCCAAGGTCTCTCACACGACTGCGGTGCAGGGTCAGAGAGATCATGGGAACGTTTTTCAGCGGGGAAATGTCCTCGACGGGAGTGCCAGTGAGCCAGAGCATCTGAATCGGGCAGCCGGCCAGAGGGGATAGGTCGCTGACGCGGGTTTCCACGGCGTTTAATTCGACAAGGGGCGCGCCCGCTAGCGCGCTCAGATCGCTGACGGGGGTGCGGCTGAGGTAGAGTTTTTGCAATGGCATGCCGCGCAGCGGGGAGAGGTCTGTGACGGGGCTGTCCTCAAGATAAAGCTCCTGCAGCCTCATGTTTTTGAGCGGCCTGATGTCCTTGATGGGGGTGGCGCTCAGGTCCAGCGCCAGCGGACTGAGGCGCTCGAGAAAGACGAGGTTGGTCACTTGGGACTCGCGCAGATTCAGCGCGAGCACCTCGCCCTGCTCAATGGCAAACTCGCCGCCGCCAGCGTAATCGGGATTGTGATATTTGATCTCGGTGTGGAGCATTTCGGCGGTCCACCAGATTCTTTTGGGGGATGCGGGCGCCCCTGCAGAGGGGGACTGGCTGGTGACGGCTGGCTTGGCCGGGGATGCCGCAGGAGCGGCAGGTTGCGCGCCGGAAACAGGCGGGTTCTTATCACCGCAGGCGGTCAGGATGAGCAGGGCGGGCAGGAGGCGGGGCAGCTGGGTCATGGTGAGTGAGTCGTAAATGCGGAACGTGTTTGATGAAACGGGATATCATCCGTTTCATAAAGCCAGTGGTCTGCCTCGCACCAACTGCCGGACGGAGGCGATCGGGAGGATTCAGATCATGTCCATGTCCACGAGGATTTCGCGCGGTTTGGCGCCTTCTCCAGGGCCGATGATGCCGCGGTCCTCCAGGATGTCCATCATGCGCGCGGCGCGGCCGTAGCCCAGTTTCAGACGGCGCTGGAACAGGGATGTGGAGGCTTTTTTTTCCTGGCGGATGACTTCGAGGCATTTCTCCAATGTTTCCTCCTCCTCGCCGCTGACGCCGCCTCCGCCGTCCTCGAATTCCTCGCCGTCCATCTCGCCGGTTTCATCGTCCACTTTGATGTCGAAGACGGGTTTGCCCTGGGTCACGCAGTGCTCGACGACGGCGTGGATCTCGTCGTCGGTGACGAGCGCGCCCTGGGCGCGGATGGGCTGGGCGCCGCCGGGGGGCACATAAAGCATGTCGCCTTTGCCGACGAGGTTTTCGGCGCCTTTGCGGTCGAGGATGACACGGCTGTCGAGCGCCGAGGAGACCTGGAAGGCAATACGGGTGGGGATGTTGGCCTTGATGACGCCGGTGATGACATCGGCGCGCGGAGTCTGGGTGGCGACGATGAGGTGGATGCCGGCGGCGCGGGCCATCTGCGTAATGCGGGCGATGGCGACCTCAATGTCCGCCGGCGCGGTTTGCATGAGGTCGGCCAGCTCGTCTATGATGCAGACGATGTAGGGCAGGGTGTCGGGGATGACCACCTCGTGGCGGCGGGGCGGGGGCGGGGCGGAATCGCCGGTCCACATGCCGCTTGCATCCACGGGCAGGATTTCCGTCTCGTTTTCAGGTGTGGAGCCATCCGCAGTGGCGGCGCTGCCAGCGGTGTCGGGTTCCAGGACTTTGGCAAAGGCGGCGGAGGCGCGGGCGTCATCCGTGCCTGCGGAGATGGGCGGCTGGTTTTTGGCGGCGGCCGCTTTGCGCGCCTGGCTCGCGGCTGCGCGTTTGCGGTTTCGTGTGTTGAAGGCGTCAAAGTTGCGGCAGCCCTCCTGGGCGAAGATTTGATAGCGGTTCTCCATTTCCTTCACCACCCAGCGCAGCGCGAGCAGGGCTTTTTTCGGGTCGGTGACGACGGGGACGGCGAGGTGGGGCAGATCGGCGTAGTTCTGCATTTCGACGACCTTGGGGTCAATCATGATGAAGCGCAGCTCGTCGGGCGCGAAACGGCATAGCAGGCTGGTGATGATGCCGTTGATGCAGACGGATTTCCCGGAGCCGGTGGCGCCGGCGACGAGGAGGTGCGGCATGGCGGCAAGGTCGCCGATGATGGTCTTGCCATAGACGTCCTTGCCAAGGGCGATGGGCAGCCTGGCTTTGCCGTTGGAGAAGATTTCATCCTCGAGGAGCTCGCGGATGGGAACGATGATTTTTTCGCGGTTGGCCAGTTCAATGCCGACGGTGTCCTTGCCCGGGATGGGAGCCAGGACGTTGATGCGCTCCGCGCAGGTCGCGCGGGCGATGTCATTGTCCAGCGCGGCGATGCGGGCGACGCGCAGACCGTCCTCCGGCCGCACCTCGTAGCGGGTGATTGCCGGACCACGCGTGATGTCGCCGGGCTCGACCTTGACGTTGAAGCTTGCGAGGCAGCGGATGATGGTGTTTTGCACGGCCAGCAGCTCGCCTTTATCGGCCGTGACGCGCTGGGTTTCGTCAGGCCAGTGGAGCAGGTCAGTGTCAGGCAGTTTGTAGTCCTTGAACAGCACGGCCAGGCTGCCGAGTGTCCCATGCGGTGCCTGCTCGAGTTTTTGCGCGCGTTTTTTCTCCCAAACTTCGGAGAGCTTGGGCTTGTCGGCGGCGTCCTTGGGGTGGCGAACTTCATTGGCGTCGAAAATTTTCGGGCGCTGAGGCTCAAAGGTGAGGCCGAGTTCGGGTGTGACCATCGGGCCTGATGGAGGGGTTTCGTCGGCGGTCTCGGATTTGGCGGGGCGTTTGCGGCGGATGACCCCGGTGCCGGCTGCCTGTGCGGGTTCCGCAGCCTGCCGGGCGGCGAGTTCGCGGCGGACACGCCAGCGCTCTTTAAACTCCTGAATCTCACGCCGGATGTCCTGGAGCACGAGCAGCGGGTGCAGCCCGCTGGCGAGGAAAAAGCCGACCCCGTAGATGCCGGAGAGCACGATGGTGGAGCCGGCGGTGCCGAGCAGCCCGGCTAGGAAACTGCCACCGATCAGGTAGCCGATGCCGCCACCGCCGCCAAGGGGGGTGATCTCGTCACGCTCGTTCATGATGTTTTGAACCTCCAGAAGCGCGGAGATGCTCAGGATCATGAGCAGGACGCCGAACCAGGAGCGTCCGGTGATGCGGACATGGGAGGCGAGCTTGCAGACGCCGAACCAAGTCATGCTGAAAGGGAGTATGTAGGCGGACAGGCCAGCGAGGAAAAGGGAGTAACCCGCCGCCAGGGCTCCGGCTGTGCCGATGAAGTTCTGCGTGACGGCATTTGGCTCGTCGGCGGGGCTGAGATGACACCAAGCCGGAAGGTCTCCGGGGTCGTAGGAGATGAGCGCCAGCAAATACATGGTGGCGAGAACCAGGAAGGTGATCCCTGTGGCGTCGTTCCAGGGGTTCTCTTTTTCCTGCACGCGGGCGCGCATGGGTCTGGGTTTGATGATTTCGGCGTCAGGCATGAAAAATGTAGCAGGCTGAAATTCTTGATTTTATTGATAGCTAAAATAACCGAAATAATAGCGCGGACAATCCCGAACGTGAGGAAGGAAATAAAAAGAGCGGCCCGTCATCGGGCCGCTCCTGGGGATGAGACTGCTTTTGTACTTGGGGCGTCAAGCAAACACTCCCGTGACCGGGTGGCCTTTGTCGGCGATGGTGAAGGGGCGCTTGCTGGGGCTGTAAATCACCTGGTCGAGCGGCAGGCCGAGCGCATAGGCGATGGTGGCATTGAAATCCTGGATTTTGACCTTGTCGGCGACAACTTCGCGGCCTTCGGGGTCGGTTTGCCCATGAACATTCCCGCCCTTGATGCCGCCGCCGAACATGGCTGCGGAGAAGGCTTTCGGATAATGGTCGCGACCGACGTTTTGGTTGATGTCCGGGGTGCGGCCGAACTCAGTGGCGACGACGACGAGGGTTTCCTGAAGCAGGCCGCGGTTCTGCAGGTCGGCAAGCAGGGCGGAGAGGCCGCGATCCAGGGTCTCGCAAAGTTCGGGGACGCGCACGAAGTTGGCATTGTGGGTGTCCCAGCCGCCGAGGGAAACTTCGACAAAGCGCACGCCGCGCTCGACGAGGCGGCGGGCGAGGAGGCAGCCTTGGCCGAAGGACTGGCGGCCGTAGGCGGCGCGGATGTCGTCGGCTTCCTCGGAGAGGTCGAAGGCTTTCAAATCCTCGGAGCGCATCATGGCGATGGCGTCGTCATACATCTCGGCATAGGCCTTGACGTTGCGGTGCGGGAAGGTGGAGCGGAAATCGGCGTCCAGCTCGCCCGCGAGTTTGAGTCTCGCGTTGAATTTCTCCTCTGTCACACCGGAATGCGGCTTCACATTTTTGAGGCCGGCCTCGGGGTTGTTGACGAAGAGCGGGCTTTGCGCGGCGGGGAAGAAGCCGGCGCCGGGATGGCGGCTGTCATTGCCGACGTAAACGTACTTGGGCAGGGTGCTGTTGCCGCCGCCCTGGAAGACGTTCAGCCAGGCGCCCATGCCGGGGTGGCGGATGGTGCCGCGCAGCTCGTAGCTGGTGTGCATCATGTAATTGCCCTGCTCGTGCGCCCCCTGGGTGGATGACAGGGAGCGGAAGATGGTGCCGTGGTGCATGTGCTGCGCGGTGAGGGGCAGGTTTTCGGCGAGCTGGACGCCGTCGGCGCTGGTTTTAATGGCCTTGGTGGGACCGCCGGTCTCGGTTCCCGGCTTTGGATCCCAGGTGTCGAGATGGGTCTGGCCGCCGCTCATATAGAGGTAAATGACGTTTTTGGCCGTGGCCGTCTGGCGCAATTTCGAGGACTGTTCGAAGGCGGCGTAGGAGCGGCTGGAGAGCGAATGGCCGAGAAGGCCGACGCCGAGCAGGGAGGAAGCTGTCTTTGCGGCGAAGTCACGACGGGTGATTTCACCCGAACGGAGGAGTTTGGAGGCGAGTTCTTGTTTCATGGGCGGAGGGATGTTGGGGGGCGGGTTGAGGTGTTGGAGGCTGGTTTACTGAATGAAGATGAACTGCTGGGTGTTGAGCAGGGCATAGACAAGGTCCTCGATTTTGTCGAGACCGGCGTCGGCGGCCTTGTTCCAGGTTTCCATTTCTTTTGAGGTTGGTTTGCGGGCGAGCAGGGCCATGTATGCGGCTTCGACCTTGTCGTCGGGATACTGGGCTTTGTTGATCGTCAGCATGAGCTGGCTGTGCCGGTGGAGGATGTTGGGCAGGAGGCTGCCATTCATCATGAAAAGGCTTTGAGGCACGCTGGCGTCGTAATTGGCGTTCTCAATGGTCTCGCGGTCGCTTTGTCCGAAGTCGCGCAAAGGGTGTCCGCGCGGCGCGGGACTTTGCTCCTCCGCGGCGCGCACATAAGTGCGGTTCTGCGTTTCGCGGGAGCGGAAGTAATCCCGCAACTCTTTTTCCGCCAGGCCGTAGAAGCGGGCTTCCTCAGAGAATTCCTCGCGCATGGCATCCTCGCGGGCTTTGCGCTCGTCTTTGGAGAGTTCGGGACGGTCGTAGCCCGGAATCGTGACCCGTTCCGCGCGCACTCCGTAAGCCATCATCATCGTGTCAGACGCCATCATGGCAGGCTCACTGCCGTCAGTCGAGTCTTTGACGGCTTTGGAGACGGGCTGCCAGGGTTTGCCGGTCGTCACCTCATACAGCTTTTTGTGGCCGGCCACGATGATCTCCTGGGTGGAGGTGCGGCGGCCTTCGTTCTGGATGTCGTTGACTTGGCGGCGCAGATCGTCGGATTTCTTTTTCGCGTCGGCGACTTTGACAAGCAGGGCGTCGCGTTCGGGGCCTGCCTTGAGGCTGTCCGCCTCGTCCTGGAGTTCCTTGTGGCGGATGCGCGCTTCCAGATAGAGTTTTTGGGCGGCCTCGGTGCGCTCGCGGTTCTTGTCATAAACAGCCGCGCTGAGCTTGATGCCGCGCAGAGCCTCCTCGACGCTCAGGGCGTCCACTCCGTCCGCGTTTTTCTTGGCTTGGAGAATGCGCTGCTCGGCGTCTTCGCGCAGGCGCAGATTGGGCATGTCCGGGTTCGGGTTGATGAGGGTGACGAAGGAGTCCCACATTTGCTCGGCGGTCATGCGGCGGAGAAGCGGGCCGGTGAAGTGATAGGCGACTCCAGGGGGCACCTCCTCACGGGTCACCTGGCGCTGGTAGGCGCTGGTGTTGAACACCACCCTCAGATAGGCCTTCATGTCGTAGTCCAGGCTTTTCATCAGCCCCTCAAGATGAGTTTGAAGCTCGGGAATCATGGGGGTGGATGTGTCCATCAGCTCATCCAGCGGTTCGATGAGGGCGAGTCCGAAGGCTTTTTTCCACAGTCTGCTGGCGATGACGCTGGTGAATCGGGGGTTGTCCTTGCTGGTCATCCAGCGGGCGTATGCCTGGAGGGGAGTCTCTCCCGGCTGGGTCGCGCATTCGTGGCCCATCATCACAGAAGCCTGGACTGTTGAACGGGGTTTGGCGTCGCTGTATTGGTAATCATGCGGGAGCGTGAGGTTGCGATTTCTCATGTCCACGGCGGTGTAGCGCATGGTGTTGCGCACGTCGGTCATGGCCTCCTGGTAATTGCGCTGCTCCTGGCGCATGGCCTGGCGCGCTGTTTCGTATTCCTTCCTGACTTTGGCGGCCTGGTCCCGGTATTCTTTTTCGAGCCTTGCCCATTCGGCGTCGCTCATCTTGCGGTCGCGGCGCGGGCGCTGGGGCTCCTTGAATTTGGCGCGCAATTCCGATTCGCGCTCGCGCAACAGCTCGCGGACATCCTCCAGCGAGCCGCCATAATAATCCTGGGTGTCCACATTGTAAGTGTAGGCGGCCATCTGGTAGAACTGCATCTGGGACCATTTGTCAAAGGGGTGGTTGTGGCACTGCGCGCACTCGATGCGCGTGCCGAGGAAGACGCGCACGGTGTTGGCCATGTTGTCGAGCGGCATGCCGCGGTCGCGCATGTAGTAGCCGATGGCGCCGTTGTCCCACGCCTTGCCTTGCGCGGCCACCATGTCGCGGACCATCTGGTCGTAGGGTTTGTTGGTGCGCAGGGACTGCTTGATGAAGTCGGCATACGCCGCGCCTGTCACCGGTCCGGCCTGGGGGCCGTTGGTCTGGATGCGGAGAACATCCGACCAGTAATTGAAAAAGTGTTGTGTGTAGCCCTCTGAGGCCAGCAGCTTGTCAATGAGTCTGGCGCGTTTGTCGGGCGCTGTGGAGGAGAGGAATTCCCCGGCTTCCCGCGCGGTCGGGATGCGGCCGATTGTGTCGAGATAGATGCGACGGACGAACGAGTTGTCATCGGCGGCCGGGTTTCCTTGAAGATTGTTTTTCTTCCAATCGGCTTCGAGGATGGAGTCAATCTGGCGTGCAGCCGAGGCCGTGTCTGGCGCGGCATGGGCACCCGCAAGGGCGGACAGGACAAGGGTCAGAGCGAAGGGCAGGGGGGAGATTTTCATCAACCGCCTAAACGCAAAAGCGGCGCACTTTTTCACAAATGAAAATAAAATGTTGGTTGGGGGCTCTCCATGGAACACTAGGCTGACCAGTCCATGAAGCAGGGATTCGAATGCTCCGCCCTGAGCCGCGCCTGCTCCAGGGTTGACGCCCGAAACCTCCCGCACTAAGCATCCCGCCCCGGCACGCATGCTGCTGGAAAACCCCAAACACACTCCCTCATCAAATGGTCAAAATCGGCATCAATGGTTTCGGGCGCATCGGCCGCCTGGTTTTTCGCGCAATCTGTGATCAAGGCCTTCTTGGCAAGGAGATCGAAGTCGTGGCCGTCAACGATCTCGTGCCCGCGGACAATCTGGCCTACCTCGTGAAGTATGACTCCACGCAGGGCAGGGCGAAGGAGGAGGTCTCCAGCAAATGCAGCCCGGAGGCCATCGAGAAAGCCAGGGTTGCCTCCGAGAAATCCGGCAAGCAGGAGGATCCCGAACCGGACATCCTGGTGGTGGACGGGCATGAGATCAAATGCCTCGCCGTCCGTGAGGGCCCGTCCGCCCTGCCGTGGAAGGACCTCGGTGTGGACATCGTCATCGAGTCCACCGGCCTTTTCACCGAAAAAGACAAGGCAATGGGTCATATCAGCGCGGGTGCCAAAAAAGTCATCATCTCAGCTCCCGGCAAAAACGAGGACATCACCATCGTCATGGGTGTGAACCATGAGAAGTATGACCCGGCCAGCCACCACGTCATCTCCAACGCCTCCTGCACCACGAACTGCCTGGCTCCCGTGGTTCATGTCCTCCTCAAGGAGGGCTTCGGCATTGAGGAGGGCCTCATGACCACGGTCCACTCCTATACCGCCACGCAGAAGACCGTGGACGGCCCGAGCAAGAAAGACTGGAAAGGCGGCCGCAGCGCGGCCATCAACATCATCCCCAGCGGCACTGGCGCCGCCAAGGCCGTCGGCCTAGCCATCCCGGAGGTCAAGGGCAAGCTCACCGGCATGTCCTTCCGCGTTCCCACCCCCACCGTTTCCGTGGTTGACCTCACTGTGAAGACCGTCAAGGAGACCAGCTATGCCGAGATCAGCGCCGCCATGAAAAAGGCCAGCGAGACTTATCTTAAAGGCATCCTGGCCTGGACCGCCGACGAGGTTGTCAGCACGGACTTCATTCACGACCAGCACAGCTCCATTTTTGACGCCGGCAGCGGCATTGAGCTGAACAGCAAGTTCTTCAAGCTGGTGAGCTGGTATGACAATGAGTGGGGCTATTCCAACCGCGTCGTGGACCTGGTGAAGTTCATTGTCGACAAGGGGCTGTAAGCTCCGGCGCGCCGGATCATTGAATCAGACAAACGGGCCGTCCCAGAAATGGGCCGGCCCGTTTTTCATCCGGCCGCCGGACTGCGCCCGCGCCCGCATATGGCGCAACTGACTGCGGCAGCGGCGAGGACGAGGGCCGCCACCGGCAGTCCCCAGGCCAGTGAACACGCGACTCCGAGCAGGTGGCACCAGGCGCAAATTCGCAGGACTGAGCATGACGAGGGTAGCGGGTGGCGGCGTTGCTGCCAGCGACGTCGGCGGTTCATGGTCGGAAGATGCGAAGATTTCGGCTCAGGCTTGGTCGTCGGGTTTGTTTTCCTCCTCCTGGATGATCTCCGACATGGACTTGGCGTCGTCTTCGAGCGCCTGCGCGTCCATGCTGCCGCTGCTTTTCATGCGCATGGCGCGCACTTTGCGGGCCATCGCGCTGCCCGTGGACTTGATGCCTTTGTGGCTGAAGGCCACTCCGCTGCTGAGGCTGGAGTCCATGCGCATGGCCGAGGCGGTGGCAATCGCATCCTGATTGGCGGCCAGGAAGATAAATTCCCAGCCCTTTTCACCGCGGAAAAGTCGGATGAGGTCGCTGATGTGCTTCGCCGAGTAATCCTGGGATGCGTTTTCCTCGCCGTCGGTGAAAATGGCGAAGATGACTTTGCCGGGTTTTTCCGTCTCGGGCAGGGTTTTGAGACGGCGGTCGGTTTCCTTGATCGTGCGCCCGATGGCGTCGAGCAAGGCGGTGCTGCCGCGCGGCTGGTAGGTGGCGGCTGTGAGTTCGGGCACATCCTGGACGGGTTTGGCGGCCACATGCACCTCGTAAGAGTCGTCAAACTGGACGAGGGTGAGGCGGGCGTCGCCGGGTACGTCGAGCTGGGTTTTGACGAAGTTGTTGAAGGCGGCCACGGCAGCCTCCCGCATGTTTTGCATGGAGCCTGAGCGGTCGAGGATGTAGGCGATTTCTGTGAGGTGTGGATTCATAAGCGCCGCATCCTGCCACAGGGGGTGGGACATTTATGGGGGGACAGAAACAAAAATCCGCGATATTTTCCACCGCTCATGTCCAGGACCACCACCCGCACAGTGAAAGCCAGAAAAACGCGCACTCGTGAGGCGAGGGCCGGCGCCAGCCGCCCGGCCATGTGGCGGGTGCTGGAGATTCATAAAATCATCCGGGCTGGACGGTTCCCGAATTGCACAACACTGGCGCGCGAGATCGAGGTGACTCCGAAGACCATCCAGCGGGACATCAATTTCATGCGCGACCAGCTCGACCTTCCGCTGGAGTACGACGCGCTGCGGCACGGCTACCACTACACGCGGGAGGTCAATGAGTTCCCCATGCTGAGGCTCTCCCGCTCTGACTTGGTGGCGCTCTTCCTGGCGCGGCATGCCCTTGAGCCTTTGCGCGGCACCCGCCTGGAGCGGATGCTGGCGGAGAGCTTCAGCAAGATCGCCGATGCCTGCCCGGGGGAGGTCTCCATTCAGTGGCATGAGCTGGATCAGGCCTTCTCAGTGAAGGCTGCGGGCGTGCTTGCGGCGGATGTGAGGCTTTTCGGCGACCTTGTGGAAGCCGTGCGCGCGCGTCGTGTGGTGGCATTTGATTATCACAAGCTGACAGCCGCCGCGCCCGAAGGCCGGAACGTGCATCCCCTCCATGTGGGCCAGATCGAGCACGGATGGTATTTGATCGCCCACGACCCTTCGCGCTGCGCGCTGCGCACCTTCGCCCTCCAGAGAATCACCAACCTGCGCGTGCTTGACACCACATTTGAGCCGGATGGCAGCTTCGACGCGCGCGGCCATTTGCGCGGAGGTTTCGGCGTCTGGAGCTACGACGGTGCGGGGGAGCGCCACACGGTTCGCATCCGCTTCACCGGATGGGCCGCGCGTCTTGTGGCCGAGCGTCACTGGCATTCGAGCCAGAGCATCATTGCCGTGGGAAATGAAAACAATGAGATCGAATTCCAGGCGGAGCTGCCGGGCCTGGAGGAGGTGACTCGCTGGGTGCTCAGCCACGGACGCCACGCCCGAGTCCTTGCCCCGAACGCTCTCCGCGTTGCCGTGCAGGCAGAGGCGCGCGCGATGCTTGAATGAGGAGGATCGTATCTTGCCGGGACAAACCGCAACCTCGTGGTGCCGGGATCCCGGTCATTTCCGTCGGAACTTCACAAAATAGTTCTCCGACAATAGGCCGGTTGTTTCCTCCACTTTTTGAAAACCGGCGGCGGTGACTTCGGCCTCGAAGACCTCCTGACCGGCGCGGACGTGATTCATGATGAAGTCGCTCGATTCACCGGGGATGCGTTTGAAATCAATGAGCACCAGTTCGCCTGCGGGCTTCAGCGCCTTGTGCAGCGTGGCCAGGGTGGCCTGCGGATACTCGAAGTGGTGATACACATCGCAGATGAAGGCGAGGTCAATGCTCGCCTCCGGCAGCTCGACGCTTTTTTCGGTGCAGAGGATGGTCTGCACATTCGACGCGCTCGCATTGCTGGCGCGGGCTTTGATGTGTTCGAGGAAGTTTTTGGCGATTTCGACGGCGAAGACCTTGCCATCGGCTCCCACTGCCTGGGCGAAGTGCAGCGTGAAGAGCCCCGTGCCCGCGCCGATGTCCGCCATGGCCATGCCGGGCTTCAATCCAGCCGCGGCGACGATTTTCTCGCGCTGGTGGAAGATCTCGCGGCTCTCGGTTTCGAACTTCTTCGTCCATTCCTCGACGTTGAGCTTCGGATCGAGGAATTTGTCGTTGATGCCCGGTTTGACGCTCGCGTCTTGGGCGAGGGCAAAGGCAGCGAGTGTGAGGAAAAGGGCGCTGAGGCGTGTTTTCATGGTGGGAATCTTGGCAACAAATAAATCAACAGAGCATCAGGGTTGCTTGCTGACAGAGGGAATAAAACTGTTCCGACGCCATCCAAACTTGCCTTCTTTTGCCATAACCGCGACCCATTCTCCACTTCATGACCATTGCCACCGCCGAATCTGCCACCCGTGACCGTTATGCGGCAGCCGCCAAAGTATCTGAGGCCGCATTGTGCTGTCCGGTGAGCTATGATCCGCAGTATTTGAAGATCATCCCCGCCGAGGTCATCGAGAAGGACTACGGCTGCGGTGATCCCTCGAAGCATTTACGGCCCGGAGAGACGGTGCTCGATCTCGGCAGCGGCACGGGGAAGATTTGCTTCATCGCCTCACAAGTTGTGGGTGCTGCTGGCAAGGTCATCGGCGTGGACATGACCGATGACATGCTGGAGGTGGCGCGGCGTAACGCGCCCATCGTCGCCGAGCGCACCGGCTATGCGAATGTCGAATTTCGCAAAGGCCGCATCCAGGACCTCGCGCTTGATTTGGAGCGGCTCGACGCGGAGCTGAAAAAGCGCCCCATCGCCGATACGGCCTCGTTTCTCGCCGCCTACGACCTGGCGGAGGAGCTGCGTGTGAAGCATCCGCTCATCGCCACGGAGAGCGTGGATGCCGTCGTGTCGAACTGCGTGCTCAATCTGGTCGAGGCGCGGGAAAAGCGGCGGTTGTTCGAGGAAATCCTCCGCGTGCTGAAAGTCGGCGGACGCGTGGTGATCTCTGACATCGTGAGCGACGAGTCCGTGCCGGAGGACATGCAACGGGATCCTGCGCTGTGGAGCGGCTGCATCAGCGGAGCGTTCTCCGAGGAGGGCTTTTTGAAGGCGTTTCAAGACGCGGGCTTTCACGGCATCGAGATCCTCAAACGCGACGAGCAGCCGTGGCAGACGGTGGAGGGCATTGAATTCCGCAGCCTGACCGTGCAGGCATGGAAGGCCGGTCAGGAGCCGTGTCTCGACCGAAGCCAGGCCGTCATCTACAAAGGACCGTTCTTGAAAGTGCAGGACGACGACGGCCACGCCATGGAGCGCGGCAAACGCTACGCCGTGTGCGAAAAGACCTTCAAACTGCTGCAAAACGAGCCGTATTGCGCCTGCTTCGAGTTCATCGAGCCGCGCACCGAGGTGCCGCTGGACTCCGCACCGCCCTTCGACTGCTCCAGCATGAGGCTTCGCCACCCAAAGGAGACCAAAGGCCAGGATTGCAACGCCCCCACCGAAGCCGCGAACTGCCGCACCACCGGCGATGGCACGAGCTGCTGCTGACTTCCCACCATGAACCGTTTTCAGCAAAAGCTCGCCGAGCACGCGATCCCGCTCACTCGCAGTGCGTTTCAGACGCTGCAAATCAACGCGGGCCGGAAGTGCAACCAGACCTGCACGCACTGCCATGTGGATGCGAGGCGATAGGTTTTCACATTCTGCAAACGAGCCGCATCCATCGCAGCGGTGAAGGTCAGGCGGAAACCCTCAGGGGTGAGCTGCATGGTGGCGATTTCCACCGGCACCATTTTCGACCATCCGAAGCCGCGCGAAAACCGGAGGCGATGGGCTTCAACTTTCCATCCGGCGAAACCTTCAAAACCCAGCCCTCATAGCGGCCTGGTGAAGGCTGGCCTCCTCATGCACTTTTTCCAAGCGCAGCGGCTCGCGCGGAAAGCGCGTGCTGATTTCGCCAGCCACATCGGGCAAACCGGTGGCGAGGATGAAATCGCCCGCCGCATCCCGCCGCAGGCCGAAGGTGAACTCATGCCAGTTGTCCGTCACCTGCCAGTCATCGTTCAGCGTTTCGTAGTGATCCGCCACGCCATCGCCGTCCGTGTCGCGCAGGCGGGTCAGTTCGGGCCGCTGTAACACAGCGCAAGCTCCGGCCCCAGCACCACGCCGAAGGCGCTCGGCCCGGCCTCCGGCATGAAAGTGCGAAAGACTTTTGGCTCGCCGGCACACGCAGGTGGCGTGATCAGCGTCATCATGGCAGACAGCATAAACGTTGGGAAAAGCAATTTCATCAAGAGGGCATCCGTTGATGGATGATGGCTAAAGAGAAGGGCCAACGCGCGGACATGACAGGACAAACGGCCTGGCTTTTGCACTCCCTTCAACACATCCCTACCTGCCAGCTTTTTTCCTTATGCAGTCCTTCTTACGCCCACTCCAAACCGTCATCACCACATTCTTCTTCGCTCTTTCGCCTGCCTCCGCGCAGACGGACCCGGCTTCGTTCGCTTGGCAGGAGAAGGCCGCCGGGCATGCGCGCATTCTTTCGCAGGTGAAGTGGTCGCCCGTAGCCGACACGCTGCCGAACCGGAAGGGCGGCTATTTTGAGAAGGGCAAGGAATACACCGGCGTGCCCTACTCCAGCGTGCGCTCGGAGGGACGCTACATCGGGTTCGACATCGCTCTGCGCACGTTTTTGGCGGCCGTGGAGAATCCGCACAGCGTGCTCTACACGGAAAACTTCACCGGCAAGGTCGCCAACGCCGCCGCTTACTACGGCAGCGTCTGCTCGGCCTACACCAGCTACGCGCTCGGCTGCGGCATCCCGGAGGTCAGCCGCCGCTACGGGCCGCCGGTGGGCACGGGCATCATCTTGGTGGAGCCGCAGTCCGCCGAGGCCGCGCAGGTGGGGGATGTGATCTACACGCCCCATGCCACGGAAACCTCCGGCTCGCATGTCGAGATGGTCACCGCTGTGAATCGGGACAAAGAATGCCGCCTCGTCTCCATCCGCGTCGAGGAAAGCCGCCCGCCCACCACGGCGACCACCGAGCGCAGTGTCGCCAACTTCAACGCGCATCTGGCCGCAAGGAACAAGCAGCTGCTGCGCGTGACCGATCGCGAAGCCTGGCGCGGCGCCAACCGCTCCGAGCCGCTGCGTTTCCCCAACTTCGACCTCGACGCCACACCCGCCAAGATCAACCGCGCCCTGCTGCTCGATCTCGGCGACTGGGTTCCCTATCAAAAAGGCGCGCTTGTGAAATTCCACGTCATGGACCGTGACCAGCTCGGTGTGAAAGCGCTCGTCATCCAGCGCGGCAAGGACGTGGTGGAGGAAATCGCGCTCACCTGTCCCGGCCTGCACGAGCGCCGCTTTGAGGTTTGCGGCGACTACTCGGCGCACGTCATCCATGCCGACGGCTCGAAAAGCCAGGCATGCGAGTTTGCGGTGTGCGATCTCGACCTCCGCCTGCCCGGCGAAAGCGTCTCCCTGGGCAAAGAATGGAAGGTCGAATTCGGCTCCGAAAACATGAATGTCATCGCCGTCTATCTCTGGAACTCCGGCGACAGCTATGGCCGCCACCCCATTTTCCTGACCGAAGCTCAGCGAAAAAGCGGCGCTCTGACGATTCCCGCCGATCTGCTGAAAAAACCTGGAACGCTGCAAGTCTGGCTCATCGGCGAGCACGCGCTTGGGCGGCTCAAAGCAAGGAAAGACATCCCGCTGGTGAAGTGATTCTGCTTCTCACTCAAAGTTCTTCATGAGGCCTCTTCTTTACGCATCGCTGCTGGCTGCATTCGGCACTTCAGCATCCGGCGCCGCCCAACCGCAGCGCAACATCTTGTTCGTCGTCACCGACAACCAAAACTGGTTCGACCTCGGCTGCTACGGCAACAAGGTTGTGCAGACGCCGCACATGGACCGCCTCGCCGCCGAGGGCGTGCGCTTCCGCCAGGCCTTCGCCACCGTGGCCTCATGCAGCGCCAGCCGCGCCGTCATTTTCACCGGCGTGCTCACGCATCGGAACGGCCAGTACGCCCACACCCCGCACGAGCACAACCAGCGCCTGCGCCCGGACATCACCACCGTCTTTGCCAAACTGAAGGCGCAGGGCTACCGCACCGCGCTGATCGGCAAGCAGCACATCGCCCCGCTGGACAAATACCCCTTCGACTTCACCACCGCTGAGGAAAAAGGCGAGGTCGGCGCTTACCGCATCAGTTCCAAGGACGTTGTCGGCCTCGGCAAAGCCTGCGACGAGTTCATCGCCTCCTGCGAGGACCAGCCCTTCTTCCTCACCCTCGCCCTCGGCGATCCACATCCCAACGGCATCACCGGCATGAACGGTGTCGCCTGGGGTGTGGAAGCGAAGAACGGCTACACGCCCATCGCCTACGATCCCGCCCGGATCGAAGTCCCGCGTTTTCTGCCGGACACCCCCATGGTGCGCGAGCAACTGGCAGGTTACTACCAGCAGGTCAGCCGCGCCGACCACGGCCTCGGCCTGGCCCTGGAGGCTCTGAAAAAGCACGGCTGCACGGACAACACACTCGTCATCTTCACCTCCGACCACGGCACCTCCGAGCCTGGCGCCATGGGCACGCAATACGAACCCGGCGTGCGTGCCCCGTTCATCGTGAAAAAGCCCGGCGGCCCTGCCGGCATCGTCCACGAAGCCCTCATCGCCTTCACCGACATCACGCCCACGCTGCTTGATTGGGCAGGAGTCAAAGACCCCGCCAAAGGCACCCACGGACGCAGCTTCCTGCCCATCCTCGATCAACCCAAAGCCGAAGGCTGGGACGAGGTGCTGCTGAGCCACGTCGCCCACGAGATCTACAGCTACTACCCCATGCGCACCCTGCGTGAGCGCCGCTACAAGCTCATCTGGAACCTGACTTGGAAGGCCGAGTTCCCCCTGCCCGTGGACACCTTCAGCCGACGCCTCTGGCGTCACATCGTCGAGACCAAGGCCACCCACATCGGCCCGCGCACCGTCGAGTCCTTCCTCAACCGCCCCAAGTTCGAGCTTTACGACCTCGAAAGCGACTCCTCGGAACTCCGCAACCTCGCCACCGACCCCGCCCACGCCGAGCGCCTCGCCGCCATGAAGGCCCGACTTCACCAGCGCCTCATCGAAACCGAAGACCCCTGGCTGAAAAAGTACCATCCCGACTGGTGAGGAGGCTTGCTGCCGCCCAAGACGCATGACCGGGGGGCTCGGCTGCGTTTGTAAAATTTCTCCGCCACGCATGAAGCCTGCCGCGTCCGCCCTTCTTCTCACGCTCGTTTTTGCGGGCGCGCCGCTTGCCGTATCCGCCGCTGAGTCTGCTGGAGGCCCGCATCGCCTCCTACGAGCTGGGCTACCGCATGCAGACCTCCGCGCCGGACACTTTTGATCTCAAGCACGAGGACCCCGCCACGCAAAAGCTCTACGGCCTCGATCATCCCGCCACGGCCGAGTTTGGCAGCCAGTGCCTCATCGCCCGCCGGCTGGTGGAGAATGGCGTGCGCTGCATCCAGCTCCGCCACGGCGGCTGGGACGCGCACGGCAGCCTGCGCTCGAACCACACCAGCCAGGCCCGCGCCGTGGACCGCCCCATCGCCGGACTGCTCACCGACCTCAAACAACGCGGCCTGCTGGAGGACACCCTCGTCGTCTGGGGCGGCGAGTTTGGCCGCACGCCCACCACGGAGGGAAAAGTCACCGGTGACAAACGCGGGCGCGACCACTCCCCCGCCGGCTACACCATGTGGCTCGCCGGCGGCGGCGTGAAAGGCGGCCAGATCATCGGCAGCACCGACGAGCTCGGCTTTGTCCCCGTCGAGCGCCCAATCGGCCCGAACGACCTCCACGCCACGCTGCTCCACGCCCTCGGCCTTGACCAGCACCGCGTCGTCTTCGGCCACAACAACCGCGACGAAATCCCCACCAACCTCGGCGGCGAGGTCGTGCGGGAGGTTTTCGTGTGAATGGCGGGTGTTTGGTTCACCGCTGTGTGTCAGGTTTCCACGACATGTAGCCGCGGTGGATGTGCTGGATGTTCTGAAAGCCGAGTTCTTTGAGCCTTGCGACCGCTTTGCGGCTGCGGAAGCCTCCGGCGCAATAGACGAGCACGGGCTTCTCCTTGGCGAGCGCGGCCACTTTGGCGTCAAAGGCCTCGTCACCGATGGAGATGTTCACGGCGTTTGGCAAAGCGCCTTCGCTGAACTCGCCAGTGGAGCGCACATCGAGCACCTGCGTCTCGGGATGCTCGCGGAGCCACGCATTTGCTTGATCGGCATTCAGATTGGCACACACGCGGCCCGGCGGGGCTTTGAAAAGCTGCCGGTCCCAGCTTCCCTCATAAACATACCAGATGCCGATGACGGCGACGACGATGACAAGGGTCCAGAGCATACGACGGATGATCATGAAACGTGAAATCTGAAACTTGGAACGACTCTCACGCCCCACCGAGCTTCTTCACCTGCTGGGAGAGGCGTTTGAGGAGGTTGCCGCACACCTTGTCGCACAGCTCGGTGATGCTCGGGTCGGCGATGAAGCAGATGACGGCGAGGCCCTCCTTGCGGCGGCCGACCATCCCGGCATCAGCGAGCGACTGGACATGACGGGAGACATTCGCCTGTGTGAGGCCGGTGGCCTCGACGAGCTCGGAGATGTTCAGTTCGCCGCCTTCTTCGAGGGCGCGGAGGATCTTGAGCCGGCTTGGCTCGGCCAGCGTGCGGAACCAGGAGGCGATGAGCGCCAGCGCCTCGTCGGTGACAGGCGGCAGCGCTTTTTTATTTCGTGTGGAGGGCATGATTTCAAAAAGGGTTTTCAGGCAGCTACTATATGCGTATAAACTCATACAGTGGGCCATGAGTTCACCATGAACCCGGTTTCGTCCACTGAAAATCTGGCGAGGGTGTTGTCCCGTCCGAAAAGCACGTGACGAGCGCCTCGCTGAAACGAAGTCAGCTCAAGATCGTTCCCTAACCATGCATCGCCTCGCCCTGCCGCCCGTTCTTGCTCTCGCTCTGGATCTTCATCTCCCATCTCCTCCGGCTTTCACCGCCGAGCGCAGTCTCATCACGGACGAGCCGGTGTTTGCCAAAGGCAGGCCGGAAGGCGCGGCGGAGTATGTGGCGAAGGCGGCGGACACCGATGGGCAGCACCTCGCGCTGACGATGCAAAAGCTCCAGCAGGGCATGGACCGCCCGTTTCTCATCTGGGCCATCGGATCGAGCTACACGAACATGCTCGGCAGCGGCGAGTTCTGGCAGCGCGAGCTGCCGAAGCGCTTCCCGAAGACGAAGCAGGTCGAGTATCGCAAGATGGTCGGCAATTCCTGCCCGTGGCAGTATCTGCGCGGCTGGGCGCGGCATCTCGTCATCCCCGATCAGCCGGACCTCATCATCACCTACACCATCGGCAATCCGGCCGATTTGGAAAAGCTCCTCATCGAACTGCGCCGTCACACCACCGCCGACATCATCGTGCCCAGCATTCACTGGCGCGAGCGCGACATCCCCCTGTGGGGCCAATCGGAGAACGCAGCCGATCAAGACGTGGCCGCCGTGCGCGAAGTGTGTCGCAGGCACGACGTCGAATTCGTCGAAAACCGCCGCGACTGGGCCGCCTACCTCACCGCGAACAAGCTGCCCGTGCCCGCGCTGCTCAAAGACGCCGTGCATCAGAGCGACTACGGCGCCCACATCATCAACAGCAACATCCTCGCGCACTTCCGCGTGCCGCAGGCCTTCAGCTACGAGCCCGCGAGCCGCGAAAAGCAGCTCGAGCCTGAGAAGCAGCCCGACGGCTCCTTCACCGCCAAATTCACCGGCACCCGCATCGACCTCCACGGCATCACCGCGCCCGATGGCGGCACCTTTCGCGTCCTGATCGATGAAAAACCCGCCAGCGAGTCCAATGCCTGGCTCATGAGCTATGTGCAACCCGATGCCAAAAACGCCAAGGAAGGCAAAGGCGCCAATCCGCGCGATCAATCGCCCCACGGCATCACACTTGGCCAGCGCATCGTGCCGCAGACCTGGACGCTCGTCATGACCAGCGACAGCGGCGACTACACGCTCACCGGCAGCGTCACCGGCCCCGACGGCAACGGTAATGCCTTCAAGCCCTTCACCAGCGCCAGCGGCCAGATCCTCATCGAGCCCGACCTCTGGCGTCGCGCCGAGCGGAACCGCACCGGCGACCGCTTCACCTTCGAGGTCAAACCCGCCGTCCTCGACGAAGTCACCTTCAAAGCCTCATCCGCCACTCCCTTCGTCCTCCGCCTCGCCCAAATGCTTTCAAATGGCGATCATACCCTCCGTCTCGTGCCCACCAAGCCCGGCACAGCCACGATCAACGCCTTGCAGGCGTTTCAGCCGCCGGGGAGGTAAAGAAAGTCGCTTTAGAAAACCCTGAATTGAATGGTTTCGCCATCCTTGAGATCTTTGATCTGTCTTGCGAGGTCTCCTGTGAAACGAAGGTATTCGTAGAGGCTCCGCCGCCGGGTGTTCTCGGAGGAATACTTGCCTCCAAGCACGCCAGGAATAACCAAACCAAAGCATTCGCCCAACTCTGGTTTGCCATAAAGTTCAATCATTTCAGAAACCATCCCAGACATCTGCCAGTCGGCCTTGACATCGGGATTGGCAAACCATGTGTCCAGTTCAGAGGCAGACCGGGCAATGATCTCCGCCGAGAGTTCTTCAGGGCAAATGCGCCAGTAGGTTTGCTGGTTGTCCACGATGCAGACGTTGCCCATGGAGCTCACGGCTAGCACCTCGCTGATTTCCGGCAGAATCCAACGCCACTCGGCATGGAGAGCTTCAATCACCTGTGTCGCATCGAACTGCATTGGGGGGAGAGTGTAAAATGGCTGAAATGGGCAAATCCAATTTACCCAGAGGCATCATCGGCAGGTACTTCGCCAAAAGCAAACCACCCCCCACACGCGCCTCCCACTCACCACGTGTTAAACACCCAAGTCTCGCAAAAACCATTTGCCTGTCCACACTATATGCGTATTAACTCATATAGTTGAGTAAAGCCTCGCCATGACTCCGCACCGACTCTTCATCCTCATCGCGGTGCTCGCGGCTTTGCTGGCGGGCATGCAGATGAGCCGACAGGGCTGCCCGGCCTGCGTGTTGCTGCCGAAGGCCCCGGAAGCGGCTCCAGTCACCTATTTGAACTCCAACACCCCAAAACCATGAAGCTCGAAAACGCCATCCGCGCCCTCGCCGGCACCATGATCCTAACCAGCCTCGCGCTCGCGCATTATGTGAGCCCGAACTGGCTGTGGCTCACGGCTTTCGTGGGCGCGAACCTCCTCCAATCCGCCTTCACCGGCTTTTGCCCGGCGGAGACGGTCCTCAAAAAGCTCGGTGTCGGCGGCTCCTGCTGCACAAAGAGCTGATCCATCCACGATTCACTTCACGCGATGAAACTCCTCTCACGCCTCCTCCCCGTCCTGCTGCTGGCCGCTTGCGGCAAGCATGACAACACCCCCGCGCCATCCGCGGCTCTGCCCAACGTGACTGTGAAGGTAGAAGTCGCCAAATGGAGCCCTCACACGGCGGTGGAGGAGGTCGTGGGCACCGTAAGGTCAAAACAACGCGCCGTCGTTGAGGCGAAGGTGAGCGGTCGCGTGCTCGAATACACCGCCACGCCCGGCGCGATGGTAAAAGCGGGCGATTTGCTCGCCCGGCTCGATGTGCAGGAGATTCAGGCGAAGGTCGATCAGGCCCGCGCGATGCTCGATCAGGCTAAACGCGACTTTGATCGCCAAAAGCAGCTCATCGCCAGCAATGCGACCACGCGGCAGGAGTTCGACGCAGCCGATGCTCGCGTCAAAATTGGCACCGCAGCCGTCAGCGAGGCCGAAACGATGCTCAGCTATGCCAAAGTCACCGCGCCGTTCGATGGTGTGGTCACGCGCAAGCTTGCTGATGTGGGCGATCTCGCCATGCCGGGCAAACCGCTGCTCGAAATCGAAGCACCGACCTCGCTGCGCTTTGAGGCCGACCTTCCCGAGGCGATTCTCGACCGCGTGAAGCTTGGTGAAAAGATGCCGGTGCGCCTCACGAATGTCATAGAAGGCACCGTGAGCGAAATTTCGCCCGTGGCCGATCCGGTGAGCCGCACCTTCCGCGTGAAGCTCGATCTCCCGCCAGCCGAGGGCCTGCGCACGGGGCAGTTTGGACGCGTCTCGGTGCCCGTGGCTGAGGTGAAACTGCTGCTCGTGCCGCAAAGCGCCGTTTTGAAGCGTGGACAGATGGAGATCGTGTTTGTGGCGAAGGATGGCAAAGCCGCGCTGAGGCTCGTGAAGACCGGCAAGGTGCTCGAAGGCCGTGTGGAGGTGCTTTCTGGTCTCGAAGAAGGTGAACAGGTCATCGTGAGCGAAAGCGCTCAACTCACCGATGGCCAACCCGTGACGATCCAGCCATGAGCGAGCCTTCCTATCCTCATCTCGGCATCGCAGGCCGTATCGCGGCGGCGTTCATTGATTCGAAGCTGACGCCGCTGGTGGTCATCGCGTCCGTTTTGCTCGGCGCGGCGGCGCTTGTTTTGCTGCCGCGTGAAGAAGAGCCGCAGATCAAGGTGCCGATGATCGATGTGATGGTCGCCATGCCAGGCTCGACGGCGAAGGAGATCGAGGAACGCGCCACGCGTCCGATGGAAAAGCTGCTGTGGGAGGTCCCTGGCGTGGAATACCTCTACAGCACCTCACGCGACAGCGAGAGCCTCGTCATCGTGCGCTTCAAAGTGGGCGAGGACCCGGAGCGCAGCCTGGTGAAGATCACCGAGAAGCTGCGCTCGAACTTCGACCGCATCCCGATGGGCGTCACGATGCCCATCGTGAAGCCGAGGAGCATCGACGACGTGCCCATCCTCGCGCTCACCTTTCACAGTGCCCGCTACGATCACCTCACACTCCGTCGTTTGGCCGCGCAGGTGGATGAATCGATCAAACAAGTGCCGCTCGTGGCCGAGACGACGCTGCTCGGTGGTTCGCGTCGCGCGGTGCGTGTGATGCTCGATCCCGTGAAGCTCGCCAGCCGCAATCTGAGCCCCGCCGGCCTCGTGCCGATGCTCCAGCAGGCGAACCGCCAATTCCGCGCCGGTGGCCTCACCACCGGCAACAACGAAGTCCTCGTCGAAACCGGTGCCTTCCTCAAAACCGCCGAAGAAGTCGGCAACGTGGTCATCGGCGTCTTCAGCGGCCGTCCCGTGTATCTGCGCGAAGTCGCGGACATCGTCGATGGAGGCGAGGAGCCAACACAGTATGTGTTTTATGGGCGGGGTAGGTCAGGCATTCTGCCTGACTCCGAGTGGAACGGGCATCCTGCCCGTTCAGAGGCGGGCAGAATGCCCGCAACACCCGACGACGGGCAGAATGCCCATCCTACAAGCGACGAACCCGCCGTGACGCTCAGCATCGCCAAACGCCCCGGCGCGAATGCGATCAGCGTTGCCGACGAAGTGCTGCAAAAGGTCGAGCTGCTCAAAGGCAGCGTCATTCCGGCCGATGTCAATGTCAGCATCACACGCAACTACGGCGAGACCGCGGCGGAGAAATCCAACGAGCTGCTGCTGCACATGGGCATCGCCGTGTTCAGCGTGGCGATCCTCATCTGGCTCACGCTCGGGTGGCGGGAGAGCGGCATCGTCGCGGTGGCCATCCCGGCCACGCTGGCGCTCACGCTGCTCGTTTTCTACCTCTACGGCTTCACGCTGAACCGCATCACCCTCTTCGCGCTCATCTTCAGCATCGGCATCCTTGTCGATGATGCCATCGTCGTGGTCGAAAACATTGTTCGGCATTTCCATCTGCCGCAAAACAAAGGTCGCAATTGGTCCGCTATCGCTGTCGAAGCCGTGGGTGAAGTGGGCAATCCCACGATCCTCGCCACCTTTGCGGTGATCGCTGCGGTGCTGCCGATGGCATTCGTGGGCGGCTTGATGGGCCCCTACATGCGCCCGATTCCGATTGGAGCGAGTGCGGCGATGTTTTGGTCGTTGTTGATCGCGTTCATCGTGACGCCGTGGGCTTCGATTCGGATCTTGGGCTGGTTTCGTCGGACGGGTCCGACCAGTCAGACAAGTCAGACGGACTCCAATACTCCAACACTCCACCACTCCAGCCACGAGCATCCCGAAGACTTCTTCACGAAGCTCTACCGCAAGATGATGGGCCCGCTCATTCACAGCACCGGCTGGCGCTGGATCTTCCTCATCGGCATCACCGCGCTGCTGCTCGGTAGCATGGCGACTGTCGGCATCGGCTGGGTGAAGGTGAAGATGCTGCCCTTCGACAACAAGAGCGAGTTTCAGGTCATCCTGAACATGCCGGAAGGCTCTTCCTTGGAAAAAACGACCGCCGTCGCTCGCGAGATGGCAGCCGCGATCCGCACGGAGCCGGAGGTCACGGATTACCAAGTGTATGCCGGTGTCGCCTCGCCCTACAACTTCAACGGGCTAGTGCGGCACTACTTCATGCGTCGCGGCGCGAACGTGGCGGACATTCAGGTCAATCTGGTGAACAAACACGAACGCAAGGCGCAGAGTCACGACATCGCCAAACGCGTGCGTCCGGCCGTGGCGGCGATTGCGGAGCGTTATGGTGCCCGCGCGGCCATCGCGGAAGTGCCGCCGGGACCGCCGGTGCTGCAAACGCTCGTCGCGGAGATTTACGGACCCGATGATGAAGCACGGCTCAAACTGGCCGAGAAGGTGAAAGCCATCTTCAAGAGCACACCGGGCGTCGTTGATGTGGACTGGTATATCGAGGCCGATCAGCAAAAAGCTCGCTTCATCATCGACAAGGAAAAAGCCGCGCTCCACGGCATCAGCGCCGCCACGATCTCGCAGACGCTCAAAATCGCCGTGGATGGTGAAAGCGTCGATTTGCTGCATCAGCAGGAAGAGAAGGAAGACGTGAACATTCGCCTCGAACTGCCCCGAAGCTCCAAAACCACGCCTGAGGAGCTTTTGGCGCTTCGGGTGCGTTCCGGCGATGCCAATGCTCTGCCCGAACCCGGTGCCAGCGGCTCGCCACTCGTGCCCTTGCGCGAGTTGGTGAAGGTCGAGCACGTCACCGTCGAAAAAAGCCGCTATCACAAGAACCTCATGCCCGTGACCTACGTCATCGGCGATGTCGCCGGAGTCGTCGAAAGCCCCGTGTATGCCATTTTCCAGATGAACGAGGCAATCGCCCGGCTGAATGGAGTGATGGAAAACGGGAGTGTTGGAAACCAAAACTCCACCACTTCATCACTCCATCACTCCGCGGTCCCCGGCGTGCGAATCTACAACGCCGCGATGCCATTCTCCGACCAGGAGCCTGCCATCAAATGGGACGGCGAATGGCACATCACCATCGAGGTCTTCCGCGATCTCGGCGCGGCCTTCGGTGCGTGTTTGATCCTCATCTACGTGCTCATGGTCGGCTGGTTCCGCAGTTTCATCACCCCGGCGATTGTGATGATCGCCATTCCTTTCTCGCTGGTCGGCATTTTGCCTGCGCACGGGATGCTGGATGCCTTTTTCACCGCCACGAGCATGATCGGCTTCATGGCCGGTGGCGGCATCGTGGTGCGAAATTCGATCATTCTCGTCGATTTCATCGAACTGCGCGTGCGTGAAGGCATGCCGCTGAGCGAAGCGGTGATCGACGCTGGCGCGGTGCGCTTCCGCCCAATGCTCCTCACGGCGATGGCGGTCGTCGTCGGTGCTGCGGTCATCCTAGCTGATCCGATCTTCCAAGGCCTCGCCATCGCATTAATGGCAGGCGAAATCGCAAGCCTGTTCATCAGCCGCATGGCCGTGCCGGTGTTGTATTACATGGCGAACAAGCATCGCCTGTCTTGACCGTTGACTTTAACCGCAAGTCGAGAGCAACATGGGCGACACTTTTCCCCGCCATGCGATTTTCGATTTCCCGGCTTCGTGTTGTTCTCTTTTCCCCGATCGTCGTTCTTGCCTCGTGCGAGAGCATGCCGCCGGCGCTGGACAATTTCATCCACATCAAAGGCAAGCCGCTCAGCATGGCGATCCGGGACGCGAGGGCGCCGGAGCCTGAAAACATCACGGCTTCCGGCAGGCCCGCCGTTTATGACCTTGTGGAGGCTGGCAGGATCACCGGTCTGGCCGAGGAAAAGAGTGCCGTGCATGAGAGGGGAAGGGAGAATGACAAGGCGCGGCTGACGAGTTTCCGCGGCGGGGTCAGGGTTGGCAGTCGTGTGCTGGCGGTTCCGCACGCGAGCACTTCCGCTGTTTCCTCCTTTGGCTTTGGGGGAGGTTTGGTGGTGGGAAGCGTGACCGCTGTTCTCGGCGACGGCACGGTGCGCGTCCGCAAGGATCATCACCGCCCGTTTGACGAGGTGCCGGAGGAGTTCGCCACACAGCGCGGCCATTTGTTCCCGCCCGACTGGTCATGGCACCGGGTCATTCTGCACGCCGGTGATTGACGCCTTTTGCCTCACGCGCCGAGCTGGCGCGCCCACTCGATGGCGCGCAGCATGCCGGCGGCTTTGTTCACAGTCTCCTGGTATTCGGCGGCGGGGACGGAGTCGGCCACGACACCGGCGCCGGCCTGCACATGGGCCTTGCCGTCCTTGAGCACGCAGGTGCGCAGGGCGATGCACGAGTCGAGATTGCCGTCGAAGCCGAAGTAGCCGACGGCGCCGGCATAGGCGCAGCGCTTGCTTTTCTCCACCTCGTTGATGATCTCCATGGCCCGCACTTTTGGGCTGCCGCTGACGGTTCCGGCTGGGAAGGTGGCGCGCATCACGTCGTAGGCGTCCTTGTCTCCGCGAAGGCGGCCGTCCACATTGCTGACGATGTGCATGACGTGGCTGTAGCGCTCGATGATCATGAGGTCGCTGACGCGCACGGTGCCATACTCGGCCACGCGTCCCACATCGTTGCGGGCCAGGTCCACGAGCATGATGTGCTCGGCGCGCTCCTTTGGGTCGTTGAGCAGTTCGCCGGCCAGCGCGTCGTCCTCGGCGCGGGTTTTGCCGCGCCAGCGCGTGCCGGCGATGGGACGGATGTCAATGCGGCCGCCCAGGCATTTCACATGCACCTCGGGCGAGCTGCCGACAAGGCTGAAGCCCTGGGGGAATTGCAGGCAGAACATGTAGGGCGAGGGGTTCACATGGCGCAGCGCGCGGTAAAGGTCCAGCGGCGTGCCAGTGTAGGAGGTCTCGAAGCGCTGGGAGGGCACGCCCTGGAAAATGTCCCCGGCGCGGATGTACTCCTTCATTTTGACCACCATGCCCTCGTATTCCTCGCGCGTGGTGTTGCCGGCGGGAGGCGGGAGGCTGTCGTTGGAGATGGGGGCGATGGTCTGCAGCGGCTTCACCGCCAGGGGCTGCGAGAGCTTTTGAATGAGCAGGGAAATCTGCGCCCGCGCCCAGTCGTAGGCGGCGTCCAGGTTCTCATGCTCGTCGGTGTGGACATTGGCCACGAGCATCATCCTGCGCGTGCGGTGGTCAAAAATGACGACCGTGTCCGTGATCATGAAGACCATGTCAGGCAGGCCAAGATCGTCCTTTGGCGGCGGCGCCAGGGTGGGTTCGAAAAAACGAACCATGTCATAGGCCAGGTAGCCGACAGCGCCCCCGTGGAAGACGGGGATGGGGTGCGACTCCACGGGCCGGTAGGGGCGCATGAGTTTTTTCAGCTCGTCCAGAGGGTCGGAATCCGTGGTGAAGGCGCGGGTCCTGCCGCGCTCCTCGATTTCGATTTCCCGTCCGCGCGCGGTGAAGATCATGCGCGGGGAGCTGCCAAGCAGGGAGTAGCGCCCGGAGTGCTGGGTCAGCTCCGCGGACTCCAGCAGGAATCCGCAGCGTCCGTCGTGGAGCTTTTGAAAGGCGGAGAGCGGAGTCTCATAGTCCGCTGTCAGCTCGGCGACCACAGGAACGAGGTTTCCTTTCCGCGCGAGGGCGCGAAAGGAGTCGGGGTCTGGCTGCAAATGCGGAGCGGACATGCGGGAAAAGGCGCGCATGATGGATGCGAAATCCCGGCGCGGCAAGGCTTATGGGCATGGCCTGCGGGACCCGCGTTCCGGTGCCCGCCCAAGTGGGAGGGGAAGGGGATGCGCTGCAAATCAAGCCTGCCCGCATGCGCGGCTGCTTGTGTGACTACGCATCCGCCCTCCGGTCACTTTTTGCGAACGACGCTCTCAATGCAGCCTTCGGCCAGCAGTGTGCGGATGAGTTCTCCATCGCCGGCATCGGCGGCATTTTTGAGCATGCGGCCCGTGGAGTTCGTGGTGTAGGAAAAGCCGCGCGCGAGCACGGCGTGCGGGCCGAGCTGGCGCAGGAGGTCCCGGCGGGAGTCGAGGCGCTGCTGGATTCGTTCCAGCAACCGCGCCGCCAGATGATTCATGCCGCGCCCGGCGGTTTCGACTTTGTGGCCGGCCTCGGAAAGCAAAATATCGGGATGCCGGCGTGCGAGGGTGTGCTGGCAGTGCGCGGTCTGGTCTGCCAGCTCCTGGATTCGCGCGCGCGCCCCCGCGTTCAGTCGCGACTCGGCTTCATCCGCCTGCTGCACGGACTGCAGAAGCTGCCACTCCGGGCCGCGCGCGAGCGCGCCCCTGGCGGTGAGGTCGAGCACCTGGTCGTGATGCTCAAGGAGGTTTTCGACGCGGTTCTCCATGCCGCGCTCCCGGGTTTCAAAATGGCGCAGCAGTCCGGCCGCTTCCGGCGCGAGCAGCTCGGCGGCGGCGCTCGGCGTGGGGGCGCGCAGGTCGGCGGCGAAGTCTGCGATGGTGAAGTCTATCTCATGCCCGACTGCGGAGATGACCGGGATTTCCGAGGCGCGGATGGCGCGGGCGAGGGACTCCTCATTGTAGGCCCAGAGGTCCTCCAGGCTGCCGCCGCCGCGCCCGATGACGATGGTGTCGGGCCGGGGCAGGCCGCGGCTTTCCGCGTCGTTGAGGATTTCCAGCGCGCGGATGGTCTCCCGCTCGACTCCCTGGCCCTGCACACGCACGGGAAAAACCAGCACGCGCACCCAGGGCGCGCGGCGGGTGAGGATGTTCAGCATGTCCTGGATGGCCGCTCCGGTGGGGGAGGTGACCAGCGCCACGGTTTGCGGGACGCGCGGGATGGGCCGTTTCACAGCTTCGTCGAAGAGTCCCTCCGCGAAGAGTTTTTTCTTCAGCGCCTCGAACCGTGCCTGGAGTCCGCCTTGTCCCTTCATGCGCACCTGGCGGACGACGAGCTGGTATTGCCCGCGCGGCTCATAGACGGAGACTCCGCCGAAGACCTGGACCTGGTCTCCATCCCTGAGCCTTGACGCCATCCTCGCCGCTCCGCGAAAGAGCACGCAGGACACCTGCGAGCCCTCGTCCTTGAGCGTGAAGTATTGGTGGCCGCTGGTCTGGAGGCGGTGGTTGCTGATCTCGCCCTCCACCCAGACGCTGCCGACACGCCCTTCGAGCACCTCGCGGATTTCACGGGTGAGCTGGCTGACGGTGAGGATTACCCTGGCGGGGTCGGTTTCCATGCGCGCCGCCATGGTGGCGATGCCGCCAAGCCCCGCCAGCGGGAATTCGCGCCTTCCTCACCAGAAAAGACCCAGGCTGTTGCGCCAGAGGAACGCGGCCGTGGACAGCCAGCAGCGCCCCATTTCACCAAGTCCCAGGCCCGGTGTCGAGGATGACGCCAGAAACAGCACCAGCAGCACCGCCAGATTCGCGACAAAGATCAACTGCATGGAGAAAAACTCGCCGTTGCGCCTCAGATCGCCCTGCTCCATCGCCACCGTCTTCCAGGTGTAGGTGGCGTGGAACCACCAGGTGAAGCCCAGCAGGATGTAAAACAACCACGCCGGTTTGAAACTGAAGGCCAGCATCCCCGCAGGGACCGTCACCGCTTCATGCGTGTCAAAAAACAGCCCGGTTGCCAGGTGGGCGCACAAGACAATCAGCGGGTAAAGCGGCACGATGTAAGGCGCCAGGCTGATCCAGGTGTTCGACTTGTCCGTCTCGACATAGCCGCCCGCCGGGCCGTGGTCCCATTTGTAGATTTTCCCGCCGAACACCCGCGCCATGAGCATGTGGCTCACCTCATGGCCGATCACATACGAGTGCAGCGGACGCCAGCGGAACAGATACGCCATCCACCATACGACCCCTCCGGTCACGAAAAACACCAGCGGCTCGCTGCGCCAGAATTCCACCCGGATGACCGCGCGCCAGAACATCTCGGCCAGTGTAAAAGCGGTGACGGTGCCGAGAGGGAAAAGGCACATCCAGGCCACCCAGCGTTTGATTTTGAGCTTCTTCACCTCCTTCAGGCGCTGCGGATGCCGCCTCACACCCGCAGGCTTCTGCCGGTCGAGGGTGCTGCCGATTTTTTTATTGACGGGTGGGAGTGACAGCTTGGGCATCACGAGCTTTGGATATTTAGGACTTGTTAATATTCTTCACATTTTATCTGTCAACAAGCGTGGTTATCCACATTCCCGGCATCCGCGTGAAAATGCGCTGGGTGCCTCAAAAATCGCCCTTGAATCCTGAAAACCGGCATCGTGGCAGGAAACCGGCTTTTCCGACCCTTCACGGGTTGCAAGCGTATCAAACCGCATCATTCTGCGCCCCCGCCCCCCAAATCATGAACGCCTCTGTGCCCTTTCGGGCCAATTCAGCCCTGCTCGACGAAAGATACCAGGAATGGAAAAGCAACCCCGCCTCCGTGGACACCTCATGGGCGGCATTTTTCGAGGGATTCGAGCTAGGCATGGCGGAGCTGGCGAAGCGCGCCGGAAGGAGCGCCGCGCCTGACGCCGGCGGGGCCGCCCTCTCCGAAGAGGCGCTGAACTTCCGCATGAGGGTGACCAACGCCCTTCTCATGTTCCGCCGACTGGGGCACACAGCCGCGCATGTGGACCCGCTTGCCGCCGCCGGTCCGGAGGTTTCCGCCCTGACCTTGGATGGGCTGGGATTCACAGCCGCCGAGCTGGACCACGAAGTGCGCACGCAAATGTTCCGCGAGGGCAGCCCCATGAGGCTGCGGGTCATGCTGGAGGAACTGCGCCGGATTTACTGCGGCACCAGCGGCTTCGAATTCATGCACATCGTGGCCCCGGAGGTGCGCGACTGGCTGCTGGAGCGCGTGGAAAAACGCCTCGCTCTGCCGCCGCCCGCCGCACGGGAGCAGGTGGACGCTCTGCGCTGGCTGCTGGAGGCGGAGACCTTCGAGCGCTTCCTGCACCGCCGCTTTGTCGGGCAGAAGCGCTTCTCCGTCGAAGGCGGCGAGTCCATGCTCGTCGCGCTGGAGACCATCCTCGAGGGCCTGCCAGCCCTCGGCGGCAAGGAAATCGTCATGGGCATGGCCCACCGCGGCCGCCTCAGCGTGCTGGCCAATTTCCTGCGCAAGCCGCTGGAGAGCCTCTTTTACGAGTTCTCGGAAAATTATGTGCCCAACATGGTCGCCGGGGACGGGGATGTGAAATACCACCTCGGCTTTGAAACCGTGCGCCAGACCCGCGACGGCCATGAGATCTCCGTCATGCTCGCGCCGAACCCCAGCCATCTGGAGGCAGTGGACCCTGTGGTCGAGGGCATGGCCCGCGCCCGCCAGCGCTTCCTGGGCGACACGGCCTCGCGCAGCCAGGTCATCCCCATCCTTGTGCATGGGGATGCCGCCTTTGCCGGCCAGGGCATGGTGGCCGAGGTGCTGAACCTCTCCCAACTCCCCGGCTACCAGACCGGCGGCACCATCCATATCGTCGTCAACAACCAGATCGGCTTCACCACCCTGCCCGCCGACGCGCGCTCCAGCCGCTACTGCACGGACGTGGCCAAGATGATTGACGCCCCCGTCTTCCATGTGAATGGAGACTGCCCCCTTGAAGTCATGCAGGCCGCCAAGCTCGCGCTGGAATTTCGCCAGACCTTCAAGCGCGACGTGGTGCTCGACATCGTCTGCTACCGCCGCTACGGCCACAACGAGACCGACGAGCCCGCCTTCACCCAGCCGAACATGGCGCGCAGCATCGCCGCCCATCCCTCCACCGCCACCCTTTACCGGCGCAAACTCATTGCGGAAGGCGTGCTCGACGAGGCCGCCGCCGACGCCCTGCAAAAAGAGCTGGAGGACGAGCTGGAGGACGGCGTCAACAGCCTTGCCTCCAAGGATGACGGCAAAGGCGGCAATCCGTATGAGGGGTTCGTCGTCGAGCCTCAGCCCGCCTATGACTACAACGTCGTGGACACCGGCGTGTCCCGTGAGGATTTGGCGCGCATCGGGCGAAAACTCATCGAGGCGCCCGAGGGCTTCCGCCTCCATCCCACCATCGCGCGCCGCTTCCTCGCCGCGCGCGGCAAGGCCGTCGAAACCGGCGAGGGCATTGACTGGGCCACCGCCGAGTCCCTGGCGTTCGGCACGCTGTTGACCGAAAAATATGGCGTGCGCCTCTCCGGCCAGGACGTGCGGCGCGGCACCTTCAGCCAGCGCCATAGTGTGCTCTACGACACCGAAACGCGCGAGCGTCACATCCCCCTCAACAACATCCAGGACGACCAGGGCCGCTTTTGCGTCTATAACAGCCTGCTCTCCGAGGCCGCCGTGCTCGGCTTCGACTACGGCTATTCCCTGCTGGCGCCCGGCATGTTGATCTGCTGGGAGGCGCAGTTCGGGGATTTCGTCAACGGCGCCCAGGTCATCATAGACCAGTTCATCTGCTCCGCCGAGAGCAAGTGGCAGCGACCCAGCCACATCACCCTCCTCCTGCCGCACGGCTACGAGGGCCAGGGGCCCGAGCACTCCAGCGCCCGCCTTGAGCGTTTCCTCCAGCTCTGCGCCGGCGGCAACATGCAGGTGTGCAACTTCTCCACCCCCGCCCAGTACTTCCACGCCCTGCGCCGCCAGGTCCACCGCTCCACGCGCAAGCCGCTCGTCGTCATGACGCCAAAGAGCCTCCTGCGCCATCCGCGCTGCGTCTCCAGGCTCGATGACATGGCCGCCGGCACACACTTCCGCGAGGTGCTGGACGACGAGCAGCTCGCGGGCAGCCCTGACCGCGTCGCGCGCCTCATCTTCTGCTCCGGCAAGGTCTATTATGACCTCCTGGAATTCCGCGAGAAGAACAAGATCAAAAACGCCGCCATCATCCGAGTCGAGCAGCTTTACCCGCTCAACTACGAGATGCTCAAGGAAATCGTCGCGCGCTACCCGCGCGCGCAGAAAAAGTGGATCTGGTGCCAGGAGGAGCCGCGCAACATGGGCGCCTTCTACTACATCCGCCCGCGCCTCGAGGAGCTCTCCAACCACAAGCTGCGCTACGCCGGCCGCGAGCGCAGCTCCAGCCCCGCCGCCGGCTCCAAGGCCATCCACGTGCTGGAGCAGGAGAAACTCGTCGAGGACGCCTTCAGCGTGTGAGCAAGTCCCGCGCCGCAGCGATTGGCGATGTCATGCGACGGCAGTGATGGAGCTTTGGAGCATTGCGTCCTCCTTCGATTGGACGCGGAAAGCCTTCCCAAGGAACAGTACGCCGGGGGCTCAAATCGTGGTGACGCGCTGCATGGTTCATGTTCGGGTGTCTGGTCGAATCAGCGACTTATCCCTGCCCGCGTTGGGTGAGTATCAGTGCAGGTAGGCGAACTCGTTCGAGTTCAGCAGAACGAGGCACACCTCGGCCAGCGCGCGGGTGCGGGCGTCCACATCGGCGGGCTGGAGATCGGGCACGAATTCGGTGTAGCCGTGCAGTTTTTCCTGGAAGCTGAATTTCTCGCCGGTGTTCTCCTCCACGGCATCGCGGCGGATTTCGAGTGGAGGTTTGGGCCGCGCCACGGAGCCGCCTGAGTGCCGGGCCTCCATGGCCTGCCAGTGCGCCAGGCAGTCGCGCGCCTCATCCGCTGTGGGAGCGCGGCCGAAACAAAGGCCGAAGACCCTTGTCATCACCGCCGCGCGCGCGTCCGCCATGCCGGTGTCTCCGGCCTCGCCCAGGACACGGTGGGCCAGGGCCAGGGCGCGATCATGCACATGCTGGCCGTTGAAGAGGCTGAAGACTTGCGGTGTGACGGTCGAGACTTCGCGCGCTTCGCAGGAGAAGTCGGGGCCTGGCTCGTTGAAGACCTCCATGAAGGGATCGCGCAGGCCGCGAATTTTCAGCGCGTAGAGACTGCGGCGGTGGCGCTGCGCAGGCAGGGGGTTGGGCACCCAGGCGGCGGCGAAGGTGCCCATGACCTGGCGCGGCTGGAGCGCCACTTCGAGGTTGATCTCCGGGCGGTTCGGGATGCCGCCGAGCGCGGGATTCAACTCGCCGGTGATGCTGAGCATGGCGTCCCGCAGCTCCTCGGCGGAAAGCCGGCGCGGCTTGAAGATGGCGTGGTGTTTCTCCAAGTCCTCGCGGGAGATGCCGGAGGGCGGGTTTGCATCCATGCCAGCGCTCCTGCGGTAGGCGGCGCTGGTCATGATGACGCGGTGCAGCTCCTTGAACGACCAGCCTTTTTCGACAAACACCGCCGCCAGCCAGTCGAGCAGCTCCGGATGCGAGGGCGGCTTGCCGGTGCTTCCAAAATTGTTCGGATTGCCCGCGATGGCCTGGCCGAAGTGCCAGAGCCAGACGCGGTTCACGATGGCGCGCGTTGTCAGCGGATTGTCCGCGCGCGCGATCCACTCCGCCAGCTTGAGACGGCGGCCCTCGATCTCCTGCGTACCCTGGAACTCCAGGCTTGATGTCGCCTCCAGCACCGAGAGCGCTCCAGGCCTCACCGGTGTTGTGGGCGAGAAGGGGTCGCCGCCGCCGAGGATGGCCGTCTGCTCCATTTCGCCCGCGCGCATCCGGTCCTGCGGCATGCGCACCGGCTGATAGACGGAGGTGACCTGCGGTGTCAGGCCGTCATAGACGCTGAAGGCGTAAGGCTCGTAGCGCTCAAGCTCCCAGCGCAGCCGCTCCAGCCCCTTGCGCGCCACGCGCTCGTTGCCGTAGTCCTCCGGCTCGAAGCCGGCCAGCTTCGGCGGATACAGGCCCTCCGGCACGCCGCGTTTTTGCAGGATGGAGCGCGCCGCGCCGAAGATGTTCGCCTCGCCGCCGCGCCTGCGGTTTTCACCGGCCCCGGCGCGCGCCTGCGCCACGGCCTCGTTCCAAGCGGCGGGGTCGAGGCCTTTTTCAGTGAACCACTGGAGCGCGTTTTTCAGCAGCTTGTCATCCAGCGCCCTGAGCATGGCCGAGTATTCCGCGCGGCGCGCCTCAAGGTGGCGTTTTTCCTCGAAGCCCTCCGTGTTTTCCTCCGGCAAAAACGGAGCCGGGCGCTCTGCGAGCTGGGTCGTCGCGAAGCACGCCTGCATGGCGTAGTAGTCATGCGTGGGCACCGGGTCGAACTTGTGGTCGTGGCAGCGCGCGCATTGCAGGGAGTGCGCGAGGAAGGTCTCGCCCACGCTGTTGGTCACATCGTCGAGGAAGCGCTGGCGGGCGATCTTTGCCACCTCCATGCCGGTCAGCTCCCACGGACCCATGCGCAGGAAGCCGGTGGCGATGAGCAGCTCGGAATCAGGAGTCCCGACGCCCTGTCTGCCGGACATTTCATCCCCGGCGATCTGCTCCTTGATGAACTGGTCGTAGGGCTTGTCCGCGTTGAAGCTGCGCACCACATAGTCGCGGTAGCGCCAGGCATTGCCCCGCTCGTAGTCATTGGCAAAGCCGCTGCTGTCCGCGTAGCGCGCCACATCCAGCCAGTGCCGCGCCATGCGCTCCCCGTAGTGAGGGGAGGCCAGCAGGCGTTCAATGAGCGCGAGCACGGCGGCGTCCGCGTCCTTTGCATAATCCAGGGCAAACTGCTCCACCTCCGCCGGCGCGGGCGGCAGGCCGGTGAGGTCAAAGGCCGCCCGCCGGATGAAGGCGCGCGCGTCCGCGGCACCCGCCACCGTCATTTCCCGGGGAAGACGGAGGGAGATCAGCTCATCCACCGGGTGGTTTTTCGCGCCTTGGAGATTCGTGCCGCGGACTTCCGGTTTGCGCACCGGCTGGTAAGCCCAGAGCGCCTCCGGCTTGTAACGCCTGGCGGCCCAGTCGGGAGAAAGCGCGCCCGTGGTCCTGACGGTGACGCCGTCCTCCGCGCTCCACCGCGCTGCGTTGGCCTTGGCGATCTCCCTTCGCGCCGTCTCGTCGGGCCAGGGCGCGCCTGCGGTGATCCATTGTTTGATCCATTCCGTCTGCTCAGGCGTCAGTTTGTCCGCCTCCTTCGGCGGCATGGCTTCCCACTCCTCGTGCGCGCGGGTGGCGGCGAGATAGAGGGGGCTTTGTTCCGGTTTGCCGGCCACGAGGGATGCCGCGCCGCTGTCGCCGCCCTTGAGCGTGGACTCCGGCGCGCGCATGTCCAGCCCGCCTTTGATTTTGCCCTCGTCCTGGCCGTGGCAGGCCAGGCATTTCTCCTGGAAGAGCGGCCACACGCGCCGCGTGAAAAGCGCGCGCGCATCCTCCGCGCACCAGGCGGCGGCGGGCAGGAGCCATGAAATCAGGATGCCAAGTCTCATCAGGGAGGATAACGCGGGCGGTCGGGCGGAGATTGCCATGACTGCATTCCCGCACCGCTCGCCCGCAGTGCCAGAAATGCGGGGGCGAGCGGGAAAACGCGGCCGGCACTCGCGCCCCGCCGCGCTTTTTCCCTTTGCCGCTGCCGGCACACCGCTGCATAACAACGCCATGCTCGAAGAACTCAAAGCAGAAGTCTGCGCCGCCAACCGCGCCCTGGAGCACAGCGGCCTGGCGCGCCTGACCTGGGGCAACGTCAGCGGCATTGACCGAGCCTCGGGCCTCTGGTGCATCAAGCCGAGTGGAGTGGACTACTCCGCGCTCACGCCGGACCTGATGGTGCTGCTCGATCTCGATGGCGAGGTCGTCGAGGGCGGGCTGCGCCCCTCCTCGGACACCAAAACGCACCTGCATCTTTACCGCGAGTGCCCGCGTGTCGGCGGCATTACGCACACGCACAGTCCTCATGCCACCGCCTTTGCCCAGGCGGGTCGCGAGCTGCCCTGTTTTGGCACCACGCACGCCGACCACTTTCACGGCACCGTGCCATTGGTGCGCGCCCTGACTCCCGCCGAGGTGGCGGAGGACTATGAGCACTTCACCGGCGCGGCCATCGTGGAGCGCCTGCGCGAGCTGGGCCTGGACCCGTTGGAGATGCCCGCCGTGCTGCAACTCTACCACGCGCCTTTCACCTTCGGCAGGAACGCCTCCGAGTCCCTCAAAAACAGCATCGCCCTCGAGGTGTGCGCGCAGATGGCGCTCGCCACCCTGGCCCTAAGCCCCGGCCTGGGTCCCATCCCGGATCATATTCTGGAAAAGCACCACCTGCGCAAACACGGGCCGGGCGCCTATTACGGGCAGGTTTGAGCGCGCTGCTGGCGTATGTCATGCTGCGCACTGGCGGGTTTTTGAGGCAGCACAGGCCACCGGTCCCTGGATGCAGGCACCCGGAAAATGGACAAGAGAAACCCATGTTTGGACGCAGACAATCCTTGTCTGGAAACAGGCAACCGGCGTTTTGAGTATGGGCAAACACCATTTGCCCATACTCCAGCACTAAATTTCGATGCCCAAGGTGGTTTTTCCGGAGTTGTTGTGAAATCCGATAATCCAGTCTCTTCCTACCCGTGTCGCCGCATTTCCCGTCCTCCCTGGAAGCCCCAAGCAGTCTCCCACCTGATTTATCCCCCGCTTCACACCATCTCCGTCGGGCAGTCCGGCAGGGAGGCGAGGAAGGCGCGGCCATAGGGTTTGCTGAGAAGACGGGGATCAAGAATGGCGACAATGCCATGGTCCTGCCGGGTGCGGATGAGGCGGCCGACGCCCTGGCGCAGCTTGAGGATGGCCTCGGGCACGCTGTATTCAGTGAATGGGTTGAGACCCTGCTCCTCCAAGTGCTCCAGCCGGCTGGCAGTGACGGGATGGTCGGGCACGGCGAAAGGCAGGCGGGTGATGATGACGTTGCTGAGGCTCTCGCCGGGCACGTCCACGCCGGTCCAAAAGCTGTCGGTGCCGAGCAGGATGCTGTGGGTGTCTTTTTTGAACTCGGACAGCATCTGGTGCCGGGGCATGCCACGCCCCTGGACGAGCAGGCGCCAGCCGTTGTCCTCGCAGAACTCCTCCAGCCGGTCTGCCTGCGCGGTCATCTGGCTGTAGCTGGTGAAGAGCACGAAAGCGCGCCCCTGGGATAGGGTGAGAAAATGGGAGATCTTTTCCTGAAGCGCCGCCGCGTAGTCGGGGCTGGCGGGCTCGGGCATTTTTTTCACGAGGTAGAGCCGCATCTGCTTCTGAAAATCGAAGGGACTCTCCAGCGTGGCAGCCTCGGCTTTGTGCGCGCCGACACGGTTGCGGAAGTAGCTCAAGGCGGTGTCATCGCCGATGCCAAGAGTGGCGCTGGTGAAGACGCAGGCTTTTTTTCCGGTGAAGAAGATGTTTTCCAACTGCGGCGAGACATCAATGGGCGCGCTGTGGAAGGAAAGGACACGGTTGTCGCCGCCGCCGCGCTCGGCCCAATAAACGTGGCCTTCCTCGGTCTGGTCGAGGAAGGCGGCGAGGGTGGCGCGCAGGGCGTTGAGGCGTTTGGCGATGTCGAGGATTTCGAGTTTCTGGCCGTCGCTCCTGGCGGCATCGCCGGCCTTTTGCGCGTAGCGCGCCACGCGCTGGAGCGGCAGGCTGAGAGTGTCCTCCAGGAGGCCGGGCTCGCGGACGCGGTATTCCTTGCCGTAGGGGCCGCTGAATTTGCAGGCGGCCTCGGCTTCGCGAAAAAAGGTCTCGGCGAGTCCGACGGCCTGGCAGACTTCGCGTATGCCTTCCTGCTCGCCGAGGGACTGGAAGAAGCCTTTGCGGGTCTTGGGGTTGAAGAGGCGGCCCAGCTCGAAGCGGACGTTGGATTCGCTGAGGTGGAGACCAAAGGCTTTGGCGGCGATGTTTTCGATGGTATGGGCCTCGTCGAGGATGACGAAGTCGCGCGGGAAGATGAAGTTGGCATCCTCGGCGAGGGTCTCATCGGCGGAGGCGAGCAGGGTGAAAAAGAGAGTGTGATTCAGCACGAGGACATCGGCCTCGGCCATGCGGCGGCGCACATCCTGATACACACAGCCGCTGCCGGGCGGGCAGCGGCGCGGGGTGCAGGCGTGCGGCTCGCTGCACACGAGGGACCAGACGCGCGCGCCGGGTGTGAAGTCCATCTCGCTGAGGGTGCCGCCGGGATTTTGGCGGAACCAGTCCTCGATGAGTTGAAGCTCGGCGGCCTCGCTGGTGCTGAAGAGATCGCCGCTGTGGGAGAAGGCGTTTTTGAGCCGGGAAGGGCAGAGGTAGTTGCCGCGGCCTTTGAGCAGCTCGGCATGGAAGTCGCCGGTGAGTTTGCGGACGATGGGCAGGTCTTTATGAATGAGCTGCTCCTGGAGGTTGATGGTGTGTGTGCAGATGATGGCCTTGCGCCTGTGCTCCAGCGCGTGCTCGACGGCGGGGAGGAGATAGGCAAGAGACTTGCCAACGCCGGTGGCGGCCTCGACGACGAGGGCGTGGTTCCTTTCCAACGCGCGGGCGACGAGCTCGGCCATGCGCTGCTGCTGCGGGCGGTACTCGAACTGCGGCGAGGCGGCCAGCTTTCCATCGGTGGAAAAGGCGTGGCGCATCCGCTCCACGAGGCCGGAGCCTGTGGAGCCCTGCGCGGGGTCGAGAATGCTGATCATGCGCGGGCATGATGCCGTGGCAGAGCGGAGGCGCAAGGCGGGGCAGGCCGGAAATGCGAGGCTCAGCAAGTCTTGCCGGCGGGAATGGCGGCAGCCTGGCAGATGCCGTCCAGCACGGAGTCAAAATCGGAGGCGCAGGCACCGAGGTGGGAATGGAGGGCGCTGAACTCGCTGCCATGCACGATGAACTGCGCGCCAAGACCGGCAATGCCCCTGACATCATCAGCGCTGCCGACAGGGCGGCCCCATGCCTTGCCGTGCGCGCGGCAGGCGGCGGCGATTTTTTTCTGCACATCAAGCATCACCGGGTCATGCACCGCGGGTGTGCAGCCAAGGCGCAGGGACATGTCTCCCGGGCCGAGGAAAAGCACGTCCACTCCAGGCACGGCGGCGATGGATTCGGCGTTCTCCAGGGCCTGCGGCGTTTCGATCTGCACGACGAGGAAGGTCTCGCGGTTGGCCGCGTCAGTGTAGTCGGCTGGCTTGCCGATCCAGTAACCGGCATCGCGCCCGCCTCCACAGAAGCCGCGGTCGCCAAGCGGGGGAAACTTGACGGCTTGCACCAGCGCGCGGGCTTCATCCGCAGTGGCGACATGGGGAATCATGAGTCCGGCCGCGCCGTCCTCAAGCAGACGGTAAAGAGCGTTTTTTTCCTTGGTGGGCGGACGCCACACGCAGTCAACGCCGGCGGCGTGGTGGCGCCCGATCATGGTCTCGATCTCGCGCGGGTTCCAGGCGCGATGCTCGCCGTCCACCCACACGCCGTCATACTGAAAATGCGCGGCGAGGGCGGGTAGAAAGGCGACGGGCGAGCCGCAGCAGCAAATGCGCGCGACTTTGCCGGCGCGGAGTTTGGCGAGGACTTTGGATGCTCTCATGAGCGTGTCTGGGTGAGGGGCGTTGGATTTACCGGAAGGAAAAGGCGCGCCGCGCTTCACCATTCCCCTTCGCGGCTGAACTTTCCACGAACATTCGCTCCGAAGCGCGCGACGGAGTCCTCCAGCGCGGCGAGGGTTTCCACCATCGAACGACCCGCGCTCTCGCGCGCGGCGGGGATGACAGTTTCGCACTCGTTCGTGTCCATGAAGCGCGCGGCATCAAGCAGGCGGGGCTGGTCCTCCGGGGGGATGACGAGGAATCCGTGCTTGTCGGCGTGGATCAAATCGCCAGGGGAAACCCTGCGTCCGAAGACCTCCACCTCGCAGCCCCAGCGCACGGGATGCACATGCGCGTGGCCCACGCAAAACCTGCGGGCCAGGGCCTTGAAGCCGGCGTTGGTCATTTCGTCCACATCGCGGATGGCGCCGTCGGTGATGGTGCCCACGCAGCCGAGAGCGCGGTGCATGTTCGCGCTGACCTCGCCCCAGGCCGAGCCGATGACGCGCGGCTTGTCGAGATCCTGCACAACGACAATTTTCGGCCCTGGAACGCTCGCGAGGTAACGGCGGTACTCCTGTCCGGCGCCTGGGTTTGCCTTGCGGTGAGCGGCGTTGGAGGGTTCGATGACCAGCGTGACCGCGTAGCCAATCATCGGCCCCATCTGCGGCATGAAGTCGCGCGTTTCATCAAGGTTGAAGCAGGCCGCGCCGGAGTCGAGGCGGGTGATCTGCTCCCAGCCGTTGTAGATGGTGGGAGTGTTCCAGCGCTTGAGCTGCAGGAGGTCGCTGTGGCTGAGGAGGCGTGCGGTGTCTGGCATGGTTGAGGAAGCAGGCTGCGGATGCGCGCGGTGGCAAGGGAGTGCTTCTGGTTTGTTGCCAGGACCAGCGCGGAGCACGCGCCTCAGCGGCCCAGCACGCGCAGGATCCACTCCGGCGGCGCGGGGTCCATGCCCGTGCCGAAGTAGAAACCGGTGAGGTGGAAAAACAACGGGGCGGCAAAGCAGAGCGAGTCCATGCGGTCCATGTAGCCGCCATGCCCGGCGATGGAGCCGCCCCAGTCCTTGGCGCCGAGGTCGCGCTTGATGGCGGAGAGCACCAGGCCGCCGAAGAAGCCGGCCAGGCAGATGAGCAGGGCCATGAGCGCCGCCTGCCAGGGGTTGAAGGGCGTGGCCCACCAGAGGCAGGTGCTGACGAGCACGGTGCTGCCGATGCCGCCGAGCGTGCCTTCCCAGGTTTTGTGCGGGCTGACGCGCGGCGCCACAGGCCGGCGCCCGCAGGTCTTGCCCCAGACATACTGAAGCACGTCGCTGAGCTGCGCCGTGAGCACGAAAAAGAACAGCAGCTTGGCGTTCTGCCCCTCGTAATTTTTCAGCGGCAGCGCCAGCAGCATGGGCATGTGGCTGACCGCATAGACGCAGATGAGCAGCGCCCACTGGATGCGCGCGGTGCTCATGAGGAAGCCCCTCGTCTCCCCGGTGAGCACGCGGCGGAAGGGGATGAAGGCAAAGGCATAGACCGGGATGAAAATGGTGGCCATGCCATGCCAGCCCGCCCCCACCCAGAGATAATGCAGCGGCAGGATGACAAAGAAGGCCCAAAACAGCACCTCGTGGTCCGCGCGCTCCGTGCGCGTGAGCGTGACGAACTCGCGCATGACCAGAAAGGACAGGCAGGCGAAAAGCAGGGTGGTGAACAGCGGCCCGAGAACCAGCACGGCGCCAAAGACGAACGACATGACCCACCAGGAGCGGATGCGCGCGTTGAGATTGGCGATCGTCTGCCGCGCGGAGTCCGAGCGCGCCCGTCCGGAGAGCAGCGCTCCGGTCACCGAGGCGATGACGAGGATGCCGAGCACGGCGCCGAGGAGGATCTGGATGTCGCGGTCCATGAGGTCAGGATTCGGGCTGGGATTCGTCGAGCAGGGCCGCGCGCGCGCGCCTCAAAAAGTCCGGCTTTGGCTCGCCCTCACGCCAGTGGATGGGCGCGCGGAAATGCGCCTGCGCGATGAGCGGCACGATGAGCAGCGAGCCTTTCGGCAGAATGCGGCTGAGGTTGTCCAGATGCACCGGTACAAGCGGGATGTTTGGGAAGCGTTTCGCCAGATGGTAGAGCCCCGCTTTGAACTCCCCCACCTCGCCATCCTGGCGGCGGGTGCCCTCCGGGAAAATGATGACCGACCGCCCCTGCTCCAGCACCGCGCCGAGGCGGTCCAGCGGGTTGTTCTCCCGCGTGATGCCTTCGCGCGGGATGAGCACGGACTGGAAGATGCCGCAGGCCACTTTTCGCCGCAGCGCGGTCCTCCCCCAGTAATCCTCCGCCGCCGCCGGCGATGCCAGCTCCCGCGCCTCCGCCGGCAGCGCGGCCCAGACGACGACAAAATCCAGATGGCTGGCGTGGTTCGCAAAGTAAATGGCCGGACCCGCGCCATGCGGCGCGGCGTGCAGCAGCCTGACTCCGGTGACGAGCCTGGCCAGAGCGGCGATGAGGCGGCGTTTCATGATGCGGAGGACTGGGCGGCGCGCTCGTGCAAGGCGCGGGACAGGGCGCGCAGCCGGCGGTGGATCGTGAGGAGGATGCCGGCGAGCATGACACCCAGAAGCCACGGAAGCGGCGCGGCTTGCGAGCCGCCAAAGGTTAGAAACGCCATGACCAGGCATGACACCGTGGCAAGCGCCATCCGGTGCGGCTTGGCCATCGGCCCGCTAAAATCATGCGCGCCGGTGAGCGCCGCGCCCTGCATCCGAATGCATGCCGTCATCAGCGCCCCGCAGGCGCACAGCCAGCCGAGTGCGATGCCCGCCGCCGTCCCCTCCGCATATCCCAGGGCGGCGAGGATGAGCACGTCGGCGAGACGGTCGGGAAACTCGTTGTAAAGGTCGCCATGCGGAGTCTTCAAACCACCCTCCACGGCCAGCATGCCGTCCATCAGATTGCACAGCAGGCGCATCTGGATGCACAGCGCGGCGAGCACCCAGGCCCAGCCGCAGCAGTCAGCATGACCGCCCGCCAGCAGCCGCGCCGCGCCTGCGGCGAAGACGATGCTCATCACGGAGACCTGGTTCGGACTCACCCCCAGGCGCAGCAGCCCGCGCGACACGAGCGACGCCCACTGGGTGCTCCTGGACTTCAAGGGGCGGCGTGCGGAGAGGTCGTTCATGAAGCGCATCTCACCACGCGCGGCGGCTTTGCACAAGCCTGGATTCTTCAAGGCTGAAGCGGCCATGACCGGACAGCGCCGTCTTGACGGTCCTCCATCACCGCCTAGTCTGCGGACCGTGATCCAGATCGTCTTCAATGAAATCAGCGCGGCGGAGCTTTCCCGGCTGCCCACCCAGATTCAGTTCCAACTGCTGGAGGCGCTGAACATCCAGCCGGCGGATGTGGATGACGCGGCTTTGAGCAGGCGCTTCGGCGTGCTTGAACGGGCCGGGAAAAAAATCTACCGCTGCCGGGCCGGCGACCACCGCATCTACTTCGCGCTCGCCGATGGTGATGTGCGAGTCCACCGCGTGCTGCACAAAAACACGCTGGCCGATTTTTTCTACCGCAGCAACCTGCCCGGCGGCGGCGAGGACGACGCGCTGAGCCAGTCAAAGAATTTCTGGATGCTCATTGACGAAGGCGCCAGCACGCTCAAACAGCGGCGCTGACCCTCAGCCCGCGCGTTTTTTCCGCCAGGAGAGCGCGCCGAGGAAGCGGCGGCCCCTGGGGCGCTGGCCGGCGAGCACGGCGGCCTCGTACTCGGAGTCGCTGAGGATGTCGGGATCGCCGGAGTCAAAGTCCTCCGCGCGCGGCAGGGAGGCCAGCACCTCGGGCTCGGAGACTGGGTCTTCCAGGCCCGGGCCGCCGTCCTCATCTTCCAGGATCAGGGGCTGGGTGTTGATGTCCGGCCTGTCCGCAGGCGCGGCGAGGGTGGAGGGGACGACGAGGCCGCCGGAGAAGATGAGCTTCATGGCCTCCTCGACGCTGAGCGGCGCGTCGGTGATTTGCTCGACGGGCACGACGAGCAGCAGGCCGGTCATGGGGCTGAGCGCTCCGGGGATGAAGATGGCCGCCAGCACCTTGCCCTGCGCGGGATCCAGGTACTGGCCGGTGACGAAGCCGAGCATCTTCATGTCGCCGGAGGGGTAGTCCACATAGACCACGCGCTTGAAGTTCTGCCGCGCGCCCAGGCCCTTGAAGCCGTCAATGACCTGCTTCAGGGACTTGTAGATGAAGGAGACGATGGGCAGGCTGATGAGCAGCTTGTCCATGGCGGCGACGACGCGCACGCCCAGCACATTCGTGGCCGCCACGCCCAGGGCGATGAACACCAGCAGCGGAATCATGAAGCCGACAAAGGTGACCACCGACTGGAAGGTGGGGCTGGAGGTGTCCACCACGGTGAGACCGGAGATCTCGTTGATGAAGCGGGCGAAGAAGTCGAGGATCGGCAGGCTCCAGCCATGAAGAAGGTGGTAGCCGTTCTGCAAAATCCAGAACGTCAGCAGCAGCGGCAGCGCCACGGCCAGTCCGGCCAGCAGCTTGTTCCGCAGCCACACGAAGGGGTGGCGCGTGAACGAGGCTTGCTGGGCGGGGGTGGACATGGCGGTCATGGACTCCCCAGGGAGGGGAGTACCGGGCATTTTTTAAAGCATACGAGACGATAGTCGCTTTGTCGCCGACTTCCGTTCAATGCAAAGGGCGGATGGAGAAAAAGTCACGCTCCCACGAGCATGCGCGCCGGATTCTCGATGCAGTCCTTCACGCGGATGAGGAAGGTGACAGCCTCCTTGCCATCCACCACGCGGTGGTCGTAGCTAAGCGCCAGGTACATCATCGGGCGGATCACCACCTGCCCGTCCACCGCCACCGGGCGCTGCTGGATGCTGTGCATGCCCAGGATGCCGCTTTGCGGGGGATTCAGGATCGGCGTGCTGAGCAGCGAACCATAGACGCCGCCATTGGAGATCGTGAAAACACCGCCGCTGAGGTCGGCGATCTCGATCTTCCCCTCCTTGGCCTTGGCCGCATAGGCGAGGATGTCCTTCTCCAGGTCGGCGAAGGATTTCTCATCGCAGTTCCGCAGCACGGGGACGATGAGGCCGCGCTCGGTGCCGACGGCCACGCCGATGTCGTGAAAGTGGTTCTGCACGATCTCGTCGCCATCCACGCGGACATTGATGGCGGGCACAGCCTTGAGGGCCTCGACCACGGCCTTCACAAAGAAGGACATGAAGCCCAGCTTCACGCCGTGCTTTGCCACAAAGCTGTCCTGCAGCTTCGAGCGCAGGGCCATCACCGCGCTCATGTCGCACTCGTTGAAAGTGGTGAGAATGGCGGCGGTCTGCTGCGCGCTGACGAGCTGGTCGGCGATCTTCCGGCGCAGCGGAGACATCTTTTTGCGGGTGACACGGCCTTCGGGCGCCTTGGGGCTGGCGGGCGCGGCGGGTTTGGCCGGAGCCGGAGACGGAGCCGGAGTTGCGGGTGCGGACGCAGGCTGCTGCGCAGGCTTGGCCGGGGCTTCGGGGTTTTCAGATTGCGCCGGGGGCCCTTTTTTCGGCTCGTCTTTGTCCTCCTTTGGCGCGGTTTTACCCTCGGCGATGCTTCCAACCACCGTGCCGATCTCGACATCCGCGCCTTCGGCCATGGAGATGCTCAGCTCGCCCGAGGTTTCAGCGGTGATCTCGGCGGCGACTTTGTCGGTTTCGAGGGTCATCAGCACATCGCCGGCTTTGACGATGTCGCCGGTTTTGAAATGCCATTTGGAGATTTGGCCACCGGTGACGGATTCACCGAGGGCGGGGATTTTGATTTCGGCCATGAGGGGGGATTTGAGCCGCCAAGAGTAGCACCCCTTTTCCCATTGCCAAGCAGCGAAGCGAACGGCGTGCAATGGCCGGTGGAGACGCGGCGGAGAATGCGGCCCGGTCACAGAGGCGGCTGCGCTGAGCCGAGCGTCACCCGCGGCTACTCAAGCGATGAACCACTTTCTTGTGGCACCCGATGCCGCCGTCTCAAGAAACCTTCGTTTTGTTAGCCAATTGCACACTGGCACCGTTTGTCCGACACTGTTTTTTCTCAGAGCGTATCATGCACTTTAGAAGAGGTTGTTGAGCATGAGGAAGACGGTGGCGGGCCAGTGCAGGCCGGCGACCGTGTCGGGCAGGCGTTCATAGTCGCGTCTCCGACGACGGAAGCGCGCCTGCCAGTCGAAGGTGCGTTCCACCACCCGGCGTTTGGGCGGCAAGACGAAGCCTTTCCTGGCCTCTGAGAGCTTCACGATCTCCAGGGTGACTCCCTGCTGCGCTGTCTCCTGGCTGGGTTGTGATCCTGTGCAGCCCTGATCGGCAAAGGCGACTTGGACGATGCCTCCCGTGGCCTGCTGAACCTGGATCATGAGTCGCCCACCTGGGCTCGCTCCTGCTCGCTGGCGGCGGTCACTTTCAGAGCGAGAAGATGCCCCAGCGTGTCCACCGCCACATGCACCTTGCTGCCTTTGCGGCGTTTGTAGCCGTCATAACCAGCCCGTGGCCCGCTTTCGCACGAGGATTGCAGCGTGCGTCCATCCACCACCGCGGCGCTTGGCCGCGCCTCTTTTCCCGCCGCCAGGCGCGGGATCGCGCGCAGATCGTGCGCCGGCGCCGCCGCGCATGTCCGGCATCCAGGCGCGCGCGGCAGGCGTCAAGGTTTTATGACAGCCGCGTTGCATTCGCCGCGCGCCGCTTTTATGCTTTGAGCGGAAAGCCACGAGAAGGTTTCAAAACTCATTCATCCCATGAACAATTTCACCCCCCGCGCTCAACAGGTGCTGGCCCTCGCCCGCAAGGAGGCCGACCGATTCAATCACAACTACGTCGGCACCGAGCACCTGCTGCTGGGCCTGATCAAGCTCGGCCAGGGCGTGGCCGTCAATGTGCTGACCAAGCTCGGTCTCGACCTGGAGACCGTGCGCCTGCATGTGGAGCAGCAGGTGGGCTCCGGCCCGGAGACAAAGATGGTGGGGAACATCCCCTACACCCCGCGTGTGAAGAAGGTGCTGGCACTGGCCAGCAAGGAGGCAAAGGCGCTCAACCACTCCTATGTCGGCACGGAGCACATTCTGCTCGGCCTGCTGCGCGAGGGCGAGGGCGTGGCCGCGCAGGTGCTGCGCACGCTGGATGTGAACCTGGACAAGGCGCGCAACGAGATCCTGCGCGAACTGGATCCAAACTTCTCAGGCGGCGCGGCGGGCGAGGATGACGACGACGCGGAAAACGTGACCCCAGGCGGCAGCGTTGACGAGGAAAAAAAGAAGAAGAAAAACGAGAAGACGCCCGCCCTGCGCGCCTTCGGGCGCGACTTGACCGAGGTGGCGCAGAAAGGGGAGATGGACCCCGTCATCGGGCGCGCGGACGAGATCGCGCGTGTCATTCAAATCCTCTGCCGCCGCACCAAGAACAACCCCGTTCTCATCGGCGAGGCGGGTGTGGGCAAGACGGCCATCGTGGAGGGGCTGGCCCAGGAGATCGCCGTTGGCAACGTGCCGGAGATTTTGCGCGACAAGCGCGTCATCACGCTGGACCTCGCTCTCATGGTGGCGGGCACGAAGTATCGCGGCCAGTTCGAGGAGCGCATCAAGGCGGTGATGGACGAGATCCGGCGCAACAAGAATGTGATCCTTTTCATTGACGAGATGCACACCATCGTTGGCGCCGGCTCCGCCGAGGGCACCATGGACGCCAGCAACATCATCAAGCCCGCGCTCAGCCGCGGGGAGCTGCAGGTCATCGGCGCCACCACGCTCAACGAGTACCGCAAGTACATTGAGAAGGACTCCGCGCTGGAGCGCCGCTTCCAGCAGGTGAAGGTGGAGGAGCCCTCCATTGAGGACGCCATCAAGATCCTCATGGGCCTGAAGAGCAAATATGAGATGCACCACAAGGCCAACTACAGCGACGAGGCCATCCGCACGGCGGTCAACCTCAGCGCCCGTTACCTGACGGCGCGCTTCCTTCCGGACAAGGCTATTGACATCATGGACGAGGCCGGGGCCAAGGCGCGCATCGCGGCCATGACGCGCCCGCCGCAGCTCAAGGACATCGAGGAGGAGATCGAGTCCATCCGCGTCGAAAAGGAGACCTCCATCAAGGACCAGGACTTCGAGAAAGCCGCCCGCCTGCGCGACAAGGAGCGCAAGGCCAAGAACCGCTACGACGAACTTTTCGACACTTGGCGGAAGAACAACAAGGAGCAGATCGTGGACGTGTCCGAGGATGACATCATGTCCGTCGTCTCCAAGTGGACCGGCGTGCCGCTCCAGCGCATGGAGCAGGCCGAGGCCGCGAAGCTGCTCAAGATGGAGCAGGAACTCAAAGGCAAGGTCATCGGCCAGGACGAGGCGGTGGCGGCCATTTCCAAAGCCCTTCGCCGCTCCCGCGCCGACCTCAAGGATCCGCGCCGCCCCATCGGCTCGTTCCTTTTCCTCGGCCCCACCGGCGTTGGCAAGACCTTCCTGGCGAAAAACCTGGCCGAGTTCATGTTCGGCAGCGCCGAGGCGCTCATCCAGCTCGACATGAGCGAATACATGGAGAAACACACCGCCTCCCGCCTCATTGGCGCGCCTCCGGGATACGTCGGCTACGAGGAGGGCGGCCAGCTTTCCGAGGCCGTGCGCCGCCGCCCCTACTCGGTCGTGCTTTTTGACGAGATCGAAAAAGCCCACCCGGATGTGATGCACCTGCTGCTCCAGATTCTGGAGGAGGGCCAGATCACCGACAACTTCGGGCGCAAGATTGATTTCCGGAACACCATCGTCATCCTCACCTCCAATGTTGGCGCCGAGCAGATCAAGCGCCAGACCAGCCTCGGCTTCGCCGCCATGGCCGAGGGGGAGGCGGACAATGCCGGCATCAAGGGCAAGCTCGGCGAGGCGGCGAAGAAGTTCTTCAAGCCCGAGTTCCTCAACCGCCTGGACGACCTCATCGTCTTCCGCATGCTCGAAAAGACCGAGCTGCGCGTCATCGTGGACCTCGAAATCGCCAAGGTCGTCAGCCGTATCAAAGGCAAGAATATCATTCTCGAAATGGAGGAGAGCGCCGTCGAGTTCCTGATGAAGGAGGGCTACGATCCGCAATACGGCGCGCGCCCCATGCGCCGCGCTGTGGAGAAGCACATCGAGGATCCGCTGGCCGAGCATCTCCTCCGCGGCGATGTGCGCGAGGGCGACAGGGTGAGGGTCTCATTCGACGAGGAGGCAAAGCGCCTCAAGTTTGCAGCCGAAAAATCCGCGGCGCCCGCGGAGACCACGCCCGCTCCCTGACAGCGCGCGCCCCTCATCCCCGCAGCCGCGATGCCCCTGCCGGGCATCGCGGTTGTTATTTTCAGCGATGCCGCCCCTCTTGCGCCGGCCGCCGCCTCGCTCCAGACTGCGCGCCGCATGATGCACCGCCTCTCCGCCGCCACCGCCTGCGCCCTGCTGCTCGCCGCCTGCGGGGAGACTCTGCCGCGCGCCGACCTCGTTTTCATTCAGAGCGCCGAGCCGGAGACGCTGGACCCGGCGCTCGCCACCGACCAAGTCTCGATGCGCGTGTCGGCGGCGCTTTTCGAAGGACTGTGCCGCGTCAACGAACATGGCCGTCCCGAACCCGGCATGGCTCTGCGGTGGGAAATCTCTGAGGACCGCAAGACTTACACCTTTCACCTTCGCCCCGGCGCAGCTTGGAGCGACGGCACGCCTGTCACCGCGCAGGATTTCCTCCGCTCCTGGCGGCGCGCCCTGACTCCCGACACCGGCGCGGACTATGCCAGCCTGCTGCACATCATCCGCGGAGCTCGCGCCTTCACCGAGCAGGGGGCGTCCTGGGATCAAGTCGGCCTCCACGCGCCTGATGAGCGCACCCTCGTCGTCGAGTTGGAGAACCCCGTGCCCTATTTCATAGACCTCTGCTCATTCGCCACCTTCGCGCCCGTGCCGCTGCGGGTGATCGAGGAAAAAGGCACCGCCTGGATCAAACCGGGCTGCATAGTCACCAACGGCCCCTACCTGCTTGAAGACTGGCGGCTCGACGACCGCATCCGACTGCGCAAAAACCCCGCCTACTGGGACGCGGAAAACGTGCGCATGACCACGGTGGAGGTGCGCCCATCCCAGGATGCCGGCACCGCGCTTGCCTGTTTCCACACGGGCGAGTGCGACCTCCTCATGGACAAGGGCATGGTGCCTCCCACACTCACGCAAAAGCTCAAGCAGCAGCCCTGGTTCCACACCGGCCCTTTCCTCGGCACCTGGTTCATCCGCATCAACAACACCCGCCCGCCTTTCGACGATCCGCGCGTGCGCCAGGCGTTCGCGCTCGCCGTGGACAAAAAACGCATCGTGGAAAAAATCACCCGGCTCGGCGAATCCACCGCGCGCGGCATCGTGCCGCCGGGAACCGGGCGTGACTACCAGCCGCCGCCCGGTCTTGACCACGACCCTGCGCGCGCCCGTCAGTTGCTGGCCGAGGCCGGCTATCCTGGCGGCAAAGGTTTTCCGCGTGTCGAGTACCTCTACATCCCGCTCGCGGTGGAGCGGAACATCGCCGTCGAACTCCAGGCCATGTGGCAGGACGCGCTTGGCGTCACGGTGAACCTGGCCAAGCAGGAGCAAAAGGTCTGGCTCAAATCCATGCGCGAGCTGGACTATCACCTGTGCCGCAGCAGTTGGGTGGGTGATTACAACGACCCCAGCACCTTTCTCGACCTCTTCCAGAGCGGCAACGGGCAAAACCGCACAGGCTTCGCCAGCCCGGAATACGACCGCCTCATCCGCGCCGCTGCCGCGGAGCCAGACCCCGACGCGCGCAACCGGGTCTTCCAGCAGGCGGAGCAGCATCTGATCACCGACCGCGCCGCGCTCATCCCGGTTTATTATTATGTGGGCGTGCAATTTTACGATGCCAGCCGCCTCAGCGGTGTGCGCGCCAACCTCATAGACGATCATCCCTTCCGCTGCATGGCGTGGCGGCTGCCTCCTTGAGCGCGCAAGTGGGCGAGATTCAATGTCCACTGGTCTAGCTGCCGGTCGTCCTCCCCAATTTCCATTTCTCACTTCTCAGTTTTCAATCCCGCCGCCATGCGCCTCCTCAGCCTCTTTCTTCTCCCAACGCTCGCCCTAGCCGCGCCGAAGCCGCTTTTTCAATCCAAAGTCATCGATACGAAAACGCCGAATCACAGCGTGGACATCGACGTCTCGCTCGAAGGTGCGAAGGAGCTGTTTTTGGTCGTCACCGATGGCGGGAACGGCTTCACCGCGGACTGGGCGGACTGGGCGGAGCCGCGTCTGACCCTCTCGGACGGGTCCGAGAAAAAACTCACCGAGATCGAGTGGAAATCCGCGCAGTCCGGCTTTGCCAGCGTCCGCGTGAATGCGAACTGCAACGGCCAGGAGCTGCGCAGCGCCGGCAAAGCCATCGAATACGGCATCGGCACGCACGCGAACAGCGTCATCGCCTTCAACCTGCCTGCGGGTGTGAAGCGCTTCAAAGCCCGCGGCGCCCTCGATGAGGGCGGCACAAAGCAGGGAAATGACACCAGCGTCACCTTCGCCGTCTTCACCGAAAATCCCGGCCCCATCAAGGTCAGTGATGTCAATGAGGTCGCCCACGAGCCCGAAGCCGCCACCGAGCAGCTTGATGTGCATCCCGAGTGCCTCGTGCAGCTCTTCGCCAGCGAGCCGATGATGCTTTCGCCCGCCAGCATCGACATTGATCATCGCGGCCGCGTGTGGGTGTGCGAGGTCGTGAACTACCGCAAGCACAACGGCGAACGCGCCGAGGGCGACCGCATCCTCATCCTCGAAGACACCGATGGCGACGCGAAGGCCGACAAATCCACCGTCTTCCACCAGGGGCGCGATGTGGACAGCGCCCACGGCATCTGCGTGCTCGGCAACAAGGCGCTCATCTCCTGCGGAGACGACGTTTTCTGGCTCATCGACGACAACGGCGACGACAAAGCCGACCGCAAAGAGCTCCTGTTCACGAAGATCGGCGGCGCGCAGCACGACCACGGCATCCACGCCTTCCACTTCGGCCCCGATGGCCGTCTCTACTTCAATTTCGGCAACGCCGGCAAGCAGCTCTGCGACAAAAACGGCAACCTCATCACCGACATCCACGGCGTGAAGTGCACCAATCAAAACAACCGCCCGTATCAGCAAGGCATGGTCTTCCGCTGCGAACTCGATGGCAGCGGAGTCGAGGTGCTCGCCTGGAACTTCCGCAACAACTGGGAAGTCGCCGTCGATAGCTTCGGCACGATGTGGCAGAGCGACAACGACGACGACGGCAACAAAGGCGTGCGCATCAACTACGTCATGGAGTTCGGCAACTACGGCTACGCCGACGAAATGACCGGCGCAGGCTGGCAGACGCCGCGCATCGGCTGGGAAAGCGAGATTCCGCAGCGCCACTGGCATCAAAACGATCCCGGCGTCGTCCCGAACATGCTCATCACCGGCGCAGGCTCTCCCACCGGCATGCAGGTCTATGAAGGCGATCTTTTGCCCAGCATCTTCCACGGCCAGCCGCTCCACTGCGACGCCGGACCGAACGTCGTGCGCGCTTACGTCACGCAGCCCGATGGAGCCGGCTACAAGGCCGAGATCGTCAACCTCCTCGACGGCACCCACAACCGCTGGTTCCGCCCCAGCGACGTCGCCGTCGCCCCCGATGGCTCCTTGATCGTCGCCGATTGGTATGACCCCGGCGTCGGCGGGCATGGGATGGGTGATGTGACGCGCGGAAGATTGTTCCGCGTGACGACGAAGGCGGCGGAGAAATACACAATGCCTGTTGTGAAAATGATCGAGTCTGCTGAGGAAGCCGTCGAGTGGTTCAAGTCGCCAAATGAGGCACGCCGTTACTTTGCCTTTGAGGCTTTCAAAGCCCTTCAAAAGCTTGGGGTGGACGCTGCATCGGTATTGCAGAAGTTCTTTGAAGACACCAAGGCGGAGCCGCAGCACCGCGCACGAGCGTTGTGGTTGCTCGCGAGTCTGTCAGCCGACGAAAGCGCCGGAGGACCGGCGCACTCCAAAACACTGCCGCGAAGCTCGGACGCCCCCGAAGGCGCGAAGCGTCCTGGAGTGCTCCAGCCCTCTGGAGCTTTCGAGCGTCTCCTGACCTCCGCCCTCACCGACCCCGACCCGAACATCCGCATCACCGCCCTCCGCGCCGCCCGCCAGCTCTGGCAGCAAAAACAGCCCGAAAAGCTCCGCGAAGTCATCGCGAAGGTCGTCACCGACAAATCACCCGCCGTGCGTCGCGAAGCGGCGATTGCGTTGAGGTTTGATGGAAGTGACGAGGCAAGTTTGAATTGGTGGCTACTCGCCTTGTGGACTCAGAAAGCTAAAGTGCCATACGCCCAAGTTCCGAGCATCATGTTGTGGCCGGAAAACACTCCACGATCAAAATGGGCTATTGAAGCTTTGGGTGTTGGTGCAGACCTATTCTGGAGCAGTCGCGACAAGGCCTTCCCAAAGGCAAACACCGCACTGATGGGGCACGAATCCAAAGCGACTGTAGAATCCGATCCAGTTGTTGATCAGCTCCGGTGGCGGTCACGTCGAGCTCCGACGGAGGATGAGCTGCTGAATTTCAAATGGACCCCCAACGCTACAACTAAAGCCACAGGCGTGAATCCACTCCGCTCCCTCCAACTCCTCTCCTACCACCACCGAGAGGAAGTCGCGAAGGCCGCCCTGACCATCTTCCTCAAAGCCGATGCAGAAACGGCCCTCGCATCCACCGCGTTGCTCGACCGCAACGCCATCACCTCGAACCCCGAGGCCAAAACGCGTCTCGACTCGCTTTTGAAGCCGGTGGTGGGCAAACCGGAGTTTGTGGCGCTGGTCGAAAAGCTGAACCTGACGGGCTTTGAGAAGGAATTGCTCGATTTCATCAGCGCGAACCCGAACGCGCCGGAGTCGGTGAACGCGGCGCGGCTCATCGCGGCGAACCGGGATGGCGCGTTGCGCTTTTTGAAGGATGCGGACGCGAAATCGGCCAAGGCGCTCATCGCGGCGCTCGGTCGCGTGAGTGATCGCGCGGCGGTGGCGGTCATGAACCAGCATTTCTGGCCCGAGAAGCGCGAGGACGTGCGCCGCGTGCTTATCGACGCCCTCGCGCTGAGCGGCGAAGGTGGTCGCGCCATCTTGAAGTGGCAGTCGGAAGGCAAACTGCCGCCGCAGTTCAAAGACCAGGCCGCTCTCGCGCTCAGTCGCAGCACCGATGCCGGACTGCGCGATCAAGCCTCCCGCGAGCTGCCGCTGCCCGCGGCGCAAGGTTTGGCCAATTTCCCCAAACTGCCCGAACTCATGAAGCTGAAGGGCGATGCCGCCAAAGGCCAGACCATGTTCATGCAGGCCGGTTGCGTAGCCTGCCATCGCGTCAAAGGCCAGTTCATCGACTTCGGCCCCGATCTCACGCAAATCGGCGCGAAGCTCAGCCAAGACGGCCTCTTCACCGCCATCCTCTACCCCAGCGCCGCCATCGAGCACAGTTATGTCGGACTGACGGTGACGACGAAGGACGGGCAGACAGTGGTGGGCTATGTCGTGAGTGAAACGGATGCCGAACTCACGCTGAGAATGGCCGGTGGGGCCTCCACCACCGTCAAAAAGGTCAACATCCTCAAGAAGGAGGAGTTGAAGGACTCGCTCATGCCTCCCGGCCTCGCTGGAGCCATCGGACCGCAGGGCTTGGCTGACCTCGTGGCGTGGATGATGACGCTCCGATGAGGGCGGCGCGCGCGTAACGAGGTCACATAACCATGTGTCCACATCCAGACAGTATCAAACGGAAGCCTTTCTGGCACGTTGCATTGGAAGGCTGCCATTTTTGATTCGCCGCGTGCAATCAGGCATCGCCACCACCGCAAACTCATGAAGGCATATCAAATCACCGGCACAGAAGGATTTGCCTCCCTGCGGCGGGTGGAGCTGCCTGATCCTTTTCCCAAGCCGGGCGAGGTGCTGGTGCGGATCCACTCGGTGTCGCTGAACTACCGTGACCACATGAATGTCACGGGTTTGCACGGCATCACCGGCCCCGTGCCGCGCATCCCGTGCTCGGATGGCGCGGGAGAGGTGGTTTCGACGGGTTTCGGCGTCACCGGCTGGAAACCTGGAGACCGTGTGGTGGTTCCGTTCATGCCTGCATGGCTGGACGGGGACTTCACTGAAATGCACGCCGCGCAGGCGCTGGGAGGAGCGTGCGACGGGCTGCTGCGCGAGCTGGTGTGCCTGCGCGCCGAAAGCCTGGTGCGGCTGCCGGGCCACTTCTCCTTTGACGAGGGTTCCACGCTGCCCTGCGCGGCGGTCACAGCATGGGACGCGCTGCATGTCCGCGGCCGTGTGCGCGCGGGCGAGACGGTGCTCATCCAGGGCACGGGCGGGGTATCCATTTTCGCGCTCCAGTTTGCCCGCCAGGCTGGCGCGCGCGTGCTGGCCATCACCAGCAGTGATGAAAAGGCGGCCCGGCTGCTCGAACTGGGGGCTGAAAAAGTCCACAACTACAAAACCGATCCGGCCTGGGATGCGTGGGCGCAGAGGCAGACGGAAAAAGGGGGGTGGACAAGGTGGTCGAGATCGGCGGTCCGCAGACGCTGAACCGCTCGATCAACGCCGCGCGCTTCGGCGGGCACATCGCGCTCATTGGCGTGCTCACCGGCACGGCGGGTGATGTGCGCACCGTTGGCATCCTGCGCAAGGGCATACGCCTCGACGGGGTGTATGTCGGCTCCCGCTCCATGCTTGTGGAAATGCTCGGCGTCATGACGGCGGCCGGCCTGCGCCCGGTCATTGACTCCACCTTCGAATTTGACCAGGCGCATGAGGCTTTCCGCAGACTTGAGAGCGGCGCGCATTTCGGCAAGATCGTCATCCATGTCTGACGAGTCACGCCACGAGCGGGAGCTGGGCGGCCAGTTGCTGGCCTCCGTCTCCCGCTCCTTTTATCTAACGCTCAAAGCCCTGCCCGCCGGGCTGCGCGAGCCGCTCTCCCTGGCCTATTTGCTGGCGCGCACCGCGGACACTCTGGCGGACACCGTGACCGTGCCGGCGGCGACGCGGCTGGAGTGCCTGCGGCTTTATGAGTCATGCGCGCAGGGAGCCGCCTCCGCCTCCGAATCAGGAGAGCTTTCCGCGCGCATCGCGCGCGAATTCGCGCCCTTGCAGAGCGATGCCGCCGAGCGCCGGCTCATGGAGCGTTTTGCCGGGGCGCTGGCCTGGCTTGGCATCATGAGGCCGGGGCCTTTGCGTGCCATCCGCGGCGTGCTCCACCACATCATCCACGGCCAGATGCTCGACATAGAGAGATTCCCCGCTGACGGCCGGCTGCGCGCTTTGCCGGATGCTGCGGCTTTGGATGAATACACCTGGCTCGTGGCGGGGTGCGTGGGCGAGTTTTGGACGGACATGTGCGCCACGGAAAGCCCCGGCGCACTGGAGGCGGACGTGTCACTTGATGAGATGAAGAAATGGGGGGCGGCGTTTGGCAAGGGCCTCCAACTCGTCAACATCCTGCGTGATGTCGGCGAGGATCTGCGCGACGGACGCTGCTATCTGCCGGGTGTTTTGAAGGACGGCTCCGCCGACGTTGCCGCCCTGCGCGCGGCATGGGATCACTGGGCCGGGATCTGTGAAAAGCACCTCGAATCCGGCCTGCCGTATCTGCGCCATGTGGCGGACGGGAAGCTGCGCTATGCCACCGCGCTGCCGCTGCTGCTCGCCGCGCGCACCCTTGCAAAGATGCGCGCCGCCTCATGGGATGAGGTCTTGCGCGGGGTGAAGGTCTCCCGGCTCGATGTCGCGATGATCCTTGCCGAAGCGGCCGTCTCCTGCCGCCAGCCGGACAAGCTGGAGAGGCTTTACCGGAAACTTGGAGCCATGTGAGTTTTGCCTTCGCGCGGAAAGCGGTTTAACTGCGGCGTGTCCGTTCCCAACCGACTTCTGCCCTTGTTGCTGTGCCTGCCGCTGTCCGGCAGGGCGCTGGAGAGGTTTGACTTCAGCGGGCCGGGAATGGCGACTACTTTTCGCATCGCCTGCCATGCGGAGTCGCGCGGCGCGGCGGAAAGAGCCGCGCAGGAATGCTTCGAGCGCGTGGCTTTTCTCCATGCCATTTGCACCGACTATGATCCCGCGAGCGAGCTGATGCGCCTGTGCGCTCCAGGCGCGGTGCATCCGTTTCAGACCAGCGCGGAGCTTTATGACATTTTGCTCAAAGCGCGCGAGCTGGCGGTGCTGACTCAGGGTGCGTTCAATCCGGCGTGCGGACACCTGACGCAACTCTGGAGGCGGACCCGCCGCACTGGAAAGCTGCCGCCGGAGGACCGTCTGCAGCGCGGACTCAAGGCTGCGGACTGGCAGCGGATGAGCTTCGAGCCGGAGACACGAGGGGTCACTCTTGCGGAGGGGACTTTGCTGGACCTGGGCGGCATCGCCAAAGGCTGGGCGGCGGACGAATGCTTGAGGCTGCTCAAACGGCACGGCATCACGCGCGCGGTGGTGCAGGCGGGCGGTGACACGGCGGTTGGCGGCCCGCCGCCCGGAGAGGAGGGCTGGGAAATCAAGCTGCGCACCTTTTCAAAGCCCGGCGGGGACGACGAACTGCGCGCGCTGGTGCTGGCTGAGTGCGCCGTTTCCACTTCGGGTGATCTTTATCAGTTCACGGAGATCGGAGGCGTGCGTTACTCGCACATTGTCTCGCCGTTCACCGGCATGGGGCTGACGGAACGCGTCGCGTGCTCGGTGATCGCCCCTGACTGCGCCATGAGTGACGCGCTGGCTACCGCCATGTGCGTGCTCGGCGAGCAGCGCGGGACGGCTTTGGCGGCGGGGCTGCCGGGGGTGCGGGTGATTTTTGCGGGGGAGAAAAAGTGAGCGGCAGGGCAATTTCCGTCTTCCCGGTCATCACACGCGCCGCAGTTTGAAGGGATAGGCCTGGTCGGCGTTCCACTGGCAGGCGTAAAGGTCGCCGGCGTCATCAACGCAGACGTCATGGACGTTGCGGAACACGGGTTCGTTTTGCAGCAGCAGCGCCACCTGGCCTTTGTCATCGTGAACCGGCTCGTGGCCGCCGGGGGCTGAGACGACGCGGTTTTCCCTGTCGAGGATGATGATGAAACCGCGCTCGCGCCACATGCGGTAGTCGCCGGGTTTCATGCCGAAGCAGACACCGGAGAGGAGGAGGTCGCCGTTGATGACTGGACGGCTCATGAAGGCGCCCGGCAGATAGACGGTGCGCAGGTAGATGCCGTCGAGCGAGTACCAGTGGAACTCGTTGCGGACGCGCTCCGTGCAGAGGACAAGCGGCTCCGGGCCGCGCAGGTCCATGGCCACGCCGTGAGCCTGCATGAATTTTCCCGGGTTCATGGCCTGCGTGCTCTGGCCGCCGAATTTACGGATGAACTTCCCCCGCGCGTCGAAGTGGAGGATGAACTGGGAGCCGTAGCCGTCGGCCACATAGAAGTCGCCGTTGGGAGCGGTGACGGCCTCCGTGGGCGCGTATTTCATCGCGGCATCGTAGGCGCCGCAGTCTTTGGCGTGAGGCAGGCGCAGGACTTCTTTTCCATCGAGGGTGGTTTTCATCACTGTGCCGCTGGAGGGGTCGCAGAGAATGAGATGCTCTTTGCCACCCGTTGCATCCAAGCTGAGGCCGTGGCCGGAGCGCAGGTTGAGTGTCCAGGCGTCGAGCACTTTCCCCTCCTTGTCGAAGACGAGGATGTTGTTCCTGGCCTCGTCGGTGATCATGATCAGCCGTTTTTGCGAGTCCATGACCATCTCGTGGCAGTTCTTCACGGGGTGTGCGGCCCGGTCCGCCTTGCACCATTCGAGGTCCACCTGGTAGCGGTGCGCGCCATGGCCGATGGTGGCGCCATGCAGGGAGGTCTTGCTCTGCGCGCGTACATACGGCGCGGACAAGACGGAGGCGGCGGTGGTGGAGAGAAAGCGGCGGCGTTTCATGGGGCTGGAAAAAACGCGCCGCGCCGCGGGATGTTGCCTCAAGGACTGAGACGCTCGATTTTCCAGCCCGCGCCTTCGCGAGTGTAGCGCAGGCGGTCGTGCAGGCGGCTGATGCGGCCCTGCCAGAACTCGAACTCATCCGGCACAAGCGCGTAACCGCCCCAGTGAGGAGGGCAGGGGATGGGGCCTTCGCCGAAGCGGGCGCGCATTTCGGCTTCGCGCGCCTCCAGCCAGGCGCGGCCGGGGATGACCCTGCTCTGCTCGGAAACCCAGGCGCCGATTTGATGCCCCGCCGGGCGGGTGGCGAAGTAGCTCTCGGTCTCCTCGCGCGGCAGCTTTTGGATGAAGCCGCGCACGCAGACTTGATGGTGGCGCTGCGTCCATAGAAAGACGGCGCTGGCGCGCGGGTTGGCGGCGATCTCCCGCGCTTTGCGGCTTTCATAGTTGGTGAAAAAATGGAAGCCTTCGGAATCGAGGCCCTTCAGGAGCACGGTGCGCGCGCTCGGCCCCCCGTCTTCGCCGATGGTGGCGAGGGTCATGGCGTTGGGTTCGGGGAGCTGGTGCTCAAGCGCGTCTTTCAGCCAGGCCTGGAAAAGGACGCGCGGATCGGCGGGCGCGCTTTCCTCGACGAGGTTGTCGAGATCATAACTCACGCGCAGATCGCGCAGGGTGTCGGGCGGGAAGTCCATCATGGCAGGGGAGGAAACGCGCTTCGGCGCGTGGTGGCAATGGATTTTCCCGGCCGCATTTTGCGGAGCGCAAAAAAAGGCGGAGGCGGCCTTGTCGGGCCGGCCTCCGGTTGGGTGGCTGAGGCTGCCGCATGGCCGCGGCGGGCGGGGTCAGGCAAGCTCGGCGAGCTTTGCCTTGATGGCGTCGAAGTTTGGCAGGTCGCCGGGGCTTTCCAGAACTTCGGCGTACTGGATGATGCCGGCCTTGTCCACGATGAAGGCGGAGCGCTTGGGCACGCCGCCCATGATGAGGTTTTTCGCGGGCAGGAAGCTCTGATACGCCACGCCATAGGCTGCGGCGACATGGTGGTCGTAGTCGCTGAGGAGCTGGAGCGTGATGTTCTCCTTTTCGGCCCAAGCCTTCTGGGCAAAAGGGTTGTCACCGCTGATGCCGACGACCCTGGCGTTCAGCTTGGTGAATTCATTGATGCCGTTGGAGATCTCGCAGAATTCCTTGGTGCAGATGCCGGTGAAGGCCATGGGCACAAAGAGGAGAAGCAGGTTTGCCTGGCCGAGGTTTTCGGAGAGCTTGAACAATTCAGGGCCGCTGGCGCCGAGGGTTGCGAGGGTGAAATCAGGGGCGGGTGAGCCGGTGGAGAGGGACATGATGGGATTTGGGTTCGGGTTTCGAGCGCGGTGGACGCGCGGCGGCATCAAAGGCGGCAGACGCGGCCGGTCAAGACCGGGGATGGCGCGGCGGGCGGGGGAAAGTGCCGGGTTTGCGGCTCGACATCCGGCATAAAATGCGATTCGTTTGCAGCCCATGAGCCAGCCCGCCAAGGAGACGGTGTTTTTGCGCAACTATCATGCGACTCCCCTGGAGTGGCAGAGGGATTTGTTTTTCTGCGTGGTGCGCGCAGGGCATCTGCGCGGCGGAGCGGGCCACCGCATCGGGCGCGAGACGTATCCGGGGCATGAGTTGATCCTCTGCCTGGGCGGACGGGGCTGGGTGCAGGTGGCGGGCCGCCGCCATGAGGCGGGGCCGGGTGATCTGGTGTGGGTGAACTGCCACCATCCGCATCTGTATGGCGCCGTGAAGCAGGATCCCTGGGATCTCTATTGGATTCGTGTCGAAGGGAGGACGCTGGACCGGCTGGGGGAGCTGCTTGAGGTGCGGTCCAGGCCGGTTTTCGCGGGTGTGGCGCCGGAGGCGGCGAAGGGGGATTTTGAAGGCATCTTTCACCGGCTGGAATCAGGCCGTCCATGTGATGCGGCGCATGTGAACGCTCGGGTGGCGGCGCTGCTGGCGGCGGCCTTTGAGTCGCGGCTCGGTGACGCGCTCGAGCTTAGGCCGGAGCTGCCGCAGCCGGTGCAGCGCGCGCTGGAGCGGATGCGGCTGTATTTTCACGAGCCGATCCGCGTGGCGGAACTCGCCGCGCTGGCGGGCATGAGCGAGTCCCACTTCAGCCGGCAGTTCAAGGCGTTTGTGGGCACGAGTCCGATTGACTGGCTGCGGCGCGAGCGCATCAACCAGGCGAAACGCCGTCTGGCGGAGTCCGACGACGCGGTGAAGGAAATCGCGCGCCAGGCGGGCTACACGGACCAGTTTTTTTTCAGCAAAGACTTCAAGCGCATGACCGGTCTCACGCCGAGCCAGTTCCGCGAGCAGGAGAGGCATTGAGGCGGGTGTTGACCGGGCTTTTTTCCTTCCACAGGGCGGACGCGCCACTTTGCCTTTGCGCGGCGCGCGGGGCGTGACATGGGTGCGCAGCCCATGCTCGATCTCTCATCACAACGCATCGCCGTGCTTTTCGGCGGCCCCGGCTCGGAACGCGAAGTCTCGGTGAAAACCGCCGAGAGTGTTGGGCAGGCGCTGGACTCTCTCGGCGCTGAGGTGCTGCCGGTGGATGTGCGCGGGCCGGACTTCGAATGCCCGGCGGATGTGCTCATCGCCATGAACCTGATTCACGGCACCTTCGGCGAGGACGGGCAGATTCAGGCCATCCTGGAACGGCGCGGCATTCGCTACACGGGCGCGGGTGTGGAGAGCAGCCGGGTGGCTTTCGACAAGGCGCTGAGCAAGGAGAAATTTCTCGCCGCCGGGGTGCCGACACCGCGCTCTCAGATCTGGCCGCTGGATGGCGGCGTCCCTCTGGAGATTCAGCCGCCGCTGGTCTCCAAGCCGCCGCGCGAAGGTTCGAGTGTGGGTGTGAAGATTGTCCGCGACGCATCGGAATGGGCCGCCGCCGTGGAGGAGGCGCGCCAGTATGGCGACGCCACGCTGGTGGAGGAGTTCATTGAGGGCAGGGAACTGACTGTCGGCATTCTGGGAGACTTGGTGCTGCCGGTCATTCACATCGAGCCGGTGGACGGCTTTTATGACATGAACAACAAATACCCCTGGATGACCGGCAAGGGCAGAACGCTCTACCATTGCCCGGCGGACCTGGACGATGCCGTGACGCGTCGCGTGCAGGATGCCGCCATGGCCGCTTTCCGCTCCTGCGGCACGGAGGTCTATGGGCGGGTGGATGTGATGCTGCGCGCGGACGGGCAGCCGTTTGTGCTCGAGATCAACACCATCCCCGGCATGACGAGCAGCAGTCTGCTGCCCAAGGCGGCACTCGCCGCCGGGATCAGCTTCAGCGAGCTGTGCGCGCGGATCATTGAGCTATCCTTGCAGGCGCGGCCTTGATTTGCGCCGCAGCGCGGCGGGGGATCTGCTGTCTGAAGATGCGGCATTTGGCGCTTTCACACGGATTTGTGAAAAAATGCTGGCGCTCATTTTTTGAGAAAATTATGGCATTTGAGCGGGAAAGGGATTATTTCAGATGAATTAAAAATCAACACTTTCACGGTCATGCCTTCCTCCCGTCCCCAGGCTCCGGTCCGGCAGAATCCCGCGTCGAAGCGCGGGGCTGCCGTGGTGGATGAAAAAAACGTCCGCAAGTCCGCCAGGAAACCCAGGATCATTTATGCGGCCGAGTTGCCAGTGGATTCGCCCAAAATCCGCCAGATGGCGCGGCAGTCCGCGACAAGGCTTGGCTTCAAACTGGCCACCGGCCTCATCATCACCATCTGCGTTTTGGGCCTGCTGAAGGTGACGGTGCAGGAGACGATTCTGAAAAACCCGCAGTTTGCGCTGGTGCAGATCGCGGTGGACACGAGCGGGCCGCTTTCCGTGGACAAGATCGCGCGCACGACGCTGCTGACGCACGGGGAAAATTTGCTGTTCATCAACATGCGCGAGGTGCGCGCCCGCCTGCGCCAATTGCCGGCGGTCACCGGAGTGGCATTGGAGCGTGATTTTGACAAGGGCGTGCTGACACTGCGCGTCGCGCAGCGCCGTCCCGTCGCCTGGCTGGCCTGCCCGCGTCTCGGCATGGCGGAGGGGCGAGCCGAGGGTTGCTGGCTGGTGGACAGCGAGGGAGCCACGTTTCCCTGCGATTATCAGCCGGACAATTACGCCGCCCTGCCCGTCATCCACCACGAAAGGCTCCAGCAAAACACTCCCGGCCTGGCTTTGGACGATCTTTCCCTGCGCTCGGCCCTCCACCTCGTCAAAGAACTGGACCGGCGCCACGAGGACGGCCAGCCGCAGGCGCGGGCGATGCACATCCAGACGCCCTGGTCCATTCTGGTCCAGTTTTCCGACAAGACGCAGGTCATCTTCGGGGTGGATGAATTGGAAAGGCAGTTGGCGCGGCTGGACCAATTCTGGTTCCATGCCCGTCAGCGCCGCTGGGATGTGGACACGCTGAACCTGGCCGTCAGCAAGAATGTTCCCGTCACTTTCCGCAGTCCGCCGGACCTCGCCGGGCTGGGCATGCCCGCCGCCAACGCGGCAACCACCACGCGCTGAATCAACATGGCAAAAAGCACCATCTATGTGGCCCTGGAAATCGGCACGAGTAAAATCTGCGTCGTCGTCGGCGAGGCCAAGCGCGACGGCGCCATCAAGATCCTGGGCGTCGGCCAGGCACCCTCGCGCGGAGTGCGCAAAGGCGAGATCGTGGACTTCGAAAAAGCCCAGACCTGCCTGAATGACGCGCTCGTGAGGGCGGAGGACCTCAGCGATGTGATGGTCAAGACCGTCTTTCTCGGAGTCTCCGGCGCGCACATCCAGAGCATCAACAACCGCGGCCTGCACTGCCTGCCCGAAGGACGCACCGAGATTCTCGAAAAGGATGTCGAGGCCGCCAAAAAGACCGCGCGCGAGACTGTGGATGTGCCCGATGACCACATCTTTCTTCACAGCGTCTCCAGGCAGTACATCGTGGACGGTGTGGAGGGCGTGCGCCTGCCCGTCGGGCGCCAGGGCCGCCAGATTGAGGCCGACTACCTCATCATCCACGGCCAGATGCCGCGCATTCAAAACTCCATCAAGTGCGTCAAGGAGATGCCTCTCGAGGTCGAGGACATCGTCTTCAACCCCGTGGCCGCCGCGCAGGTCGTGCTCAGCCGCGAGGCCAAGCGCGAGGGCGCCCTCATGATTGACATCGGCGGCGGCACCGCGGACTTCGTGCTTTACGACGACAGCATGCTCACCACCGCCGGCTGCGTGCCGCTGGGGGGCGATCACATCAGCCAGGACATCGCCCAGGCCCTTCACATCTATCATGCCAGGGCGGAGAGCCTGAAAATCAACACCGGCAGTTGCATCGTGGACGATGCGGCCACGGGTGAGATCGTGCGCATCGAGGACGACAACGGCTACGCCATCGGAGAGGTCGAGCGCGCCTTTCTCAACGAAATCATCCAACTGCGCGTGAGGGAAATCTTCGAGCAGGTGCGCCTGCGCTGCGAGGGGCACCTCGACCGCCTTGCGGCCGGCGTTTTCCTCACCGGCGGCAGCAGCCTGCTGCGGGGCATTGACATCGTGGCCAGGGATGTTTTTGGCATGAAGGTCACGCGCGCGGGGTCCGCGCCTGTCAGCGGCGTCACCGCCATGTTTGAAAAGCCCCAGTTTTCCGCTCCCATCGGGCTCATCCGCTACGCGCAGATCCTCGACCAGGAAAAACCGCCCTTCTCACCTTTCCGCTTCCTCAAAAGGAAAATGTCGGACATTCTCATGCCTGCGGCCTAGACAACGCGCCGGTCTCCGGCGCACCACCCTCCACCACCCCCACATCACCATGGTTGAATATGATCGCTCTCTCCTCCGGGATGAATCCGGCTCTCCCGCCCTGCGCACCTGCATCGTCGGAGTCGGCGGCGCGGGCGGCAATGTCATTGACCGCATCACCCTCGACCGCACCGTGGACGCCAAGCTCGTCGCCATGCACACGGATGTGCGCGTGCTCTCGCATTCCATGGCCCCGGTGAAAATTCAGCTCGGCGCCGATCTTATGCGTGGCGTGGGAGCCGGGGGCGACCCGGATCTCGGACGCGAGGCCGCCATGTTCTCCCGCGAGGAGATCCGCCAGGAGATTGACGGGCATGACATCGTCTTCATCTGCGCGGGGCTGGGCGGAGGCACGGGATCAGGCGCGGCTCCTGTCGTCGCCGAGATCGCCAAAAGCACCGGCGCTCTTGTCCTCGTCACTGCCACCATGCCCTTTGACTTCGAAGGCCGCCGCCGGCTGGCCCAGGCTGAGGAGGCGCTCGCTCAACTGCAAAAGCGGGCCGACGCACTCGTGCTTTTTGAGAACAACCGCATGTGCGAGCTCATCCTGCCCAAGGACGGCATCCAGAAAGCCTTCGCGCAGGCCGACCAGCTCATCGCCCAGAGCCTGCGCGCCGTCTCCACCATCGTCACCCTGCCCGGCCTGGTGAAGCTCGGCCTTGATGACCTCACCAGCGCGCTCAGCACCTCCGACGGGCGCTGCCTCTTCGGATTCGGCGAGGCGCGCGGCCAGCATCGCGGCGCCGAGGCGCTCAAGCGCGCCCTCAAGAGTCCGCTCATTGACCAGGGCCGCCTGCTTCACCAGACCCGCACGCTGCTCGTCCACATCGCCGGCGGCGAGTCTCTCACGCTCGTCGAGGTGGACACCATCATGAAGCAGCTCGGCCGCCATGTCCCCGACCACACGCACATTTTGTTCGGAGTCGCCGTTGACGCCCGTCTCGCCGACTCCGTCTCCGTGACTCTCGTCAGCTCTCTCGGCCTCGCCCAGCTCAACACGGTCGCCGCCGCCGCCCCGCCCGCTGAAATGCTGCCTCTCACGGACCGGCCCATGCCCAGCGTCGCAGCCGCCGTCATTCCCGGACTCAAAAGCAAAGTCATCACCCCGCCCGCGCCGAAGGAGGTGAGAAAACAACCTCCGCCGCCTGCCGCTTCCGTCCCCGCAGCCGCAGCCGCAGCCGCAGCCGACCCTTCCCTGGACTTGATCTTCACCGACGATGAAATCATCGTCCATCACCAGCCGGAGGATGCCTCGTCGCCTGTGACGCAGGATGAGTTTGAGCTGGAAGCGCCATCCTCGTCCCATGACTTGCCGCCTGCGCAGGATGAGGTGGAGTTCGAGCACGAGGATGATTATGACGTTTCCCAGGAAACTCCGTCGGACTCGGCCGCCGATCCCGAGCCCGAACCCGCGCCGGAGCAGCCCGCGCCAGAGCCGGAAAAACCACGCCGCCTGCGCATCGAGGACTTCATGACACCGCCTCCTGAGCCTGATCCCGTCCCCCCGCAGGCGCCCGTCATTGCGCGCCGTCCGCTCACACCGCTGGCTGCCGTCAAAAAATCCCCGCCTCCAGGTCCGGCCCAGATTGATCTCGGCCTTGGCGCGGACGAGGAGCCGGCCCGCTTCAAAGGCACCGAGCCTGCCATCGCTCCGGGCGGTGAAAATCTCGACGTGCCCACCTGGAAGCGTCTCAAAATGAAATTGAAGCGCTGACCCGGCAGGTGTCCCGTCCACGGGCATGACGCGCTATTTTGACCACAACGCCACCACGCCGCTCTCACCGGCCGCGCGTTCCGCGTGGCTCCAGGCTGAGGATCGCCACTGGCACAACCCCTCCAGCCTTTACCGCGAGGCCGGCCTCGCCGCCCATGCTCTGGATGCCGCGCGCGAGGAGCTGGCCGGCATTATCGACACCGAGGCCGCGCGGATCGTCTTCAACTCCGGCGCCACTGAGTCCAACAACACCCTCTTCGCCGGACTCGCCCGCTGCCTGCCGCCGGATGCGTCTGTCGCCATCTCCGCCATCGAGCACCCCAGCGTCCGTCAGGCCGCTCAAGCCTGGCTGGGCCGCGCGCGTGTGCTTGACATTGCCGTGGACGGTCAGGGCATCGTCCAGCCGGATGATCTGCGCGCCTTCCTCCAGCGGCACAAACCCGCGCTCGTCTCCATCATGGCCGCCAGCAACGAAAGCGGCGTGCTCCAGCCCTGGCCCGATTTGCTCGCCATCTGCCGCGGGCATGGCGCGCGCTTTCACTGCGACGCCGCCCAATGGTTTGGCAAACTGCCCGCCGCCGGCCTTGGCGCGTGCGACTATCTCACCGGCAGCGCTCACAAGTTCGGCGGTCCCAAAGGCGCGGGTTTTCTCATGCTCGCAGACGAGCAGGAAAGCTTCCCCCTTCTGCATGGCGGACCGCAGGAGACCGGGCGGCGCGCTGGCACGGAAAACTACCCCGCCATCGCCGCCATGCTCGCCGCCTTGCGCGAGTCCGAGGCGGAAATCCCCCGGGCCATGAGCGCGCAACCGCTCCTGCGCGACGCCTTTTTTGCCCGCCTGCAGAGCGCCTTGCCCGGCCTGCGCCTGATCTCGGACACGGCTCCGCGCCTCTGGAACACCCTGCTCATGGTCATGCCGCGCCATTCCAATCTGAAATGGCTCGCCCGCCTCAGCCGGCGCGGCTTTGCCATCTCCACAGGCTCCGCGTGCAGCTCCGGCAGGGAAGGCTCGTCGGTCGTGGTCCAGGCCCTCGGCGCGGACTGGGAGGAACTGCGCCGCGTCGTCCGCGTCAGCGGCGGCAGGTATGCCACCGCCGCCGGCTGGCAGGCGCTGGCCGAAGCCTTCGAGGAAACCGCGCGGGAGCTCGACGAGGGCGGCAGGCCGTGAGGGCTTGACACGGCGATGCCAGGCGGCGTGCAATGGGTGCCTGCAATCCGCGTAATCGTTCTCTCCAATCTCATCGCCATGCGCATCAATACCCTCCTCGCTCTTCTTTCCCTGCTGGTGTCCGCGCGCGCGGACAGGATCGTCCTCGTGGCCGGCGGCGCGCGGGATGCCACCGGCGTCCCGGCTCTCGAAGCCGCGCTCAAGGAGCCTTTTGGCACGGAATTCGACACGTCGGGCAACACCTGGATCGTCGAGATGGTCTCCGGCAACAGGCTGCTGAAAGTGGATGCCTCCGGCCTGCTCACTCATGCGGCAGGGCAGATCAAGGCGGGATTCAGCGGCGATGGCGGCCCCGCATTGCAGGCGCAGTTCAACGGTCCGCACAACCTCGCCGTCCTGCCCGGCGGCGACATCCTCATTGGCGACACCTGGAACGGCCGCGTGCGCAAGGTGGATGTGAAAACCGGCATTGTCTCCACCCTGCCAGGCTGGCAGGCGCCGGAGGGCAGGGAACGCGGCAACGGCCCCTACTGCATCACCCTCAGCCCTGACAAGACAAAGCTCCACATCGCCGACCTGCGCCAGGTGCATGAACTGGACCTCGCCACCGGCAAGTCCCGCGTGGTGGCGGGCAATGGCAAAAAAGGCGCGCCTGAGGACGGCGCGCTGTCGGTCGAGGCCCCGCTCGCGGACCCGCGCGCAGCCGCCATGGACAGCCAGGGCAATCTTTATGTGCTGGAGCGCAACGGCAACGCCCTGCGCGTCGTCGGCAGGGACGGGCGCATCCGCACCGTCGTCAACGCCTCCGGCAAAAAAGGCGGCGATGGTGATGGCGGCCCCGCCTTGGACGCCTCCATGAATGGCCCCAAGCATCTGTGTGTGGACCGGGACGACAGCGTGCTCATCGCCGACGCGGAAAGCCACCTCATCCGCCGTTATGTCCCCGCCACCGGCAGGATCGAGCGCATCGCCGGCACAGGGAAAAAGGGTGCTGCGGGAGTCGGCGGCGACCCGCTGCAATGCGAACTCGCCCGCCCGCATGGCGTGGCCATCCACCCGCGGACGGGCGAGCTGTTCATCACTGACAGCTACAACAATCGCGTGCTGAAGATCGTCAGAGAGTGAAGAGTCAGAGAAGGGAGGGATTAAAATTTCTGGAAAATAATCAGGATTTGCTGGCTATCAGTTGCAGGAAAGGGGCAATTACAGCTATATTCTAAAATTTCTATAATAAACCCCATGCCCGTTCCCAAATCCCAACCTTCGTCTGGCGACCCTGCCACACTCATCGGCCTGCCCGGTCCGATGACTGGGAATTTGCTGGAAAAGTTGGAAGAGCGCCGCGCCCAGCGCGCCCAGGAGCAGCCTTCGCCGCATCTCTGGGTGCTGGTCTCGATCCTTGGAGATTTGGTCATGGCCCTGCTTTCCGGCTACGCGGCCTACTGGCTGCGCTTCCACTCGATGCGCGAGTTCGGCAACTGGGACAGCATCACGCTGCGGCAATACGGGGGGCACATTACTCTCGGCACGCTGAGCCTCGTGCTGGCGATCGGCTGGCAGGGCATCTATCACCGCAACGTCCTGCTGCGCAGCCGCTGGATCGCCTCCAAGCTGGCCAAGGCCGTGCTCATCTGGACGCTCTGTTTCCTGGCGGTGAACCTGGCCTTCAAAATGGAGCCGCCCATCTCGCGCTTCTATGTGGCGCTCAACGGCGCCTGCGCCCTGCTGCTGCTGCTGGGCTGGCGCTCGGCCTTCAACGCCTTCCTGCATACGCGCAAACGCGCCGCCGCGCTCCAGCAGCGCACGCTTTTTGTCGGCTGGAATGACGACGCCCAGCGCCTGTGGCAGACCCTCAGCACCGACACGGCCCACGCCTTCGACCTCGTCGGCTGGGTGGACGCCTCCGGCTGGCGTGACAAAAAACCGCCGCCCACCGAGCTGCCCTTCCTCGGCTACATCGAGGAGATGCACCGCATCGTGGCGCGTCATGCCGTGGACATGGTCATCGTCGCTGATCTGCCCCGCCAGCACCTCATCGAGCTGGCGAACCTGTGCGAGCGGGAGATGATCCAGTTCAAGCTCGCGCCCTCCGTCTTCCGCATCTTCGTCTCCGGCCTCTCGCTGGAGACCATCGCCGGAATGCCCGTGCTGGGCATCAACCGCCTGCCGCTCGACAGCACGGTCAACGTGCTCGCCAAGCGCGCGCTGGACATCTGCGGCGCCCTGGCGGGCCTTGTGCTCAGCGCGCCGCTGGTCGCCGTCTTTGGCGCGCTGGTCTGGCTGGAGTCGCGCGGCCCCGTGTTTTACCGCCAGCGCCGCTGGGGGCAGAACGGCGTGCCCTTTGAAATCGTCAAAATCCGCTCCATGAAGCTCGATGCCGAGGCCGGCGCCGGCGCGCAGTGGTGCCAGGAAAACGACCCGCGCCGCCTGCGCGTGGGCGCTTTCATGCGCCGCTGGAACATTGACGAGGTGCCGCAGTTTTGGAATGTGCTCAAAGGCGAGATGAGCCTCGTCGGCCCGCGCCCGGAGCGCCCGGAATTGATCTCCGGCTTCAAGCACGAAATCCCCCACTACAACGCCCGCCACCACGCCAAACCCGGCATGACGGGCTGGGCTCAGATCAAGGGCCTGCGCGGCGACACCGACCTGGCCGAGCGCATCAAGTGCGATCTTTGGTACCTCGAAAACTGGAGCCTCTGGCTCGACCTCCAGATCATGTTCCTCACCTTCTTCAAGAGGGACAACGCTTATTAGCCCGTGTTCATGCGATGGAAAACCACGAATGGACACGAATGAGCACGGATTTGGGAGGCATCATGTCCGGTGAGCTGAAGCGCCGGGAGATCACCCCTGGGTGATGCCCCCATCCCTCTCTCCTCCGCATGGATTCGTGTCCATTCGTGGTTCAACTGCATCGTTACGGTTAAGGGAAGGGGCGAATTTCGAATTTCGAATTTCGATTTTCCACCTTATCTCCCAGGGTGATCTACCTCGACGCCAACGCCACCACTCCGCCTGACCCGGAGGTTGTGGAGGCCATGCTGCCGTGGCTGGGCGCGCGTTTTGGCAATCCCTCCGCCAGTCATGCCGGCGGGCGCGCCGCGCGCCGGGCTGTCGAGGCCGCGCGTTTCCAAGTGGCCGCGTTGCTCGGCGCGGAGCCGGAGGAGATCATCTTCACCAGCGGCGGCACCGAGAGCATCAACAGCGTCCACCTTTTCGCCCGCCAGGAATGGCCGGACCGGCCCGTGCTGGTCATTGGCGCGGCGGAGCATGCCGCCGTCATCGAGAGCGCGCGCCGCTGGCGGAAAAGCGGCGGCGAGGTCCGCCATGTGCCTGTCAATTCACAGGGCGTCATGCAACCGGATGCCCTGCGCGCCGCGCTCGCGCCGGGGCGCGCGGCGCTCGTCTCCCTGCTCTGGGCCAACAACGAGACAGGCGTCATCGCGCCCATGCGCGAGCTGGTGGAGACGGCCCATGCCGCCGGCGCCCCCGTTCATGCGGACGCCGTCCAGGCCGCCGGAAAGATGCCGCTCGACCTGCGCGCCGTGCCTGTGGATTACCTCAGCCTCAGCGGCCACAAAATGCACGCGCCGCAGGGTGTCGGCGCGTTGTATGCCAGCCGCCGCGCCGCTTTTCGCCCGTTGCTTGTCGGCGGCGGGCAGGAGCGCGGAATGCGCAGCGGCACGGAGAATGTGCCAGGCATCGCCGCCTTTGGCAAAGCCGCCGAACTCGCCCGCGCGCGGCTGCCCGCCGCCATCCCGCGCATGAGGGATCTGCGTGATCTGCTGGAGCAGCGCATCCTGGCTGCTCTGCCGGATGCCGTCATTCATGGCCGCGACGCGGACCGCCTGCCGAACACGTCCTCAATCCGCCTGCCCGCTGCGGATGCGGCGGGCATGCTCATTCTTCTGGATCAAAAAGGCATCGCCTGCTCCGGCGGCTCCGCCTGCCACAGCGGCGCGCTGCATCCCTCCCATGTGCTGGAGGCGATGGGTTTCGACGCCGCCCATGCCGCCGGCACGCTGCGGTTTTCCCTGAGTCATCTCACCACCCGGGAGGAGATCGAAACCGCCGCCGGCCTCGTCATCCAGGCCGCTGAAAAAATCCGCGCGCTCAAAGACGAGGCCTCCGGCGAGGTCATCGGCGTCTGAGGACCCGCGCCCCCGCTTGCCGTAAACCATGCCGTGCTTGTCATTCCGCGCCGCGCCGCTAAGAGTCCACCCCCGCGCGGCGTCCATCTCCGCGCCATGCTGCACGATCTCTTCCAACTCATGTCTCCAGAAACGCTCCCGACCGAACACACCGAGGAAACCAATGCCCGCATCCTGGCGGTGAGCGAGGACCGTGTGAAAGGCTTCATGCGCCAGCCCTTTCAGTTTATAGCGGAGGAAAGCGGCGTGCCTTTTGACACCGTGGTGGAGCGCATCCGCGCAATGCTCAAGGCGGGCGTCATCCGCCGCGTGCGCCAGACCCTGCTGGCCAACAAACTGGCCGAGGGCGCCCTCGTGGCCTGGAAGCTGCCGGTCGAAAAGCTGGAGCCGGCATTCGAGTTCCTTTTCAAGGAGGACCCTTTCAGCGGCCATGTCGTCCTGCGCTCCACCGACCGCGAGGTCAGCGGCAGCGACTTCCGCCTTTGGACCACCCTCAAAGTGCCCCAGGACCGCAACATCAACGACCACTGCGATGTGCTCAAACGCCTGATCGGCGCGCAGGACTACTACACCATGCAGGCGCACGGCATCTTCGCCCTCGGTGTCGGCCATGTGCGCCGCAAGACGATGGAGCCGGGTGAGAAAGCGGACGAGCCCGCGAAGATGATGACCACCAACATCGCCGAACTCGACGCGGAGGAGTGGAATGTCCTCCTGCATCTCAAGGGCGACCTCTCCCTGGAGGAAATCGGCCCCGAACCCTGGGCCGGGCGCGCGCAAGCCGCCGGAGTCAGCCTGGAGAAATTCTGCGAGGTGGCGAAAAGGCTGGATGACAAAGGCGTCATCGGCCGCTTCTCCACCTTCCTAGAGCATGTGAAACCCAGCGCCGCCGGAGTACGCGTCACGCGCTTCAACGCGCTCTTTCACTGGCGCGTGCCGAAGGGCATGGAGGAGCGCGCCGGAGGCGAGGTGGGCCGCCACCCCATCATGACCCACTGCTACTGGCGCGAGGGCGGCGAGCGCTTCGCCAACGTCAACATCATGGGCGTCATCCACGGCACCGACAAGGAGACCGTGCTCGCCCACAAGGCCGCCATTGACCGCCATCTGGAGAGCATCGGCATCCCGGTCGAGTACACGAACGTGTTCTGGGGCGGGCGCAGCGAGATCAAGCCCAGCGAGATCAGCCCCGTCGTCTTCAAAGCCTGGCACGAAAAATGGGCCGGGGTCGAGGGGCCGGTGATCTGATCTTCGGCCGCGCCTGCAAAGGCGTGGATGACTCGCCCTCGCGCGCGCTGCCGCCTCAAGGCGCCGGCAGGGCGAGGCTGAAGGTGGCGGCGGCGATCTCTCCGGGTGTCTTTTCGAGCAGGACGACGAAGAAGGCGGCCTTTTCCTCGATGTTCACGCTGGCCAGAGGGGACGCCTCTTGCGGCTCCTGCGAGTCATCGGAGGGCGGATCCTTTTTCTCCTCCTCCCGCTCCAGGGTCAGGCTGAGAAAGCTGCCCTCGGCGCTCACCCGCGCCTTCACAGGCTGGAGGCGGCGGGCTTTGAGTTTCAGCGCGCCCGTTTTGAGCATGATCTCCGGCTGGCTGGTGGCGTTGATGACGGTGAGCGGGACTTTGTCATCGCCCGCCCTGCCGCGCGCGGCTTCGCCACAGTCCACCCACAGCACACCGATGGCAGGGCGCGGCGGGCGTCCCGTCTCAGGCTGCGGCTGGGAGTGGTTGTGCGCGATGAGGGCGTGATGGCTGCCTGGCGCCAGGTCGGACTCCTTTTCCACGATGCCCAGCGGCTCGTGCTCCACCCGCACCTGGCGCGCGCCCGAAGCCACGCCGAGCCAGCCTGTGACCTGGCCGTTGTGAAAGCCGCGGCGTTGCACGTCCTGGCCGTCGAGCACGACAAAAGCCAGGCCGCGATCCTCCACCGCGTTGACGAAAAGCAGATGCGCGGGCGGCGGGGGCGGCTCCCCGTCTTTCGGCTTCTTTTTCTCCGCGGCGTGGAGCGGGGGCAGTGCGATCAGACAGGCGAGGAAAAGGCGCGCGTTCATGGGGTTAGCGGACATGGTTTTTGAAAAAGATGTGCTGCAGTGTCCCCTTGGCGTCCGCGTAGAGGATGAGGGCGGCGTCCGCCGGTTCATGGAAGCTGAGGCTGCACACCCGGCGCTGCTGGAAGTGCACCACGGGGAACTGCCCCATGTCCCCGGTGACGACCATGCTGGCCGGCTTGAAGCGCTCGGCGGTGCAGCTTTTTCCCGCCACGCTGATCTCCAGGCTGGGCAGGGGCGTCGTTTGCAGGACGAGCAGGCTGGAGGGCGAGCCTTTCTCCAGCACGGTGTATTCGAGCAGATGATGGTCCAGCGTGATCTCCGGCGGCTCGCCCTCCTTCTTCGTTTCGCCGATTTTGGCGAGCACGATGACGGCCCTCATCTCGCCGGGGCGCAGTTCCAGGTTGAGCTGGCTTTCCCCCAGCGTGTCATGCTTGAGCCCGATCTGGTAGTTCTTCGGCAGCACGTCCATGTGCCCGGTGGCCTGGCCGCTGGTGTAGCCGCGCGAGTTGAGCTTCTGGCCGTCCAGGCTCACGAGCACCGCTCCCTCCATGCCGGTGGCATTCACGAAGCGCAGCCGCGCGTATCCGCCCTCCGGCTCCTGGGCGGAGGCGGCAGCGGCGAGAATGAGGGCCAGTTTAAAAATTGCGCGCATAGGTGATCTGGATGTCGTTGCGGAGGATGACGCCGTCCTCGCCGCGCACCGGGCGCACGAAGACATGGTAAAGGCGCGAGCGCGTGGCCAGCACGTTCATCGCGCCGGAGCGCGACTCGCGGTAGCACTGTCCGGTGACCACGACGCGGAAGTGCCGGCTGCGCACAGTGCTGCTGTTGAAAAGGCGTGCGAAGGCCTCCTCGGCGGCGGAGTCGTTCCATTCGGGGAAAACCTCGCGGTCGGATTTGCGGTGGGTGCGTCCCAGCAGGGGCTGCCCGTCTGATGCGAGCAGCCTTTCCGGCAGTTCGGAAGCGGAGAGAAAGGGGCGGCGCAGGATGATCTCGTCGGCGATCAGACTTGCCGACTCCGGCGTGCCGGGGCGCGGAATCGCCGCATCGGCGCTGCCGGCGGGGTACTGGATGGCGGTGTCCATTTCCAGCGCGCCGGCCACGAGCGCTTGCAGAGTCTGTTTTGATGCCGTGTTGATGTTCACATGCCCGTGGATGCGCTGGAAGTCCCCGGCGCGCACTTGCTCATCCACGGCTTGCGGGATGCCGGTGTGGAAGAGGTCCAGCAGGGCGGTGGCGCACATGCTGCGATTCGCGGGTCTGTTCGGGATCGTTTCTCCATAAGCCGGGCGGAAACGGCTGTGCTCCGGCCTGCCAACGCGCAGCGTGTTGCCGCCGCAGTAGAAAATGGATGATTTTGCCATGTCGCCGGGGCGGATGTCGGCGAAGTCCCGGTACTGCATGTCGCCTGGCGGCTCGTAAGGGCTGCCGCCGTCCGGGTCCCACATGATGGGGTCAAACACATGCCCCAGCTCGGTGACGCTGAACAGCCTGCCTTCGTTGGAGAGACGCTGGACATATTTTTCCGGCTCGACGGCCAGGGCGGGAATCAGCGGAGTGTCGGGATTGTTGTTGTAGTCGTTGACGCGCGAGGGGCGGAGCGGGGAGTTGTGCCCGCCGTCCGGCCAGAGGCTGACCCGGTTTTCTCCGAAAAACCGTGTGACGTTGTTGAAGCGGATGTTGCGCGACCAGGGGCTGGAGTTGTTCGGGTAGTTCACCTGGTCGAGCAGGTAATCTATGAAGAAGGCCGCGCGCGGATCACCTATGTTGTTGGCGAAAGTGCCCGCCTGGTTGGCGTCGGAGTACGACATCCCCGGCAGGTTGGTGTTGAAGCGCTGGCGGTTGCTGGTGTTGTTCACCGCCCAGTCAAAGCGGTCCAGCTTTCCCTGCGGGAAATCCACCAGAGTCAAAGGGCTGCCTGCCGGGCCGAAACGAATACGGTATTTGCTGGTACGGTCGCGGTTGTTTAGATACCCCCTCAGACTCACTGTGGCGGTGCCCCCCGGCGGCGCGGGCAATCCAGACCGAAGCTTCAGAAGCACCGGCTGGCAGCGCACCACGATGTATTGGTTCGGCTGCAAGGCGACGGGAATCGTGGGGTGCCACCACAATTCTTTATTTTCCTCACCCTCCATTGCCGGCATCCCGGCTTTCACCGTCGCATCCGGCGCTTCCTTGCCTCTAAGGATGTCCTTCACATCATAAATGCCAGCCGAGGCGGTCAGTTCTCCATCGCATTCAAAGGTGGACTGAATGACGCCGCTGACCGGCTTGTTGGTCATGTTCCAGAGTTCGAGATATTGAGTGACGGAATAGTCTATGAACTGGCTGCCGTCCTCTGTGTAGGAGGACTCAAAGCGGTACCTCTGCCACTGCTCGCTGACGATTGGGAAAGCATCCATGCCGCGGTATTCGCCCCGCATGGTAACCGGGTCGGTCTCATTGAGGACCTTCATCGTCGGCATGGAGTCAGTGTCGGCGTAGTCTATGATGCCGGCGGCGAGGCATTGCAGATAGGCAAACTCAGGGTCCGCGCCAAGAGGGTAGCCTCCGCGACGTTCGTCGAAATCGGGCAAGTGCGTCCGTATGTGCCCGGCGATCTCATCCACCGCCTGTTGCGCCCTGGCCTGGCGTTGATCGGCGGGCAGGGCCTCGATGGCCGCGAGCAGGCGGTTGAGGTTCAGCTTGCGTGTGCCGGGCTGGAGCCGGCCGTCGGAGACAAAGGCGGGGTCCGGCGGGATGAGCGCCAGCTCGAAGTAGGAGTCCAGGCCGCTGATGGTGTGCTCCTCCAGGGCGCTGGCGCTGGCCTCGGTGAAGCGCGATGAGGCCGCGTCTCTTGCCAGATAGGCCGCCGCATCCCTGCCTGGCCAGCCTGTGAGCGTGTCGGGCTGGATGACGATCTCCTTCCAAGCCTCGGGAGTGAAAATGAGGCGGCGGGATTTGACGAGGTGCCTGGCGAGATCGGATGTGTCCTGCTGGGCCAGCGGATTGAAAATGGAGTACAGGGCGCTTTGGTTGAGCAGGGGCCGGTCGGCGAAGGCCAGGTTGAGTCCGGGCACGACATGCGGGCCGTTGATCAATTGCCGGTGGCGTGAGTGCCTTTCGTCCGTGCCATCCAGGTTTCCGGTGTGGGAGAGATTCAGCAGCCCCTGCAAGTCCTCGATGTGGAAGCAGAAACGCGCGGAGATTTTTTCCTGCCCCGCGCTTTCTCCGTCAGGGCCGGGGATGCTGGCGGGCAGGGAAAGCGTCTCCCACCAGGCCAGCGGCGGCGCCTGCGAGGGCAGGGCGGCGGGATGCTGGCGGCGCATGACTTGGCGGTCTGCGGCCTGGTTGGCCTGCGCATTGACCGGCTGCGGCTCGTAGCCAAGGCCGGTGCTGGCGGGCTTTTGCAGCGTGGTGGACGCGGCGGGCGCCTGCGCGCCGGAGATGAGCGGCTGGTAGCGCCATTGTTTGGAGGTAAAGTCGTAGTTGGCCGTCAGCAGCACGGGCACGGGCGTGCGCGGCTCGTCGAGCGGCACATTCGCGGGCATGGCGAAAACGACGCCGGTTTCATCCATGAGGGACTGGCCGAGCATGGCGGAGGCGCGGGCCAGTCCGGCCTGGACGGCGAGGTCGGCCTGCTCCACGGCATCGAAGCTGGCGGAGATCTGGCGCTCGCTGCTGACGATGCCAAAGAGGCCAACCACCAGGATGGTCACAGCGGCAAGGATGGTGAGCACCATCACAAGCGTGAAGGCGCGGTCGTCAGAGCCTTGGAAGCGGGTTTTCACAAAAGAGTGTCTGGCAGGCGCACGCGCTGGGTGTAGGTGCGCGTTTCGCGGTCGTCCTCGTAGTCGAGCGGGGTGTCGTTGATCAGGAGGCGGGTGAACGCGCCTTGTCCGCGCCAGTCCTCGGCAGTGACGAGCTGGGCGGCAATGGCGCGGCTGGTGACGCGCAGGGTCACATCCAGCCAGGCGGGCACGCGGTCCTCCGGCCAGGGAGTGGTGGTTTGCAGGGCGGGGTGGATTTCCTCCAGCGGTTTGGCGTCAAAGCGGATGACATCGTAGGCCAGCGGTTCGTTGACGGCGTCGGAGCCGGCCGCGGCGGCGTTTTGCAGGTCCTGCCAGTCGCTGTCCGTGACCAGCGGCTGGTTTTGCTCCAGATGCGCGCGCACGCGCCGCCAGGTGGCCTCCGGGGTGAAAACCCTGCGGATGAGCTTTTGTGAGAGGAACTGGCGCGACGCGGATGACGCGCCGCCGTCGGGTGTGAGCGCGGTGCCGTAGAGCACTAGTTGAAGATCTCCGCGCGCGGTCGCGCCGTCTCTCGGGCGGCCTTTGGCGGTGCGCAGGAAGGCGAGGCGCGCGGAACCGTAATCGTCAGCGGAGGCTGTGAAAAGGAAGCGCATCCGGGGCAGTGGACTCGTGCCCGGAGGCGGAGGCGTGGAGGTGAACTGCGTGCCGGGCAGCGCGACCAGCGCGGCGAGGTCGTCGGCCAGCAGGCGCAGGCAGGTGCGCGCCTCGCGCTGGGCGGAGAAGTTTTTGCTTTGATTCGTCCAGGAGTCGGCGGCTGTGGTGAGACTCTGCATCAGCGCCAAAAGCAGGATGGAACTGACCGCGAGCGTGACCAGCAGCTCGACGAGTGTCATGCCGGGGGCGGCTGCCACGCCCATGCAGGCGCGGCCGCGAGGCGGCATCAAGCGCGCGCCCTCCTCAGGATGCGGGAACGAGCGTGACATAGCGGTGGACTTTGCGCCGCCCTTCGGGCGCTGAGGCGGGGGACTCGACGGTGATGACCAGCCGGGTGATGCCGGGCACCGTTTTCTGCGGGTCGGCGGGGTCAACCAGCGGAAGGCGGCGCAGCTTGGTGAAATACATGGCGCGCGCAGACTGCGAGCCGGTCTGATACTCCGCCTGCGCCTGGGCGGAGTCCTGGCGCGTGGTGAGCAGGGGCTGCAGTGCCGAGTCCACCAGCGCGAACTCCGGCGGCGGTTCCGAACCCTCGACGGCGCCCTCCGGCAGCGGCGGCGCGGGCAGGCCGCGCGCCTCGGCCACGATGCGCCGCGTCAGGATGCCGGCCGCTGTCTCCACCCGGCTCTCGCGCGCGTCTCCCAGCGTGGTGGAGAGCATGCCCATCACCGCCAGCAGTGCGGTGGAGGTGATGCCCATGGCCATGATCGTCTCCACGAGGCTGAAGCCTGCGGCATGAGCTGCGGAAGGCGTGGCGTGGCGTGTCATGGCAGGAGTACGGCCTTTCCCGTGTTGCGTTGCACGGAAAGCCACCGGCAATACGCGGGTTCGTGGCCGCCGCCTGTCATTTTGACCGGGATGCTGCCGCGCACCTCCCCCTCGGCCACCGCCAGCAGCAAAGTGCCGCCGCCCTCCGGCTGCTCCACCTCCCCCAGCGTGCCGAAGCGGATGCAGGGCAGGTTTCCCATGCCCGCCGGATTGCTCGCGGAAAAGCGCACCCGCTTCGCCGCCGCAGGGTGGCTCATGAGGTTCTGCCCGGCGCTCTGGAGCGCGGGCGCGGTGAGGGTGAAAACGAAGCCGGTGGGCAGGTGCTCCCAGCCGGTCAGCGGCAGCAGGATGCTTCGCTGGCCCTCCGGCAGGTTGTCATCCTCGATGGAGTAGCAGACCGCGTAGGAGCGGAAGGCCTGCGCCGGCGCCCGCGCCTCGCCATTGGCAAAGGCGATCCATATTTCCTGCTGCCCGGCCAGCGCCTTCGCGCGTCCGGAGTCCATCACGGAAACGAGCTGCTGCATCGCGGTGGTGCCGCGGTTGCTCTTCAAGGAATCCGTCACTCCCGCCGTCAGCGCCACCACCAGGGTGATGACGATGACCACGAACATCATCTCGATCATCGTGTAGCCCGGCGCGTGCCGGACGTGCGACCTGCCAGGCGGTGGAAAGCTTGATGTGTGACGCGGGCGGCGCATGAGGGCAGGGCGCGTGGCCGGGGCAAAATGCACCCCCGTCCCGGCACGGCGAACGCTCATGTGTGTCATTATTGTCGAATTCCTGGCGGCTTGATTTTCAACGAACTGACTTTCTTTGAGCAGCCATCATACCAGGACGCCCGTAACTGACAAGCCATCCGGTGGCAGAATTCCGCCGGCCTTCCTCACACCCGTCATCTCCCCGTCATGCCCTCCCGCCCCGAACCCGGAAAAAAAGCCCCCGCCTTCTCCGCCCCCGCCGCCGGTGGCGGCCTCAAAGGCGGCGCCAAAGTCACCCTCAAAGACTTCCAAGGCCGCCCTCTTGTGCTCTACTTTTACCCCAAGGACGACACCCCCGGCTGCACCCGCCAGGCCTGCGCCCTGCGCGATGGCTGGGCGCGCATCTCGGAGAAAGCGCAAGTCCTCGGCGTCAGCGGCGACTCCATCGCCAGTCATGAGAAGTTCATCAAAAAACACTCGCTGCCCTTTCCCATCCTCAGCGACGAGGACCACGCCATCGCCAGCGCCTACGGCGTGTGGGTGGAGAAAAGCATGTATGGCAAAAAACACATGGGCATCGAGCGCTCCACCTTCGTCATCGGCTCCGATGGCGTCATCAGCGCCGTCTTCCCCAAAGTGAAGCCCGACGAGCATCTGGAGCGGGTTCTCGCGGCTCTTTGACTTTCCCTGCCTTGGTCAGGCAAGGGAGGGAAAGCGGGGTGCGGCATTGCGGTTTGACTGCGATGTGTTGCCGCCGCCGAATTCCCCGGGGGCAGAGCTCGTTCCTTCCGGCGCTTTGATAATTGCCCGGCTCTAACCCGCGATAAGGCGGAGCAATAACGCCGTTGAAAGCGGCAAAGAGCCAGGCGAAAGCGTCATCGAGAAAAGGGGAGGCGGCAATAAGCAAGGCGGGAGCGGCGCTTTCATGTGCGGGAGCGGCAACGAGAAAGGGGAAGCGGCATTGATGAACACCAGGACGAAACTTCAGAAGGGCGTTTCCCGTGATGGCGGCGAATTTCGACAACTTCGGAGCCGCAAAGCCGGGCGCGTCCTTGAATTCGGGTGATTTTCGTCAAGTTTCAGGCGGCAGAGGCGCCGGTTGACCGCGCGCTCCGCGGAAATGCGTGAAAAGTGCCCAAAACTGTCCTGCCGGCATTTTGCCGTTTCTTCGGCTCCCCTTTCTCTGCCATCAGTCCGCTGTTGAAAGCGAACCAACCGCACATGCAAGCGGAGGAAAATAATGGAGATGCACAAACAGTTCAAACAGTCACCCTTCATGGCTGCACCATGCAAGGGTCACGGTTTCGTCACCACCAGTCTGATGAACCGACGGCTGCTCATGCTGGCCGGCAGGCTGAACCTCCAGCCGTCTAATGAGGGATCAGAATCCGTCAGAGGCTGCCAGCTTCCGGGTGCCAGCGTGGTGCTCCACTCCGCCCCATAAGTGATTCCGCTGACACTGGCAGGGCGGGTGAAACTTGTCACAAACTCACCGGACATGAGTTGCGGATGCGGCAACAGGCGCGACGTGCTCAGCGTGGGGTCCAGGTCGAAGGCGTATTCAAGCAGGTTCACCAGCCCGTCTCCATCGAAATCAAAGGTGTCCGCCGCATTGCCGCTGTTGCTGGTGGTGCCAAAGTGCTGCTGACGCCAGGAGGCGAGAGCATCGCCCTCATCTTCTGCCAGGACCGCCAGGGTGAAAGTGGAACCGGCGGCGATCAGGCGCGCTCCGCCCAGCCCGGCAGGGGGTGTTGTCTGACCGAAACTGTTGTAACCCCAGGCAGTCACAGTGCCGTCGTTTTTGAGCGCCACGCTGTGGGACGCTCCGGCGGCGATGGCGGTGACACCGCTTAAGCCGGAAGGAACTGCCGACTGTCCAAACTCATTCCCGCCCCATGCCACCACCTCTCCCTGGTTTGTCAGCGCCACGCTGTGATAGCTGCCTGCGGCAATCGCCGTTGCGCTGCCGTGCCCGCCTGGACTGAGCAGGGTGGGAACTGTCGTCTGTCCTTCCTCATTCTCGCCCCAGGCCGCCACGGAACCGTCCTGCCTTAGAGCAAGGCTGTGGAAAACACCCACAGCAACTGATTTGACGAAGTTCAGCCCTGCCGGCACTTCGGTGTCAATGCCCCACGCAGTCACCGTGCCATTGAATCGTATCGCAAGGGAACGCCGGTAGCCTGCCGCGAGCTTTGCCACCTGTCCGTTGAGACCCTCTGGCAGGGTTGTCTGACCGTAGTCATTCAACCCCCAGGCCGCCACGGTGCCGTCCGTTCTCAGTGCCAGGCCGAAACCGTTGCCGGCTGCTATCCCAGACACTCCAATCAAATCCGCCGGCACCAGTGGCCCGAAGGACAGCCCGTTGTCATTGTTTCCCCAAGCGGCGACTGTGCCGTCGGCCTTCAAGATCATGATGTGCCCGCCGTTGGCAGACACTGCGGTGATGTTTCCCAGCATGGCAGGGATCAATGTTTCGCTGTAATCATTGCTTCCCCAGCCCACCACGGTGCCGTCGCTTTTCAGCGACAGACTATGGTTCGTGCCGGCTTCGATTGCGACCACCCCGTTCAGCCCTGGAGGCACCGACGACTGCCCAAATTCATCATCGCCCCATGCGACCACTGTTCCATCGTTTTTCAAGGCGACACTGTGCCAGCCTCCCGCCGCGATGGCCACGACCCCGACCAGCCCAGGAGGCACTGTTGTCTGGCCGGATTCATTGCTGCCCCATGCCTCCACAGTGCCGTTGCCCTTGAGCGCGAGGCTGTGTTCCCCGCCGGCTGCGACGGCAGTCACACCGGCAAGTCCGTCTGGCACGGTTGATTGGCCATAGCCATTGTTGCCCCAGGCCGCCACTGTCCCGCTGCTTCTCAGCGCCAGCGTGTGGAACCACCTGCTTGAGATCGAACTGACGTTGGAAAGGCCCTCCGGCACGGTTGTCCGGGTGGATCCGGTTTGAGGCCATATCATCACCGTTCCATTGTTTTTCAGAACCACGCTGAAACCGCTGCCCGTGGCTATCGCGCTCACCCCCTCCAAACCCTCCGGCACCGTCGCCTGACCGCCGCTGTTGTCTCCCCAGGCCGCCACTGTTCCGTCGTTTTTGAGTGCCAGGGTGTGGCTGCTGCTTGCGGCGACAGCCACCACGCCGTTTAGACCACCGGGGACTGCGGATTGACCGATATGATTGATTCCCCAGGCCGCCACCGTTCCGTCATTCCTCAGCGCGACAGTATTGCCACCGCCCCCCGCAATCTGGGTGAAGGGTTTGTCAAAATCACGGCTGTCGAATTTGAAGCTGCCCCAAATGACCACACCCTGCGCCGCCTCCAGCCGATGATTGTTTAGAATGAGCAGACTGAGGAGCGCCGCCAGGGCGGGCATGGAAAGCGGCATGGCATGCATGGCAGGGCTGAGCACGGGGATGTTAAAACAACATGATGCGTGGCTGAAACAACTGCCGGACGATGTGAGCGGTTTCATGGGTGTGTGGATGCCTCTGTTTTGCCGTGTTTTATGCGGAGCTTGTACTTCACACGCGCTGCCGCATCACGGCCCGTGGATTTTGCACTTGGGCAGGGCTTTTTGCAGGGCGGCGATGCCGGCGGGGGTGGCTTTGGTGCCGGTGAGGTCGAGGGTTTCGAGCTTTTTCAGCGCTTTGAGCGGCTCGAGGCCGGCGTCGGTGATTTTGGTGCGGTCGAGGTCGAGTTTCGTGAGCTTGCCCAGCTTCGCCACCTCGGCCATGCCGGCATCGGTGATCTGGGAGAGGTCGCTGAGATTCAGCTCCTCCAGTTGCGGGATGGTGGCGACGGCGGCGAGACCCTCGTCATTCAGGGGCGAAGACGTGCTGTAGAGTTCGAGGGCGCGCAGGTTCTTGAGCGCGGCGAGCACGCCGAGGTTCTTGCCCGTGTCGTTGTAGGGTGCCGGAGCCAACCGGGTGAGGCGGGGGATCTGCGTGAGCTTGGCCACGGTGGCGTCCTTCACGCCCGAATGCCTGAGTTCGGTGAGGGATTTCATCTGCGCCAGCGCCTGCACATCCTCATCGGTCAGGGCGGTCCAGTAGCCGAAGGTCACGGACTCGACTTTTTCAAAGCGGCTGAGGAAGTCCAGCTTGCCGGAAAGGTGCTTCATTTGAGACAGCTCCAAATAGGTGAGCTTGGCGGACGGGAGGCGGGCGAGGGTTTCGGGGCTGAGCTTCAGGCCGTTCAGTTCCACCCGCTCCAGGTTTTTCATCTGCAGGACATGCTCAAAGGTCTGCTCGGTGACGGGGCTGTTTTTGAGGTTGAGTTCGCGCAGCGGGTCGTCGGTGAAGTAAGCGAGGGCGGCGCCGGTGAACCTGGGGCATTCGTCCACCATGAAGCGGGTCATCTTTTTCGCGGCCAGCGGGGCAAAGTCGGCGTCCTCCAGGTTGCTGCCTTTGATTTTGAGTTCGCGGAAGCCGGGTGCCCGGGCTAGCGCGGCGATGAGGGCAGGCGTGGCGCAGTTGAAGGCGTTGGATTCGATGGAGAGCGCTTCGAGGCGCTCTAATGCGGCGACTTGGAGAAGGTCGGCCTCCATCGCTTTGGAGCCATCAGCGAGCTGGACTTTGGCGAGCTTGAATTCTCCCTGCGGGAGCTTGGCCGTGCTGGTGATCTCCGAGGCCCAGGTGCCGCTGCTGTTGAAGTGCTGCACCTTGCTGCCGGGGATGCTCAGCGCCCATTCGGCGATCTTGCGGTCGTCGGCCTTGGCGAGCTTGGGGGCGGGAGCCGTGGGCCGGGACTGCGGCCCGGCCGGATTGGCAGGGACGGTGGCGGGCGTGGCGGCAGGCGCATCACCACGATTGCCAATCGTGGCTACGGTAAGCGCCTTCGTCGCCACGATCTGGTCACGCAGTTTCTTCACGCGCAGGGCTTCGTTGATGTCGCCGGCTTTGGTCAGGTCTTTTTGCAGGAGGTCGAGCGCGGCGTCCCACTTCGCGTAGATGGGCGCGGCGGCGCGGTCGCGCGCGGCTTCGTGGGTGGCCAGGGTTTTGCGGAAGGTCTCGCGCAGTTGCTTGAGCGGCTCGGGCGTGCTCGGTGCATCCACGGGCGGGGCGGTGAGGGTTCCAGCGGTGAAGGCCTCCGCCTCCTGGTTGAAGGCCAGCATGTGGTCCAGGTGGCCCTCCCGCTGGCTCTGCGCGGCGCGGGCCTTGAGGGCGTTGGTGTATTGCGCGCGCAGGGTGGCGGCGGCATCGGCGAAGACCTTGCCGGGCCCGGCGTCGTATTCGGCGCGGACCCTGGCCTCGATCTCCCGCAGCTTTTTGTCCACCGGGGTGTCCTGAAGCACCACGGCCTGCGCGTCCTTCGCGCGGCCATTGCGCCGGTTGTTCTGCCCCATCGTCGGCCAGGGGGAATCGGCCAGGCCCCGGCTGCTGGTCTGGATGGCAAGGATGCTCCTGTCCCGCGAGCCGGTGATGAGCAGGCCGTCTTCGAGGAGGAGCGGGGTGCGGGACTTGCTTTCATCTGTCTGGTAGCGCCAGACCACCGCGCCTGTGCCGGCATTCAGGCACAGGATTTCGTGGTCGAGATAGACGTACACCAGGCCGTCAGCGCCGACCGTGTAGCCGGCAGGGCGGCTCGTGCCGTTGTGCGCCTTCCAGATCACCGTGCCGCTGGCGGTGTCACAGGCGACGACGGCGGCGTCCTGGTCGGCGCTGCTGGCGATCACCTTCCCGTTTCCGTCCAGGGCCAGGCTGGCGGAACATTTGTCTCCGAGCACCTGTCGCCAGAGCAGCCGCCCATCCCGCACATCGTAGGCCAGCAGTCCGCCATTGCCGCCATCGGTCTGAACACCTGCGTTTGCGGGGATGAAGACAGCATCACCCTTCACGGCGGGGTCGCCGTAGCAGGTGGAAGGCAGATTGGCCTGCCAGAGGATGGCTCCCGTCGCCGGATTGAGGGCGAGCACTTTGCCACCGGCGGCACAGACCACGGTGCCGTTCATCGCGATGACGGGCGCGGCCTTTGCCACTTGACTGGGAAAAGGCGTGGTCCAGATCTGCCGTCCGCTGGCGAGTTCAAGGCAGTCGGCCGCCCTGTGGCTGATGAAGACCCTGCCATCAGCGGACACGGCCGGGCTGGCCTCGGGAAAGGTGCCGCCTTCTTCGAACTCGAACTGCCAGCGCGGCTTGCCCGTGGCTCCATCCACGCAGTGCAGCACGCCTTTCCCCGCATGGGCGCCCTCTCCATGCACCACGGCGAGCACGCTGCTGTCATCCGCCACCACGGGGGTGCAGCCCTCGCGCGGCTTGCCCGCCAGCGGGCACTTCCAGAGGATGCTGCCATCCGCCGGGCGCAGCGCGGCCAGCTCGCTGCTGTCCGTCATCACATAGACCATACCATCCGCGCCCTGGCTGGCCGGGCCGATGACGTTGCCGCCCAGGTTCGTCTTCCACACCAGATCTCCGGGCTTCACCGTGGCGCGGTCTTTGAGAATAGGCTTGATCTCGAAGCTCTCGACGATGCCTTCGTTGGCGAAGACGCCGACGGCTCCGTCCTTGAGCATGTCATCGGTGGCCTCGGCGACTTTCTGGCCGTTGATGAAGCCGGTGAGCTGGTCGCCTTGGACGTGGAGTTCCATGGTCTGCACATCCTTCGATGACATCGCCAGGGTCGCGAATTTCTTGGTCTTTGTCTCCTTGTCGCCTCGACGCAGGGCTTCGCCTCCCCAGACATAAGTCGACATGCCGTATGGCGAGAGGCTGTATGCGATTCCATCGGTGTCGCGTACCAGGACGGATGGGTTCTTCATGTTCGGTCCGGGTTTAAATCTTACACGCACCTGAACATCTTGGTGACTTGAAGGCGACCAAACGAACCCCTCGGTCAGTTTCATCGTTCCATCCTGCAAAAGAGCTGCCTTCGCAGGATTGTTGACCTTGGCCGACGCAAGCTCCACCCGCTGCCACCCTTCATCCGCCGCCGCTGGATTCCCGGAGCCACCCGCCTGATACGCGATGCCCTCGACGATGCCGCGATCCGCGAAGACGCCGAGGCGGCCAAACTTGAGCTGGTCATCCTGCGCCTGCGCCACCTGCTTTCCATCCACCAGCACGGTCAGCGTGCTGCCCTGGGCGCGGAGTTCGAGGGTGAAGGTTTTGGTGGTGTCCACTTTGGGGTTTGGGAACTGGATTTTGAAGTCCTTTCCCATGGTTTTCCCTCCACGGACAAACGGTATCAAGAACCCGTCGCCATTCTGATAGACAAAGGCTGAGTAGGCTTTGTTATCCTCGTCACGGACCACCACACGCACATTCCTCATCTCAGCATTGCCGCGGATGCGCGCCCGGATGGCCGCATCACCCGGGTAAGCCACATCTGTCCTGACGACACCTCCTGAGAAGATCTGAATCGCCCCGTCCGGCAGCCGCTCGACCTTGCCGGGTTCCTCCTGCACCTTCGCCAGATCGAGCCGCGTCCAGCCGGGGGCGTCCAGGGAGATTTGAGATTCTTGATTTGAGATTTCAGATTGGGCCAGCGCGGGCGCGGGTTTGCCCTTCGTGTCGATGGCCTCGCGGAGGTGCGCGGGCCACTGCTCGCGCGGGACGCCGTCGAGCACGAGGTATTCGATGGATTCGATGAGGGCGTGCTGGGCGTTGAGCGTGGCTTTCCCGGAGTGAGGAAGCTCGCTGGCTTCCGCGTAGGCCGCCAGCCTGCCATCGACAAGAGTTCCGAGAGCATCTTCAATGGCGAAAGTCTCCAAAGTCCATGCGGTTCCCGGCGTGGGGAGCGGATAGTCAGGGGCGAGGCTCGAAGATATTCGGGGTCCTGAATCGTGGATGTCCAGCTTGCCGAGGGACGAGTTGTGGCGTCCGGCGCTGAGGCGCTTCCCCGGCGTGACACTGCGGAGATTGATACGGACGTTTTTCTCGCTCTGATCCGCTGCCAGACGAATGCGCACGGCCACATCACGGGCATCATTGGCGATAAGCAGGTAGAACATGTCATGGAGATTCAGCAGGTTGTCGCGGAACTCCGCTCCGGCGTCGGCAGGCATGCTGCTGAGAGAGTAGGCAGGCTCCAGCTTCCCGGAGAGGTCGAGCTTTTTCCATTCGAGTGGCGCGGCGGCTGGGGGACCAGCCGACCTACCTGTGGCGACGGTCGGCGCGGCCACGCCGTCGAGGATTTTGTATTCGATGGATTCGATGAGGGCGTTGACGGCGTAGAGGGTTGGAGTGCCTGGCTCGGCGGCCTTGTCTGATTCTGCCACGGCAACGAGGCGGCCATCGAGACGGACGCCCCAGGTGTTGCCCAGCGCAAATGCCTCAAGCGTGTAGGCGATGCCGGGCGGAGGCATCAGGAAATCTGGAATGCCCACAGTGGTTGCTCCTGAGTTGTTCTCCACGTATCCCAGCCGCCCCATCTCGGAGTCGTCCTCGCGGCCCGCGTTGACGCGGTTGCCAATGCCGTTGCGGAGGTTGATTTTGAGGTGTTTCTCCTGCGGATTCGCCACCACGCGGATGCGCACGGCGCAGTCCGTCATCTTTTGATCGGCGAGGACAACGTGATGGCCTCCCGTCAGGGTCAGCCGGCCGCCTTGAAAGGTGGCGTTCTTGCCCGGCGGCGCGCGGACGCCATCCTTGAGTGTGCCGTCGGGTTTGAACTTGAGCGCAGGATCAAAGGGTGTCCACGGCACGGCATCCAGGCGGGCCTGGAGGTCGGCGGGCAGGGCTGCGATGCTCTGCGCGGCCGTCATGGCAGGGGGCGGGGAAGTCTCACGAGTTGCCTCGCTGCGCTCGCCCTGGCGGGCAGCCTGCGGCTGGCTGTCTCCACCGTTCGTTCCGGCTCCGCTGCCAGCAGCGGGGCTGCTTTGCGCAGCCGAACTGGTGAGAGTTTGCTCTGGGGTGGTGGCGGACTCGGGTGAAGTCTCACGACTTCCGCTACTGAGCAGCGCCAACGCGCCGATGGCGATGACCGCCGCCGCGCCCAGGCCCAGCAAGAGCGGTTTCCTGGATTTCTCTGCGGGGGCGGCCTCCGCGGGTTTGTCCGCCGTTTTTCCTCTTGGCGCGGCCAGCCTGCCCTCCGGCTTGCGGGGTTTCGGCACCGGCGCGTTGGCCGCCTTGGGCTGGGCGGCGGGCGCGGGCTGGGCTGTCTGGAGGTGGCGGGCGGCATCCAGCGCGCTTTTGTTCTGATACTCCCAGGCCAGCAACTGGGTGAAGCCGATGACACTCTGCTGCAGCTCCCGCGCGCTTTGATAGCGCTCCTCGCGCTTGGGCATCATGGCCTTGCTCACGATGGGGTCCAGCCGCGGGTCGGTGCGCACCAGCACGCTGGGCGGCTGCCACGCGCCGCGCGGCAGCTCGCCGGTGAGCATCTGGTAAAAGGTGACGCCGAGGGCGTAGATGTCGGCGCGGTGGTCAACAGAGGCGGGTTCCTTGAACTGCTCCGGCGCGGCGAAGTCCGCGGTGCCCATGCCGACGTTGCTGCGGGTCATCAGGGTGCTGTCGGCCTCGAAACGCTTGGCCAGGCCGAAGTCGGCCACCTTCACGCGCCAGTCCTTGGTGAGCATGATGTTGGCGGGCTTGATGTCGCGGTGGACGATGCCGTGCTCGTGGGCGTAGGCCAGGGCGTCGCAAATCTGCGGCACGAGGTAGAGGGCCAGCTCCGGGGTCATCTGCCCGGCTTTCATGACGTGGAGCAGATCGGAGCCGTCAATAAACTCCATGACGATGTAAAGGTAGCGGCGTCCGGCCATGCCAAAGTCATGCACGGCGACGATGTTCGGGTGGCTGAGGGAGGCGAGGGCCTGGGCCTCGCGGCGGAAGCGGTCGGCGTAGTCGAACTGCTCGCCGACGCCCAGCTCCATGATTTTGATGGCGACGGGGCGGTTGAGGCTGATCTGGATGCCCTGATAGACCGCGCCCATGCCGCCCTGGCCGAGGAAGCCATCGACGATGTAGGCCTCCTTGGGCAGGAGGTCCTGGAGCGCCTTCGGCTCCGGGTAATGCGGGGCCAGGTCCGAGAGCGTGGGCGTCGTGCGCTTTTGCGGCAGGGCCGAGGTGGGGGCTTGGCGTGGGTCTGACATGGCGCGGGAGGGCTTTTTGTTAGCAAAGCAGGAACCGTAACGGAAGAAAAAAACGCAACTGAGGGCGAAAGTGTCACAAAAGGGGGCAGTAGGGCGGGGTTTTGCAAAAAGGACGGGCGGACTGGCGTCCGCCCGTCCAGATGCGCCGGAATCATCCAGCGGGCGGCGAATCAGCGGATGATGGCCTGGCCGGAAAGGATGGCGGCATTCTTCTCCGAGCTTTCAGGCAGCAGGAAGTAGCCCGCGCCGGAGGCATTCCAGAGGCCGGGGCAGAGGGCGCCCGCGCAGGTGGCTTTGAGGAATTTGCCGGGGCGGTCGGCATCCGGCACCATGAAGGAGCCGGTGTAGAGGCCGGTGCTCTTGTTCAGGCTCAGCTTGATGGAGTGGGCATTGGCGGGGAACACAGGGGCCATGCGGCTGTTGAGGGTGAAGTCCTGCACGATGTCCTCCATGAGCGCGCCGCCGATGAACTCGATGGCCAGCTCTCCGGGCAGGTCCATCGGCGTCTGGCCGTTGGCCGGGGCGGTGTATTTGCCGCCGAGGATCTGCAGCTCGGTGTCGAAGCCCTCGGAGTAGTTGCGGCCGGGGCGCGCCTGGGCGTTTTTCAGCCAGAGCAGGGAGCCTTCGACCTCGCCGGACTCGCTGAGCGTGGTCCAGCCGGTCATGCTGCCGCGGCTGCTGTAAAGCATCTGGAAGACCGGAATCTGGCCGTCCACGCAGAGGGCGCTGCCGGCGGTGAAGCTGGAGCCGTCGGCGAGCTTGCCGCGAGCGCTGACCTGGCCGGAGGCGCTGATCTTGACGCAGGCAAACCCGTCGCCCTGCGGTGAGGACCAGGCGTCGCCGCCCATGCCGGTGAGGGCGATGTTGTAAACGCCCGCCGCAGCGCTGCTGGCCTGGGTGCGGACGGCGGTGATGCCCGCCAAGTCGTAGTCATCCTGGAGTTCGCCTTCGAGCGTGCCGAACTCAGGATCAAGCTGGAGATTCAACACCAGCGGGCTGAGAGGGGCGCGGCGCGCAACGGTGACCTCGGCGGAGGCCCCGAATCCATCGTCCGTGAAAGCACCACGAAGCGAGTGGGATGCCTTGCCAAGGCGGAGGGTGCCGGTGAAGGAGCCATTGGCGGTGCTGGTCAGCTTGATGGAGCCGCCGAAGCCCTCGTAAGCGTCCTCCAGGCCGTTGAGGCCGGCATTGCGCTCGACCAAGCCCATGTAGGTGCCGGCGAGGGAGGTCGCGGGTGGATTCGTTGGAGGAGTGGTGGGCGGCGTGGTGGGCGGCGTGGTGGGAGGAGTGGCGGTCCGGCCCGCCTGGGTGACGGTGAAGGTGGCCGTGCCGACGGTGATGGTGCCGGTGCGGCTGGTCGTGCCGGTGTTGGCCTGCACGCTGTAAC
>ERZ761607.223-NODE-223-length-117080-cov-17.265413_pt1 | contig 117080 bp, 127 predicted proteins | sample MGYA00511164_ERZ761607 | MGnify/ENA primary metagenome ERZ761607 (study PRJEB28899, sample SAMN02445080) | bioreactor sludge metagenome | biome: EBPR sludge | place: Australia: Brisbane, Thorneside Wastewater Treatment Plant | collected 2011-06-22 ...
AGCCCGCATCAATAGCGCCGTACCAGCCGTTCGGCTCGGCGTTGGCGACGCCGGCGGACAGGGCGAGAGCCCCGACTGCGCTGGTGGCCAGAATGAAAGTTTTAACGCGCATGGGTGGATGCCCTCCGCAGCCCAAGTGAATTTGTGACGGCGTAGTAGCCGCCGCTAAGGTGTCATAACAGCCCCGCTGGCCCAGGTCGAGATGGCCGGATACGAAGGCTGGCGAGCGTGGCTGATGGGCTACACGACGGCGTTTTCAGCCTGCTTTCGGGAATTTCGCCCCCTGTTTGTCCCTTGTGAGGGGAGGCGGGCGCCGGAAATGGCGGACTCAGCCGCCACCCGTCCTTCCGGTCGCCTTGCCGGTTCCCTCACAGACAGGGCAGGTCTCGCCCGTCGCCGTCGCTCCGACTCCCTGGCATTCAGGGCAAAGCACCGGGTCGAGCCCCTGCAGAGACGCCGGATCCGTCGGGCGGGACCGGGTCAGGTCGCGGTCGTCGATCTCATGTTCTTTCATACCGGACCCAACGGTCCGGGCGCGCACGGGTTTCAGGTGACAGGACCCGGACCTCGCTTTAGGAGCCTGCTCATCATGGACGAGACCGAACGGCAATCCGAGGATCGCGCCAAAGACGCGCAAGGTTGGGAGACGGCGAAAACGCTCGCCGAGGCCCTGCCCTTTATCCAGATCTATGACCGCAAGACGGTGGTCATCAAGTACGGCGGCCACGCCATGGGCGAGAGCGCCGTGGCGCGTCAGTTCGCCGCGGACGTGGTTTTGCTGAAGCTGATGGGCGTCAATCCGGTCGTGGTGCACGGCGGCGGACCGCAGATCAGCGCCATGCTTGACAAGGCGGGCGTGAAGTCCGCCTTCGTCGACGGGCTGCGGGTCACGGACGCCGACACCATGCAGGTGGCCGAAATGGTCCTGTCCGGCGCGGTCAATAAGGAGATCGCCCACTGGATCACCATGGCCGGCCGCGAGGCGGATGTCCGGGGCGTCGGCCTGTCGGGCAAGGACGCCGGCCTTCTGACCGTCGAAAAGACCAAGCGCACCAAGCGCGACCCGGACAGCATGATCGAGCATGAGGTTGATCTGGGCTTTGTCGGCGAACCGACGCGGGTCGACCCCAAGCTGATCAAGCGTCTGCTGGAGTCCGACGCCGACTGGGTGCCGGTCATCGCCCCCATTGGCGTGACCGAGGACGGTCAGACCTTCAACGTCAACGCCGACACCGTCGCCGGCGCCGTCGCCGGCTCGCTGGGCGCCAAACGGATGCTGCTGCTGACGGACGTCCCGGGGGTCAAGGGCGCGGACGGCGAGATCATCCGCCAGATGACGGTCGGCGAGGCCTCGAAACTGATCGAGGACGGCGTCGCCACGGGCGGCATGATTCCCAAGCTGCAGACGGCCATGGCCGCGGTCCGCGACGGGGTCGAGGCCGTGGTGATTCTCGACGGCCGCCGGCCCCACGCCATGCTGGTGGAACTGTTCACCGAGCACGGCGCCGGCACGCTGGTGAAGGCCGGATGACGGCGGAGCCGGTCGAGGCGACGGAATACGGCGCCGATCTGCGCCATGTCCGCAGCTGGATCTTCGACCTCGACGACACCCTGTATCCGCCCGAAAGCCAGTTCATGGGGCTGATCCAGCAGCGCATCAACGACTATGTCGTGCGCACCGCCGGCCTGCCGGCGGATGAGGCGATGGTGGTCCAGAAGGGGTATCTGCGCGACTACGGCACCTCGCTGGCCGGTCTGATGGCGCATCATCGAATTGATCCGCACGACTTCCTGGCGGAAGTCCATGACGTACCGCTGGATGTCCTGGCCCCCGACCCCGGCCTGCGCGCGGCGCTGGAGCGGCTCGAGGGCCCCCGCATCGTCTTCACCAACGGCTCGATGGCCCATGCCCGACGGGTGGTCGAGAAGCTGGATCTGGCCGATCTGTTCGACGGCCTGTTCTCGCTGGAGGACGCCGATCTGATTCCGAAGCCGGACCCCCGGACCTTCGCCCGGATGACGGAGCGATTCGACGTCGATCCGACCACGGCGGCCTTCTTCGAGGACACTGTGCGCAACCTCGCACCCGCCCACGCCATCGGCATGACCACGGTGCTGGTCGGGCCGCACGCCCGGGACGCAGAGACGCCCTTCGCCGACCACCGGGCCGCCGCCCTCGGCCCCTTCCTCGCCACCGCCCGCCTGTCCGGAGACGCCTGATGACCGACCTGACCCATCTGGAAGCCGTCATCGAGGCCGCCTGGGAAGGCCGCGCCAATATCTCGGCCGCCACCCACGGCGAGGTCCGCAAGGCCGTCGAACAGGCGCTGGAACGGCTGGACTCCGGAAAGGCGCGGGTCGCCTCGCGCGGCGCCGACGGCGTCTGGATTACCCACCAGTGGCTGAAGAAGGCGGTGCTGCTGTCCTTCCGGCTCAACGACAATGAGATCATGCGCGGCGGCGACCGCGGTCCTGCCAGCCATGCACCCGGGGTCGGGCCCTGGTGGGACAAGGTCCCCAACAAGTTCGGCGACTGGACCGCGGCCCACTATCAGGAGGCGGGCTTCCGCTCCGTGCCCGGCTCGATCGTCCGCCGCGGGGCCTTCATCGGCCGCAACGTCGTGCTGATGCCCAGTTTCGTGAACATCGGCGCCTTCGTCGACGAGGGATCGATGGTCGACGCCTGGGCCACGGTCGGCTCCTGCGCACAGATCGGCAAGAATGTGCACCTGTCCGGCGGGGCCGGAATCGGTGGGGTGCTGGAGCCGCTGCAGGCCAATCCGACCATCATCGAGGACGGCTGTTTCATCGGCGCGCGCGCCGAGGTGGCCGAGGGCGTCATCGTCCGCGAGGGCGCTGTCCTGGCCATGGGCGTCTATCTGTCGGGCTCGACGAAGATCGTCGACCGGGCGACGGGCGAGGTCTTCCGCGGCGAAGTGCCGGCTTATTCGGTCGTGGTGCCGGGCAGCCTGCCCGATCCGAACGGCGGGCCGGGTCTTTATTGCGCGGTGATCGTCAAGCGGGTCGACGCCCAGACGCGAGCGAAGACGGGCGTGAACGAGTTGCTGCGCGATTGATCAGTTCACCGCCGCCAGCCGGACCAGCTTGCCGTCCGCCTCATCGGTGACCGCCCACACCGCGCCATCCGCCGCCACGGCCAGGTCGCGGACCCGTTCGCCGAGGTCGGTCATCAGCCGCTCCTCGCCGACGATCCGGTTCCCGTCCAGCACCAGCCGGGCGATGTGCTTGTCCTTCAGCACGGCGACCAGAAGATTGCCGCGCCAACCGGGGAACATGGCCCCGTCGTAGAGGATCATGCCGCCCGGCGCGATCGACGGGTCCCAGTAGTAGGCCGGCTGTTCCGTCCCCTCGCGCGCCGTGATCCCGGCGTTGATCGCCGCGCCCCGGTATTCGACGCCGTAGGCGACGTCGGGCCAGCCGTAGTTGAGGCCCGCCCGGTCCAGGTTGACCTCGTCCCCGCCGCGCGTGCCGTGCTCGACCGTCCAGACGTCGCCGTTCGCGGCGATGGCGACGCCCTGCGCATTACGATGCCCCAGGGACCAGATCTCCGGCAGGGCCCCGGCGCGGCCAACGAAGGGATTGTCGGACGGAACCGAGCCGTCGGCATTGATGCGGATGGTCTTGCCCATGTGCGATCCCAGGTCCTGGGCCTGTGGCCGCATCGGCACGTCGGATCGCTCGCCCACGGTGATGAACAGCCGGCCGTCCGGCGCAAAGGCGAGGGATGAGCCATAGTGCAGCCGGCCCGCATAGGTCGGCATGGCGCGGAAGATCACCTGCACGGCCTCGACCCGCGATCCGTCGTCCGACAGCCGTCCGCGCGCCACTGCCGTGCCGTTGCCGCCTTCACGGGGCTCCGCATAGCTCCAGTAGATCATCCGGTCGTCGGCGAAGGTCGGGCCGGTCACGATATCCAGCAGACCGCCCTGCCCCTGGGCATCGACGGCCGGCAGCCCCGCGATCGGTTCGCCCACCGCCCCGGCGGCGGTGATGATGCGCAGGCGGCCGGGCCGCTCGGTCACCAGCCAGCGGCCGTCGGGCAGCAGCGCCAGACCCCACGGCTCCTCAAGCCCCGAGGCCACCACCGTATGCGCCATGGCCACCGCGGTGCGCACGCCGGGCGCGCGGGTCTGGCCGGCAAAGGCGGGCTGTTGGTCTGGCGCATTGGCCGCGCGGGTCTCGACCGGATCGCCGGGCCGCGCCTCGTCCTGCCCGGGAACCGCGCAGGCGGCGGCCAGGGCCACGGCGGACACGGAGACGGCGAGGGCGAGCAGGCGCATGGGAAACCCCTTGAATCAGACGAGCGGGAAACGGTCTCCGCAGCCTAGCCGTTCCGCCGCGGCGGCGTCACCCGTCTGCGACGCATGGCCCCGGTCTGGGCCCCGGTCTGGGCCCCGGCCCCGGGACGGCGTGAAGGCGGCTTGAATCCACCGGCGCCCGCCTATATAGGCACCGCTCTTCCGGCGGACAGACCAGTTCCCGCCGGGACTCGAGCGACGCGATCGTCAAACGGGGCTGGGTAGCTCAGCTGGTTAGAGCGGTGGATTCATAACCCACAGGTCGGCGGTTCGAGCCCGCCTCCAGCCACCATTGCCGCAACCCCTCCCGCTTCCCCGCGTTAACCGCCAAGGTTCAACGCCGAAGGGGATTTTCCATGCGCATCCAGACCATCACGCTCGCCGCCGTCGCCGCCCTGTCGCTGGGCGCCGCCGCCTGCACGCCGGCTGAACAACAGGAAGCCGAGACCAAGGCCGAGGTCGCAGGCGACCGGGCCGGGGAGGTCGCCGCCGAGGCCGGCGAGGTGATCGAGTCCGGAGCCATGAAGGCTGCGCGGGCGGTCGAGGAAGGCGCGGGCAATGTCGCCGCCCGACTGGAAGACAATCAGGCCGAGGCCGCCGCCGAGGGCCGGCCCGGCGCGATCGATCCGGCGACCGAAGAGCGCGTCCCGGCCAACTAACCCGTCAGGCCGGCTCCGCCAGCAGCGCGTCGATCAGGGCGCGCGCTTCGGGGCTGGCCCAGTCAGCCTCGCCGGAGAAGGACGCGCGGATGCGACCCTGACGGTCGAGGATCACGGTCTGGGGCATCTTGCCCTCGCCCGGCAGTTCGAACGGCAGCTGGAATTTCATGTCGCTGTAGAGCGGCAGGGGCTCGTGCACGTCGATGAAGCTGCGGGCGTCGGCCAGACCGTCGGCGGTGGCGTCGACATTGATCGGCAGCACGACGAGCTGGTCGTCGGGATAGGCCTCGTCCAGACGGGCCAGGGTCGGCATCTCGGTGCGGCAGGGCGCGCACCACATGGCCCAGAGGTTGACCACGACCACCTTGCCGCGGAACTGGGCGAAGGTAGCGTCGGCCCCCTCGCGGGTCTTGAACACATAGGCCGGGGCCATCGGCGTGGCTTCCAGCGTCTCCAGCCGGGTCAGGGAGCCGGTGGCGAAGCGGGCCAGTTCGCTCTTCGCCGCCGGTTCGGGCGTTGCGGCTTTGAAGAAGGCGTCGCGATTGGCGTATAGCAGCCCGGCGCCGACGATCATACCGACCGCCAGCGCGCCTGCGATCGCTATCCCCGCCGCCTTCGAGCCCTTCATGACCAAGCCTTCCCCGTCGCCAGCGTCAGTTAAGCCTTCTCCGAACGCGGAAGGTCAAGACATCTGGGGCGGACGCTTCTCGGCGCGGCCGGCCGACATCATGCAGGCGATCAACGTCTCCATCGGCGTGGACCGCCGCCTGTGGGCCCAGGATCTGGCCGGGTCGCGCGCCCATTGCCGCATGCTGGCGGCGCAGAAGATCATCACGCAAGCCGACGCCGACGCAATATTGGGCGGGCTGGACGCCATCGAGGTCGAGATCCGCGGCGGCTCCTTCCCGTTCCGCGACCAGTTCGAAGACATCCACATGAATGTGGAAGCGCGGCTGGCCGAACTGATCGGAGAGCCGTCGGGCCGGCTGCACACCGCGCGCAGCCGCAACGACCAGGTGGCGACCGATTTCCGCCTTTGGGTCCGCGCCGCCTGCGACGCCGCCGTCGACCAGCTGAAAGGGCTGCAGTCGGCCCTTCTGGTGCGGGCGGAGCAGCACGCCGCCGATCTGATGCCGGGCTTCACCCATCTGCAGCCGGCCCAGCCGGTGACCTTCGGCCATCATCTGATGGCCTATGTCGAGATGTTCGGCCGCGACGCCGCCCGCTTCGCCGACGCCCGGGCGCGGATGAACGAGAACCCGCTGGGCGCCGCGGCCCTGGCCGGTTCCCCCTTCCCCATCGACCGCCAGATGACGGCGGCCGAACTGGGCTTTGACCGGCCGATGGGCAATTCGCTGGACGCCGTCTCGGACCGCGACTTCGCGCTGGAAAGCCTCGCCGCCGCCTCGATCTGCGCCGGACACCTGTCGCGGCTGGCCGAGGAGATCGTCATCTGGATGACGCCGCAGTTCGGCTTTGTGACCCTGCCGGACGACCTGACCACCGGCAGTTCGATCATGCCGCAGAAGCGCAATCCCGACGCCGCCGAACTGGTTCGGGCCAAGACGGGCCGGATCATGGGTTCGCTGGTCGCCCTGTCGACAGTGATGAAGGGCCTGCCGCTGGCCTATTCCAAGGACATGCAGGAGGACAAGCCGCCGGTGTTCGAGGCGTTCGACGCCCTGACGCTGGCCCTGGGGGCCATGACGGCCATGGTTTCGGCCCTGCAGCCGAACACCGAACGGATGCGCGAAGCGGCCGGCTCGGGCTTCTCGACCGCCACCGATCTGGCCGACTGGCTGGTGCGCGAGCTGAACCTGCCGTTCCGCAAGGCGCACCATGTCACCGGCGCGGCGGTGAAGCGGGCCGAGGCCCTGAACGTGGATTTGTCGCAACTGCCGCTGACCGAACTGCAGTCCCTTGAGCCCGGCGTGACGGAAGCGGTTTACAAGGTGCTCACTCCCGAGGCTTCCTGCGCCAGCCGCCAGAGCTTCGGGGGCACGGCGCCGGAACAGGTCCGCGCGCGCATCGCCGAGTGGAAGACGCGTCTCGCGTAAGGGGTTTGGGATGAAGAAGATCGTGCTTGCGGGCGTCGCCGCCCTGATCGCCGTCTCGGCCGCTGCGTGCGGCCGCATGGCCGACCTCGACGCCCCGCCGGCCCGGGAGACCGAGCGCGGCATGCGCGACGAGCGGGCCCCCAGCCTGCGCGAGCCCGCCACCGTCAACCGTCCGCCCAGCCAGGTCCCGATCGACGGCGGCCCCAGCTCGAGCCCCTACGGTGGTTCGGGCTCCAACCCCGGCTAGGCTTCCCTTGCATCATTTCGACCGCATCAACGGCGCGCTTCAGGCCGAGGGCGTGCCGCTGAAGACGCTCGCCGAAGCGGTCGGCACGCCGGCCTATGTCTACTCCAGCGCGACCCTGACCCGGCACTACGGCCTGCTGGCCGACGCGGTCGCGGCCCATCCGGCGGCCCTGGGCGACGCCCTGATCGCCTTTGCGGTGAAGGCCAACTCCAACCTGTCGGTGCTGGCGACCCTCGCCCGGCTCGGCTGCGGCGCCGATACGGTCTCGGAGGGCGAGATCCGGCGGGCGTTGAAGGCCGGTGTGCCCGCCGACCGCATCGTCTTCTCGGGCGTGGGCAAGACCGACGCCGAACTGGCCTTCGCCATCGAAGTCGGCGTGCGCCAGATCAATGTCGAGAGCGCGGTCGAACTGGACCGGCTGATCGCGGTGGCGGCGTCGAAGGGCGCGCGGCCGGAGATCGCTATCCGCGTCAATCCGGCCGTCGGTGCGGGCGGCCATGCGAAGATCACCACCGGCGGGGCGACGGACAAGTTCGGGGTGCCGGCGGACGAGGCCCACGCCCTCTACGCCCGCGCCAGTCTGTCGCCGCATGTGACGCCGGTCGGGCTGGCCTGTCACATCGGCAGCCAGATCACCACGCTGGAGCCGCTGGAGGCGGCGTTCCGCGCCCTGCGGACGATGACCCTGGAGCTGCGCGCCGCCGGGCTGTCGGTCACGCGGCTCGACCTCGGCGGCGGGCTGGGCGTGCCCTATCACGGCCAGTCGGACCTGCCCTCGATCGCGGCCTATGTCGCCATGGCAGCGCGGGTGCTGGACGGTCTGGAGGTCGAGGCGGCGTTCGAGCCGGGGCGCCTGCTGGCCGCCAATGCCGGGGTGCTGCTGAGCCGGGTCATCCAGGTCAATGAGCGGGGCGACGGCCGGCGCTTCCTGGTGCTGGACGCGGGCATGAACGACCTGATGCGCCCCGCCCTCTACGACGCCTTCCACGATCTGGTCCCGGTGCGGCCGCGCGAAGGCGAGGCGCGCCTGTACGATCTCGTCGGCCCGATCTGCGAATCCACCGACATCTTCGCTCGCGACCGCCTGCTGCCGCCGATGCAGGCCGGGGACCTTGTGGCCTTCATGGGCGCGGGCGCCTACGGCGCTGTGCTGGCCAGCGAGTACAATTCGCGGCCTCTGGTTCCCGAAGTTCTGGTCAATGGCGAGGCCTACGCCATCGTGCGAAGGCGCCCCTCGTACGAAGACTTGTTGGCCCGTGAGTCCGTCGTTAACTGGCTCTAGCCGGAATCGGCTTCAAATCTGATTGTCCGGACGCATGGGGTTCGAATGATTGCTCTTCTCTTGGCCAGTCTGGCTTTTCAAACTGCCGGGTCGCCCATCGAACAGGTGATGATCCACCCATTCGTCGCGTCGGATTATATGTGCAGCGAACACTGGGAGGGGCAGCTTGCCTACCCGGGCGACAGCCTCGGCGCTGACTGCATCGTCATGGGCGGACCCAGCGATGAATCGGGCGGCTATCTGGCCCCGTTCCGAACCGATGGGGCCGCCAACGAAGACTGGTACGGCTGGAACCAGCCCTTGCTGGCCCCTTTTGACGGCCAGGTCGTGCGGTTGACTGAAAATCCGGTGGTCAACGTCCCGGGCCATCTCGGCTCACCGCCCGCGAGCATTGTCGTCTTTGCCCGGTCCGACGGAACGCATGTCCTGTACGCCCACATCCAGGGGGCCATGGTAAAGGTCGGCGATCAAGTCGTTGCCGGCCAACCCGTCGCGCGCATCGGCAACAACGGCTTCGGCCGTTCCCCCCACACCCATATCGGCGCGTGGCGGGGCGAAACGCCGCTGCAGATTCGGTTCGACCTGAGGGCCATGGCGCAGATGCGTCAGCCCTGACCTGGCTTCAACTTGCGGGCTGGCTCTAGTCCAGCGCGCACACGTCCGGCAGCCCGCGCAGCGCGCCCGCGTGATCCAGCCCGTAGCCGACCAGGAACCGGTTCGGCGCCTCCCAGCCGACGAAGTCCGGCTCGGGAGCACGCGGCAACGGCCAGGGCTTCTTGGCGAAGACGACGGTGAGAACCTCTGACGCGCCCTTCGCCTTCGCGATCCGCACGGCCTCGGCCAGCGACAGGCCGGTGTCGAAGACGTCGTCGACGATCAGGACACGGCGGCCCTCGATCGAACGCTGGAAATCGGCATAGACGTCGATCCGGCCCCGGCTGGTCTGTTCGTCGCCGTAGGACGCCAGCCACAGGGCGTCGAAGCGGACATTGCGGCCGATCCGGGACAGGGCGCGGGTCAGGTCGGCGGCGAACCACAGGCCGCCGGTCAGCAGCACGGCCGCCACCGTCTCATCGTCGATCACCGGGGCGATCTGCGCGGCGAGGTCGGCGACGATGCGCTGGACCTCGGCTTCCGGGAGCAGGACGGTGGGCTTGGCGGCGTCTTGGGGGGCGGTGTCAGCCATGCGAGGCGGATACCGCCTCTTCCCTATGGGTGTCCACCACTGGCACGGCGTCGATCGGCTGCATGTCCAGCGGGGCCGAGGCGCCGGGGGACAGGGCGGGGCGCAGGCCGCCGTCAGCGGGCGGGGCCGCGGCAGGGGCGGTCGGCGCCTCCGCATGGGCAGGCGTGGGCGCGGCGGGGGGCCGGCGTGTATCGGCATGGGGCGCGGGCGGCGGGGCGGCGCGGGACGGAGCCTCATCCAGCACAAAGGCGACGCCGACGCCCTGGCCGCGCGCGCCCGGGTCGGGAATCACGGCGGCGAAGCCCTGGACCTTGCCGGGCAGAACCGGGGCGGCGTCGATGCGGATGACGGCGTGGCCGATTTCGGCGCCGTGGGCGTCCAGCAGGGCGACGCGCACGGGCGGGGCGGTCCGCTCATTGTCGCGCACATTCCTGAGCGCACCGGAGACGATCACCTTGCCCGGGTCATTGGGCAGGGGTTTGGCGCTGACCGCCTCGAAATCCAGTCCCGTCGGGTTCACCGTCAGGCCGATGGCGGCATAGGCGGCGGCGGCGCGGGGGGCCAGTTCAACGACCTCGACCCTGAACAGCCAGGCGCTGCCGAGCAGGGCGGCGAAGCCGGAGGCGATGCCGGCCCAGACCACGCCATGAGCCGCGGCGCGGCGCAGGCGGCGCTGCTGTTCGGCGCGGGCGCGGAAGGCCTTGGGCAGTTCGGGGGCCGGCGTCTCGGCCAGTGATTCGGGGTCGGGTTCGTCGCGATGGGCGAAGCTGACGGCCTCGCTCGGCGTCGAGGACTGGGACAGCTCCAGAGGCTCGTCCAGGGTCGCGCGCCAGGTGTGGCGGCACGACTTGCAGCGGACAGTCCGGCCGCCCGCCCCGATCGCCTCATCCGGGGTGAAATAGCTGGTGGCGCAGGACGGGCAGGTCAGTATCATGTGCGCTGACTGCGAGGCTCTTCGCCCCCTCCCGTCGCGGCCTGGCCGCGTCCTGACCCGAAATTCATGCCCGTCCAGCCCCGCCGCGCTTATGAATCCGACGCCGCGACCGCGACCGTCCGCCTGTCTGGCGTGGGTTTCGGCTATGCGGCGACGCACCGCGCGCTGCGGGACGTTAGTCTCACCTTGCCAGCCGGCTCTTTCCACTTCCTTACCGGGGCGTCCGGGGCGGGGAAGTCGACGCTGCTGAAACTGTTGACCCTGGCCGAGCATCCGACCGTCGGAACCCTGCATCTGTTCGGCGAGGACGCCACCACGGCGACGCGCCGCGCCCTGCCCGCCTTCCGCCGCCGGATGGGGGTGGTGTTCCAGGACTTCCGCCTGCTGGATCACCTGTCCGCCTTCGACAATGTCGCCCTGCCCCTGCGGCTGACGGGCCGCAAACAGGCCGACTATGCCGGCGACGTCGAGGAGATGCTGGACTGGGTCGGCCTCGGCGACCGGATGGATGACGCCCCACCCTCATTCTCGGGTGGAGAGAAACAGCGGCTGGCCATCGCCCGCGCGGTGGTCACCCGGCCCGACCTGATCCTCGCCGACGAACCGACCGGCAGCGTGGACGCCGCCATGGCCGAGCGGCTTCTGAAACTGTTTCAGACGCTGAACCGGCTGGGCACCACCGTGCTGATCGCCAGCCATGACGAGGCGCTGGCCGAACGCTCGGGCGCGACCGTCCTGCGGCTGGAAGGCGGACGGCTGATCGGGGGCGCGACATGATCCGCCGCCTGTTAAACGCCCGCCCGTCGCTGCTGCCGCGTGATGCGGGCGGCGAGGCGTGGCTGGCGGGCCTGATCGCTGTGCTGTGTTTTCTCGCCTGCCTGTCAGCCGTCGGGGCCGTCTCCGCCGACCGGGCCGCCCACGGCTGGGCGCGTGAGCTGCGGTCCGAGGCCACCGTGCAGGTCCGCCCGCGCGTCGGCGAGACGGGCGCCGAGGCCGCCGCCCGCGCCGCCCAGACCCTGGCCGGGGTCGAGGGAGTCTCCGAGGCCGAGGCCATGGACCGCGAGACCGCGGAGGCCTTGCTGCGCCCATGGATCGGCGACGCCGTCCTGCCCGACCTGCCCATCCCCCAACTGGTCACCGTGCGGCTGGATCTGACCGCACCGGCCAGCGCCGTCACCCTCGGCCGGGCCCTGGCCGAGGCCGGACTGGACGCCACCGTCGACGACCACAGCCTGTGGCGCGGCGAGGTCGAGCGGTCGGCGGGCCTGATCACCCTGCTTGCGGCCGCCGCCTTCCTGCTGACCGCCAGCGCGGCCGGAGCCGCCGTCGCCTACGCCACCCGGGCGGGGATGGCGGCGCAGTCGGGTGTGATCAACACCCTCAGCCTCAACGGGGCTTCCGACGGCGCTATCGCCGGCCTGTATCAGGCCCGCTACGGCCTGCTGGCGGCCGGGGCCGGGGCCATCGGCGCGCTGGTCGCCATGCTGCTGATCGCCGCCCTGCGCTTCCTCGGCGGGGCCGAGGGGGTCACGCCGGCCCTGCCGCTGGCGTGGAGCGACCTGCTGATTCTCTCGCCATGTCCGTTGCTCGCGGGTACGGTGGCGCTTGTGGCCGCGCGATTCACCGCGCTGGCGCGGCTGAAGCGGGGTCACTAGGTTAGGCGCATGAAGTTTCTGACCTTCATCGCCACGCTGGTGCTGATCTGGCTGATCGGACTGTTCGCCTTCGCCGATCGGGTGCGGGGCTATGCACCGGCGGCCGAGCCCGCCCGCGCTGACGCCATCGTGGCCCTGACCGGCCCCTCGGCCGAGCGGGTCAACGCCGCCATCCGCCTGCTGGAACAGGACAAGGGCCAGAGGGTGCTGATCTCGGGCGTCAACCGCGAGGTCCGCCGTCAGGAACTGCGCGCCCTGACGCCCGGCTCCAACCGCCTGTTCAACTGCTGCGTCGATCTGGGCTTCGAGGCCGAGGACACCGTCGGCAACGCCCAGGAGATCGCCGCCTGGGCTGATGCCAAGGGCTATGACAGCCTGATCGTGGTGACCTCGGACTATCATATGCCTCGGGCCCTGACCGAGATCCGCGCCGCCGCGCCGGGAATCGAGCTGACGCCCTATGCGGTCGAGACGCCCTCGCTGGACAATTCCCGCTGGTGGAAGGCCGCCGTCACGGCCCGCCGGATGACGCTGGAATATATGAAATATCTCGCCGCCCTCGCCCGCGCGACGGTGGGCGGCGGCCGCGGCGCTGCCGCCGAGGCTCCCGCAGAACAGGCCGCCTGACGTGGTCACGATCCGGTCGCTGCTGTTCGTCGCCTGGCTCTATCTGTCGATGGTCCTGTTCGCCGTCGGCCTGTCGCCGGCCCTGCTGATGCCCTACCGCCCGGCCATGTGGGTGATCCGCAGCTGGTCGAAATTCTGCCTGTTCGGCCTGCGCTGGATCGCCGGGGTCAAGGTCGAGTTCCGCGGGCTGGAACACCGCCCGACCGGCGCCGCCCTGATCGCCGGCAAGCACCAGTCCATGCTGGACGTGATCGCGCCCTTCGCGGTCCTGCCTGACAACTGTTTCATCATGAAGAAGGAGTTGGCGCCCCTGCCCTTCTTCGGCTGGTTCGCCACCAAGACGAAGATGATCGCTGTCGACCGCTCGGCCCATTCCAAGGCCCTGAAGGACATGGTCCGCCAGGCGCGCGCCCGGTTCGCCGAGGGCCGTCAGATGCTGATCTTCCCCGAAGGCACCCGCGCCCCGGTCGGCGCCCCCGCCGACTACAAACCCGGCATCGCCGCCCTCTACCGCGACCTCGACTGCCCCTGCATCCCGATGGCGACCAACTCGGGGGTCTACTGGCCGGCGCACGGCTTCCGGCGGTATCCGGGGACGATCGTCTATGAGTTCCTGCCGGCGATCCCGGCGGGACTGAAGCGGGACGCATTCATGGCGGCGCTGGAGGAGCGGCTGGAAGGGGCGTCGAATGCGCTGCTGGGGCACGCGCCTACCGCAGCATCTCCCATGCCAGCGCATGCACCCGGTCCCGTCCCAACGCCGCAACCATAGGCGGCTCCGCGAACAACCCGGCGATCGCCGGGTCCCTCACATCCAGCCCACCCGTGAACGCCCCGAAGGCCGGCAGCACCGCCCTCCGCCCGTCCGTCACGAAACACGGCCGTCGCACCCCCCGCCCATGCGCCGCCACCCGCGCCGCCGGGTGGAGGTGGCCTGCAATCTCCCCGGGTTGCACGCCCGGCTGGGGCTCATGGATCAGGCGCAGGGAGCCGAACGACATCGTCTCGACCACCTCCCCGACAAGGTCGTCCATCGCCCCGGCCAGGGCGGCGATGTCGTGATTGCCCTCCAGCCAGATCCATTCACGGCCCGCCGCCAGCCGGTCCAGCCGCGCCTTGTCGTCCGCCGCCATCCGGCCCACCGAGGCCGCGTCGTGGAAGCTGTCGCCCAGCAGAACCACCGCCGCCGGCTGCAGCGCCTCGATCTCGGCCTCCAGCCGGTCCAGCGTAGCCCGGCTGTCATAGGGCGGCAGCATCTGGCCCCGGGCTGCGAAGGCCGAGCCCTTCTCGAGATGCAGGTCGGCTGCGATCAGGGTGCGGTGGTTGAGCACCCACAAGGCGCCCGAGCAGCGCAGCACGCAGGGCTCGCCCTCGATATGGACCCGCAGCCCGCCGCTGGGGCAGCGAGCGGGGGAGAGGGCCTGTCTCAGAGCGGCGTTCATTCCGCCCCCGCAAGTTCGGGCGGCGCGTCCGCCATCACTTCGGCGATCAGCGTCTCCTCGTCGAACCCGTAGGCCGAGGCGTCCAAGATCATCTCCGCCGCCTGTCCACCGCCGACCCGCTCCCGACCGATCTGGACAAGCACCGGGACACAGAAGGGCGAGGGCCGCTCCAGCGGCACATGTTTGATCTGGCCCCGGATCCGCTCCAGCAACTGCCCCAGACGCGCCACATCCAGCAGGCCCGCGGCCGCATCGGCGCGGGCGGTCTTGAGCAGCAGATGGTCGGGTTGATGCCGCCGCAGCACGTCGTAGATAAGGTCCGTCGAGAAGGTCACCTGCCGGCCGGTCTTCTCATTGCCCGGCTGGCGCTTTTCGATCAGCCCGGAGATCAGGGCGCAATTGCGGAACGTCCGCTTCATCATGAAGCTCTCGGCCAGCCAGCTCTCCAGATCGTCGCCCAGCATGTCCGGCTCGAACAGGGCGCCGAGGTCGAGGCCGTCCCCATTCTTGTCGATCAGGGGCTTGATCGACCAGATGGCCAGCGAATAGTCGGTGCAGACGAACCCCAGCGGCCCGACGCCCAGCCGGTCCAGCCGCCGCGTCAGCAGCATGCACAGGGTCGCATGCGCCAGCCCGCCCTCGAACGGATAGGCGACGAGGAAATGCCGCGAACCGCGCGGGAAGGTCTCGACCAGCAGGGTTTCCGCATCCGGGATGACCGACCGCGCCTCCTGCAGCTCCAGCCACTCCTGCACATCGGGCGGCAGGACGCGCCAGTGGTCGCGGTCCTGGATCATCGCCCGCACCCGGCTCGCCAGCGACGTCGACATGGGGAATTTCGATCCGCCCCATGAGGGGATCTTCGGGTCCCTGTCCTGGGCGTGAGTGACCAGCGCATCCATGCCGTTGATGCCCTGGAAGGCCCAGACCTGGCCGGCGAAGACGAAGGTGTCGCCGGGCGACATCTGCTCGAAATAGTTCTCTTCCGCCTCGCCGACCTTGCGGCCGCCGATCAGCTGTTTCGACGCGCCCCCGCGCCGCGAGGCGATGCGCACATTCAGCGTCGCCGCCGCCACGATGGTGCCGACGTTCATCCGGTGCCGCTGCGCCGTCTGGGCGTTGCGGACCTTCCACTTGCCGTCCTGCGTCCGCACAATCCGCGCGAACCGCTCATAGGTGCGCAGCGCATAGCCCCCGGTGGCGACCAGATCGACCACCTCCTCGAACGCCTCGTACGTCAGCCCGCGATAGGGGCCGCAGCCGGTGATCTCCGTATACAGATCATCCAGTGCGAACGGCTCGGAACAGGCGCAGCCCATGACATGCTGGGCCAGCGTATCCAGCGTGCCCGTATGTACAGGCTCCCAGTCGAAGGCGTTCTCGGCCACCGCCTCGCGCGCGGCCTGGCATTCCAGCATCTCGAACCGGCTGGCCGGCACCATCAGGGCGCGCGACGGCTCGTCCAGTCGGTGGTTGGCCCGGCCGATCCGCTGCACCAGCCGCGAGGCGCCCTTGGGCGCGGCCAGCTGGATGACCAGATCGACGTCGCCCCAGTCGATGCCGAGGTCGAGCGTCGAGGTGCAGACTACCGCCCGCAGGTCGCCCCGCGCCATCGCCGCCTCGACCTTGCGCCGCTGTTCCGCCGCCAGCGAGCCGTGGTGCAGGGCGATCGGCAGGTCGTCCTCATTGATCGCCCACAACGACTGGAAGACGAACTCCGCCTGCCAGCGCGTGTTGACGAAGATCAGGGTCATGCCCGAGCGCTTCAGCGCCTCATAGACCTCGGGGATGGCGTGCTGGCCGGTGTGGCCGGCCCACGGCACCTTGCCTTCGGAGACCAGCACATCGACCACCGGCGGCGCGCTGGGGTCGCCTCGGACGATGGTGACGGAGTCGTCCAGACCGGGCTTCAGCCACCCCGCGATCATCTCCGGATCGTCCACCGTCGCCGACAGCGCCACCCGCCGCATGGCCGGGGCGAACTGCTGCAACCGCCCCAGACCCAGCGACAGCAGGTCCCCCCGCTTGCCGCTCCAGATCGCATGCACCTCGTCCAGCACGACGCACTTCAGATCAGCGAAATAGTCGCGCGCCCCGTCCCAGGCGCAGAACAGGGCCAGCTGTTCGGGCGTGGTCAGCAGGATGTCCGGCGGGAACTCGCGCTGCCGCGCCTTCTTCGACTGTTTGGTGTCGCCCGTCCGGCTCTCGACATGGATGTTCAGCCCGATCTCGCGGATCGGCGTCATCAGATTGCGCTCGACGTCGGTCGTCAGGGCCTTCAGCGGCGACAGATAAAGCGTGTGTACCCCCGATCCCGGCCCGAACGCCGGCCTTGGCCCTCGCTCGGCCAGTTCCACCAGCGACGGCAGGAACCCTGCCAGCGTCTTGCCGCCCCCCGTCGGCGCCACCAGCAGGGCGTGCGACCCAGCCTCGGCCGCCGCGATCATCTCCAGCTGATGCCGACGCGGCGACCAGCCGCGCCGCGCGAACCAGTCGGCGAACAGGGGCGAAAGCGTTGCAGGAGCGGGCGGCGGCGTCACACCGCGCCTATAGCATGTTCCCGTTCCGTTTCATGTCCCGACCGGCTATCTATCGGTCGTGTCCACCGACTCCCTCACATCCGCTGCCGCCCTGACCGGAGCCGAACCATGGCTGGCCTTGCCGCCGGCGCTGGCGATTCCGCCGGGCGCGGGGGCGATCTGCGATGGCGAGGGCGCGAGGAAGATCGGGCGCGGGGCCGCCGAGGGGGCCTTCACCACCGCCCCGGTCATGGTGGCCCACGCCAGCTTGACCGCGCGCCGGCTTGGCATCGCCCCGCCGCCGCGCTCGTCTGATCTGCTGGACGTGCTGGAGCTTTTCGCCTTTGTCCGCCCCGCCCGCTTCTGCGCCCCCTCGCCCAGCGGTCTGGCCCTCGCCATGGGGATGAGCGAACCGAAGGGGGCGGAGGCCCAGGCCGAGGCCCTGCGCCGCGCCGCCGACGGCCTGCTGCGCGAACTGGCCGACCCGGCCTATCCCGACCGGGAGGCCGCCTTCACCTTGGCCGAGACCCTGGGCCGCGCCGGCTGGTCCTGGGCCTGGCGCGTCTCCGGCGCCCTGCGGACCCGGCCGCTCCGGGACCGCAATCATCGCGGCAGCGGTCTCGACGTCTGGTCGCGCCTGCCGGAATGGGAGGACGAGGCCCCGCGCGGCGAGGCCGGCTCCGCCCCGGTCGATTCCGAGAGCGCCCGCATCCGCCTGGAGAAACTGCTTCAGGCCTCGGGCCTCGACGAGACCCGGCCGACCCAGTCCGACTACGCCGCCGAGGCCGCCTACGCCTTCTCGCCACGCAATGAGGAGGGCCGCCCCCGGTTCCTGCTGGCCGAGGCCGGCACGGGCACGGGCAAGACCCTCGGCTACCTCGCCCCCGCCAGCCTGTGGGCCGAGCGGAATCAGGGAGCCGCCTGGGTCTCGACCTACACCCGCGCCCTGCAGCGCCAGATCGACCGCGAGAGCGCCGCCCTCTGGCCCGACCCGGTTGAGCGCAAGAAGAAGACCGTCGTCCGCAAGGGGCGCGAGAACTACCTCTGCCTGCTGAACCTGCAGGACATGGTGCAGGCGGCCCAGCTGGGGAACGGCGACCTGGTCGGCATGGCGCTGGCCAGCCGATGGGCCATGCATACGCGCGACGGCGACATGACCGGCGGCGACTATTCGGGCTGGCTGCCCGGCCTGTTCGCGACAGGGCCGAGCCATCAGGCCAGCGCCGCCAATCTGGTCGACCGCCGCGGCGAATGCGTCCACGCCGCCTGCCCCCACTACCGCACCTGTTTCGTCGAAAAGACCATTCGCGCCAGCCGCCGCGCCGATCTCGTTGTCGCCAACCACGCCCTCGTCATGACACAGGCCGCCTTCGACGGCGCCCGCTCGGCGCGCGGGCTGAAGCAGGACGGTGAGACGGCGGCGCTGAAGCGGATCGTCTTCGACGAGGGCCATCATCTGTTCGACGCCGCCGACAGCGCCTTCTCGGCCTGCCTGTCGGGTCAGGAGGCCGCCGAACTGCGCCGCTGGCTGCGCGGGCCCGAGGGCCGCGGCCGTCGCGGGCGCGGTCTGGAACAGCGGCTCGGCGACCTGTGCGCCGACAACGAGGCAGCGACCAAGGCGCTGCAGGACGCCGTGCGCGCCGCCGCCCAGTTGCCCGGCGAGGGCGTATCCGGCCGCATCGCCCCGGCCTCGGGCGAGGTTAATCCGGTCGGGCCGATCGAACGCTTCCTGCTGGCCGCGCTGGAACAGCTCCGGGCGCGGACGAGCGAGAATGCGTCAGGCAGCGGGGTCGAGTTCGGCATGGAATGCTCCCTGCGCCCCGTCACCGAACCGGTGCTGGAAGCCGCGCGCGAGGCAGCCCAGGCCCTGGCCGCCGTCGAGGCGCCGCTGCTGGCCCTGTCGCGGCATCTGGAAGACATCCTCGACGACGAGGCCGCCGATCTGGATGGCGCGTCGCGCGCCCGCATCGAAGGGGCCCTGCGCGGCCTCGACCGCCGCGCCCGCATGACCCTGCCCGGCTGGCGGTCGATGCTGGCGGCGCTCGAGGTCTCGTCGGACGAACCGGATCCCGACTTCCTCGACTGGCTGTCGGCCGAAGCCGCCTTCGGCCGGATTATGGACGTGGCCCTGCGCCGCCACTGGATCGACCCGACCGTGCCGCTGGAGGCCGCGGTCATCATGCCCGCCCACGGCGTGCTGGTGACCAGCGCCACCCTGTCCGATCCGAACGCGGATGATCCGTTCGACATGGCCCGGCTGCGCACCGGCTCAGCCCGGCTGATCGAACCGGCCCGGACGCTGAAGGTCGAAAGCCCGTTCGACTACGCCGCCAATGCGCGGGTCATTGTGGTCAACGACCTGGTCAAGGACGACCCGCGCCAGACGGCGGCGGCCATGCGCGAACTCTTCCTTGCGGCGGGCGGCGGGGGCTTGGGCCTGTTCACCGCCATCCGCCGGTTGAAGGCGGTCTATGAGCGGCTGGGCCCGGATCTGGCGAAGGCGGGTATCCCCCTCTACGCCCAGCACGTCGATCCGCTCGAGGTCGGGGCCCTGGTCGACGTCTTCCGCGCCGAACAGGATTCCTGCCTGCTGGGCACCGATGCGGTCCGGGACGGCGTCGATGTGCCGGGCCGGTCCCTGCGCATCCTCGCCTTCGATCGCGTGCCCTGGCCCCGCCCCGACCTGCTGCACAAGGCGCGCCGCCTGCGCTTCGGCGGCGAGGGCGCGGGCGGGCGCAATTTCGACGACGCCCTCGCCCGCGCCAAGATGGCCCAGGCCTTCGGCCGGCTGATCCGCCGCGCCGACGACAAGGGAGTCTTCGTCATGCTCGACGCCGCCGCCCCGACCCGCCTGTTCGCCAGCCTGCCGCCGGGCACCGAGGTCCAGCGCATGGGGCTGGCCGAGGCGGTGGAACTGGTTGGCGCCTTCCTCAAGCCGGACTAGACGAAGCCCCGATGACCGACACCGCCCCCCGCCATTCCCGCCGCGGCCTCGCCGTGCCCTTCATGATCGTGGGCCTGCTGCTCGCCGCATGGACCGGCTGGTGGTTCTGGCTGACCGACCAGGTCGAGACCCGGCTGACCGCCCAGGTCGAGGTCCTGAAGCAGGACGGCTGGACCATCACCCACGCCCCGGTCAGCATCACCGGCTGGCCGTTCCGGACGCGGGTGTCGATGCCGCAAGCCGACATTCTCGCCCCCTCCGGCCATGGCGTCTCGGTGCCTGAACTGGTCGCCGAAGCCAGTTCCTGGAATCCCGACCACTGGGTGGTCGTGGCCCCCGACGGCCTGACCCTTACGCGGGCGGACAAGGGCAGGATCGCCATCGCCGGCGACGGTCTGCGTTTCAGCATCAGCCATCTTCGCGACCGCTTCCCCGATCTGCGGGCCGAGATGATCCGCCCGACCTTCACCGCGCTGGAAGGCGCCGAGCCGTTTCCCATCGTCTCGGCGGAACGGATCCAGCTTGAGACCCGGCCGCATCTGACCGACGGCCAGGCCTCGACCGACGAACTGGACGTGCTGTTCCGCCTTGTCGACGCGCGCGGGCGGCCGGGCGGCCCGGTCGAGGGGGCGACCCGCCAGGGCCGCCTCAGCGCCGATGTCGAAACCACCATCGTCGGCGCCAGCCGGCTGCAGGGCATGGACGCCGCCGGGGTCTTCGCCGCCTGGACGGAGGCCGGCGGCCGGTTCAGCGCCGTTCGGGGTCGGCTGAAGGCAGGGGACAGCACCGCCGTCATTTCCAGCGATGCGTTGTTCGCGCGCGCCGACGGCCGGCTGCAGGGGTCGTTGGCCCTGACCGCCGAACAGCCCATGGCCGCCATCGCCGGTCTGGCGCGGTCGCAGTCCGGGGCGGTCAACCGCATGGGAGCCGCGGGCGCCGCCGCGGCCACAGCGGCTTCGGGCGAGCGCCCGGTCGACCTGGTTGTGCAGTTCCGCGACGGCCGCACCTGGCTGGGGCCTTTCGCCCTCGCGCCGGCGCCGCGGCTGTTCTGATGCCGCCAGGGCCCTTGATCGAGCCGGAGGCCGACTCTGAAAGGCTCGCTCTGGATCGCGCCGTCGCCGAGGCTGTGCGCCTGAGGATCGCGGCCGGCGCCCGGCCGACCCCGGACGCTGACGTAATCGCCATGCGCGAACTGCTGACCGGCCTGACCCCTGCAGTGGCCGCCGGCGTTCGCGCGGTGCTGGGGCGCATTGACGCGGCGAACAGTGCGCCGCTGGTCGTCTGGGGGCCCGCCAGCCAGACCCTGGCCGCCGACCGCTTCGGCCTGACCGCCCGCACAGCCGCGGAACCGGAGCAGGCGCTGGCCGCCGTCCGCGAGGGATCGCGCGCCCTGCTGGACCTGACGCCGGGCAAGGCCTGGTGGGGACGGCTGCTGGCCGAGCCCGCCCTGCGCGTGTTCGCCGCCCTGCCCGACGACCGCCGGGGCCTGCCCCGCGCCCTGCTGGTGCAGCGGACGCAGCCTGGACCGACCGGCGACGACCGGACCTTCTGGGCCACCGACAGCAAGGCTCCCGACGCCCGGATCATCGAGACCTTGGCCGCCGCCGGCCTGGCCGCCAGTCCGCTGATCGCGGCGGGCGGCTTGAAGCTGTTCATGCTCGCGGGCTATGTGCAGGCCGAGGACGGGCGGCTTTCATCCGCGCCCGGCAGCCTTTCCGGCGTCATCGGCGCCGCCCCCCAGTTCTGATTTCGAGGACCGCCCCATGACCGACGCGCCTGCGCCCAAGCCCGGCATCCTCGACATCGCCCCCTATGTCGGCGGCAAGTCGCGCATCGAGGGCGTGGCCGAGCCGATGAAGCTCTCGTCCAACGAGAACGCCCTGGGCGCCGGCGGAAAGGCGCGCGAGGCCTATGCCGCCGCCATCGGGAACATCCACATGTACCCGGACGGCCGGGCGATGAAGCTGCGCGACGCCGTGGCCGAGCACCACGGGCTGGAGCCTGAACGAGTGATCTTCGGCAACGGTTCGGACGAGGTCTTCGCCCTGCTGAACCAGACCTATCTCACCGCCGGCGACAACGTCGTCAGCGGCAAATACGGCTTCCTCGCCTATCGCATCAGCGCCCTGGCCAACCAGGCGACGGTGAAGCTGGCCCCTGAACCCGACTTCCGGCTGACGCCCGAGGCCATCCTGGCCGAGGTCGATGACCGCACCCGCATCGTCTATGTCTCCAGCCCGTCCAACCCGACCGGCAGCTACAATACGGCCGAGGAAATCCGCCGTCTGCACGCGGCCCTGCCGCCGCACATCCTGCTGGTCATCGACGAGGCCTATGCCGAATTCGTCGCCGAGCCGGACTGGGAGACCAGCTTCCCGCTCGCCCGCGACAGCGACAATGTCATCGTCACCCGCACCTTCTCCAAGATCCACGGCCTCGGCGGCCTGCGCATCGGTTTCGGCTATGCGCCGCTGAAAGTCTGCGAGGCGGTCGACCGCATCCGCCTGCCGTTCAACGTCTCGGTCCCCGGCATCGAGGCGGCCGTCGCCGCCCTGGGCGACGAGGCGCACCAGAAGGCGTCGCGCGACCTCGTCCACGCCTGGCGGCCGCGTCTGACCCAGGCCATCAAGGGCTTCGGCTTCGATGTCTTCCCCTCGGCGGGGAATTTCGTGCTGGTCCGCTTCCCTGACGAGAAGCGCAGCGCCGCCGCGGCGAACGACTATCTCAACTCCAGGGGCATCATCGTCCGTCCCGTCGGCGGCTACGGCCTGCCGGACTGCCTGCGGATAACGATTGGCACCGAGGATCAGAACCGGGCGGTCATCGACGCGCTGAGCGAGTTCGCGGCGGCCGGGTGATCCACCATCCGATGTGGGGTCCTGACCAAATTGCCCGCCATAAGCGCGCTTTCGCCTTGTTTTCACTCCGGAGTTGTTGCCGGGAGGACACGCAGATGGCCTTGCCTTGCCAAGGTTGCGTCGTTAGATAGCCCTTGAAACTTTCCGAGGGGACTCACATGAAGAAGATCATCGCCGCCACCGCCGCCGGCCTGTTGCTGGTCGCTGGCCAGGCTGCCGCCACGACCGAAGCCTCCGCACGCGTGGGCGACCGCGTCGGCGCCCAGGCCGGTGAGTCGAGCGAACTCGCTGCGATCCCGCTGCCCCTGATCTTCATCGGCGCCGCCATCCTGGTCGGTTTCGCCGTCAATGAAGTCGTGGACGACGGCGAAAGCGACTGAGTTTCAGGCATCTCCATTTGAAGGGGCCCTCCGCATCCGCGGGGGGCCTTTTTCTTTGCGCGATGGACAGTCCGGCAAGGCCCGTCAGCCGCGTCTGAACAGTCGCCTCGTGCGTCAGCCCATGAACACGGATTCAGCCTTGCCAAGCCGAGCTACTGACATTACACGGTTACTCGAAATAATAAAAAAGGGGTCCCGTCCATGAAGAAGATCATCGCCGCCACTGTCGCCGGCCTGCTGCTGGTTGCTGGCCAGGCCGCCGCCACCACAGAAGCCTCCGCCCGCGTGGGCGACCGCGTCGGCGCCCAGGCTGCCGATTCGAGCGAGCTCGCTGCTGTCCCGCTTCCCCTGATCGCCATCATCGGCGTCATCGCCGGCGCTCTTATCATCAATGAGATCACGGACGACGGCGAAAGCGATTGAGATCAAGGCATCTCCATCGAAAGGGCCCTCCGCATCCGCGGGGGGCCTTTTTCTTTGCCCGTCGACCATTCCGCGAGGCGGCGTCAGCTGCGTCTGAACAGCCGGCTCGCCCCCCAGCCCATCAAGGCCGCCAGCAGAACGGTCAATATGCCGTAGCTCCACGGCCGGCGATGGGCGAACTCATAGAGGCCGCGCTCGATCCCGACCTTTTCGACGGTCAGGGTCAGATTCGAGACCGATACCGGCTCTCCGTCCTGGAACAGCCAGACCTCGGCGAAATACTCGCCCGTGGGGGCGACCGCGGGCAGCTCCAGCTCGGCGCGGAACAGGCCGGCGTCGACGAACTCCACCCCGTCCGGATCCGTGTTGTACAGGGCCGCGGCCTCCCGCAGCCGGATCACGGCGCGGCGGTAGTCCAGATAGTCCTCGCCCAGCCGGCTAACGACCACGTCGCGCACGCCATAGCGGGTGACCGTGCGGCTCTCCTGTGGCGCATTGATTCGCAGGTGATCCACACCGACACCCAGCCGCCTCAGTTGGCCGAAGTCGGCGATGTCGGGCAGCGGCCGGGTCGAGGCCGTCATGTAGAAGCCGGGGGCGCCCTCGAACAGGACCGGGCGGCTATTGAGCCAGAAGCCCATGTGACGGGTCTTCTTGACCAGGCGGACCGGCCCGTCCGGACCCCGCACCACCACCACAACATCGGCCGGTCGGTCCGTGGGATTGAACACAGCGCCGTACAGGACGATCGAGGCGCCCCGGAAACTGGAATCGATCATGACCCGGGCGTCGGTCATGGCGGCGGCGACCCGGACCTGGCCGGTGGTGCCGACCGAGCGTTCCGGCGCGGGCGCGACGATGGCCGGGGGTGGCGGGGGAAGAGCCTGCATCAATCGGGCACTCCCGGCGCAAAGGCGAACAGGTCCGATGGCCGCACGAACAGCTCCAGTCCCATCTGGATGCCGACGAGCAGGACGATCAGTCCCAGCAGCGCGCGTAGCACGTCCGGCCGGAACCGGCCCGACAGCCGGGCTCCATACTGGGCTCCGACGACGCCGCCGACCAGCAGCAGCATGGACAGGACGATGTCGACGGTCTGGTTGCGGCCGGCCTGCAGGACGGTGGTCATGGCCGTGACGATGATGATCTGGAACAGGCTGGTGCCCACCACCACCCCGGCCTTCATGCGCAGCACATAAAGCATGGCCGGCACCAGGATGAAGCCGCCGCCGACCCCCATGATGGCCGAGAGGACGCCGGCGAAACCACCGAGAACAAATGGTGGAATGGCGCTGATGTAGAGGCCCGAACGCGGAAAGCGCATTTTCAACGGCAGGCCGTAGAGCCAAAGCGGCCGGCGACGCTCCTTGTGCGGCAGGATCTCGCCGCGCACCCGGCGCAGGATCTGGCCCAGGCTCTCGTAGAGCATCAGGGTGCCGATGGCGCCGAGGAAGAGGAGGTAGGAGACAGCCACCGCCATGTCGGCCTGGCCGAGCAGACGCAGGTAGCGGAACAACTCAACGCCCAGCAGGGCGCCGATGACCCCGCCCAGGGCCATCACCCCGCCGATGCGGTAATCGACCGCCTTCTGACTGGTGTAGCTGATGACGCCCGAGGTCGAGGAGGCGACGACGTGGCTGGCCTGGCTGGCCACCGCAACCGAAGGCGGAATGCCCATGAAGATCAGGATCGGGGCCATCAGGAAGCCGCCGCCTATACCGAACAGTCCGGACACGAATCCGACCGTCGCGCCCAGCAGAACCAGGAGCGGCCAGTTCACCGAAACCTCGGCGATCGGCAGATAGATATCCAAAGGACGCGCCTTCGGCTGGAACTGAGGCTAGGCGCCGGAAAGGCGACGACGGAAGTGATGGTGTCCTAGACCCACCGGACGGCCCCCGCCACCCGATGCGCCAGAAAAGCTCGAGCCTCCCGCCTCAGGCGAGTGGTTCGACCTGGAAACTCTCAGCCTCGGCCTGCGCCTTGCCGCGGGCGGCGGCCGGCACCGTGGCGCGCAGACGTTCGGCCGCCGACCGGGCGTCGACATCGCCGGCGCGCGCTGCGATCAGATACCATTTGTAGGCCTCGGTGAGGTCTGACTGGATGCCCTGGTCGCCGGTTTCGTACAGTTTGGCCACGTTGTACTGGCTGTCGACCAGACCGAGCTCCGCCGCCCGCTTGAGCCAGTCCAGCGCCTCGGTCCGGTTCTGGTCGCCGCCGATGCCGTCGAACAGATACATGCCGTAGGCGTGCATCCCTCGGGCGTCGCCTCCGTCCGCCGCGCGACGCGCCCAGGTCCGGGCCTCCGCAAGATTGACGTTCAGACCCTGATCGCCGTCCTGATAGAGTCCGGCCAGGTGCAGCTGGGCCGGGGTGTAGCCGGTGGCGGCGGCCTGTTTCAGCAGATCGAGCCCGCCGGCTTCATCCGCATCGAGCCGCGCCGTCGCCTGTTGATACAGGTCCTCACCCCGCGCGAGGTCCTCGGCCGAAGCCGCAGCCGGCACAACGGCGAGCGCCGCAATCGGCGCGGCCGGTTCGGCGCCCGGGAAGCCGGGGATATTCAGGCCCGAGCCAGTCAGTTGACCCGTCGCATAGGCGCCGCCGGCGGTCAGCAGGACCGCGATGGCCGAGGCGCCCAGCGCCTTGCGGACCGTCCCGCCGTCCTTCGAGGCCTGTTTGTCGAGCCGTTCCTGCAGGCGGGACTTGCCACCGCGTTTCAGGCCGAAGCCCGAGCGGGCGGGCGCCTCCACAGCCGGGGCCGCCATGGCGGCGCGGGCGGCGTCGATGGTCTGGCGGGTCGAGGAGGCCCGACCCTGGGCCGCCGCCGCACGCAGGGCGCGGGGGTCCACGAAATCCGTCTCGCCGTCGAAATCATCCTGCCCGCCATCGTAGGCGCTATCAGACTTGCCCGGCGCTGTGGCCTCCAGCGCGTCCGACACATCGGCACCGCCGAAGCCCTGGCCGAAGGCTGTCGGAGCCGGCGGAACCTGAACGGGCGCGGGCTGGGACGCGGCGTTGAACGGCGGCGGGGTGAAGGCGGGAATCTGCGGGGGAGGACCGACCTCCTCGGCCAGCGAAGCAGAGGCGGGCCGGCTGCCGAACGGGGCCGTAGCCGCCATCGGCGGGGCTTCGGACGGTTCATCCACGCGCGGGCCGCGCATGACGGCGTCGAAGATGGCTTCGGCGCTCAGAACCTCGTCGGCCGGAACCTCAGAGCTGACCGGCGCGGGGGCCGGCTCGGGCGGCGCCAGATCAGCGGACCAGGCCTGCTGCTCAGCATAGATCGGATCGTCAAAAACGGCGTCAGAGAATGGCGCGCCGGGGAAGGCGGCGTCCGGGAGGGCCGCGGCCCGCCAGTCGGAGTCCGGGGCGACGGCCGGGGTCGGCGCCGCGGGTTCGGCGCGGCGCTCGATATTGCCGCGCGCCTCGGCGATCAGGGCCGCCGTGCGCTCTTCCGACATCCGCATGCGCTCGGCCAGTTCGCCGGACGCCCGGTCATAGCCCTGTTCGATGCGGGCGGAGCTGTCGGCGAGCCGACGGCCGATGTCGTCCAGCGCCTGCTGCGAGCGCCGCTCGGACTGGGCGATGCGTTCGCTCAGACGGTCGGAAATGCGGGTGATCTCGCCGCCCAGCTTCTCCAGCGCCAGGGCGTGGCGGTCGTCGGTCGCGATCAGCCGCTGCTCGACGCCCTGGGCGAACCGGCCCATGTCGGCCTCGACCTTGCGGCTCAGCTGTTCGAAGCGGACCGGGGTGTCAGCCTCGATGGATTGGACCCGGCCGTTCAGGTTCTGGGCGATACGGAGGACCTCGTGACCCATGGTCTCGACGGCCTTGGCCGAACGCTCCTCGGACGTCTTGACCTGATCGCCGATGGCCAGCACCGCGCGTTCGATCCGGTCCATCCGGCCTTCGGATTCGGCGGTATCGAGCCGCCGCATCATCTCGGCGCGGTTGCCCTCGACCTGACGGCTCAGCGTTTCAGCCAGCTTTTCGAACCGGGCGGCCTCCCGGGCGCCCTCGGGCTCGGAGCGGGACTCGGCGGCGCGCAGCCGCTGGTCCAGTCCGGCGAAGGAGGCCTGCAGATTGCGCAGGGCCTCGGCGGTGCGGCCCTGGGCCTCGTCCAGCCGCTGGCCGACCTGGGCCAGCAGATCCGCCCCCACGCCGGGACCGGCGACCTTCTCGACCGCGTCCATCCGGTGGCGCAGCTCATTGACGCTCGAACGCTGGCGCTCCTCGATGTCGTACAGGCGGCCGGCCAGCGCGCCCATGGTCGTCTCGACCTTGCCGAACGTTTCGGCGGTTTGCGGCCCGACCTCCTGCTCGAAGCGGCGCAGGCGTTTGTGCCCCTCGCGCAGTTCCTCGGCGATGTCGTCGATCCGGCGGGCGTAGGTCTTGCCGGCCTGGTCCTGCCCTTCGAGCCGTCGCACCAGACCCGAGACGGCCTGGTCGACCCCCTGGATGGCGATGGTCGAGCGGCGCTCGGCGGCTTCCAGGCGGGCGGCGATGGCGTCGATCGAGGCGCCGAGACGCTGCAGCTGATCTTCGTTCGCGCCGGAGCCGTAGGCGTCGTCCACGCGACGGCTGCGGCCGCGGCGGTCAATGCTGTCGGCGGCATGGGGACGGCGCGACAGGGGCGTGAAGCCGCCTTCGTCATCGTCGCCGTCTTCCATGATGATGGTGTTCAGCCACTCGCCCAACGTCATGCCCGAGCGACGCGCGAGGTCCTTGGCGATCTCGCGCGCCTTGGGCTCAATGCCCTTCACGCTCCAAGGCGCCGCGGCTGCGCTCACTGATTCGTCTCCCGACCCATGTGTCGAACGCTAGACGCCAAGATGATGGGTGTAAACGCGTGGTTAACCCCAAGATGTAGCGGTATCCCCATCTTCCTGTGGAAAGCGTCGTGACCCGATGAATATCTCGCGCGGACGTGGTTAACGACGCATGAAGATTAACCTCCCGGCAACGATTTCGGCCTTGCGCCGACCCCCTCGACGGACCACCTCGCGCCCATGAGCCTGACCCTGACTCTCGCCCTGCTCGCCGCCGCCCTCGGCATGGCTGTCTTTGCCGGCTGGCGAGGCTCGCGGCCGTGGGACCTGACGCGCGGCGTGCGCATGATCCCCTGGCGTTTCATCATGCTGCTGTCGGGCGTTGCGATCCTGATCCTGACCATCCACCTCGGAACCCTGATGGGCGTGCCACAGCGGCCCTACTAGGCGACACTCGCCGGAACCCCTCCGGCCCCCGGCCATTCCTGACCCACCCCCGAGATCAGGAGATACCGCCATGGGCGACAATACCCTCACCGCCGCCGAAGCCGAGAAAGAGTTCTGGGACCACCTGAAGACGTCCAACACCGGTATGCTCGGTCTCGACCAGCCCGGCTATCACAGCCAGCCGATGACCGCCTTCCGCGAGGAGGAGACCGGGACCATCTGGTTCTTCACCCGCGACGACACCGATCTGGCGAAGGACGCGGCCATCCCCGACCAGTCGGCCATGTTCACCTATGGCTCGAAGGACCAGGAAGTCTGGGCCTGCATTCACGGGACGCTGTCGGTGGCGCCGCGCAATGCGGCGCTGATCGACAAGCACTGGAACCCGATCCTCGCGGCCTGGTACCCCGAGGGCAAGGACGACCCGCACCTGACCCTGCTGCGCTTCGACGCCGACGACGGCCGCATCTGGGTGTCAAAGAAGGGACCGGTGCGGTTCATGTTTGAAGTCGCCAAGGCCAATCTGACGAAGACGCTGCCGGACGCGGGCGGCGTGGCGGACGTGAACCTGAACTAGCCCGCGAAACACCATGCCAGCACGGCCTTCTGGGCGTGGATGCGGTTTTCGGCCTCGTCCCAGACCAGCGATTTCGGCCCGTCGATGACGGCGTCCGTCACCTCCTCGCCGCGGTGGGCGGGGAGGCAGTGGAGGAAGACGGCGTCGCTGGCGGCGGCGTCCATCAGGGCGGCGTCGACGCCATACCCCTCGAAGGCCTCGAGCCGCGCCTCATAGTCGCCGTCGCCCATCGACACCCAGGTGTCGGTGACCACGACATCCGCCCCGGCCACGGCCTCGCGCGGGTCGCTGGTCAAGGTGACGTGATTGCCGCCCTTGGCGAGGTCGTGCAGGTCCGGATGATAGTCGCCCGGACAGGCGACGTTCAGGTGGAAACCCAGCTTCGGCGCTGCGTGCATGAAGCTGTGGCAGACGTTGTTGCCGTCCCCGACCCAGGCGATCGTCTTGCCGGCGATCGGCCCGCGATGCTCCTCGATGGTCATGATGTCGGCCAGGATCTGGCACGGGTGCGAGCGGTCGGTCAGGCCGTTGATCACTGGCACGGTCGCGACGCGGGCGAAGCGTTCGACGTCCTCATGGCTGTTCGCGCGGATCATCACCGCATCGACCATGCGCGACAGGACCCGGGCCGTGTCCTCGACTGGCTCGCCGCGGCCCAGCTGCATGTCGCCGGCGTTGGCGATGATCGAGGCCCCGCCCAGCTGGCGGATGGCGGCGTCGAAACTGAAGCGGGTGCGGGTGGAGTTCTTCTCGAAGATCATCGCCAGCACGCGATCCTTCGCCGGCGTATCGGCGTCGGCGCGGCCCTTCGGCCAGCCCATGCGGGCCGCCTTGCGGGCATGGGCGTCATCGAGAATGGCGCGCAGTTCCCCGGCTTCGAGCCGATAGATGTCGAGGAAGTGGCGGACCATCTTCAGCTCTCCGGTCAGGCTGCGGCCAGCTTCGTACGAGCGAACTCGCAGGTCTTCTCGAGGCGTTCGACAGCCTCACGCGCCTCGTCCAGCGTGAAGTTCAGGGGCGGCAGGATGCGAACCAGATTGTCGCCGCCGCCGGCGATCAGCAGATGCGCCTCGTCGCGGGCCCAGCCCATGAATTCGCGGTTGTTCGGGACCAGTTTCATGCCCATCAGCAGGCCCTTCCCCCGCACCTCGACGATCACATCGGGGAAGCGTTCCTTCAGCCCGTGCAACTGCTGCTTCAGATAGCCGGCGATCTCGTTGACGTGGGCGAGGGTCTCGGGCTTCGAGATCTCGGCGAAGGCGGCGGCGCCGACGGCCATGGCCAGCGGATTGCCGCCGAAGGTCGAGCCGTGCACGCCTACGACCATGCCCGTGGCCGCCTTGGTCGTGGCCAGGCAAGCGCCGACGGGGAAGCCGCCGCCCAGCGCCTTGGCGATGGCCATGATGTCGGGGGCCATGCCGCCCCATTCATGGGCCCACAGCTTGCCGGTCCGGCCCATGCCGCACTGGACCTCGTCGAAGATGATCAGGACGCCGTGTTCGTCGCACAGCTCGCGCAGGCCGCGCAGGCAGACCTCGGGGATGGCGCGGCAGCCGCCCTCGCCCTGCACCGGCTCGACGATGATGGCGGCGGTGTTGGGGTTGGCGATCGCGGCCTTCAGGGCCTCGTGATCGCCGAAGACCAGCTGGTGGAAGCCCTCCATCGGCGGGCCAAAGCCGTTGGTGTAGCTGGGGTTGGCCGCCGCGTTGATGGCGCCGTAGGTGCGGCCGTGGAACGATCCGTCAAAGCCGTAGATGTCGATCCGCTCGGGCTGGCCGTTGGCGAAATGATACCGGCGCGCCGTCTTGATCGCGCACTCGACCGCCTCGGTACCCGAGTTGGTGAAGAAGACCACGTCGGCGAACGACTTTTCGCAGAGCGCATCGGCGAGCGCCTCCTGCCCCGGAATCTTGAAGATGTTGGAGACGTGCCAGAGCTTTTCCGCCTGGTCCTTGACCGCCTGGACGAGGATGGGATTGGCGTGGCCGAGGGCGTTGGTCGAGATGCCCATGACGCAGTCGAGGTATTCGGTCCCGTCCTTCGCCCACAGACGCGCGCCCTGACCACGATCCACCTCGAGCGGCGCGCGGTTGTAGACACCCATCAGATGTTCAGTAGACACGGGACAAGCCTCCAAAAGCGAGACGGCCCCGCCGCTGAAGAGCGCCGGGACCGCTGGAATAAGGGTCAGGCCTTGTCGGCCGGAGGACGGTGTTAGTCAACACCGGCCAATCGCCCGGCCTCCATGATCCCGACAAGGATCAGGCCGCCGACTCCATTATCGCCTTGAGGGTCCTCAGATCCTTCAGCACATGGGCGGCGTCGGCCTCGAAGGCCATGCCGGCATGTTCTCGGGCCGGCAGGAGGGCCATCAGGTCTTCAGCCGCCAGCCGGACCTGAACACCGCCCAGCAGGCCCAGGCCATGACCACAGCCAGAACCCCGCTCATGACCACGCCGATCATCAGGTTCCCCTCAGCATTGCCGATGAAACCGGCCCGGAAGCCGTCGATCAGATAGAAGAACGGGTTGAAATGGCTGATCGTCGCGAACGGCCCGGGCAGGTTTTCGACGAGGTAGAAGGTCCCGCTGAGGAAGGTCATCGGCATGATGACGAAATTCTGCACCGCGGCGAGCTGGTCGAACTTCTGGGCCCAGAGGCCAGCGAAAACGCCCAGCATCCCCATGATCAGGCAGGCGATCAGGCCGAACCACAGGATCAGGCCGAGGTTCGCGATCTCCAGCCGGGCGAAGGGCATGACGCAGATCGCCGTCACGATCCCGACCACCAGACCGCGCGTGGCGGCGCCGAGGGCAAAGCCGATGGTCAGCTCAAGCGGGCTGAGCGGCGGGGTCAGGAAATCGGTCGCCGTGTTCATCACCTTGGCCTGGATCAGGCTGGACGAGGCGTTGGCGAAGGCGTTGTTGAGCATGGCCATCATGATCAGGCCGGGCGCCACGAACTCCGGGAAGGGTGTGCCGTGCAGCGGCGGCCGCGCGCCCTGCAGCGCCACCACGAAGACGAGCATGTACAGCAGGGTGGTGACCACCGGCCCCGCAACCGTCTGGGCCCCCACCTTCCAGAACCGACGCACCTCGCGCAGGTACAGGGTCTGGACGCCGATCCAGTTGATCCCGGGATAGCTGCGGGGCTGGGGGGTGGTGCTCAGGTCGGTCATGGGTGGGCAGATGCGGGGTGGGGGAGCGGGATGCAAGGGAGGGATTAGGGATTAGGGATGAGGGATTAGTTTGAAGGGGGAGGCCGGCAGCCCGGGAGGCCCGTGTGCATCGGCCGCCTTTCCTCATCCCTCATCCCTAATCCCCAATCCCTCCCCCTCCGTTAACCACACCACATCTGGTTCCTGTGGACGGACTGATTCGCACATCTTGCGTCTGTTAGGACCTCGTTTACGATTAGTGGTAGGTCGAGAGCCCGGGAGGGACCTCTGGACCCCATATATTGAATCCGAGACCCGGAGGGTTGGCTATGACCGCAGGCTGGACAGAAGACCGCGTCGGCGCGCTGAAGAAACTCTGGCTCGAGGGCCAGTCTGCCAGCCAGATCGCCAAACAACTGGGCGGCGGCGTCACCCGCAACGCCGTCATCGGCAAGGTGCACCGCCTCGGCCTGTCGGGCCGGGCCGCCCCGTCACAGCCGGCGCGCGCCACCTTCCGCCCCGCCCGTCCGCGTCCGGCCCAGCCGACCCAGGCGCCGTCGGCTCCGCGCCGCATCGAAGCCGTCCAGCCGCGCCCGGCCGCTGCGCCTTCGGTTCCGGCCCCCATGCCCGACCTGCCCGGCACTGCCACGGTCATGACCCTGGGCGCCCATATGTGCAAATGGCCGATCGGCGACCCTTCCTCGACCGAGTTCAGCTTCTGCGGCCGCCGCGCGTCGGAAGGCGTCTATTGCGTCGAACATGCCCGCGTCGCCTATCAGCCCCAGGTCAAGCGCGGCGCGACGGACCTGGCCCGCAGCCTGCGGCGCTACATTTAAGGGGCGCTATCACTCGCGACGCGGTCGCTCGTGACTTGAGCGCGGTTGGCGTCTCGAGGCTGGTCGCGGCTTCGGCGGCGACCGCCTCACCGCTCATTAACCAATTCGGCCATACGGCTGTCATGAACGGCTCCTAGAGAGCCGCCCTCCGCCTCGAGACCCCACCCGCACGGGGACTCGAGTACTGGGGCGGGGCTGCGGTTATCCGGGTTGACGCAGCCCCTCACCCTCTCAGTTCAGCACCCGCCGGTCCCCCGGCACATCCAGACTGAAGGCCGGGATGGCCGCCTCGAACGCGCGCCCCGTGGCGTCGGTCATGGCATAGCCGCCCACCATCGAGCCTGAGGCCGTGCCGAGCGGACAGCCCGAGGCGTAGGAATAGCTTTCGCCCGGCAGGATCGTCGGTTGTTCGCCGATGACGCCGGGACCCCGCACCTCCTCGACATGGCCGCGGGCGTCGGTGATGACCCAGCGGCGCGCCATCAGCTGCACCGGAACGCCGGTCAGATTGACGATCTCCACCTGATAGGCCCAGACCCAGCGGCCGCCCTCCGGATCGGACTGGCCGGCCAGATAGCTGGGCTGGACGCGGACCACGATCCCGTCGGTTTCGGCTTCATAGGCGCGCGTGTCGTACATCCACCCATCGTCGCCCAACGCCGGCTCACGTCAAGCGCAGGCCGCGCGGGAGGGGAGACAGGCGGCGGAATCGTGTAAGCCGTATCCATGCAGTCCATCGAATTCCCCACCCCCGGCATCCTGCCCTGCCAGTCCATCGAGGCCCTGATCGCCGGCGGCGCGATCGCCTCGGACACCCCCTTCGACGCCGATCAGGTCCAGCCCGCCAGTCTGGACCTGCGCCTTTCCGACCAGGCCTGGCGCGTCCGCGCCTCCTTCCTGCCCGGGAAACGCACCGTCGAGGACCGGATCGCCGACGTCGCCATGCACCGGATCGACCTGTCCGGCGGCGTCGTGCTGGAGCGCGGCTGCGTCTATATCGCCCGCCTGCAGGAGCGGCTGAGCCTGCCGAAAGGCCTGATCGCCCGCGCCAATCCCAAGAGCTCGACCGGCCGCGTCGACGTCTTCGTCCGCCTGCTGACCGATCGCGGCGCCAGCTTTGACGATGTGGCCGAAGGCTATGAGGGGGCGCTGTATCTGGAGATCTCGCCCCAGACCTTCCCCATCCTGGTCCGTCCCGGCACCCGGCTGAACCAGCTTCGGCTCAAGGCCGGCGAACCGCCCAAGCTGGAGACCCGCAGCGTCGGCGTCGAACTGCAGGGCGGCGAGGGGTCCGTGGTCGGCTTCCGCGGACGCCGCCACGCCGGGGTGATCGACCTCGACAACATCGACGGCCACGACCCGCGCGACTTCTGGGAACCGCTGACCCTGCGTCGCGGCGAGCTGCTGCTCGATCCGGGTGAGTTCTACATTCTGGCGTCGTCGGACGACGTGGAGATCCCCGTCGACCAGGCCGCCGAAATGACCCCGATCGATCCGTCTGTGGGCGAGTTCCGGGTCCATTACGCGGGCTTCTTCGATCCCGGCTTCGGCACCGATGAGGCGCACGGCGCGGGGTCCAAGGGGGTTCTGGAGGTCCGGACGCACGACACGCCCTTCCTGCTGGAACACGGCCAGATCGTCGCCCGGCTGGTCTATGAACCGCTGACCGAACGCCCGACACGGCTCTACGGCGAGGGCGGCAGCCACTACCAGCGGCAGGGATTGAAGCTGAGCAAACACTTCAAGCCGTGGTAGCCCTCTGGGTCAGGCCAAGCCTCCCGGCGCGCCCAGAACACGCAAAGCACACCCACCGCCGGCGGCCCCGATGTACAGAACCGAACGCCTGCATCTGAGGCCGAGCCGAACCGACGACGCGTCCGCCGTTCTGGCCGCCATCGGAGACCAGGATATCGTACGCAACCTCGGCTCTGCACCGTGGCCGTACACCCTGGCCGACGCCGAACAATTCGTCGCGGCCGCCTTCAATCCGGAAGAGCCTCGCCTCCTGGCCTTCCACGGCGATGAGCGGTCACAGGTGCTGGTCGGCGTGGCCGGGCTGGACCGTATGCCCGGCGGTGAGGTTGAACTCGGATACTGGATCGCGAAGTCGCATTGGGGACAGGGCCTCGCCACCGAACTCGGCGCCAGGATGATCGGCATCGCAAGGGATGAGTTGAAGCTCACCCGTCTGACGGCGGGCTATTTCATCGACAATCCCGCGTCCGGCCGCGTTCTGGCGAAGCTGGGATTCTGTCACGTTGCGGACCCCGTCCATCGCAAGAGCCGGGCGCGTGAAGAGATGGCGCTGTGCCAGATGTGTGCGCTCGGGATCTGAGTGCGGGCGATCAGCTCAACCGATCCGCCTTCCTCAGGTCCGGGAACCACCGCGCCCAGAGGCCGGTCGCGGTCAGCGCGCCGATGCCTCCGAACACCGCCGCGCCTATGGGGCCGAGGAAGCGGACGGCGACGCCGGAGTAGGCTTCCCCCAGTTCGTTCGACGCGCCGATGAACAGCATGGACACCGAACTGACCCGGCCACGCATGTGATCGGGCGTGGCCAGCTGGATCAGGGTCTGGCGGATGTTGACGCTGATCATGTCCGCCGCCCCGCCGAGGAACAGTACCGCGCCCGACAGCCAGACGCTGGTCGAGAGGCCGAAGGTCAGGGTGCAGACGCCGAACACGGCCACCGAGGCGAACATCCATCGGCCCGCGTGCTGCACGATCGGGAAACGGCTCAGATACAGGGCCACCAGCAGGGCCCCGGCGCCGAACGACGCCCGCAGCAGGCCGAAGCCGACGGCCCCGACATGCAGTATGTCGGCGGCGAAGATCGGCGTCAGCAGCGCCACGCCCGCGAGAAGCACCACGATCAGGTCCAGCGATATCGCGCCCAGAACGATCTTTGTGTTCCAGACGTAGGCCAGCCCTTCCTTGACCTGCTCGACCGGTGAGACCCGGGTCGGCGACGGGGCCGGCTTGCCGCTGGTGCGGATCAGCACAAGGCTGGCGAAGCCGATGGCGAACATGGCCAGGGCGACGGCATAGGCCCCCGGAACCGAGACGGCGACGATCACCCCGCCCAGCGCCGGCCCGGCGATGGCCCCGGTCTGGAAGGCGATCGACTGGGCCGCGATGGCCGGCGGCAGGGCGCGGCGCCCGACGACCATGGGCAGGAAGGCCTGGCTGGCCGGGGCGAGGAAGGCCCGCGCCGCCCCGAACACGGCGGCGACGGCCAGCAGGCCCCACAACGGCGGCGAGCCATGCAGCGCCATGAACAGGAAGGCTAGGGCGCAACCGCCCTCGACCATGACCGACAGGGTGACGGTGTTCTTGCGGTCCCGCCGGTCGGCCAGCGCCCCGGCGGGCAGGGTCAGGGCCAGCAACGGCAGGAACTGGCACAGGCCGACGAGACCCAGATACAGGCTGGCCTCCTCGATCGGATGGTCGCGCCGCGCGATCTCATAGACCTGCCACAAAAGGGCCGAGGACTGGATCTGGATGCCCAGCACCGCCGCCACCCGCCCGACCCAGAGCAGGCGGAAGTCGCGGATAGCCCAGGGGCTGGCCGGACCTTCGGGCGGGGGCGGAGGCTGGACGGGCTCGGTCGTCTCGATCGTTTCGGTCACGTGCGGCGGTCGACTTTCGGATACGGCGTCCCGTCGCGGTGGAAATAGCCGCCCTGCCGGAACTGCATGTCGATGTCGGGATAGTCGCCGGCATCCCCGCCCGGCGTGCGCGTCCCGACTTCGAGCAGCACCGCCTCGACGCCGGAGCGGTTCTGCAGCACATGGCCGTTGGGCACGCCCGCCTTCCAGCCGGCGCAGTCGCCGGCGCGCAGCAGAGTTTCTCCGTCGTCCTCGACGAGCACGACCTCGCCTTCCAGCACCCAGACGAACTCGTCCTCGCCCTCGTGCCAGTGCCTCTGGCTGGACCAGGCCCCGGCCGGCAGCCGCAACAGATTGACACCGAACTGGTCCAGCCCGGCGGCATCCCCCAGCTTCCAGCGGCGGCGCGGCTTGCAGGGGCCGGCGAATTCCTCGGGATAGCCCGTGCCGTGCCCCGTGGGCGCGCTGTCGATGTCGATCTTCGGCATGGGAAAGGCGCCCTTCTCGCGGTCGTCCGAACCCCGTAAAGCACAGCCTTATGAGCGTCGCATCAACTCCCGTTATCGATCCTGTCGCCCTGACCCGCGACCTGATCCGCAGGCCCTCGGTCACCCCCGCGGACGAGGGCGCGATGGATGTGCTGGAGCGCGCCCTGACCGCGCTGGGCTTCCATTGCCGGCGCATGCCCTTCGAGAACATCGAGAACCTCTACGCCCGGCGCGGGACTGCGGCGCCGAACCTCTGTTTCGCGGGCCATACCGATGTAGTGCCGACCGGCTCGACCGAGGCCTGGTCCTCCGGGCCGTTCGAGGCCGAGGTGAAGGACGGGATCCTCTACGGCCGGGGCGCGGTCGACATGAAGGGCGGCATCGCGGCCTGGGTCGCGGCGGTCTCACGCACTCTGGCAGAGGGCGAGATTCCGGGTTCCCTGTCCTTCCTCATCACCGGCGATGAGGAGGGCCCGGCCCTGCACGGCACCAAACGGGTGGTCCAGGCCCTGATGGCCGAGGGCGAGGTCATCGACGCCTGCGTGGTCGGCGAGCCGTCCTCGCAGCATGCCCTGGGCGACATGATCAAGATCGGCCGGCGTGGGTCGCTCAACACCTGGATCACCGTCCACGGCAAACAGGGCCACGTGGCCTATCCGGACCGGGCCGCCAATCCGGTCCCGGTGCTGGCCCGGCTGGTCGCCCGTCTCGCGGATCACAAACTCGACGCAGGCTATGAGGCCTTCCAGCCGTCCAATCTGGAGCTGACCACGCTCGATGTCGGCAATACGGCGACCAATCTGATCCCGGCCGAGGCGCGTGGCCGGCTGAACATCCGCTTCAACCCCAACCACACGGGCGAGACCCTGATGGCCTGGCTCAACGCCGAGGCGGGCAAGGCCCAGGCCGAAAGCGGGCTGCGGATCGAACTCGAACACCTGCATTCGGGCGACGCCTTCCTGACCCAGGCCGGACCGTTCGTCACCGGCGTGCAGGACGCGGTCGAAGCCTCCACCGGCCGCCGCCCCGAGGCCTCGACCACCGGCGGCACCTCGGACGCCCGCTTCATCCGCGCCATGTGCCCCGTGCTGGAGCTGGGGCTCGTCGGCCAGACCATGCACCAGATCGACGAGCGCGCGCCCGTGGCCGAGATCGAGGCGCTGGCAGGCGTCTATCGGACCGTGATCCGGACCTATTTCGCGCGGGCTTGAATCACGTCCCATTTTCCGCCCATCCCCGCGAACCCGGGGACCCAGTGCTGTCCAGCGTGACGCCGGCGTTTCCGGACATGCGGACAGCCCCTTCAGCACCGAACCATCACCCAAAGAACTGGATCCCCGCGTTCGCGGGGATGAGCGGGAGGGGGGTGAGGCGGCTCACCACCGCCCCTCAGTGCAGCGTGGCCTCCAGCCTCGCGATCCGGCGGTCGAGGTCGGCCACCATCTCCTCCAGCCGGACCCGTTCCGACTTCATGTCGACCGGCGTGCCGTCCTCATACGTCAGCCGGGCGCCCTTGCCGATCAGATCGAGGCGATAGAGGGCCGTCACCCGGCGCGCTTTCAACTTTTCCAGTTCGTCGGCCACGGGTCAGTCGCGTTCCAGAAACCGGATGGCGCTCAGCACATGGGTGCGGACGCCGAGCGGCAGCACGGCCTCATTGACGTCGAAGCCGGGCGAATGGTTGGGCGGCGAGGTGGTCGGGTCGACCCCATCCTTGGAACCGCCGAGGTGGTAGAAGACGCCCGGCACCTCCTGCGACAGATAGCTGAAATCCTCGGCCACGGTCGTCGGTGGCGTGGCCGGATTGACGTTGCCTGCGCCCGCCGCCTCGGTCAGCACCGGGGCCAGCCAGGCGGACAGTTCCTCATTGTTGAACACCAGGGCCGCGTTCTGGCGCACCGTGAACTCGGCCGTCGCGCCATAGGTCTCCGCGACATTGTCGATGGCGATGCCGGCGCGGCGCACGAGATCGTCGCGCTGGGCGATGTCGAAGGTGCGCAAGGTGCCGGACAGCGTCGCGTCCTCGGGAATGATGTTGTAGCGCACGCCCGCGTCGATCGTGGCGATGGTGAAGACCGTCGGCGTCGTGGTCGGGTCGATGGTCCGCGCCGTCAGAGTGTTGATGGTCTGGACGATCTGGGACGCCACCGCGATGACATCGACGCCCTTCCACGGCCAGGCGCCGTGGGTCTGGCGGCCGTGCAGGGTGATGTCGACCCGGTCCGAGGCGGCCATGAATCCGCGGGGACGGTAGAAGACCGAACCGGGCCGGCCCGGCACAACGTGCAGGCCGAAGATGGCGTCGGGCCGCGGATTGGCCAGCGCGCCTTCCTGGATCATCAGCCGGGCTCCGCCCAGCGGCTCGCCCGGAGGCGCCCCTTCCTCGGCGGGCTGGAAGATGAAGACGATGGTCCCGGGGATGTCCTCGCGCATCCCGGCCAGAACCTCGGCGGCGCCCATCAGCATGGCCACATGGGCGTCATGGCCGCAGGCGTGGGCCACCGGCACCGAATTGCCCATATAGGTCCCGGTCGCGGTCGAGGCGAAGGGCAGGCCCGTGGCCTCCAGCACCGGCAGGGCGTCCATGTCGGCCCTCAGCGCCACCACCCCGCCGGGCCGGCCGCCGCGCAGCACGCCGACGACGCCGGTCTTGCCCACCTCCGTGCGGACCTCCATGCCCAGCGCCCGCAGATGCTCGGCCACGAGGGCGGCGGTGCGGGTCTCGGCGAAGCCCAGTTCGGGGTTGGCGTGCAGGTCGCGGCGCCAGGCGACGACGCGCGGCGTGCCGGCGGTGACCGCCGCCTCGATCCGATCCAGGGCGACCGGGCTCTGGGCGTGAGCGAAGCCGGCGGACAGCGCCAACGACAGGGTGGAGACGGCGAGCAGGCGGCGGATGGTCATGGCGGTCCCCGAAATCTGAGGCTGTCACCGTCGCGGACAGGAGCGGGTTAGGCAAGGGCGAGGGGGGAGACGCGCCCCGCGGACAGGCCTAGACTCCCCCGGTGAACCTGCGCTCTCCCGCCTTCGCCATCCTTTTCTCCGTCAGCCTGATCGCGGCGGCGGGGAATATGGCGCTTCAGTCGGTGCTGCCGGCCATCGGGCGCGAGTTCCGGCTGTCGGACACGCTGGTGGCCGGGGCCTTCGCCATCTCGGCCCTGATGTGGACGGTCGCCTCGCCCTTCTGGGCCCGGTTGTCGGACCGGCTCGGCCGCAAGCGGGTGATGATGATCGGCCTGGGCGGCTTCATCCTGTCCATGAGCGGCTTCGGCCTCGCCGCCACCTCCGGGCTGGAACAGTGGCTGGGCGCCGGGCTGGCCTTCATCCTGATGGGCGTGGCGCGGACCATCTATGGCGTCTTCGGTTCCGCCGCCCCGATCGCCTCACAGGCCTATGTCGCCGACCGCACGACGCCGGAACAGCGGACCCAGGCCATGTCCCTGCTGGCCTCTGCCCAGGGACTCGGCACGGTGATCGGTCCGGCCCTGGCGCCGTTCTTCGTCCTGCCGCTGATCGGTCTGGCGGGGCCCATGTACGCCTTCGCCCTGTTCGGGCTGGTCGTGCTGGTCGTCGTCTGGCGCAAACTGCCCAGCGGGGAGGTCGTGCGCGTCCCTTCGCCCAGCGGCCATCGCGGCGACGCGGGCAAGGGCCTGTGGAAGGACCCGCGCGTGCGCGGCTATCTGCTCTACGGCCTGTTCGTCACCGGCGCCCAGGCGGCCAACATCTCGGTGCTGGGCTTCCATATCATCGATGAGCTGTCGGCCACCGGCATCGCCGTGCGCGACGCCCAGCCCTTCATCGGCATCGCCATGCTGGCCGGCGCCGCCGCGACCCTGATGGCGCAGTGGGGGTTGATACCGCTGCTCAAGCTGCAGCCCGCGGACCTGATGCGCTGGGGCGCGGCCCTGGCGCTGGTCGGCAACCTGATGAGCATTGCCGCCCCCGGCTACTACGGGGTTGTCGTCGGCTATGCGGTCGTGTCGATGGGCGTGGGCTTCGCCCGTCCCGGATTCACGGCCGGCTCATCCCTGTCAGTGGGCCCGCACGAGCAGGGGGCGATTGCCGGGCTGATGATGTCGCTGGCCGGACTGAGCTTCCTCGCGCCTCCGGTGATCGGCGTCGCCCTGTACGAGCTGGCCGAGCCCGCGCCCTTCATTGCCAATGCCGTCCTGCTGGCCGTCGCGACCGCCCTTTGTTTCATCAGTCCGCGACTGCGCGCCGGTCCGCCGGACCTGCCCGACCGCGACGAGACGCCGTCGCCCGAGACCCCGCCCGCGTCCCAGCCCGGCCCTGAAGGCAATCGCTGACGGTCGGGCCTTTTCCCGGTCCCAAAGCCGTGGCAGATCGAGGCCATGGAAATCGCCCGTATCGAGCGCCGCATCGGCGTGCGCGCCACCCCTGACCAGATCTGGGAACTGATCGCGGATCTGCCGGGCTGGGACCGCTGGAATCCGGTCGAGACCGGCCTCGAGGGGACGATCGCCTTCGGCGCCGGTATCGAACTGACCGAGCAGATCGAGGGCCTGCCGGAGCGCCGCGCCGCCACCCGCGTCGGCGACTGGCAGCCGTATTCACAGCTTGTCTGGGCCGAGAGCCGCGGCCTGTGGTTCCGCTCGCTGCGCTATTTCGAGATCGAGCAACTCGAACAGCCGAACAGCTGCATCGTCGCCAATGGCTTCATCTTCTCGGGCCTGCGGGGCGAGATGTATTTTGACAAGCACCGCAGGCATCTGCGCCAGGCGGTCGACGCCGTCGCCGACGCCTGGAAGGCCGCCGCCGAAGCCTGAATCAGCCGCCCGCGGCGCCGGCCGCCATCGTGTCCTGGATGCTGATGATGGCCGGGGTCAGAATGACGATGAACAGCACCGGCAGGAAGAACAGGATCATCGGCACGGTCAGTTTGGCCGGCAGGGCCGCCGCCTTCTTCTCGGCCGCCGACAGACGCATTTCACGGTTTTCCTTGGCCATGGTGCGAAGCGCGGTGCCCAGCGGGGTGCCATAGGTCTCGGCCTGGGTCATGGCTGTGGCGACGGACTTCACGCCCGGATGGTTGGTCCGTTTGGCGAGGCCCTCATAGGCCATGCGGCGGTCCGGCAGATAGCTGAGCTCGGCCGACAGCAGGGTCAGTTCCTCGGCGAGGTCGATGGACGAGCCGCCGATCTCCTGACTGACCTTCTGGATCGCCGCCTCGATCGACATGCCGGCCTCAACGCAGATCAGCAGCAGGTCGAGCGCGTCCGGAAACGCCTGCATGATCGAGGCGCGCCGCTTTGAAATGCGGTTCGAGAGAAAGATGTTCGGCGCATAGAACCCGATCACCGCCGCGAACATGCAGGCCGTCAGCCGGGTCATGACGGGCAGGCCGAAATCGTTGAAAATGAACAGGTAGAACACCGCCACCCCGAGGAAGACGAACGGCATCGAGAAGCGGAAGAAATAGAAGGTCGTCAGCGGCTTGGGTCCGCGATAGCCGGCCTGGGCCATCTTCTCGGCGACCTTGGGATCTTCCAGCAGCTTGGTCAGGTTCAGCCGCTCGACGACGCGCTTCTTGAAACCCTCGTCCGAATGGCGAAGCGCCTGGGGGCCGCTGTTCTGGGCGGCGATAGCCTGACGCGAGCGCCGCTTGAGCTCTTCGCGCCGCACCGACACGGCCTTCAACCGCCCTTCCAGCTTGGCGCCGCCGCCGAACGAGCCGAGCAAGGTCACCAGGGTGGCGAACACCAGCACGCCCACGCCGAGGCTCAGCAGGTTCTGCGCGTTGGTGAAAAACTCGACCATTGGACCCAGCCGTTCCCTAGAACTTGAACGCGATCATTTTCTTCATCACGAAGACGCCGAAGGCCATCATCGCCACGGCGATCAGCAGCATGAACTGGCCCCTCGGATCAGTGAAAAGCTTGGCCATGTAGGCGGGCGTCGTCAGGCTGACGAGGATCATCACCGCGGGCGGCAGCGAGCCGATGATCCCCGCGGACGCCGTCGCCTCGGACGACAGGGCCTTGATCTTCTCGCCCATCATCTTGCGGGCGCGCAGCACGACCGAAAGATTGTTCAGCGCCTCGGCCAGGTTGCCGCCGGTCTTCTGCTGGATGGCGATGACGATGGAGAAGAATTTCAGCTCCGGCGTCGGCATCCGCTCGTACATCCTGTCCAGCGCCTGGGCGAGCGTCAGGCCCACGCCGAGGCCTTCGACCAGCTTCTGGAACTCGGGGCCGAGAGGCGCCGGGCTCTCGCGGGCGATGATCTTGAAACAGTCGTGAACCGGCAGGCCGGACTTGATGCCGCGTACGATGACATCGACGGCGTCGGCGAAATGGCCGGAGAATTTCTTCATCCGCCGCTTGCCGAGGAAGCCGACGACCCAGCGCGGAAAGCCCAGGCCGAAGACGACGGCCGCGCCCAGACCGATCAGGATGTTGAGCCCGAACAGCAGCGGAAACAGGAAGGCGATCACGCCCAGCACGCCGCTGATAATCCAGAAGGTCGAGACCTTGGTGGCCAGTCCGGCCTGCTTCAGTTTGGCGGCAAGACTGATCCGCGCCTTGCGCTCGGCCCGCTCCGATTCCTGGAGCTGCTGCATGATCTGTTTGCGGCGCGCCTCGGGCGTATTGGCCGCGGCCGCCTTCCTGGCTGCGGCGTTGTTCTGCTTGGGGCCGCCGAATGTCTGGGCGCGCTTGACCGCCGCCTCGCTGGAATCGCCGCCGCCGACCAGGGCCCAGCCCAGTCCACCGACCGTTATGAACGCCAGAACCGCGGCGAGGATCGGAAGCATCCGCCCTACTCCGCCGCGTCGAGGGCTTCGGCCAGCTCGCGCTCCAGCCCGTAGTAGCGGGCGCGGTCCCAGAAGCGGGGACGGGCGATGCCGGTCGACCGGTGCCGGCCGATGATCTTGCCGTTCTCGTCCTCGCCGGTGATCTCGTAGACGAACAGGTCCTGGGTGACGATCACGTCGCCCTCCAGCCCGACCACCTCGGTGATGTGGGTGATCCGACGGCTGCCATCACGGAGGCGGGCGGCCTGGATGATGACGTCGACCGAACCGACGATCATCTCGCGGATCGTCTTCGAGGGCAGGCCGTAGCCGCCCATGGTGATCATCGACTCCATCCGGCTGATCGCTTCACGCGGGCTGTTGGCATGCAGTGTGCCCATGGAGCCGTCGTGGCCGGTGTTCATGGCCTGCAGCAGGTCGAAGGCCTCGGGGCCGCGGACCTCGCCGACGATGATCCGCTCGGGACGCATGCGCAGGCAGTTCTTCACCAGATCGCGCATGGTGATCATGCCCTGGCCCTCGAGGTTGGGCGGGCGGGTTTCCAGACGCACCACATGCGGCTGCTGCAGCTGCAGTTCGGCGGCGTCCTCGCAGGTGATGACGCGTTCAGTCGGGTCGATGAAGGCGGTCAGGGTGTTCAGCAGGGTCGTCTTGCCGGAGCCCGTGCCGCCCGAGATGACCAGATTGCAGCGCGAGGCGCCGATGACGCCAAGCACGCGCGCACCCTCGGGACTGATGGAGGAATACTCCACCAGATTCTTCATCGTCAGCTTGTCTTTCTTGAACTTCCGGATCGTCAGCGTCGGGCCGTCGATGGCCAGCGGCGGGGCGATGACGTTGACGCGGCTGCCGTCGGGCAGGCGGGCGTCGCAGATGGGCGAGCTCTCGTCCACGCGGCGGCCGACCTGGCTCACGATCCGCTGGCAGATGTTCATCAGCTGGTTGTTGTCGCGGAAGCGGACATTGGTCAGCTGGACCTTGCCGCCGACCTCGATGAACACCCGGCCGGCGCCATTGACCATGATGTCGGCGATGTCGTCGCGCGCCAGCAGCGGCTCCAGCGGGCCATAGCCGAGGACGTCGTTGACGATGTCCTGGACCAGATGCTCCTGCTCGGCGACCGACATGGAGACGTTCTTGATCGCCACCAGTTCGGCGACGATGTCGCGGATTTCCTCGGACGCCGCCTTGGTATCGAGCTGGGCCAGCTGGGCCAGGTCGATGGTGTTCATCAGGGCGTTGAAGATCGTCGTCTTGGTGGCGTGGTAGTAGTCCGACTGCTCGCGAACGATCTCCGCGACGGCCTGGGCCTTCTTCAGCTGCTCGAAGCCGGGCGTGGCCTTGGGGCCGGGCGCGTTCCGGGCGGGCGCCGGCTCGGCTTCCGGCCGGGGCCGCGACGCCAGCGCGTCCAGGCGATCCGCCGCCGGAGAGGCGGGCTTGGCGGCGTAGGATTCCGCCTTGCGGGCTGCGGTCTGCTGCTGATCGGCGTCCGGCTCGCCGCCGAAAGCGAAGGCCTCAACCTGAATGCCGGGCGACGGCTGCGCGACCGGCGCGGCTTCAGGCGCGGGCCGCGGAGCGGTTGCGACCTGGCCGGGCTGACCTGTGCGCTTGCCGAACACGCGTCAAGACTTCTTCTTGAACAGGCCGGAGAACAGGGACTTGCCCTCGCCCTTGCCCGCCTTGCCCTTCGGCCCGGCGATCAGCGGCAGTTCGCGACGCGAGACGATCTGGGCCAGGGTCTGGAAGGCCTCGCCGGATTTGGACTTGCCGCCGGCGTCGAGGATCATCTGGCCGTTGTTGGCGGCGGCCCCGAAGACCTTGGGCTCGAACGGAATGATCAGGCTGGGGTGAACGCCCAGGGCCGCGCCGAAGTCCTTGGCCGGAATTTCCGGACGTCCGGGGACGCCGACCTGGTTGAGCACCAGCCGCGGCGGCGCGTCATTCGGCCGGCCCTGTTTGATCAGGTCGATCATGTTCTTGGCGTTGCGCAGGCTGGCCAGATCGGGCGTCGCCACAATGACCACCTCGTCGGCGGCGATCAGGGTGCGGCGCATCCAGCCGGACCAAAGGTGCGGCAGGTCGAGCACCACAAAGGGCGCGGTCGAGCGGATCTGGGTCGTCACCTCCTCGAACGCTTCCGGAGAGATGTCCCAGTCGACGTCGAGGGTCGCCGGCGCGGCGAACAGGCTGAGCTTGTCGGTGCAACGGACCATCATCCGGTCCAGCAGAACGGGGTCGAGCCGGTCGGGCTGGCTCAGCGCGTCTGCGACGCCGCTCAGCGGATCCTGATTGAAATCCAGGCCGGCGGTGCCGAACGGCAGGTCGTAGTCGACGATGACGGTATTGGCGCCGATTCGCTCGCTCATCGCCCAGGCGGTGTTGTGGGCGACCGAGCTGGAGCCGGTGCCGCCGCGCGCGCCGACGAAGGCGATCGACCGGCCAACGAAGGGCTGGGCCGGGTCGGCGAACAGGCCGCCGATGGCCGAGATCAGCTGCAGCGGCTGCAGCGGCGCGACCAGATACTCGCTGACCCCGCGCCGCATCAGCTCGCGGAACAGCAGGATATCGTTGGTGGCGCCGACGACCACGACCTTGGTGCCTGCGTCACAGACCTCGGCCAGCTGATCGACTTCCCACAGCAGCGTCTGCGGGTCCTTCATGCATTCGACCACGATCAACGGCGGGGTCGGCTCGTGACGATAGGCCTCGACCGCAGCGGCGACGCCGCCGACGCGAATCTGGGTCGTCGCCCGCGACAGCCGACGGTCCTGACCGGCGCGCTCGGCAGCGGCCAGGGTGTCCTGCCGCTCGGCGAAGACATGGATTGCAATGCGCGGAACCGACACCTCGGCGGTGTGGCCACCGCCCACGGTCATGGGCGAAAAGGCCGCCGTGGCGCCGGCGACCAGTTCACCGACGGGATTGAAGCCGGCGCCCTGGAGGGACGTTTCGTCGGACAGGTGTTCGAGCACGGGCTGGACGGCCGGCGCCGGCGCGGTGGGCGCGGTGAACTGCAGGGCCGGCCGTTGGTCGACGATGACCTCCTCACAGGTCTCCGGATCGACATGGGTTTCGGCCGGCATGGCGGCGCCGGGCGCGGTGTAGCCCGCGTCGAGATCGAACTCGTCGTCAAACTCGTCAAATGGCCGGGGCGCGAAGGCGTTGCTCATGTCACGCTATTCCACAGCCCCGGAGATGCGGCCGTTCACCAGGGGTTCCTGCGGCGTCGAACTGATCTGACCGCGGCGATAGTTGTCGAACACGACCGCCGCGCGGCCGGAATCGGCGGGCGTCATCGGGCGCGCGCCGAGAATGTCGCGGGGGTCGGCGATCTGCGCCGCCATATTGGCGGTCACGGCGCAACCGAAGCCGCCCGAGCTCTGGTTGGAAAACCGGGTGCCCATGTTGCGGGCCTCGGCCGCGCAGTCGGGAATGGACGCCCGGAGGGTCTCGAACCCGGCCAGAACCGGCGCCCGCGGATCTGGCGCGGCGTAGGCGGCCATCTGGATGCGGTCTTCAGGAATCCCGGCGGCCTGGAGGAAGGAGCGGACGGCATAGGCCTGCTGGACCGCGACCGGATCGTCGCCCGAGGGCGACTCGATCCGGACATGGCCCGCCGCCGACGCGCCGTAGCGCGCCGCCAGACCGCGGAGGGCGACTTGCTGGTTCGAGGACAGGCCCTGATCGTGGACGGCCAGGGCGATACGATCCAGGCCCGGCTCGACCTGGAGGGAATAGCGCGAAAGGGGCGTCATCGGCGCGGAGGCGTCGCCGCCCATGGTGGAGGCGCAGCCCGACAGGGCGAAGGCCGCGGCGAGGACGGCGGCGGTGGAGACGAGGGCGCGTTTCACGGAGTTCCTCATTCGATCACATAGCCCACGGGGCCGCTCCAGCCGCTGTCGGGAGCGGCGGGATCGCCCGGCCGGCGGAACTGCTGGTTCAGCTGGCCGAACAACAGGGTCTGGGCGTCGCTGGCGATGACCAGGCCGTCGGCCGGCGTCTGCAGCCGTCCGGGCGAGGTCGGCGAGACGATGTAGGCCTCCAGGATGATGACCAGTTCGGTCTCGCCCGACAGATAGTCGCGCGAACGGAACAGGGCCCCCAGGACCGGCAGGTTGCCGATGCCGGGAAGCTGGTCGATGTTCTGGCGGGTGTCCTCGCGGAGCAGGCCGGCGATCATCATGGATCCGCCCGAAGGCAGTTCGACGGTGGTCGAGGCGCGCCGCACGTTCAGGGCGGGGATGACCAGGGCGTCGTCGGCGGTGCCGCCGAGGGTGTAGGCGCCGGCCGTGGTCAGTTCGGAAACCTCGGTCGACAGTTGCAACGAGATACGGCCCTCGGACAGGACGATCGGACGGAAGCCCAGACGCACGCCATAGGGTTTGAACTCGATGCCGATGGTGACCTGGCCCGTGGTGGCGTCGACGCTGCGCCCGTTCGGGACGGGGAATTCGCCGCCAGCGAGGAACTCGGCGTTCTCGCCGTTGACCGCGGTCACGTTCGGTTCGGCCAGGATACGGACCAGGCCGGCGCGCTCGAAAGCGCGGATGTTGGTGCTGAGCCGGCTGCCGTCGCCGGCCTGGTCGAGATAATTGAGCACGCCCCCGCCCAGCTGGCTGCCCGACACGCCAAAGGTGGCGCCCTGGGCGAAGGTCAGGCCGTCGCCGACGCTGCTGAGGACGCCGTTGACGTCCAGACCCAGCTGTTTGATCGCGGTGCGCTGGACCTCGATGACGCGGGCCCTGACCATGACCTGATCGGAACCGGCGATGGTCATCATGTTGATGACCTTTTCGGGGGCCGAGACGAAGGCGCGCGCCACCTGGGCCGCGCGGTCGGCTTCGCCAGGGCTGCTGACAGGACCTGTCAGGATGATGCTGTCGTTGACGGCCTCGGCGCGGACCTGCGACCCCGGCATGACCCGGCCCAGGGTGTCCTGGAGCGCCGAGACGCCGGCGTCGACGCGGATGCGCAGCGACAGGATGGTGCGGCCGGCCGTGTCCAGAACCACGGCATCGGTTTCACCGGGCTGCAGGCCGATGATGGTGATGCGGCGCGGCGAGTGCAGCATGGCCTCCGCGACCATCGGGTTCGGCACGATGACGTCGCGGGCGTCGGACGGCAGATCGATGGCCATCGAGGAGCCGCGCGGCAGATTGATCAGCTGGGCGCCGGCGCCCATCGGGACGGCGGCGCGGGACTGGGCCTGGGCCTCTGTCGGCCCGGCGGGCGCGACGGCGGCGACCGTCAGGCCGACGAGAGCGATCGCGATCAGATGCTTCATTGGACCACCACCACTTCGGGCGCGCCGCCGCGATAGACGCGGATGGCGGAGGATTGGCGGGCGACCGGCGCGACCCGCCCGGAAGGGCCGCCGGTGTCGGCGTAGGAGCGCAACACCAGGCTCAGCTCGCCCTCGGACTTGGCCAGGGCCAGGGCTTCAGCGTCGCGAGGGCCGACCTCTAGAGTGGCGGTGGCGCCGACGACAGCCTGTTCGTCGTCGCCAGCCCGGGTCGACTGGTCGATGGCCAGAACCTTGATGTTCTGCATCACGGTCGAGGAGGCGAATTTGGACCGGTCGCCTTCCTGGGCGCCCATGTTGCTGAGGGTGGTCTCACGGGTGAGCAGGACATCGACCCGGTCGCCGGGCAGGATGAAACCGCCCGCGGCGGTCTCGACCGTGACGCGGATGGCCATGGCCCGCATGCCGGGCTCCAGATAGGCAGCCATATAGCCGCTGTCCCCGGCGCGGACGATCTTGCGGCCGACGATCGGCTCTCCGGCCAGGATCGGTTCACGCACCACCGAGCCGACATAGTCCGCCTTGGCGCCGCCAGTGGTCAGATTCGTGGCGGCGCGGGTGACCGAGGCCACCGCCCCTTCGGGGCGCGCGGCGGCCGGGACGGCGCCCTCAGCCGCCTCGGCGGAGGGTAGAGGCGTCGTGCCGTCGGTGATGAAGGCCGGATTGACCTCGTCAACGGGCCAGTCTTTCCAGGCGAGATCCGCTTCAGTCAGCCGCTGTCCGGGCTGAAGATCCTTGGCCGCAACCAGCACCTTGGCCATGGGCCGCTCCGGGACGGCGGCGGCGGCGGCGACGGCGGTCGGCGAATTCGAGGGCGATCCCATGGCGCGCACGACCAGGGCCAGGCCGATGGCGGCCACGGCGGCGACGCAGATCACGATGATACGGGCGGGCTTCATCGACGGTCTCCGGCAGGCCGGGCCGGACCCCTGAATCGGTCCTTCGGCCCCCTACCGTTAACGACCATGCCGGGTGCGGGTTAACGCGGACCTAAGTGGTGGCCGAACCTGACTATCCCGCGATGAAGGCGGCGAGCAGCGGCGAGGCCGGATAGGCCATCAAGGCTCCGGCGGCGATGGCCACGCCGTAGGGAATGTCGCCGCGGGGCTCCATCAGCTGCACCACCCATCCGGGCGCGCCCAGCAGATAGGGGCGCGAATGAAACCGCGCGAACAACAGGACCAGACAGAACAGCCCACCCATCACGCCGGTCCACAGCAGGAACATGCCCGAGCCGGTGGCGCCCAGCCAAAGGCAGGTCGCGGCCATCAGCTTGGCGTCGCCCCCGCCGATCCAGCGCAGGGCGAACATGCCGGCTCCGACGACCAGGGCGAGAGCCGCGACGCCAAGATTGACGGCTACCGTCATCGGATCGAGGCCGACCGCGAGGGCGGCGGGGAAAAAGGCGAGGATCAGAAGGCCGGAGATCCAGTTCGGGATCTTCATCGACGTCAGGTCCTTGAGGCCCGCGACGATGGCGAGCGCCGGCATGACGCCAAGAAGGATCAGGGTGATGGTGTCCATTCCCCCTTGTGACCTGCCGACGGTTAAAACCCGGTTGCCATAAAGCCTCTGGCGCAAACGAAAGAGGCCGGAGCGTTTCCGCTCCGGCCTCCTGTCGGTTTCAGGACTGTCGTCGGCGCTTAGGCGCCGGCGGTGCCGCCCATGCCGGTCACGACATCATTGAACTTGGTCTTGATGGTCGTGCCCAGGGCCGTCACGGCCGAGATGATGACGACGGCGATAAGCGCGGCGATCAGGCCATATTCAATGGCCGTGGCGCCCGACTCGTCGGACATGAATTTCGAAACAAACTTGGTCATTGGATTTTCCTCCCGAGGGGTTGCTGGTGACTGGCGGGGGGAGCCGGTCAACCGCCTGACCCCCTGAACATCCTCACCATGCGGCGCCCACAGTTAAGCTGAAGCGCACGATCATCCTTACCGAAAGCTTGCCCACAAAGGCCCGGCCTAGGGCGCAAACAGCAGAGGGGCCGGAGCGTTTCCGCTCCGGCCCCTCGCCGGTTTCAGGACTGTCGTCGGCGCTTAGGCGCCGGCGGTGCCGCCCATGCCGGTGACGACGGCGTTGAACTTGGTCTTGATGGTCGTGCCCAGGGCCGTCACGGCCGAGATGATGACGACGGCGATAAGCGCGGCGATCAGGCCGTACTCGATGGCGGTGGCGCCCGACTCGTCGGACATGAACTTCGAAACAAACTTGGTCATTGGATTTTCCTTTGGACGGGGTGAAGCGAGCTGTTGATACGGGGGGAGCCGGTAGCCCGCTTGACCCCCAAACGCAGGACTGTTTTCGCCGATAACGGTTAAAGCTGCGTGGGTGGGCGTGGTTACTTGGAGATTTACTCTAAAAAGTTTTCATGTTGCGGACGGCGGCCCGTGCAGCAGCCCCGCGTCCTGTTTGCAGCGACAGCCAAAGGAAAGGGGCCGGAGCGTTTCCGCTCCGGCCCCTCGCCGGTTTCAGGACTGTCGTCGGCGCTTAGGCGCCGGCGGTGCCGCCCATGCCGGTGACGACGGCGTTGAACTTGGTCTTGATGGTCGTACCCAGGGCCGTCACGGCCGAGATGATGACGACGGCGATGAGCGCGGCGATCAGGCCGTACTCAATAGCCGTGGCGCCCGACTCGTCGGACATGAACTTCGAAACGAACTTGGTCATGACTGAAATCCTTCTGTGTTTAAGCGAGCGATCGTTGACACCAACAGGGTCATCGGCTTGTGCCCGCTTGACCCCCTCTTGCACGATCATCCTGCACCTCCCGGATTAAGGGCGAGTAAAACAGCGATAGGTCAGCGCGATTTCTTTATTGACGTGGCGTTTACTATGATTTCCGCCGCGATTGCATGATTTCAGACTTTCTTGAGGTTTGCGGGGCAGTGTCGCGAGACGCTCACGCGCGCGCCCTGTTCACTGGAAGTCGACGCCATGACCCGATCCGCCTCCCCTTTCCGTCTCGTCGCCGTTCTGGCCTCGGCCGCGGTCCTGTTCGCGCCGGCCATCGGGACGGCCCAGTCGGCCAGTCTGAATGTCGAGATCGATCAGACCCAGCGGGTCCAGCTGCGCGGTCCCGCCGGCTCGGTCATCGTCGGCAACCCCGCCATCGCCGATGTGACGGTGGTGGACGCCAACACCCTCTACATCACCGGCAAGGGCAACGGGGTCACCGAGATCGTGGCGGTCGACACGATCGGTCGCACGGTGTTCCAGAGCCAGATCGTGGTGACCGACGGCGCGGGCGTGGGCCGTGTCCGGGTCTGGCGCGGCGGCCAGGCCACCGAGATGGCGTGCGCCTCGTCATGCTCGCCCTCCCTTCGCGGGACCAGCGGCGCCGCGCCGACGCCCTGAGGAAATCGGGCCGGTGCCTTCCCGCTCCTCTCATCAGCCCCGAAGACGGTCTCGCGCGCGCTTCGCCCGACGCCTGATCCGCTCGACCGACGGCTCGGCCGCGGTCGAGTTCGGCATGGTCGCCCTGCCCTTCATCCTGATGATGTTCGCCATCCTCGAGCTCGGCATCGTCTTCGTGACCGATTCCGTTCTTGAGAACGCCACCATCGAGACCGGACGGCTGGTGCGCACCGGCCAGGCCAGCGCCCAGTCTATGACGGCGGCCACGTTCAAGACGTCTTTGTGCGCCCGGATGAGCGTCTTCGCCGCCGACTGCAACAGCCGCGCCACCGTCGATGTCCGGGTGATCCCGCAGTTCGCCACCACCCCGCCCGACCCCATGGCCGGCGGCACGTTCAACAATGGCGTCCTGACCTACAACAACGGCGCGCCCGGCGACCTGGTCCTGGTGCGGGTCTGGTATCGCCAGCCGCTGCTGACGACCTTCCTGGCCCAGGGTCTGTCGCGCATGAACGACGGCGCCGCCATGCTGACCGCGACCACCGCCTTCCGGAATGAACCGGCATGATGCGGCGGGGCGTATTCTCGCGGCTCGGTCGCGACGAGCGGGGCGTTTCGGCGGTCGAGTTCGCCCTGCTCGCCCCGGTGCTGATCGCCTTCTATTTCGGCATGGCCGAATTCTGCCAGGGCTTCATGGCCCAGAAGCGGATGGGCCACGTCTCGGCCATGGTCGCGGATCTGGTAGCCCAGGAAGACACGGTCGCGATCGCGAACCTGGACGACATCTTCGACATCGGCGGTCTGATCATGAAGCCGTTCCCGACCGCCGCCCTGAAACAGCGGGTCAGCAGCGTCACCCGCACATCCGGCGTCGCACGGGTCGACTGGAGCCGTGGCGACGGCATGGCCGCCCGGGCCGTCAACTCCACCATCACCCTGCCCACCGATCTGATCGCCAACGGCGAGAGCGTCATCGTGTCGGAAGCGACCTATGACTACGATTCTCCGGTCGACTATTTCATGCCCGGCATCACGCAGTTCTCGCACATCTATTATCTGCGCCCGCGGACGGTCGATAAAACCCTCTGCTCGAACTGCTAGAGCCCGGTCAGGGCTTCCCTCAATGCCCTGATCTTGGCCTCGGTCTCCGCCAGCTCCGCGGCCGGATCGCTGTCCGCGACGATGCCCGCACCGGCCAGGGTGCGGAAGCGCCAACGCCCCTTCGCCCGTTCGAACGAGGCCGTCCGGATCAGCACCGAGGCCGTCAGCCGGCCATCATCCTCGATATGGAACAGACTGCCGCACCAGGGTCCGCGGGGCGGCTCATGCCCGGCGATCACCTTCATCGCCTCATGCTTGGGCGCGCCGGTGATGGAGCCCGGCGGGAAAGTCGCCTCGAGCAGGTCCGCCGGTCCGACGCCCGGGCGAGCCAGCCCCTCGACCGTCGAAACCAGATGGTGGACGGTCGGATGGCTCTCGACCTCGAACAGGGTCGAAACGGCAACCGTGCCCGGCTCGGCGACGCGGGACAGGTCATTGCGCATCAGATCGACGATCATCAGGTTCTCGGCCTGATCCTTGGCGCTGGCCCGTAGCTCGTCGGCCAGGGCGGCGTCGCGAACGGGATCAGGATCGCGCGGACGGGTGCCCTTGATCGGCCGGCTCTCGATCCGGCGGCTGTCCGGATCGAAGGTCAGGAACAGTTCGGGCGAATTGGACACCACGGCGCGGTCGCCCAGCCTCCAGAAGGCGCCATAGGCTGCGGCCCGGTCCGCCAACCTGAGCATGATGTCAAAGGGGTCGACGCCGGAACCCAGCTCACCGGCCCAGGCCCGGGCGATATTGGCCTGATAGAGCTGTCCTGCGCCAATCCGTGACACGACATCGGCGACAGCCGCGAGATAGGTCTCCGGCGGCGCTTCTGCGGTGAAGGCATCGGCGGGCGCCGGCGAGCGGGCCGGATCGACCGCGGCGGCGAGCCAGTGTTCGGCGCTGTCGGCGGCGGCGCGGGCGGCGTCCGGATCCTCGCCCCGGCCGATCACGCGGACCGTCCTGCCCTGATGGTCGAAGGCCAGCATGGCCGGGTAGCGGGCCAGCATCAGGTCCGGCCAGACGGGCTCACGCGAACCGGTCGCGGCGCGGGCTCCGGCGTCATAGGCGATCAGGCCGACCACCCCGGCGGAGAAGTCGGCGCTTCGCAACAGGTCGAGCGAACCGCCCTGCCCGGTATCTCCCACATGGACCCGGTCCGGCCCGGCGGCGACGAACGACCATCGGCCCAGAGCGCCGCCGTCTGACAACAGGGCCAGCGGTCCCTCCAGGTGGCGCAGGCCCGCAGCGACCGCCAGCGGGCTGCGCCAGGGCCGCTCGCGGACCTCGAGGGATCGCGCCGGGGTCACGCTGCCAGCCGCGCGCCGATCCGGTCGCGCAGGGCCGTATCGACCCCGAGCGCCTGCTCCAGATAGGCGTCGATCGATCCGTGAAGCGTCGCGATCTCCGCCAGGGCGGTGTCCAGATAGACGGGCTCAACCCCTAGAAAGGCGACCACGGCGTCATGGGACGCGGCCCGGCCGGTCATGGCCTGAAGCTGACGGGCGATGCCGGGCGCCCGGCCTGCCAGATCGACGGCCGTATTGGTCAGCAGGTAGTCCGCGACCATGTCGTCTTTATGCACGCCGAGCAGGTGGTGGGTCAGGGCGGCGAGCAGGCCCGTACGGTCCTTGCCCGCTGCGCAGTGGATCAGCACCGGGCCGTCCGCATCGCCCAGCGCCCGGAAATAGCGCGCGAACAGGTCGAGATGCGACGGCTCAAACGCCAGCCGCCGGTAGGTGTCGGTCATGAACCGCCGGCCGGAATCCGGCGTCAGGTCGGCTGTCCGCAGGAAGGTGATATGCGGCGCCTCGCCGCCGTCGTCATGAGCGCTGTCGATCACCGCGCCCGAGAACCCGGGCGGCCGTTTCGAGGGCTGGTCGCGGCGCTCCGATGGCCGGCGCAGGTCGACCACCGTGGTGATCGCCAGCGCGCCGAGGCGCTCCAGATCGGCCTCGCTGGCCCGCGCCTGATGGCCGGACCGGAACAGCCGGCCGGGCGCGATCCTTCGCCCGGCCGCGGTGGCGTAGTCGCCGTAGTCGCGGAAATTGTCGAGGGCGTCGAAGCGGTGAATGCGGCCGGTCATTCGCCCTGTCTAGACGACCATCCCGATGCGAACCACCGCCGCGCGGTCACGCCTTGCCGACGAGCCCCTGCATGGCGTCGAGATAGGCGACGAACGCCTTGCGCCCGACGGGCGTCATCGTGGCCTCGGTCAGGGGTTTGCGGCCCTCGAACCGTTTGGTCACAGCGACGAAGCCGGCGTCCTCCAGCTTGCGCAGGTGCACCGACAGATTGCCGTCCGTGGTCTGCAGCCGCGCCTTCAGGGTGTTGAAATCCGCGCTTTCGACGCCCGACAGCACGGCCATGATCCCCAGACGCACCCGGCCGTGGATGACCTCGTCGATGCGGTTGATGTCGAACTCATCCGTCATGCGTCAGGCCCGCGCCTGCCGCATCAGCATCCAGCCGGGCAGGGCCATCAGCAGGAACAGGGCGCCGGCGTAGGCCAGATACTGGGCCTCCTGGTCCGCCAGTGACGCCAGAAGTGGCGCTGCGACAAACGATCCGGCTGCCAGCCACCAAAGAACCCGACTCCGGTACATCGTTGCGCTGACCGCCCAGCCGATGCCGTAGAACACCATGATGACCGACGGCGTCAGGGCCAGGGCCAGCATCGCCGCATCCTCGCCAAGACGGAAGCCGAGCACAGCCAGAGAGGCGAACAGGGCGAAAATGCCCCAGCCGAGCGCGCTCCAGGTCGTGCTGGACGCCCGGTTCCCCGCCGTGACCACGCCGGCTTTTCGCTTCAGGCCCGTGATCACGACGGCAAGGACCACGAAGAACAGGCCGGTCGCGATCAACCAGATGAGTCCATCGGCGAGGACCGGAACATCGATCAGGCCGCTGATCTGGGCCCAGTAGAACAGGCTGGCGGAGCCGAAGATCAGGCCCGCGAACATGAGGATCGAGGCGCCCTGCATGGGCGCGCCGGCCCCTTCCTCGGCGAGGCGGCGCATCCAGGCGATGTCGGCGGCGGGGTCTTCGTTGTGATCGGTCATGGGGTCAGCGTCCTTTCAGAGTCGGCGGCCGAGGGCCAGCCACAGGCCCGGCAGTAGAGCCGCCAGCGCAAGCGTCGCGGCCTGGATCAGATACTGGTCCGGCGTTCCAAACAACATCGCCGCGCCCGCCGCGCCGCCGAGGGCGACGAGGAAAAGCACGCCCATGTTGCGCGTTTCGGTGCGGATGGCCGCTATGGCCCAGGCGACGGCGTAAAGGGCCAGGCCGGCGACCGCGTTCCAGCGCATCAGGCCCCAGTCGCCGGCTGCGTTCGAGATCGCCGCAAGGGCCAGGGCGACGCCCACGTGTGCCAGGATGAAGGCGCGCGACCAACCGGCGGCGACGCGTGCAGCCTCGCCGCCATTGCGCCGAAGCCGGACCAGGCCGGTCAGGAAGATGGCGACGGCCGCAGCCCAGCTGAGGCCCAGCGTCGCCGGATGAAGGTCGATGGCGCCGCTGAGAATGGCCCATTGATAGAGGTGGGCGGCGCCGAAGACGGACCCGGCCAGCAGCAGCAGGCGGCCGGCGGAGACGGCGACGCACGCGTCGGAGCGCGGCGTGTCGAAAGTGAAGGCGGCTGCGGTCATGGTTGAATCTCCGTGTGCAGCCTCCCCATGCCACACGTACTTTGCATTGTAAAGTACTTCGTTTGAACTGACTGAGCCACCTGGAGGCCTTGCCCGGCTGGTCGTGACGGGAGACAAGCCGGCATGTCCACCCGCTCCCCCATGAGTTTCCAGCGCATCGCCTATGAGGTCCGCGAGGTCTGCAACGGTGTCGAGCTGGCCGCGATCGAGGCCGCCGTCGCACGCACAGGGCTCGGCGCGGACGCCACGGCGATCGACATCGGCACCGGCAATGCCACGGTGGCCATCCGGCTGGCGCAACGCTTCGGCCTGACGGTCGCGGCCGTCGAGCTGGATCCCGTCATGGCGGAACTGGCCCGGAGCCGGATCGAGGCGGCGGGCGCCGGGGACCGGGTCTCCCTGACTGTCGCTCGCGCAGCCGAAATGCTGGCGCGGACGGAACCCGTCGATCTGATCGTGGCGCTGGGGACCACCGATGTCAGCGGCGAGGGCCGGCCGACGCCTGAGGCCGGCTTCCTCGCCGTGCGGCGGAGCCTGAAGCCCGGCGGCTGGCTGGTGTGGGGCGATGTCGTCTGGCTGGCGGAGCCGCCTGCCCCCCTACGCCAGATCACCGAGGCCACCAACCTCTATACCGACGACGCCGGCTGGCGCGCGGCGGCCGTGGCGGCCGGATTCGAGGTCATCGACAGCCGGATTTCGCCGCAGGATGTGTTCGACGCCTATGCCGGCGACTCGGTCGCCGCCGCCCGCGCCTGGGTGGATGCCCATCCCGAGGCCCCGGAAGCGGGCTCGATCCGCTTCAACGCCGACCGTGTGCAGGCCATCATGGAGTTCGGCCGCGACTATATCGGCTTCGGCCTCTATCTGCTGCACAACCCGGACTGACCGGCGTCAGGCTGTGCGGATGATCCCGCCCGAGGCCGCGACCGGCCATGGCGTCAGTCTGGCCCCGGCACAGGGACCGCCCACGCAGGCGCCCGAAAGCGGCTCGAAGACCGCCCCGTGCCAGCCGCACAGGATCAGCGACCCGTCGGGGATCAGATATTTGTCCAGCTCGACCGCCAGCGGAAACCCCTGGTGGGGGCAGCGATCGACATAGCCCGCGACCTGCCCGGCCTTGCGCACGACAAAGCCGTGGAAGAAGGCCTCGCCGATCTGCAGAACAAAGCCGCGCGAGCCGGGATCGGCGATGTCGGCCTCGGCGCAGAGGGCGACGCCGGGCGGCGTGGTCCAGACGCGTTTGCGTTCGCTGGTCGGCGGGGTCTCGTCCATCCGAAGCTAGTGCCGTTCGGCCTTGAGCGGGCGGGACAGCAGATTGTCGATCACCGCCTCGACCGTGGTCTCGCCGCTCAGCAGGGCCGCGACCGCCAGCGAGATCGGCATGTCGACGCCCATCTTCGCCGCCAGCTCACGCACCGCCGGCGCGCTCTCATAGCCCTCGGCCACCGACCGTTTGCCCGCCAGCGCCTCCTCCACCGTCTGGCCCTGCCCGAGGGCCAGACCCAGGCTCATGTTGCGCGACTGGGGGCTGGAGCAGGTCAGCACCAGATCGCCGAGCCCGCACAGGCCGGCCACCGTCTCGGCCTGACCGCCGAGGGCGACGCCCATCCGGGTCATCTCGGCGAAGCCGCGGGTGATCAGGGCGGCATGGGCGCTGCGGCCGAGACCCCGCCCCTCGGCCATGCCGCAGGCGATGGCCAGAACATTCTTGATCGCCCCACCGACCTCGGCGCCGATCAGATCGGTGGCCAGATAGGGCCGGAAGCCCGGCGCGGACAGGGTCCACATCAGCTCCTCGCCCAGCGCCTCGTCGGCGCAGGCCAGGGTGACGGCGCTGGGCAGGCCGCGCGCCACCTCGCCGGCGAAACTGGGCCCGGACAGGACCGCGGCCGGGGCGGCCGGCAAGGTCTCGGCCAGCACGTCGGTCATCAGTTTCAGGGAACCCCGCTCGATCCCCTTGGAGCAGAGGATCACTGGCACGCCGGGGCGATGGTGGTCGGCGAAGGCCGCAAGCGTCGACCGCATATGCTGGGCCGGCGGCACGGCGAGGATCAGGTCACAGGCGCCGAGGTCGGCCAGTTCGGACGTCACCGACACATGGTCGTCCAGCGTGATGCCGGGCAGGAAGGCTTCGTTGACGCGGCGGGCGCGGATGCTCTCGACCACCTCGGGCTCGCGGGCCTGCAACAGGACGTCGAGCCCGGCCCAGCCGGCGACCTGGGCCAGGGCCGTACCCCAGGCGCCGGCGCCGATCACTCCCGCGGTCTTGAACTGCATGCGTCGTCCCTAAGCCTTGGCGCCCTTGCGGCCCGGCGCATGCGTCGGATCGTTGAGCGCGCTGTATTCGTCGAGCGGCCAGCGCGGCCGGGCGGCGGTGTCGATGTCCGACACCAGACCCTTGCGCAACCGCTCCGCCCCCGCCAGTGCGATCATCGCCGCATTGTCGGTGCAGTAGGCCATGGGCGGGGCCAGAAAGGCGAATCCGTTTTTCTCCGCGGTTGACTGGAGGGTCGCCCGTACCGTCCGGTTCGCCGCCACGCCGCCCGCCACGACAAACAGCCGATGGGGGTGCTCTTCCGCATAGGCCTTGAGCGCCCGGTCCGAGCGTTCGCTGAGCTGGCGGGCGATAGCAGTCTGGACGGCGTCGGCGAGGTCGGCGCGCTGCTGATCCGTCTCGCAGGCCTGGGCCAGCCGGGCCGCCGCGGTCTTGAGCCCGGAGAACGAGAAGTCGCAGTCCTTGCGGCCCAGCAGGGCGCGGGGCAGGTCGAAGCGCGAACCGTCGCCGGTCTCCGCCAGCCTCTCCAGCGCAGGGCCGCCCGGGTAGCCGAGACCCAAGGCCTTGGCGATCTTGTCGAAGGCCTCGCCCGCCGCATCGTCGATGGTCGTGCCGAGCCGGGTCATATCGCCGACGCCGCGCACTTCCAGCAACTGGCAGTGGCCGCCCGAGACCAGCAGCAGAAGGAACGGATAATCGACCGGCTGGCCGAGCCGCGCCGAGACCGCATGACCCTCCAGATGGTTGACGGCGATCAGCGGCAGGCCCCGCGCCAGGGCGACCGCCTTGCCGAAACTCAGCCCGACCATGACGCCGCCGACCAGTCCCGGCCCGGCGGTGGCGGCAACGCCGTCCAGGGCGTCATAGCCGAGCCCCGCCTCGTCCATGGCCAGCCGGACGACGCCGTCGATCATCTCGACATGGCTGCGGGCCGCGATCTCGGGCACGACGCCGCCATAGGCCGCGTGATCGTCAATCTGGCTGTGCACCACCGAGGACAGGACCGTCGCCTCGCCCTCCGGCGACAGGCGCACCACCGAGGCGGCGGTCTCGTCGCAGCTGGTCTCGAGGCCGAGCACGGTGAGCGGACCGGTTGCCCGGCTCCCGTCGCTGCTATAGTCGGCGGACCTCTTCATCGGGTCGAGGTAGCGACCCAGTCCTCCCGGCGCAACGACTCATGGCCCCTCTCGTCCGCATCGGCACGCGCCGCTCGAAACTGGCCCTGACCCAGTCGGGCATGATGCAGCGCGCCATCGGCCGGGCCCTGGGCGTCGCCGACGCCGACCTTCTCGAGGCCGTCCCCCTCGTGGAGATCGTCACCACGGGCGACCGGGTGCAGGACCGCCGGCTGATGGAGATCGGCGGCAAGGCCCTGTTCACGAAAGAGATCGAGGAGGCGCTGCTCGCGGGCCGTGTCGATGTCGCCGTCCATTCCATGAAGGACGTCCCGGCCGACCAGCCTGACGGCCTCTGCATCGCCGCCGTCCCGCTGCGCGAGGACGCCCGCGACGCCTTCGTCAGCGAAGCGTTCGCCGCCTTCGCCGACCTGCCGCAAGGCGCCCGGCTGGGCACCGCATCCTTGCGACGTCAGGCCCAGGCGCTGGCGCTGCGGCCCGACCTGACCATCGAGATGCTGCGCGGCAATGTCGACACCCGGCTGCGCAAGCTGGCCGAGGGCGAGTTCGACGCCATCCTGCTGGCCGTGTCGGGATTGAACCGGCTGGGGTTCGAGGCGGTGATCCGCGAGCGGCTGTCGCTCGATGCCTTCCTGCCCGCGCCGGGACAGGGCGCCCTGGCGCTGCAAACCCGGACCGAAGACCTCGACGCGACCTGGGTCGCCGCGCTGAACGATCCGATGACGGCCCTGGCCGTGGCGGCCGAGCGCGGCGCGATGACGGCGCTGGAAGGCTCGTGCCGCACCGCGGTCGGCGCCCATGCGGAAATCGCCGAAGGCCGGCTGCGGCTGACCACCGAAATGCTGGCGCCGGACGGTTCGGCCCGTTGGCGGCGTTCGGGCGAGATCGGTGATGTCGCCGCCGCGGACGCCATGGACCAGGCCCGCGCCCTCGGCCTGCAGCTGGGCGCCGGGGTCCACGCCATGGCCGGCGACCAGCGGGTCCAGCCCTGACGACGATCCGCCGCGTCTGGGTCACGCGCGCCGAGACGGGCGCCTCGCGCACCGCCGACCGCCTGACCGCCCTCGGCTTCGAGCCGGTCGTCGTCCCCCTTCTGGCCATCCGGCCCATCCCGCAAGCCGCGCCCGACCTGTCCGGCATCGCCGCCCTCGCCTTCACCAGCGCCAACGGCGTCGCCGCCTTCGCGGCCCTGACGCCCGACCGGACGCGGCCCGCCTTCACCGTCGGCGACGCCACCGCCCAGGCCGCGCGCGCGGCGGGGTTCGAGCGGGTGGTGTCGGCGAGGGGCGATCTTGAGCGACTGGCCGCGCTGCTGATCGCCCAAGGCGCTGCGGTGGGCCCGCTGCTCGTCCCCGCTGCCCTCGAACCGGCCGGGGACCTGCCCGCCCTGTTGCGCGGCCGCGTCGAAGCGAAGGCCCTGCCTGTCTATCAGGCGGTGGAGACCGCCGCCGCCGCCCCCGCCGCCTTCGACGCCGTCCTGATCCATTCCGCCCGCGCCGCCCGCGCGCTCGCGGCCCTCGGTCCCTTTAGCGGCCAGACGGCAGTCGCCCTGTCGGCAGCGGCGGCGGAACCTCTCGGCGACCGCTCCGGCCTCAAAATCCGCCTCGCCCGGACGCCCGATGAAACCGCCCAGTTCGCGGCGCTTGGCAATCCCGCGCGCCGCGTATAAAGAGCGCCTCTCGCGCGGGCGGGCTCCATCCCCCGCGCCAAGGCCGCTTTAGCTCAGCTGGTAGAGCATCGCATTCGTAATGCGGGGGTCAGGTGTTCGAGTCACCTAAGCGGCACCATTCTTTCTTGAACCCATCGACGACCATCGGTTGATCTGGACGACCCGTCCGGAACGTCTTAGCTAGACCGCCGTACTCGGAGCGGTCGATGGCCCAGCGACTCAGCGCGCGTCAGGAAGAATGTCTGAGGCTGACCGCCTTCCTGACCGACAAGGAAATCGCCGCCCGGCTCGGTCTGTCAGAGGCCACGGTCAAGAAGCATGTCCACGAGGCATGCCGCCGCCTGGGCGTCAACCGCCGCAAGGCGGCGCTCGCGCTTCTGGAACGAAACGTACCAGACCCTACGAAAGACCCCATAGTCACGCTTGGCGCGGATGCCTCATCTGATCCGGCAGTAACGGAGTCGGACAATGGGTCATCAGAACAAGGCGCTTCCTCACTGGACGTGGGCCGATCTGGAGGCGGCGCTCGACGGGTTCAGTCCGCTGGGGCCGGACGATCCGGTGCGGGCGCATCTGATGCGCGGACTGGCGGACGACGCGGAACGGGCGAGCCCGCGCGAACTGCTGCAGCAGGTTCTGAGCGCCGGGTGGGTAATGGCGCAGGTGGGAGCCCAGAGCGGCGCCTCGGCTACCGCCCCCCGCCAAGAGGTTGGGGCCTCCGCCTCCTGATCATTCTGCTGGCGGTCGTCATGGGGGCGGTCATGGTCAAGGCCGTGGCCGACATGGTGGCCGCCTATACCGGGCAGGCCCGCGTGATCGATCGCAACACGCAGGCGGCCCCGGTCCGCTAGAGCCGGAGCCGCCCGCGGCCGGCCGGGAGTTTCCGCAATGACGCCTTTCCAGGCCTTCTATCTGTATTTCAGCCTGGTGGTTCTCGCCCTCGCCTGGCTGAGGGGCGGGCACACCGAACGGCTGGGCGTGGTGGTGATCATTGTCGCCTACCTCTCGGCCCATGCCGTGTCGCCGTGGCGCATGGACGACTTCCGGGTCGGCGAAGCAGCGACCGATGTTCTGGTCACCCTGGCCTTCGCCTGGATGGCCCTGTCGCGGGAGCGCTGGTGGCCCTTCGCGGCCACCGCCTCCATGGTGCTGGCCTTGATGGTCCATCTCGCCATGGTGCTGAGCCCCGATCTGGATGGGCGCGCCGATGTGTCGGCCAGGGCCGGCCTCGGCCTGCTGCTGATCATATCCCTGCTGGCCGGCGTGGCCGAGCGCTGGCTCGCGGGCGAGACGCCGGTCAGCCGGTCGCTCGACTGGCGCCGGCCGGCACGGGCGGCCTGAGTTGAAGCGAGCGACAGGGGCCCATAGCCGAAGTCCGCGGACGCCAGGGCGACGGCGATGACGCCGTTCCAGCTCGCCGGCTGTATATTCTGCTTCCTCGTGTTCGCGACAGTCTGGTTGAAGGGCGGCCATCCCGAACGCTTGGGCGTGACCACGATTGTCGTGGGCTGGCTGGCCTCGGTGTTCGCTTCGTCCCTGACGATCGGCGGCAAGGTCATCGGGGTCGCCCTGGTGGATATCATCCTGACCGGGACCTTTGTCTGGATGGCCCTGAGGGGCGAACGCTGGTGGCCGTTCGCCGCCGCCGCCTTCATGATCCTGACCCTGCTCGTCTATGTCGCGGTGATCCTGACGCCTGAGCTGGACCAGCGCGCCGACTACGCGGCCCGGCTGGGCCTTTTCCTGTGCGTGGTCGGCACGCTGCTGATCGGCGTGGCCGAGCGGTGGGCGGCCGGAGAACGGCCCGTCAGCGTTCAGACCGCGTGGCGGCCCCGCGCCAGACCTTGAACATATAAACATATCTTTATATGTCTGGCCGCCGTCCTGCCTCCCGGAGCTCCGCCTTGTCCCGTTCCAACTTCCTTTTCACCTCGGAAAGCGTCTCCGAGGGTCATCCCGACAAGGTCGCGGACCGGATCTCCGACACCGTCGTGGACCTGTTCCTGTCCAAGGACCCCTATGCGCGGGTGGCCTGCGAGACGCTGACGACGACCAATCTGGTCGTGCTGGCCGGCGAGATTCGTGGTCAGGGCATCATGGACGTCGACGGGCAGTGGGCCCCGGGCGTGCAGGATGAGATCGAGGCCGCCGTGCGCGCCGCGGTCCGCGACATCGGCTACGAACAGTCTGGTTTCCACTGGAACAAGTTCGAGTTCATCAACCGTCTGCACGGCCAGTCGGCCGACATCGCGGTCGGCGTCGACGCCGCCGGGAACAAGGACGAGGGCGCGGGCGACCAGGGCATCATGTTCGGCTACGCCTCGAACGAGACGCCCGAGCTGATGCCGGCGACCCTGCAGTACAGCCACAACATCCTGAAGCGCCTGGCTGAGGTCCGCCACGGCGGCGACAAGCGGCTGGAGCCCGACGCCAAGAGCCAGGTCACGATCCAGTACGAGGACGGCGTGCCGGTGCGCGCCACCTCGATCGTCCTGTCGACCCAGCACGCGCCGGGCCTGTCGTCCGCCGACGTCGCGGAGATCGTGAAGCCGCATATCCTCGCCGTCCTGCCCGAAGGCTTCACCGACGAAAGCACCGTCTGGCACATCAATCCGACCGGCATCTTCGAAATCGGCGGACCGGACGGCGACGCGGGCGTGACCGGCCGCAAGATCATCGTCGACACCTACGGCGGCGCGGCCCCGCACGGCGGCGGCGCCTTCTCGGGCAAGGATCCGACCAAGGTCGACCGTTCGGCCGCCTACGCCTGCCGCTATCTGGCCAAGAACGTTGTCGCCGCCGGCCTGGCCGACCGCTGCACCATCCAGATCAGCTACGCCATCGGCGTGGCCAAGCCCCAGTCGATCCACGTCGATCTGCACGGCACCGGCAAGGGCCCGATCAATGAAGCCGTGCTGGAGGCCAACATCCTCGGCCTCATCGGCGGCGCTACCCCGCGATCGATCCGCGAGCACCTCGGGCTCAACCGGCCGATCTACGCCCGCACCGCCGCCTATGGCCATTTCGGCCGCGCACCGGAAGCCGACGGCGGCTTCAGCTGGGAGAAGACCGATCTGGTCGACCAGCTGAAGGCCCTGATCTAGGGCTCCAGTCCGGGCTCGCCGCTTTCCGGCGAGCCCTTCGGCGTCTCGTCCTTGGCCTCGACCACATGCCGTTGCGGCGGGTCCAGCGCGGCGCCGAAACCGAACAGCATGGCCGCCATCATCTGCACGCCGCCTCCGCGCCGTTTCGACGCCGCTCGCCCGCCGCCGCCCGCCATGGCGACCGTGGCCCAGACGATCAGCCCGATCAGGGCCAGGCCCACGCCCCAGCCGATGATGTCCGCCATGTTCTGCTCCCTGCGCCCGAAGAACATGGGGAGGCGGCGGGCGCTGTGAAGGACTCGCGCCAACCGTCCGACCGCCTATAAGGCCGCCCATGTCCTCTTCCGACGATCCCGCCCACCGCCCGCTCCGCTCGTTCGGCCGCATCAAGTCGCGCGCCATCAAGCCGCGCCAGGCGGCGCTGTTCGACACCCTGCTGCCCGGCATCGCCCTGCCTCATCCGAAAACCGGGCCGATCGATCCGACCACCCTCATGCCCGGGGCGAAGGCCGTCTGGCTGGAGATCGGCTTCGGCGGCGGCGAACATCTGGCTGAACAGGCGGCGCGCCATCCCGACACATTGATGATCGGCTGCGAGCCCTTCCTGAACGGCGTCGCCTCGGCCCTGCGCCATATCGACGAGCGCGGGCTGCAGAACGTCCGCCTCCATGCCGACGACGCGCGCGACGTAATGACCGCCCTGCCGGACGCCTCGCTGGACAGGGTGATGATCCTGTTCCCTGACCCCTGGCACAAGGCGCGGCACAACAAGCGCCGGCTGGTGCAGGACGAGACGGCGGCGGAGATCGCGCGGCTGCTGAAGCCCGGCGGCGGGCTGCGCTTCGTCACGGACTGGAAGGACTATGCCGAATGGGCGCTGGAGAAGTTCGAGCGCACCCCGGGACTGGTCTGGCTGGCCGAGGCCGCCGACGACTGGCGCACCGCCCCGGCCGACCATGTGGTCACCCGCTATGAAGAGAAGAAGCTGGGCGACACCCCGCCGATCTTTCTGGACTTCATGCGGGCCTGAAACCCGGCGCCGCCGACAGGGCGCGCGCGGCGAGGACGACCAGACCCGACTTGACTGCGGCGCCGATCAGGAAGGGCGTGAAGCCGGCGGCGACCGCGACCGGCACGCCCATGCGGATCGCCAGCCAGCCGGTCCCGACCGCCAGAATCGACAGGTGCAGGCCGAACAGCCAGGCCGACGCGGGGATGAAACCGCGCAAACGGCCCTGCTCGGCAAGGACCCCTGCCGCGGCGGCGGCGAGCGGAAAGGCGAGCAGATAGCCGGCGGTTGGTCCGGTGAACGGGGCGACGCCCGACGCGCCGTCGGAGAAGACCGGCAGCCCCGTCAGCCCGAGGACGAGATACGACAGGACGGCGCCGCCGCCCCATCGCCATCCCAGAACCACGCCCGCCAGCAGCACGGCCCAGGTCTGCATCGTCATCGGCACCGGGAACATCGGCACGGACAGGCCGGCGCAGACCGCGATCAGCAGGACGAAGCCGGGGACGGCGGCGAGGCGAAGCGGCAGGCCGGGGTGCGCGATCATGGCCGACGCCAACCACGGCAGACCGAACGGGGCAAGACCCTGGCGGTGTCGGCTGGAAATCTTCGGCGATCCGGCGCAGAAAACCGCCGTAGCCAAGGGACTGAACGATGAGCCTCACCCTCGACCATGTCTCGACTTCCATGTTCCTGCGCGGTTTGAACGTCCTGTCCGGATTGATCGACCGGGCGGCGGAATCGGGCCTCGAGGAGGCGGCCCTGATGGAGGCGCGGCTGGCGCCGGACATGCGGCCATTCCCGGATCAGGTCCGCATGGCGGCCTTCTCGGCCCGCAGCTGTGTGGCCCGTCTGACCGACCAGCCCTGGCCGAAAACCGATGACGCCGAGGCATGCCTGGCGGAACTCAAGGCGACGGTCGCCCTGTCGATCGCCTTCATCGAGGGCGTCGAGGCCGCTGCCTTCGCGGGGGGCGAGACCCGCCGGATTGAACTCAGGTTCCCGGGCGTCGAGCTCAATTTCGAGGGTCAGGGATATCTGACCAGCTTCGCCCTGCCGAACTTCTACTTCCACCTGTCGATGGCCTATGCCCTGCTGCGCCATCTGGGTGTGCCGCTGGGCAAGCGCGACTTCCTGGGGCAGATCGAGCTGATCTGAGCCGGCCTCAGACCCTCCCCAGCCCGGCGGCGAAATCGCGGAGGAACGCCAGCTGCTCGTCAGTCTCCGGCACGGGTCGGCCCCGGGCCTTGCCGACCCTCAGAATGGCCTCGTCGGGATGAAGCCCGCCCTCGATCAGGGCCGCGATGGCGAGGGACGGGGCGCGTCCCAGCCCGGCCCGGCAGTGGATTACGATCGTCTGACCGGCGTTCAGCCGGCGCTCGATGGTGGTGGCGACCCGCCGGTAGTAGACGGGGTCAGCCGGGACGCCATGGTCTGTGATCGGGAAATTGTAGAAGCCGACGCCGTGCCTCGCCGCCGCCGCCCCCTCGTCGGCCAGACCCAGCTCGGCGGCCTCCGCCGGCTCGAGCAGGCTGACCACATGATCGACCATGCCGTGCGCCAGCCGCGCCATCTGCCCGTCCAGCGCCTCGCCCCCGTCAGGCTTTCGCGAAATTCCCAGACGCCCGCGGGTGTCGAGACCGATCCAGTGGATTTTCATGCGGGGTCTGTTCTGGCTTTGCCGGAACAGATTGGCAACCGTCGCCCGCGCTGCTTGACGGGTGGATGACGCGCGACCGTGGCGTCCGGAGGTAAGAGGCTTGGCTCAATCAGGGAAGAACAAGCCGCCGCTCGACGGCAGTGGTTTTATTGTCGCCGCGCTACTCGCTCCCGGTATTGCGCTGGCGCTCTTCTACGTTGGCATGGGCCTGACGGAGTCGGTCGTCGGGGCCGGTGGCCTCGGGAGGCTGGTTGGAAACTTTCTGCTCCTTTTGCTGATCGCATCATTTTGGGGAGCAGTTCCGAGCCTGATTTTCGGCGGCCTGGTGCTGTCGGTAATCCAGCGGATGCCGTGGCGCGCAAAGTCGACGCCGCTCGTGTTCATGGCTGGCGGCATGCTGGCCGCCGGCCTGTATGTGCTGACCGGATTCGGAACGGCCATGCTGTCGCCCGGCGTGACGATGTTTTTCGCCCCTTGGGCCACCGACCTGGGGGCTCCCGGTGCAAACCGCCAGGAGTGGTGGTTGGTCTCCAGCCTGCTTCTTTCGGGCGCCGCCGCCGGTCTGATCTACGCCGCCTTCGCCAAGAGGGGCTGACAAGGCCTGCCGCCGGCGCTATACGCCGTCCCACATCGTTAGACCGGCGTCCTAACGGCGCCGTTTGAGCGGCGGCCGTCTGGCCCGCCGCTTTTTTATTGGACCGCGCCCCGTTGAAGGCCAAGACCGTTGAAGACCGCGCTCTGCTGGAGCTGATCGAACCCGTGGCGGAGAGCCTGGGCCTCGACATCGTGCGCGTGCGTCTGATGGGCGGCACCCTGCGGCGGCGGCTGCAGATCATGGCCGAGCGCCCGTCGGATCACGACATCGCCGTCGAGGAGTGCGCCCGCCTGAGCCGCGCCGTGTCGGAGGTGTTCGACGCCGCCGATCCGATCGCCGGCGAATATCTGCTGGAAGTGTCGTCGCCGGGTGTCGACCGCCCGCTGACCCGCCTGTCCGACTTCGACCTGTTCGAGGGCTATGAGGCGCGGCTGGAAAGCGACCGCATGATCGAGGGCCGCAAGCGGTTCAAGGGCATGATCGCCGGCACCGACGGCGACAATGTCGCCATGGACCTGGAGGGCGAGGAGGACACCGCCCTGATCCCGTTTGAATGGCTGGTCGACGCCAAACTGGTGCTGACCGACGAACTGATGAAGGCGGGCGCCGAGAAGCGCGCCGCCCGTAACGACAACTCTGAAGAGACCGAGGACTAGACCATGGCTGTTGCCGGCGTTTCCGCGAACCGACTCGAACTGCTGACGATCGCCGATGCGGTCGCGCGCGAGAAGAACATCGACAAGGAGATCGTCGTCGAGGCGATCGAGGAGGCGATCCAGAAGGGCGCCAAGTCGCGCTACGGCGCCCATCACGACATCCGCGCCAAGATCGACATCAAGTCGGGCGAAATGGCGCTGACCCGTCACGTCACCGTCGTCGCCGACGACTGGCAGCCGGAAGACGAGCTGGAAGAATTCAACGACAGCGCAATGGTCCGCCTGACCGACGCTTCCAAGCGCGATCCGGAAGCCTTCGTCGGCAAGGAATACATCGAGAACCTGCCGCCGTTCGAGTTCGGCCGGGTGCAGACGCAGATGGCCCGTCAGGTCGTGACCGGCAAGGTCCGCGACGCCGAGCGCGCCAACCAGTACGAAGAGTTCAAGGACCGCGTCGGCGAGATCGTCAACGGCACCGTCAAGCGGGTCGAGTACGGCAACACCGTCGTCGATCTGGGCCGGGGCGAGGGCATCATGCGCCGCAACGACTCCATCCCGCGCGAGGTGTTCAACATCGGCGACCGGATCCGCACCTACATCTATGACGTCCGCGCCGAGGCCAAGGGCCCCCAGGTCATGCTGTCGCGCTCGCACCCCGGCTTCATGGCCAAGCTGTTCGCCCAGGAAGTCCCGGAAGTTTACGACGGCGTGATCGAGATCCGCGCCGCCGCCCGCGACGCCGGTTCGCGTGCCAAGATGGCCGTGCTGTCGAACGACTCCTCGATCGATCCGGTCGGCGCCTGCGTCGGTATGCGCGGCTCGCGGGTCCAGGCGGTTGTCGCCGAACTGCAGGGCGAGAAGATCGACATCATCCAGTGGAACGCCGACGAGCCGACCTTCATCGTCAACGCCCTGGCCCCGGCCGAGGTCTCCAAGGTCGTGCTCGATGAGGAAGCTGACCGCGTTGAGGTCGTGGTGCCGGACGAGCAGCTGTCGCTGGCCATCGGCCGCCGCGGCCAGAACGTCCGCCTCGCCAGCCAGCTGACCGGCTGGCAGATCGACATCATCACCGAGAGCCAGGACTCCGAGCGTCGCCAGCGCGAGTTCGCCGAGCGCACCACCCTGTTCCAGGAAGCCCTGGACGTCGATGAAGTCATCGCCCAGCTGCTGGTCACCGAGGGCTTCGCTACGGTCGAGGACCTGGCCTTCGTGGAAACCTACGAAATCTCGGACATCGAGGGCTTCGACGAGGACACCGCCGAGGAACTTCAGGCCCGCGCCCGCGACTTCCTCGAAAAACAGGCTGCCGTACTGGACGCGAAACGGGTCGAACTGGGCGTGCAGGATGAGGTGATGGCTGTTCCGGGCGTCACCGGCGCCATCGCCGTCGCCTTGGGCGAAGGCGGGGTGAAGACTGTCGAGGACCTGGCTGATCTGGCCACCGATGAGATCCGCGGCGGCTACGAGGTCAAGAACGGTGAACGGGTCAAGGTCCCGGGCGTTCTGGAAAGCTTTAACCTGGCCCAGGAAGAGGCCGAGATGCTGATCCTCCAGGCCCGTGTCGCGGCCGGCTGGATCGACGCCTCGGAACTGCCGCAGCCGCCGGAGCCGGAATACGAGGAAGAACTGGCCGAGGGCGAATATGACGCCGACGCCGTCTTCGCCGCCGCGCCGGAAGGCGAAGACGGAGAAGTCGCCGCCGAAGAAGACGCCGAGGTTCTCGTCGAGGACCCCGAACAAACCCCCAACGCGTGATGGGAGACCGAACCTTCCATGAGTCTGCGCGAAGCGACGATCGATAGGGAACGCCGCGACCTCGTCACCCACGAGGTCATGGACGAATCTCGCCTGATCCGCTTCGTCGCCGCTCCGGACGGTTCGGTCGCTCCCGATCTGGCGCGCAAGCTGCCGGGCCGCGGCCTCTGGGTCGCGGCGGACCGCGCCTCCATCGAGGCGGCGGTGAAGAAGAACCTGTTCTCGCGCGCCGCCAAGGCGCCGATGAAGCCGGCCGCGGACCTCGCGGACACGGTCGAAAGCCTGCTGTTCCGTCGCTGTCTGGACCAGCTGGGGCTTGCCCGGCGCGAGGGCGTGCTTATCTCCGGCTTCGAGAAATCCCTGGCCAATGTGCGGTCGGGCAAGGCCGCCTGGATCATCGAGGCGGCGGACGGCTCCGCGGACGGTCGCGGCAAGCTGCTTTCGCTGGCGAAACACATGACGCCGCCCCCGAAAGTCTGCGGCGTCTTCACGGCGGACGATTTGAGTTTGGCCCTTGGGCTGGAAAATGCGATACACGCCGTCCTGCTTGAGGGCGGGCGGGCCGATCGCTGGACCATAGAGGTCGAACGACTGGCGGGATTTCGACCGCTTCTGCCCCCGGAGTGGGGCGGTGAGCCGGCTGAGGCCCCGAACAAGGTTTTGGACGGGCGGGGTTCTGCTCCCTGATTGGGGGCAGGGCGACGCGCGGCTTTTTGTGTTTGAACGAGACGACGGCGGATCACCTGCTGTCACGAGTAAAGCGACCGGATGACTGACGAGAACGACAAGACCAACGACGGCGCACCGCAGGCTCCGACCGGGACTCCGTCCCAGACGGGTCCGCGCGCGCCGCTGAGCCTGAAGCCCCGGCAGGCGGGATCGGTTTCGACCGGCACCGTGCGCCAGAGCTTCAGCCACGGCCGCACCAAGACCGTGGTGGTCGAGACCAAGCGCCCCCGCGCCGGCGGCGCCCCGGGCCATCAGCGTCCGCAGGGCTTCGACGTCGCCCGTCCGCGAACCGATGCGCCCGCGCCGCAGGCCCCCCGTCCGGCAGCGCCGGCCGGTCCCGCCGGCGGCCGCCTGTCGAACGAGGAACAGGAAGCCCGCCGCCGCGCCATCGAACTGGCCACCCGCGCCCAGGCCGAGCGCGCCCAGACCGCCGCCGCCGAACAGGCGCGCCGCGACCAGGCCGCCCATGAACAGGCCGCCGCCGCCGCCCAGATCGCCAACGCCGCCCAGGCTGAAGCCGCTGCCGCCCGCGCCGCTGCCGAGGCCGCCCGCGCAGAGGCCGCCAAGCTGACGGCCGCCGCGCCCGCCGCTCCGGCCAAACGCGCCCCGGCCGCAGCGCCGACGCCGGCTCCGGCCGCCCCGGTCGCGCCGACCCCGGCACCGGTCGAGGCCGCCGCTCCGGCCCCGGCTGCCCCGGCCCGTCCGGCCCCGCCCGCTCGCCCCGTGGTCAATTTCGGCCAGCGCGTTCCCAAGGCCCCCAATCCGTCGCGGGCGCCCTCCGGCCCGGCCTTCGGCGGCCGTTCGGCCCGTGAAGAAGCCATGGGCGGCGGCGAGCGCGCCTATTCCGACCGTCCCGCCGCTCCGGCCCGACCGACCGGCCGTCCGGCCGAGCCGGTCCGCTATTCGGCCCTGACTCCGCGCCCTGCGCCGGGCGCAGCCCGTCCGGGTCCGCGCACGGGTCCCGGCGGTCGTCCGACCCCGAACGCCCCCCCGGCCCAGGCCGAGGTCGCCCGTCCGAGCCGCGCGCCCGGCGGCGGTTTCGCCCGCCCGCTGAAGCCCGAGGATGATCGCGACAAGCGTTTCTCGGACGCCGGCAAGGCCGTCAGCCGCACCCGCGGCGAACCCAAGCGTCGCGAAGGCCGCCTGACCATCCAGTCGGTCGCCGGCGACGGCGACACCGCCGAGCGGATGCGCTCACTGGCCTCGGTTCGCCGGGCCCGTGAACGCGAGAAGGAAAAGCGCAAGGGCGGCTCCACCGACGCCCCGAACCGTCCGCGCGAAGTCGTCATCCCTGACGTCATCACCGTGGGCGACCTGGCCAACCGGATGGCCGTGCGCGGCGTCGACATCGTGAAGTTCCTGATGCGTCAGGGCCTGATGATGAAGATCAACGACGTCATCGACACCGACACCGCCGAACTGGTGGCCGACGAATACGGCATGACCGTCAAGCGCGTGTCCGAGTCCGACGTCGAGACGGGCTTCCTGTCCGATGCGATCGACGACGAGGCGACCACGCCCCGCGCGCCGGTCGTGGCCATCATGGGCCACGTCGACCACGGCAAGACCTCGCTGCTTGACGCCCTGCGCACCACCGACGTCGCCTCTGGCGAAGCCGGCGGCATCACCCAGCACATCGGCGCCTATCAGGTCCGCCTGCCCAACGACGATCGCGTCACCTTCCTGGACACGCCCGGCCACGCCGCCTTCTCGGCGATGCGGGCGCGCGGGGCCAATGTGACGGACATCGTGGTTCTGGTCGTGGCCGCCGACGACGGCGTCATGCCCCAGACCATCGAGGCCATCCAGCACGCCAAGGCGGCCAACGCCCCGATCATCGTGGCGGTCAACAAGATCGACAAGCCGGACGCCAATCCGCTCAAGGTCGTCAACGAACTGCTGCAGTACGAAGTCATCGCCGAGAGCCTGGGCGGCGACACCCAGATCATCGAGGTCTCGGCCAAGAACCGCACCAACCTGGACGGCCTGATCGACGCCATCCTGGTGCAGGCCGAGATGATGGATCTGAAGGCGGACCCGGAACGGTCCTCGGAAGGCGTGGTCATCGAGGCCAAGCTGGACAAGGGCCGCGGTCCCGTCGCCACTGTTCTGGTCAAGCGCGGCACCCTGCGTCGCGGCGACATCGTCGTGGCCGGCTCGGCCTGGGGCAAGGTTCGCGCCCTGCTCAACGAGCGCAACGAACAGCTGACCGAAGCCGGTCCGTCGGTTCCGGTCGAGATCCTCGGCCTGAACGAGGCCCCCAGCCCCGGCGAGCCCCTCGCCGTCGTGGAATCCGAGGCCCGCGCCCGCGAACTGACCGAATACCGCGACCGCGTGAAGCGCGAGAAGGCCACGGGCGGCATCAACCAGGTCAGCCTGGTCGACATGATGTCCAAGCTGCAGTCCAAGAAGGTCTCGGAACTGCCCGTCCTCATCAAGGCCGACGTCCAGGGCTCGGCCGAAGCCATCGTCGGCTCGCTCGAGAAGATGGGCAACGAGGAGGTCCGCGCGCGCACCGTCTATTCGGGCGCCGGCGGCATCACCGAGAGCGACGTCCAGCTGGCCAAGTCGGCCGGCGCGCCGATCCTCGGCTTCAACGTCCGCGCCTCGAAACAGGCTCGCGACCTGGCCGAGCGCGAAGGCGTCGAGATCCGCTACTACTCCATCATCTACGACCTGCTCGACGACATGAAGGGCGTGCTGTCCGGCATGCTGGCCCCGCTCCAGCGGGAAACCTTCCTGGGCAATGCCGCGGTGCTGCAGGTGTTCGACATCTCCAAGACCGGCAAGATCGCCGGTTGCCGGGTGTCCGAAGGCGTGGTCCGCAAGGGCGCCAAGGTCCGGATCATCCGCGACGACGTCGTGGTCCTGGAGCTGGGCACCCTCACCACGCTCAAACGCTTCAAGGACGAGGTCAACGAGGTCCCGTCGGGCCAGGAGTGCGGCATGCATTTCCAGGGCTTCCAGGACATCAAGGCCGGCGACTACATCGAGTGCTTCACGGTCGAAGAGATCAAGCGCACGCTGGACTAGCGAGAAGACCGGAACGGCGGCGCGACAGCGCCGCCGTTTCGCCTTATCCGTCGAGGATCAAGCCTCATGCGTCCTTTCCTGATCCCCCTGCTCGCCGCCTCAGCCATCGCCGGACCGGCCGCGGCAGAGACGCGCTACCTCGCCTATGACGCCTCGGACCGGGTCACCCAGGCCATGACGCGCGGCATCACGCTGGAGGCTGATCGCGGCCTGTTCGGCGCGATCAGCGTGCGGCGGATCATCTCGACCTCGAACCGCGGCTCGGCTGATATCCGGCGCGGCGGTCCCGATGCCGTGCGGCGTGCCCTGCCTGCCGGATCACGGGAGACCTCGGTCTATGCAATCACGCCGGAAGGCGGTGGCCGGGGCCTGAGTCGGGCGCTCTGCCCCGGGTCGGAAGAGGCCTGGATGGTGCTGGGACGGGTCCGGCTGGGCCGACCCATGACCGTGCACGCGGTCGGGCGCTGGCCGGACGGCGGCTACCGGCACTGTGTCCAGCTGTCGTACAACTGGCGCGGCGAGTGGGCCCTGCCGCCCGCGAGCGGGCCGGACGATGACGCCCGCCTTCCCACTCCCTGACGCACCTGTGGCGCGATAGTCATTCCCGCCGCCACAGACCCCCGCTAGGGTTGCGGCATGACGGTCGCCGAAGTCCGCAGCACCACCCCGCGCCAGAGGGGAATGAAAAGCCTCGCCGGCGGGCTGGCCTTCCTGTGCCTGGTGCTCTTCCTGCTGGCCATCGAGCAAAAGCAGGCCGTGGCCGCCTGGGCCATGATCCGCGACGACGCGGCGCCCGCCGCCGGGCGGGTCGCGGACTGGGCGGGACGGCTGGTCTCAGGCGAGGGCGAGGGCATCACGGGGCTGAAGTCCGCCCTCGCCGATGACGGCAACCCGTCGGTCGCCGCATCAAGCGATGCCGTGCTGACCGGCGAATTCGGCCCTGCGGACGAGACCGCCCGCGCGGCCCTCGGCGGCGCCACCTTCGCCGGCGCCATGGTCCGGTTCGACACAGGCGACAGCTTCCGGACCTCACCCCTGCGGATTGCCGCCGGACGCGAGCATTTCGTCTTCGGCCAGACCTTCGCCGACCGCCTTGAGGCCCCCGCCGACGCCCAGATCGAGATCCGCCGCATCATCCCCGCGACGCGCGCCGAGCCGGTGAAGCCCTCGGCCCTCTGCGCAGGCCAGGCGCCGGACATGATCGCCCTGCTGCACCGCCGCGACCGGGTCGACCTGATGCTGTTCCGCGCCCCGGCCCGGTTAGGCCCCGACGCCCCCGTCGCAACCCTGTGCGGGGCGTGGCGACTCAAGGCGCGATGAAGCGCCGGCTCAAGGGATACGGGCTCGGACCTCTCGTCGCCGCCATGGCCCTCGGCGGGGTCGCCGCCCTCTGGACCTGGACCGCGCCCGGCAACCCCGCCCTGTGGCCGGCGTCTGCGGCTGAACCCGGCGTCGAGGTCCATGTTCTGGACAACGGCTTCCACACGGATCTCGCCGTCCCCCGCGCCTCGCTCGAGACGCGGGCCGGGCCGCTGGCTGAAGCGGTGCGCAGCCTGCCGCCGGGCGACTGGATCCTGATCGGCTGGGGCGACGCCAGATTCTATGTCGACCAGAGCCCGATCGGCGACCGCCTGCCCGACGGGGCGAGGGCCTTCTTCCGTCCGGGCAACGCCTCGGTGATCATGCTCGACCCGGCCCGGCGTGATCCGCGCGATCTGGTCGCCGACGACCGCCGCCGCTCGCTTCGACTTTCCACCGCAGGGTTCGAGGTCATGGCCGCCCACATCGAGGCCTCGCTCGACCTCGACGATGGCCAGGCCCGCATCGCCGCCGCCCGGGCCGGCGACGACGCCCGCTTCTTCGCCAGCCATGAGCATTTCTGGATCGGCCGGCTCTGCAACCACTGGAGCGCCGGCGTGCTCAACGCCGCCGGCCTGCCCGCCCGACCGCTGCGCGCCATAACGTCGTCGGAGGTCATGGCCACCATCGAGCGGGCGCAATTGGACACGGCGGCCCCGCGGGACTAGACCCCGCGCTCATTCAATTTCGCCGCGCTCGAAAGGTCATGCCTTTCCGACCCGACGCGGCGTCGCTTTTGAGAGCCGGGTCCGATCCCCGGCAGGCGACGAGGACAGAGCCATGAGCAACCGCAAACAGAAGAAGCCCGCCGCCAAGGCCGGAACCGTCAGCCAGCGTCAGCTGCGCGCCTCCGAAATGATCCGTCACGCCCTCGTCGAGGTCATGCGCGAGAACGAGATTCGCGACCCCGCCCTGGTCGGAGTGTCGGTCACCGTCACCGAGGTGCGACTGTCCCCCGACCTGAAACACGCCACCTGTTTCGTCGAGCCACTGGGCGCCGGCGTCGAGACGGCGCCCGTCGCGGGCCATATCGACGAGATCGTCAAGGCGCTGAACGCCCACGCCAAATTCCTGCGCGGCGCGCTGGGACGGCATATTGAGATGCGCTTCACCCCCGACCTGCGTTTCCGCCACGACGAGAGCTTCGCCGCCGCCGAGCGGCTGAACCGGCTGCTCGACGACCCCCGCGTCCGCGCCGACGTCTATGTCTCGCCGTTCGAGGACGATGAGACGGATGACAGCGCCGGGACCAACTAGTGGGCCGTCGCAAGAAGGGCGAGATCGTCAACGGCTGGGTCTGTCTCGACAAGCCGTTCGGCATGGGGTCGACCGAGGCCGTCTCGAAGGTCCGCCGCCTGTTCGACGCCCAGAAAGCCGGACACGCCGGCACCCTCGACCCCCTGGCCTCCGGCATCCTGCCTATCGCCCTCGGCGAGGCGACCAAGACCGTCCCCTTCATGATGGAGGCGCAGAAGGTCTATCGCTTCACCATCAACTGGGGGATCTCGACCGACAGCCTCGACCGCGAGGGCGAGATCACCGGCCGCTCGGACGTCCGGCCCGATGTCGAGGCGGTCCGCGCGGCGCTTCCGGCCTTTGTCGGCGAGATCGATCAGATCCCGCCGCAGTTCAGCGCCATCAAGGTCGACGGCCAGCGCGCCTATGACCTGGCCCGCGAGGGCGCCGAGTTCGAACTGGCCAGCCGCCGGGTGACGATCCATGAGGCGGCGGTCAGCGATGCGCCCGACGCCGACCATGTCGAACTGACCATCCGCACCGGCAAGGGCGTCTATGTCCGTTCGCTGGCGCGCGACCTGGCCGCCGTTCTGGGCGCCGAGGGGCATGTTTCCGCCCTGCGTCGCGAGCGGGTCGGACCGTTCTCTACGGAAAACGCCGTCACGCTGGATTTCCTGACCGATCTGGTGCATAGGGACGCCGCCTCGGAAGGCTTGCTTCCCGTCGCGACCGCCCTGGACGACATCCCGGAGCTGGCCGTGACGGATCAGGACGCCTTCTCGCTTCGTCAGGGACGACCGATCGTTCTGCTCCCCAGACAGGTCGAAACGCTCAAGAGCCGCCTTCGGGACGGCTCCCGAACCGTTTCAGCCTTTCAGGGTCAGACCCTCGTCGCTCTCGGTCAGTTGCGGGCCGGCCGGCTAGAACCCGACCGCGTTTTTAACCTCCTTTAGGAGTACACCCGATGTCGATTACGCCCGAGCGTAAGAACGAAGTCATCGCCGATAACGCCCGCTCCGCCGGCGACACCGGCTCGGCCGAGGTCCAGGTCGCGATCCTTTCGGAACGCATCGCCAACCTCACCGATCACTTCAAGACCCACAAGAAGGACAACCACTCGCGCCGCGGCCTGCTCAAGATGGTCTCGCAGCGTCGTCGCCTTCTTGACCACCTCAGCAAGGTTGATCGCGAGCGCTACACCGCTCTGATCGGCAAGCTGAACCTGCGCCGCTAGGCGCGGAACGCGGATGAGATTTGGGGCGCGGGCCATGTCCGCGCCTCTTTCCGCATCCAGAGACCAGCCGCGCGCCGCGGTTCGTACCGGTGCATGACGCGAGGGCCATACCGGTCCTCTTCTTCCCGGATCGTTCGCGATGGCGCGCACGATCCATGGACCGAAGGACTGAACGCCCGACGCTCCACCCACTGATGGGACCCCGCGCGGAATCCGCCCGCGGGATATGAAAGACGAACATGTTCGATATCAAACGCAAGACGATCGACTGGGCCGGACGCCCGCTGACCCTCGAAACGGGCCGCATCGCCCGTCAGGCTGACGGCGCCGTTCTGGCCACCTACGGCGAGACCGTCGTCCTCGCCACCGTCGTCTACGGTCGCGCGCCCAAGCCGGGCCTGGATTTCTTCCCGCTGACCGTGAACTACCAGGAAAAGACCTTCGCCGCCGGCAAGATCCCGGGTGGCTATTTCAAGCGTGAAGGCCGTCCGACCGAGAAGGAGACCCTGGTCTCCCGCCTGATCGACCGTCCGATCCGCCCCCTGTTCGTCAAGGGCTTCAAGAACGAGACCCAGGTCGTCGTCACCGTGCTGCAGCACGACATGGAGAACGACCCCGACATCCTCGGCCTGGTCGCCGCCTCGGCTGCCCTGACCATCTCGGGCGTGCCCTTCATGGGCCCGATCGGCGCCGCGCGCGTCGGCTATATCGACGGCGAATACGTTCTGAACCCGACCCTCGACCAGATGCCTGACAGCCAGCTCGACCTCGTCGTCGCCGGCACCCAGGACGCCCTGATGATGGTCGAATCCGAAGCCAAGGAGCTGTCGGAAGACATCATGCTCAACGCCCTGATGTTCGCGCATCGCGGCATGCAGCCGGTGATCGACGCCATCATCGAAATGGCCGAGCACGCCGCCAAGGAGCCCTTCGACTTCCAGGCCGAGGATCACTCGGACGTCGTCACCGCCATCCAGAAGCTGGTCGGCGAGGACATCAAGAAGGCCTACACCCACGCCGGCAAATACGAGCGCCGCAACGGCGTCGACGTGGCCAAGAAGGCCGCCGCCGCCAAGCTGGTGAAGACCGACGAAAATCCGGACGGTGTCGATTCCGCCAAGTTCGGCGCGGCCTTCAAGGAATGTGAAGCCCACGTCCTGCGTCGCGACATCATCGACAACGGCCACCGCGTCGACGGCCGCGCCCTCGACAAGGTCCGCGACATCGTCTCGGAAGTCGGCGTCTTCCCGCGCACCCACGGCTCGGCCCTGTTCACCCGCGGCGAGACCCAGGCGATCGTGGTCGCCACCCTGGGCACCGGCGAGGACGAGCAATACGTCGACGCCCTGGCCGGGACCTACAAAGAGAAGTTCCTGCTGCACTACAACTTCCCTCCCTATTCGGTCGGCGAGACCGGCCGGATGGGCGGCGCGGGCCGTCGGGAAATCGGTCACGGCAAGCTGGCCTGGCGGGCGATCCGTCCCATGCTGCCGTCGTCGGAAGACTTCCCCTACACCATCCGCCTGGTGTCGGAGATCACCGAGTCCAACGGCTCCTCCTCGATGGCCACGGTCTGTGGTTCGTCGCTGGCGCTGATGGACGCGGGCGTGCCGCTGGTCCGCCCGGTCTCGGGCATCGCCATGGGCCTGATCCTCGAGCCCTCGGGCGAGTTCGCCATCCTGTCCGACATCCTGGGTGACGAAGATCACCTCGGCGACATGGACTTCAAGGTGGCCGGCACGCGCGAAGGCATCACCTCGCTGCAGATGGACATCAAGGTCGCGGGCATCACCGAAGAGATCATGCGCAAGGCGATCGCCCAGGCTTCGGCCGGCCGCCTGTACATCCTCGACGAGATGGACAAGGCCATCGACGGCGCCCGCACCGAACTGGGCGAGTACGCGCCCAAGATCGAGTCGATCAAGGTTCCGACCGACAAGATCCGCGACATCATCGGCACCGGCGGCAAGATCATCCGCGAGATCGTCGAAAAGACCGGCGCCAAGATCAACATCGACGACGACGGCACGGTGAAGATCGCCGCCTCGGACCAGGAGAAGATCGACGCCGCCAAGAACTGGATCTCGTCGATCGTGTCCGAGCCCGAGCCCGGCACCATCTACTCCGGCAAGGTCGTGAAGGTCGTCGACTTCGGCGCCTTCGTGAACTTCTTCGGCGCCAAGGACGGTCTGGTCCACGTGTCCCAGATCAGCCTGGAACGCGTCGCCAACCCGGCCGACGTCCTGACCGAAGGTCAGGAAGTGAAGGTCAAATTCCTCGGCATGGACGATCGCGGCAAGACCAAGCTGTCGATGAAGGTCGTCGACCAGACCACCGGCGAGGACATCACCGACAAGATCAACGCCGAGCGCGCTGAACGCGGTGAACCGGCCCTGTCGGACGACACCGGCGGCCGTCCCAAGCGTGAAGGCGGCGGTGACCGCGATCGCGGCCGCGGCCGTCGCTAAGGCTGGACGTCATCTCTGAATGAAGGAGGCCCCGGTGGAATCACCGGGGCCTTTTCGCTGCTCCGGACCTGAACCCCGCCTGCGGTCTGAACACGCGATTTGCGAATTTCGCCTGATTGCGGCTCTATGGTTGTCGAAATCTCCAGGAGAACCCCCGGTGTCCCCCGTCCTTTTGTTCGCTTCCCTCGCCCTGATGCAGCAGACCTCCGCGCCTGCCCAGGCTCCCGCCACCGTCCAGCCTGCCGTTCCGGTCGTCTCCCTTGAGACCGTTGACGTGCAGGCCCGTGCGGAGCGCTCGCCGATCACCCAGGTCTGCCGCACCGAGCCGGTGACCGGATCACGCTTCGGCCGTCGCGTCTGCCGCAGCAGCGTCGAAACCGCCGACGAACGCCGCGACAGCCAGGAAATGCTGCGCCGGATGCAGGGTTCACGCCTGCCGGACGGCGGCTGACCGCAGCCTATTCGCCCGGGCGTTTCAGCAGATCGTTTTCAGGCAGCGCCATAGCGCCTTTTGAAGCGCGGGCAACGAGCTCGCGTCGGATAACCTACCGCGGGGCCCGCTTCGCCAGAATCCGCTGCAGCGTCCGCCGGTGCATGCCCAGTCGCCGCGCCGTCTCCGAAACATTGTGGTCGCACAGCTCATAGACCCGCTGGATATGTTCCCAGCGGACCCGGTCGGCGCTCATTGGATTGTCCGGCGGCTCGGGGGCTTCGCCGGTCATCAGCAGGGCCTTGACCACGTCGTCGGCGTCGGCGGGCTTCTGCAGATAGTCGACGGCCCCGGCCTTGACCGCCGCCACAGCCGTGGCGATGGCGCCGTAGCCGGTCAGCATGACGATCCGGGCGTCCTCGCGCCGGTCGCGGATGGCCTCGACCACCTTCAGCCCGTTGCCGTCCTCCAGCCGCATGTCCAGCACGGCGAAGGCGGGGATGGAGGACTTCAGCGCCTCGAAGGCCTCGGCCAGGGAGGCGGCGAGGGTGACCTCGAAGCCGCGGCTCTCCAGCGCGCGGCCCAGCCGGGTGCGCAGGGCGTTGTCGTCGTCGAGCACCAGCAGGGTCTTGTCCGCAAGGGCGGCGATCCGGTCTTCAGCGTCGGGCATCGGCGTTCTCCTGGTGGCTCAAGTCAGTAACAGTACGGGTGCGGTCAAGGTTCAGATGGGGGGTGCGACATCACGACGACACCTCCAGCGCCGGCCGGGGCCAGCGCACAGCGACGCGCGCGCCCTTGGCCTGCCCCTTTGCCGACGCCTGTCCCTTGGCCGGCGCCTGTCCCCCGTCTCCGGGGCCGACGAATACCTTGCCGCCGGTCCGTTCCAGCAGGGTCCGGGCGATGAAGAAGCCCAGTCCCATGCCGCCCTGGCTGGGGGCGATGGCTTCGGGCGCGGGTTCCGGCTTCGCCTCCTTCTTTCCCTTCCTGCCCGGCGTGGCGGCGGCGACCGAGGCCGCGATCTGGGCCGACAGGGCCCGCCGCGCCTTGCCCTGGGGCCGGCTGGTCACATAGGGCTCCCCCAGACGGGGCAGGATGTCGGCGGGGAAGCCGGGGCCGTCGTCCACCACTTCGATCTCGATGAAGCCGGCGTCGACGATGGCCCGCACCCGCACCTTCGAGCCGGCGAAATCGGCGGCGTTCTCGACCAGGGTCGACAGTCCGTGGATGACCTCAGGCAGGCGACGGACGCGCGGCGCGGCCTCGCCCGAGGCCGTGCGCACCGACACCTCGAAGTTGAGGTCGAAGCCGCGGTGCGGCTCCACCACCTCTTCCAGCAGGGCCTTCAGCCCCACCTCGGCGAAGGCCGCCTCGCCCTCTTCCGGCTGCTGCGACAGGCGTTTGAGAATGTCGCGGCAGCGTTCGGCCTGCTGCAGGATCAGGGCCGCATCCTCGGCGGCCGCGCCGTCCTTGGCCGAGGCGCGCAGCAGTTCGCGGGCCACCACCTGGATGGTCGCCAGCGGCGTGCCCAGCTCATGCGCCGCCGCCGCCGCCAGGCCGCCCAGCGCCGCCAACCGCTGCTCGCGTTGCAGTACGTCCTGCGTGGTGGCCAGGGCCAGTTCCAGCTTCTCGGCGTCCGCCGCGACCCGCCACGCATAGGCCGCGGTGAAGATCACCCCCGTGATCAGGGCGAGGCCGATGCCGAACCGGTAGAGCGGCGGCAGGTTCAATTCGGTCCCCGCCTGCCACGGCAGCGGCAGGGAGACGAAGAACAGGCTGACCGTCGCGGCCAGCACCAGCAGTCCCATCAACGCCGCCTGCCGTCCGGGCAGCGAGGCCGCCGCCACCGTCACCGGCGCGACCAGCAGCAGGCAGAAGGGGTTCTGCAGTCCGCCCGTCAGCCCCAGCAGCACCGACAACTGCAAAATATCGAACCCGAGGTGCGCCGCCGTCAGCCGCCCGTCGGGCAGGGAGCCGTCGCTACGTTTCAGCCGGGCGGTGGCGTTCAGGTTCATCGCCACACTGACGCCGATGGCGGCCAGACAGCCCCAAAGCGGCAGGTCGAAATGGAAATAGAGGGTGGCGATCCCGATCGTCGCGCTCTGCCCCGCAATGGCCATCCAGCGCAGGATCACGAGGGTGCGCAGCGACAGGCCCCGGCTGCGGCGCGGCAGGTTGCGCCAGGCCGGGAAACGGCCCGGATCCTCCGGCGCGAACTGCGACGGCGGCTGCGGCGCCGGATGCTCTTGGGACAGGCTCACGCCTCTTCTATAGACCGGACGCGCGCGGACGTGCGCGTTTTCGAGAGGGGCCATGATGCCGCGTCGATCCATCCTGCTGTTCGCCGGCGTCTGCATCGCCGTCGCCGCCGTTCTGGCGGTCGGAACCATTGTGATGGTCAACGGCCGCGGCGACGCCGGATCGGCCTCGCGCCAGATCAGTTCGACAGGACAGCCCAGCGTCGGCGGCCCTTTCCAGCTGGTCAACCAGGACGGTCAGGCCGTCGACCAGACCCTGCTGAATGGCAAATGGACCCTGGTCTTCTTCGGCTTCACCTACTGCCCGGACTACTGCCCCACGACCCTGGGCATGCTTGAGGCGACGAAGACGGCGCTGGGTGACCGCGCCGACGACGTCCAGATCGTCTTCATCTCCGTGGACCCGGAACGCGATACCCCGCAGGCCCTGAAGGACTATCTGTCCTCCGACGGCTTTCCCGAGGGGGTCATCGGCCTGACGGGCACGCCGGCCCAGGTCCGGGCCGCCGCCGACGCCTACCGCGCGGTCTATCAGAAGGTCGGCGAAGGCGAGGCCTATACGATGAACCACTCGCTGACGATCTATCTGATGGGACCGGACGGGCAGTTCCGCAGCGCCCTCGGCCACGACCTCGGACCCGCCAACGCGGCCCGAATCATCGAACAGGCCATGACGCGCGGATAGAAAACGCCCCGGACATCCTACCCCTTGCGACCCACCGCCGCCTGAAGCTGGAGCCGTTTCAGTTCGCGCATCAGCCGGTTGGCCTGCATCTCCGGCATCATCGCCGTCTTGACGATCAACGACGCCAGCACCAGGACGGCCGCGGGCAGACCCCAATGCAGGGCCGACAGGGCCGTCTCCGCCTCGAAGAAGCGCCACCCGGCCCAGAGGCCGGCGATGAACAGCGCCGCCTGCACAACCATCATGATGACATTCACCCAGCCGTTCGGGCCTCCGAGCAGGCCGAAGGCCTGTTCGAAGAAGCCGGGCTCACGCGCCGTCTCCCGGAACAGGGCCTGTTCCTCGCCATCGAGGGCTTCCTCGATCATCCGGTCGATATCCTGCATCACACGTCTCCTTCCAGAACCGCGCGCAAGGTGCGGCGGGCATGCATCAGGCGGGTTTTCACCGTGCCCGCCGGCACGTTCAGGGCGATCGCCACTTCGGCGACGCTCAAATCCTCGAGATAGAACAGCCCGACAGCCGCCCGCTGCCCCTCCGGCAGGGCGGCCAATGCAGCGCGCAGGCGGACGGAGGCCCCGGGATCGCTCGTCTCGTTCGACTCGCCCTCGGCCAACGGCTCGATCGCGACGGCCGCCGTCAGAGCGCGCTCGCGGCGTACCCGTCCGATCTGGCGGGCGCAGCGGCGCGTCACGATCTGATAGGCCCAGGCCGGAAAGGCGCGCTCGTCGCGCAGCCTGCCCAGACCGCGCAGGATTTCGACCCAGCCGTCCTGGGCGGCTTCCCGCGCCAGATCGGCGTCGCCGGTCAAACGCCAGGCATGGGCCAGCAGCTTCCGGCCCCAACGCCGGGCCAGAAGGTCGAACGCCCTACGATCTCCGACCCGCGCGGACGCGACCAGATACTCGTCAAGAAGCTGCTCCTTCGTCCTGACCATCGTCCGTTCGTCCCGTTTCATGTGAGAGGTGCGGACAAGTCGTCGGGCGGTTCAAGGGAATCGTGCAGGTCCGTCCGAATCGGCCGAATTTCGCCGCTCAATAATCTTTTTGCAGTGCGATGCGTTCTATGGTGCTGTGCCGCGTAACGGCCGCGCCGTATCAAGGATTCCATGCTCTATTCGCTTCACGAGCTCGCCTATCACTCGGCGACGCCGTTCCGGTTCGGGGCCCAGTTGGCCCGCCAGTTCTGGACCTCTCCCTTCAATCCGGCTTCGGACACCGCGATCGGCCGAACGGCCTTTGCCTCGGCCGAGCTGTTCGAGAGCGTGACGCGCCGCTACGGCAAGCCCGCCTGGGGTCTGGAGACCATCACCATCGGCGAGAAGGACGTCCGGACCACCGAACAGGTGATCTGGTCTTCGCCCTGGTGCCGGCTGGTGCGGTTCGCCCGCCATGTCGGCGACCTGAAGCGGGCGAAGAAACCCACGTCTGCCCCGGCGGTTCTCATCGTGGCCCCCCTGTCGGGCCACTACGCCACCCTGCTTCGCGGCACGGTCGAGGGCTTCCTCCAGGACCACGACGTCTATGTCACCGACTGGGTCAACGCCCGTCAGGTGCCGATGCTCGAGGGCCGGTTCGACTTCTTCGACTATATCGACCATGTCCGCACCATGCTGGGCCAGATCGGCCCGCGCGCCCACGTCGTCGGCGTCTGCCAGCCCGGACCGCCCGTGCTCGCCGCCTGCGCCCTGATGGCCGAGGACAAGGACCCGAACCGGCCCGCCTCCATGACCTTCATGGGCTCGCCCATCGACGCCCGCCTGTCCCCGACCGTTACCAACCAGCTGGCGGAGGCCAAGCCCTTCACCTGGTTCAGGTCGAACATGATCCACACCGTGCCCTGGCCCTATCCGGGCTTCGGCCGGCGGGTCTATCCGGGCTTTGTCCAGCTCTACAGCTTCATGTCGATGAACGAGGACAAGCACGTCGACGCCCACCGCGACTATTTCGGCCACCTGGTCTCGGGCGACGGCGACGGCGCCCAGAAGCACGAGGCCTTCTACGACGAATACCTCTCGGTGCTGGACCTCAGCGAGGAGTTCTACCTCCAGACCATCGACATCGTCTTCCAGCAGCATCTTCTGGCCCGCGGCCTGCTCGAGCATCGCGGTCGCAAGGTCGATCTGGCGGGAATCAGCGACATCGGGCTGATGACCGTCGAGGGCGGACAGGACGACATTTCCGGCGTCGGCCAGACCCAGGCCGCCCATACCCTGTGCACCGGCCTGCCGGACGACCGGCGGGTGCTGTATGTCCACCCCGATGTCGGTCACTATGGCGTCTTCAACGGACGGCGCTTCCGCGATGACATCTATCCGCGGGTGCGCGACTTCATCGCGAAGAACGAGGCCATAGTTGCAGTATCGGAACGGCCAGCGGCTGCCGCTTGAGGACCTGACAGCGCGGCTGTCGGTCAATCCCCGCGCGCGCCGCCTGTCGATCCGGATTGACGCCCGCGCCGGCGAGGCGGTGCTGATCGCCCCGTCCGAGCGCAAACTGGCCGACGTCGTCGCCTTCGCCCGCACCAAGACGTCCTGGATGCGCGAACGTCTGGCCGAGCGGCCGCAGGGCACGCCGATCGAGCCCGGCGCGGTCATCGACCTGTTCGGCAAGCCGACCCGGCTCACAGCCACAGGGGGCGCCGGGGCGGCCCGTCTGACCGAGGACGCCGACGGCCCCCTGATCGCCTCGGGCGGCGAGGGCGAGGCCTATGCCAGACGGGTGGAAAACCTGTTCAGGAGGGTGGCGAGAGAAACGCTCCAGACCCGAACCGATGTCCATCTCCGCACCCTCGGCCAGCGGCCCGTCAAGATGTCGATCGCCGACCCGAAATCCCGCTGGGGCTCATGCAGCCCGCACAATCGCTCGATCCGCTACAGCTGGCGCGTGATCATGGCCCCACCCGCCGTGATCGACTATCTGGCCGCCCATGAGGTGGCGCATCTGGTCCATGCCGACCACAGTCCCGCCTATTGGAGCGTCGTTCAGCGGCTGATCGGCGACCACCGTCCTCACCGCAAATGGCTGCGCGAGAACGGCCCCGCGCTCCACGCCGTGGGCCGCTAGAAGAACAGCGGCTCGGCCTTCTTCTCCGGCGGCGGCGTCGGCTCGGGCCGCTGGTCCGGGGTATCGCGCTGCGGCTGCGGCGCAGTCGGCCGGACGATGGCCGGGCCGGGCTCGTTTCGGCGCGGCGGCGCCGGCTGGCGCGGCGTGGTCTCCAGCAGGGACTCGTCCAGAGGATCCGGCTCGGCTGCCGGACTGTCGCCGAAGATATCGCCGATGCGGCCGATCAGGCTCTCGACCGGACTCGGCGGCTGCCAGCCTTCGGGCATGGCCGGGCCGTTGGGGATGGCCGGGGCGTTCAGGCGCGGCAGGGCCGCCTCCATGAAGCCGCGCCAGATGGCCGCCGGCGACGAACCGCCGGTGACGCCGCGCATGGCGGTGTTGTCGTCCTTGCCGACCCAGACAGCGGTAACGAAGCCGCCGGTGTAGCCGACGAACCAGGCGTCCTTGTAGTCCGAGGTCGTGCCGGTCTTGCCCGCGATATCCCGCCCGGCGATCGCCGCCGACCGGCCGGTGCCCGAGGTCATGACCCCGCGCAGCATCTGGTTCTGGTAGTAGAGGAACGGGTTCGAGATGGCCTGGATCGGCCCGTCGGCGCGGGAGGCGCGCTGATAGATGACCCGCCCCTGCGGCGTGCGGATACGGCTGATGCCGAAGGCGGTGACGCGCCGTCCGCCGTTGGCGAAGGCGTCATAGGCCTGGGCCATTTCCAGCGGCGAGACCTCGACGGCGCCCAGCGCCATGGCCGGCTCCAGCCCGATGCGGCTGGTGATGCCGAGACGGCGGGCCGTGCGCGCGACATTGTCGCGGCCGATCTGGTCAGCCATGCCGGCGGCAATGGTGTTGGTCGACTGGGCCACGGCGTTGGCGAACGTCATCTCGCCCGCGAACGAGCCCGAATAGTTGCGCGGCGACCAGTTGCCGATGCGGATAGGGGCGTCGTTGACCAGTGTCTCAGGCGTATAGCCGCTCTCCAGAGCGGCCAGATAGACGAACGGCTTGAACGCGGACCCGGCCTGACGCCGCGCATCGGTCGCCCGGTTGAACTGGCTGTCAGCGTATGAAGCGCCGCCGATCATCGCTCGCACCCGGCCCTCGCCGTCCAGCGCCACCAGGGCGGCCTGCTGCACGCCCTTGGAGCGGTCGCGGTCGAGGATGCGGCGCACGGACCGCTCGGCCTGGGTCTGCAGGGTCAGATCGAGCGTGGTCTCGACGATCATGTCCTCGGTCGGTTCACCGACCAGCTCGCGGATCTGCTTGTCCAGCCAGTCGATGAAATACTGGGCATGCTGGGTGGCCAGGGTGCGCGAGACCCGCACCGGGTCGGCCACGGCCTGGGCGCGCTGGGCCTCGGTGATGACGCCCGCGTCGACCATCTCGTTCAGCACCACGGTGGCGCGCGCGCCGGCCCGCTCGTGTTCGGACACGGGCGAATAGCGCGACGGGGCCTTCAGCAGTCCGGCCAGCAGGGCCGCCTCGCCGACGGTCAGCTGGCGCGCGCTCTTGTCGAAATAGCGCTGCGAGGCCGCCTCGATCCCATAGGCGCCGGCGCCGAAATAGACGCGGTTCAGATACAGGGCGAGGATTTCCTGTTTGGAGAATTTCATCTCCAGCCAGACCGCCAGCATCAGCTCCTGCACCTTGCGCTTCATGTTCTGGTCCGGAGACAGGAACAGGTTCTTGGCCAGCTGCTGGGTCAGGGTCGAGCCGCCCTGGACCACGCGTCCGGCGCGCATGTTCGCGGCCATGGCCCGGCTCATGCCGATCGGATCGAAGCCGGGATGGTGATAGAAGCGCCGGTCCTCGATGGCGATGAAGGCCGCCGGCACATAGTCCGGCAGCGAGTCCAGATCGGCGGGCGGGGCCTGCTGGGTGCCGCGCACCGCGATCAGTGCGCCGTTGCGGTCCAGGTAGGTGATCGAGGGCTGGCGATCGACATTGTACAGGGTCGAGGTGTCGGGCAGGTCGCGGGCGAACACTGCGAAGAAGACCACCAGGAAAATCAGGCCCCAGACCGCCAGAACCGCGCCCCAGTACAGGACGCGCTGCAACGGGGTACGCGCGGATTTCGGGCCCGCGCCGCCGCCACGTCCGAAGTTGAAGCCGGAACCCGCCATCAATCCCTCACCAAGCCGAGTCCGCTCTTACCCGGTCACGGAACGCACGGAAACGCCCCCGCTGCCTTCACGAGACTGTGAGGGACGTTTCCGCCGAAACCATGACCCTTCGCGCGCCTATTCTAAAAACGCGTTCACCTCGGCGGCGAACCGGGCGGGCTGGTCCAGCATGATGAAGTGGGCGCTGTCGTCGATCCGCGTCAGGGTCGCGCCGGGCAGATTGGCGAACGAGGCGCGGTAGATGCCGTCGACCATGTCATTGGTCATCCGCGGGTCGTTGAACCGGACATAAAGCACAGTCGTCGGCGCAGTGATCCGGCCCAACTCGGGGCGCAGGTCGGTGACGATCAGCTCGCGATAGGCCGAGGATGAAACCTGCTGGTCGCTCTTCCGGCTGTCCTCCAGCGGCCTGGCCCGCAGGGACTCGGTGTTGATCATGGCGACGATCTGGGCCTCGGCCTGCTGCTGATACTGTTCGCGCGGCGAGGCGGACATGGCCGTGTAGATCTGGTCCGCCATGGGCGCGACGCTCTCGGCCGTGGCTCCGGGCGCACCGAACATGGCGCCCATGAAGGGGATCATGTCCACGACCATCAGCTTGCCGACGCTGTCGGGATGCCGGGCGGCCAGCATCATGCCGATGGTTCCGCCCATGGAGTGGCCGATCACGGCCGGCTTGTTGAGCCCCTGTTCGGCGATATAGCGGGCCAGGTCCTCGGCCACCGGGGCCGAGACGGGGCCCGTGGCGTTGTCCTCGGCCGGCGCGCCGGCGAAGCCCTGCACATGGATGCGGTGGACGCGGTAACGGCCTTTCAGTTCTTCGGTCAGCAGATCAAAGGCATGGGGCGACGAGGACAGGCCGGGGATCAGGATGACGTCGCCGACCGGATGCTCGGGCCCGTCGACGCGGACATGGAACCGGCCCGACTCGAAGTCGGCATGGGCATGGGCATGGCCGTGACCGGCCTCGGCGGCGGCCGGCTGGCCATGGGCCTGGCCATGGTCGCCATGGGCCTGGGCGAAGGCGGGCGCGGCAGCGATGAAGGAAAGGGCCCCGGCAAGGGCGGCGATGGCGGTCATGGTCTTCATGTCAGTATCCCGATGGACGGGCCAAACGCCCGCGTCTGTCCCCTGGTCGCCACAGAGGGCGCGAACGGATGCAGCCGGTCAAGACTTCAGCGTGACAGCCCGCTAAACTGTCGCGCATGACTCCCGCAGACAGCGCCCCCGTCTCTCCGAAATCGCCCGAGGCCAAGGCCCCGCCGACCGCCTTCGGCAAGGGTTTTGTGCTCGACGCCTGGTATTTCGTCGCCCTTTCGCGCGACGTCGCGCCGGCCTCGCTCAAGCGTCACGTACTGCTCGGCGAGCCTGTGCTGATCGGCCGGACCCGGGCGGGGCAGGTCTATGCCATGCGAGACATCTGCCCCCACCGCGCGGCGCCCCTGTCGGCCGGCCGGCTGGTCGAGAAGCCCGGCGAGGGCGAAACCATCGAATGCTGCTACCACGGCTGGCGCTTCCGCCCCGACGGCGTCTGCGCCGCCATCCCCTCCCTGGTCGAGGATCAGCCCTATGAGGCCGACCGGATCCGGGTGCGGTCCTATCCGGTCCGCGAAAGCCAGGGGATGATCTTCGTCTGGATGGCCTCCGACCCGCGCACGGCGCCTGACCCCGACCACGAGCCGCCGGTGTTTCCGGGCGTCGTCGGCGGCGGGGCGAAGATGGTCGAATGGATGGATTTCGACGCCCATGTCGACCACGCCGTCGTCGGCCTGATGGACCCGGCCCACGGCCCCTATGTGCATCAGCAGTGGTGGTGGCGGTCTGCAAAATCGATGCACGAGAAGGCCAAGGCCTTCGAACCGCGCGAGCAGGGTTTCGCCATGGTGCGCCATGCGCCCTCGTCGAACAGCCGGGCCTACAGGATTCTCGGCGGCGCCCCGGCGACCGAGATCACCTTCCGCCTGCCCGGCTATCGCTGGGAACATATCCAGGTCGGACCGAAGCAGGTGCTGGCCCTGACCTGCCTGACTCCCATCAATGAGACTAAGACCCGGATCACCCAGATCTTCTGGTCCGACCACTGGGTGTTCGGCATCGCCAAGCCGTTCCTGCGCATGGGCGTCATCGCCTTCCTGAAACAGGACGGCGGCATGGTGAACCTGCAGAACGAGGGCCTGCGCTACGATCCGGCCCTGATCTGGATCGACGACGCCGACAAACAGGCCAAATGGTACCAGCAGCTGAAGCGCGAATGGACCAGGTCCCGCGCCGAGGGCCGCCCGTTCGCCAATCCTGTGAAGGCCACGACGCTACGCTGGAAAAGCTGAAGGCCGCGACAGAGGTCGCGGCCTTCGAAGCATCGTTCGGTCGGGCGGGACCTATTGCCGGGAAAGTTGGCCCGCCAGGATCACATCGATCTGCTTGCCGATGCGGGTCGTCAGATCCTGCATGGTCCAGCCGTCGTAGGCGGCGCCACGATAGTTCGACAGATAGGCCTCATAGATCAGTTCGCTGAGCAGGCGCACGTCGGCGTCCTGACGCAGTTCGCCTTCGCGCACGCCGGTCTGAAGGGCGTCGGAGACGACCATGACCAGGGGCTTGATGGCGGCGCGGGTCCGCATTTCGGCGGCGACCGGCTGGAACCACGAACGGGCGACGACGGCCTGAACCAGCGGCAGCTGCTCCAGCGAGCCGTGATAGCCGGCGGTCATGGCGGCCAGCAGACGCGCGCGCAGCGTGGTCTCGGCGGCGGCGGCGACCTTCAGGGTCTCGGCGAGCTTCGCGAGGTCTTCCGAAAGGACGGCCTCGAACAGTTCGGCCTTGTCCTGGAAATTGGCGAAGACGGCGCCGGTCGACATGCCTGCGCCCTTGGCGATGTCGCGGATGGTGGCGGGCTCATAGCCCCGCTCGGCGAACAGGGCGCGCGCGGCGTCCAGAACCTTCTGGCGGGTGCGGACCTTGGCGGCCTGGCGGCGGTTCAGCCGGGGCAACTCGCTGTCGGCGTCGAGAGTCTTGGGGGGGGTCAAGGCGATATCTCGCATGAAACGGGTACTCACTGGGCGGCGGCTTTACGCCGTCGTTGGAACTGGACGCCGAAGCGATGGGAAATCCGGGGCGGGCGCGAAGGCACGCAGACACATCGCCTGTCAGGCGAGAACGGGGCAATCATCACGCAACGATGACCAAAATGGGGTAACCGGATTAACAGTCGGGATAGTCATGCGGTTAACGCGCCTGGGCAGCCAGTCCGTCGGTGCGGCTCAGCGCCGCAGGGTGGAGCGCAGGGCGCGCGGACTGCGGACGGCGTCGCTGCCGGGCATGGCCTCCTGGAAGATTTTGCGGAAGCGGTCGCGACGTTCGTGGATCGACGCCAGGACCAGACCCATCGGCACCCCCAGATCGATCAGGGTGTTCTCGGCCAGTTGCAGGCTGGCCTCTGTCGTCTCCGGCACGGCGTCGGTGACGCCCAGGGCATACAGGCGCGCGGCGTGTTTATGATCCCGGGCACGGGCGATCAGGATCAGATCCGGCCGCAGCGAGCGGGTCGCGACCACGACCTCATCGACCTTGGCCGGCGCATCCATGGTCACGACCACGGCCCGCGCCGTGTCGATGCCGCACTTTTCCAGCATCTCGGTGCGTCCCGCGTCACCATAGAAGACATTGGCGCCCTCCTTCCGGCCCATGGCCACGGTCGTCGGATTGGCGTCGATGGCCAGAAAGGCCTGGCCGTGTTCAGTCAGCATCTCGCCCACCAGCCGTCCGACCCGGCCGTAGCCGACGATCAGCACCTGCCCTGACGTCGCCGACGGCGGCTCCATAGCTTCTGCGGGCAGATCGGGAACGGCCGGGACCGCCTGCTTCAGCAAACGGTCGGCGATCAGGGCCATCAGCGGAATGGTGAAGATGCTGATGGTCGCGGCCATCAGGACGGTCTGGGTGAAGGCAGGGGCCGCGATCCCCTCGACCAGACCGGCTCCCAGGATGACGAAGGCGAATTCGCCGGCCGGGCCCAGCACGAGGGCGGTCTCGATGGCCGTGCGATTGTTCAGACCCCACAGGCGGGCCACGCCGAAGATCAGTCCGGCCTTCAGCAGGGTCAGCATGGCCGCCAGACCGAACACCGCGACCGGATCGGCGGCGACCGCATCGAGGTCGAGGCTGATGCCGACCCCGACGAAAAAGACGCCGAGCAACAGCCCCTTGAACGGCTCGATCGAAATCTCGACCTCGCGGCGGAACTCGGTCTCGGCCAGCAGCAGGCCGGCGACCAGGGCGCCGAGGCTCATCGACAGGCCGGCGGCCTGCGCCGCCACCCCGGCGCCGACGACAACCAGCAGGCTGGCCGCGATGAACATCTCCTGCCCCTGTCCGGTGGCCTTGGCCCGCGCCACGGAACGGAACATCGGCCGCAGCACCAGCCTACCCAGCACGATCAGCAGCGCCAGCCCGACCGCGGCCGGGATCAGGGTCAGCAGCGCCGGGCGCAACACGGCCGGGTCGAAATCCCCGCCGCCGACGCCGCTTTGCGCCAGCGCCGCCAGAGCGGTGACCGTGACCAGAATCGGCGCCACGACCACGTCCTGGGCCAGCAGGATGGAGAAGGTCGCCCGGCCGGCAGTCGTCTTGATCCGGCCGCGCTCGGCCATCACCGGCATCACGACCGCAGTGGACGACAGGGCCAGCCCCATGCCCAGCACGGCCGCCGACACCAGCGGCTGACCCATGAAGACGAACACAGACGCCAGCGCCACCGTACAAACGGCCACCTGGGTCAGCCCCAGGCCGAACACCATTTTGCGCATGGCCCGCAGCCGCTCCCACGACAGCTCCAGCCCGATCATGAACAGCAGGAAGGCGACGCCCAGCTCGGACAGGGACCGGATCTGGGTCGCATCCGATATGGTCAGCCAGGACAGCCATGGGGCCGTATCCGCAAACCGCGCCAGTCCGTCCGGGCCCAGCAGCACCCCCGCGGCGAGGAAGCCGAGGACCGGACTGATCTTCAACCGGTTGAACAGCGGCACGATCACGCCCGCCGCGGCCAGGAAGACCACCAGATCCTTGTATTCGCCGCCGCCGCCGTGAGTCGCCATTCGTCCTCCGTCGGGGGTCAGCCTACAGGCTGAAACGCCGCCCCGTCTGGGTTTCCGTCGCACATGACAAATAATTCAGGCGACAGGGCGGAACCGGGGCGTAGGGTCGCCGCCGACGCTGTCCGACAGAGAAGCGAAGTCGAGGAAATCCCCATGAAGAAATTGCTCATCGGCGCCGCGCTCGGCGCCCTGCTCCTGCCCGCGTCCGTCGCGGTTGCACAGGTCGGCGGCGAGGATCACGGCCACACCTGCATCGACGAGGGCTGCACCGTCTTCGAACTGTTCCAGACCCCCGATCAGGGCGCCACGGTCCTGGGTTACCAGGGCACGGTCGCGCCCCGTTACGGGACCTGGGGCTTTGACCTGGCCGGCCGCGACACCGCGGTCCGCCCGGGCGACAGCTTCATGCGCTTCGCCAACGGCGCGGCCCTCGACCGGATGGAAATCCCCTCGGACCGCACCTCCTACGGCTCCTTCGCCCTGCTGCGCGAACTGTCCGACAACCGGGTCAAGGCGATGATCGAGGCGCTCGTGGCCCGCACTGACCTGATCCCCGGCTCGGACGAACAGAAGATCGCCGACGCCTACCGCTCCTACATGGACGAGGCCCGGATCGAGGCGCTGGACGACCAGCCGCTGCGGCCCTACCTGGCCGCCATCCGCGCCGCCAACACCCATGACGCCATGGCCGTCTATATGGGCCAGACCCAGGGTCGGATCGGCTCCTCCATCTTCGGCACGGGCATTTCGATCGATCAGAAGGCCCCGAACCGCTACGTCGTCTCGACGGGCCAGTCGGGCATCGGCCTGCCCAACCGCGACTACTATCTGGACGCCCGCTGGGCGGAGAAGAAGGTCCTGTACCAGGCCTATGTGGCCCGGATGCTGGAGATGATCGGCTGGGAGAACCCCACCGCGGCCGCCGAGGCCATCGTCGCCTTCGAGACCCGGATCGCCGAGGCGCACTGGACCCCGATCCAGAACCGCAACCGCGACGAGACCTATAACGAATACACCATCGCCCGACTGGCGGCCGAGGCTCCCGGCTTCGCCTGGCAGGACTATTACACCGCCGTCGGCGTGGGCGAGGTGCCCCGGCTGATCGTCCGTCAGGACACCGCCATGGCCCCGATCGCGGCCATCTACGCCGAGACCCCGATCGAGGTCATCCAGGCATGGCAGGCCTTCCACTCGGTCGATGACGCGGCGCCGCGCCTGTCACGCCGCTTCGCCGACGCCCAGTGGGAGTTCCGCTCGCGCGACCTGCAGGGCCAGCCCATGCAGCGCAGCCGCGACAAGCGCGGCATCAGCTTCGCCGAGGGCATGCTGGGCGAGGCGGTCGGTCGGCAATATGTCGCCGAATATTTCCCGCCCGCCTACCGGGCGCAGATGGAGGAACTGGTCGCCAACCTCCGCACGGCTCTCGGCAATCGCATCCCGAACTACGACTGGATGAGCGCCGAGACCCAGGCGGCGGCCCTCGAGAAGCTGGCCAAATTCACCGTCAAGATCGGCTATCCGGACAAATGGCGCGACTACTCCGCCCTCGAGGTCCGGCCTGACGACCTGTTCGGCAACACCGAGCGCGCCGGCGTCTTCCAGTGGCAGTACCAGCTGAACCGTCTCAACGACCCGGTCGACAAGGACGAGTGGGGCATGACGCCCCAGACCGTGAACGCCTATTACAACTCGGCCAATAACGAGATCGTCTTCCCGGCCGCCATCCTGCAGCCGCCCTTCTTCGATCCGAACGGCGATCCGGCGGTCAACTACGGCGCCATCGGCGGGGTCATCGGCCACGAGATCGGCCACGGCTTCGACGACCAGGGCTCCAAGTCCGACGGCGACGGCGTGCTGCGCAACTGGTGGACGCCCGAGGACAAGGCCAATTTCGAGGCCCTGACCGCCCGTCTGGGCGCCCAGTACGACACCTATGAACCCCTGCCCGGCTTCTTCCTCCAGGGCGGGTTGACCATGGGCGAGAACATCGGCGACGCCGCCGGCGTGGCTGTGGGCCTGGAAGCCTATCACCTGTCGCTGAACGGCCAGCCCTCGCCGGTGCTGGACGGCGTCACCGGCGACCAGCGCTTCTTCTACGGCTGGGCCCAGGTCTGGCAGACGCGCTACCGCGACGACGCCCTGCGCCAGCAGGTCACCGTCGGCCCCCACTCGCCCGCCGAGTTCCGGGTCATCGGGCCCCTGCGCAACGTCGACGCCTGGTACGAGGCCTTCGACGTCCAGCCGGGCGATCGGTACTACCTCGCGCCGGCCGACCGGGTTCGCATCTGGTAGGGGCCAAGGCCTGAACAAATCGAGGGGGCCGGAGCAGCGACGCTCCGGCCCTTTTCGTTGCGGTTCTTCCTCCCCCGGAGGGGGAGGGAGAGGCAGCGTAACCGAGCCTTAAGCGCTGAACGGTAGCCTCTGCGCATGGATCGTCGTGCTCTCCTCGGACTGAAGACCCAACCGCTCAGGACTGGCGGAGGCGGCGCTGCGGCGTCCCAGGCCACCTATCTGCGGCTGCCGACCATCACCGCCAATGTCAGGCGACCGGGCGGGCGGCCGGGCGTGATGACGGTCGAAACAGGGGTCGATACGCCCGACGCCGCCCTGCGCACCCGCGTCGCCCAGTCGGCCCCGCGCCTGCGCGCCGCCTATGCGGCGGTGGTGCAGCAATCGGCCAATGCGCTGCTGCCGGGAACCCCGCCCGACGTCGAACGACTGGTGGCGCAGCTTCAGGCGGCGACCAATACGGTGATGGGCCGCGCCGGCGCGCGGCTGCTGATCGGGACGGTGATGGTGGTCTGAGGCCGGATCAGCCTGACAGGGCGGTCACATCGCAATAGTGAAAGGCGAAACCTCCACCGCGAGGCATGCCGAAGATCTGTATGTCCCGATCCTGCAACCCGGTCACATCGACGATGAACACGGACCGGGAATTCAACGCCGGTGCGGTTCCCTCGTTAAACATGGAGGTGTTGCCGATCCGTGTTCGCCAGGTGAGCCCCGGCCCCGAAAAGACCGGGCAATCGAACATGACGAGGCCTGACGTCTCAACCACCCTTATGGCGACCATGCCCTCGCCTGACTTCAGTACCGCCGTTCCGTCGACGTAGGCCAGCACCGGGAAATAAAGCTTTACGTGAGCGCCGTTCGGTACCGGGCTATCACCGCCGTACCGCCGGGTCACACCGGCCGTCAGGGTATTCGACCCCGAAAGCTCCCGAGCGGCCGTGGTCCGTTGCGAGGCGTTAAGCTGAGGCAGGTTACCGCGCGGAATAGTCGGTGGGGCCACGACCAGGCCTTCAGGGACCTGCCGTGTCGGCGCCTGGCGCGGCAACTGCTGCGCCAAGGCGGTTCCCCCCAAAAACAGCGACGCAGAGAGCGCGACGGCCGAGAATACAAAGTTTCGCATGGATCCCTCCCCCATCGCGCGGAGGAGAAAACGAACGCCGTTCTCTGTCAATCCTTCGTCGGATCGACCTGTCCCGCATCCCCATAGGTCAGGGCCAGGAAGACGTCCTCCAGGTCCGGGTCCTCGGTGACGATGTCGGCGATGGTGACGCCCGCGGCGCGGACGGCAGCCAGCACCTGTTCGACCGACGACTGGCCCTTTTTGTAGGTGACGGCGAAGGCGCCGTTGGGGCGGGCGACGGCCTCAAAGCCCTTGAGCTTGGGCAGGGCCTTCAGCGCGCCGTCGGGGGTCACGACGACGTTCCGCGTGTCCAGACGGCGCAGCAACTGGGGCGTCGGCTCGCAGGCCACGACCTCGCCGCGGTTCATGATGGCGATGGTGTCGCAGAGCTCCTGCGCCTCCTCCAGATAGTGGGTGGTCAGCAGGATGGTCACGCCCTCGGCGTTGAGGCGGCGGACGTACTCCCAGAGCTGACGGCGCAGCTCGACATCGACGCCCGCCGTCGGCTCGTCGAGGATCAGGATCGGCGGATTGTGGACCAGTGCCTTGGCCACCATCAGGCGACGCTTCATGCCGCCGGACAGGGCGCGGACATAGGCGTGGGCCTTGTCGCTGAGGCCGAGGGCGGCGAGCAGTTCGTCAGAGCGGCGCTCGTTCGCCGGCACGCCGTAGAAGCCGGCCTGGACCTCCAGCGCCTCGCGGGGGGTGAAGAAGACGTCGGCCACGATCTCCTGTGGCACGACCCCGAGGGCGGCGCGGGCGTCGCGCGGCTGTCTGTCGATGTCGCGGCCCCAGATCTCGGCCGTGCCGCCGGTCTTGTTGACCACGCCGGCGAGGATGTTGATCAGGGTCGACTTGCCCGCGCCGTTGGGGCCCAGCAGGCCGAACATCGAGCCGCGCGGAATGACCAGATCGACGCCGCGCAGGGCGACCTTGGGCGGGGCCTTCTTCGAACCCGCATAGGTCTTTTCCAGTCCCCTGACCTCGATGGCGTTCACGGGCAGGGCGGCGGGATCGGACATGCAGAGGCTTTCAGGGTCGATGACGGGCCTAGGTAGGCCCGGCGCGGGTCTCCGCCAAGGGCCGGCCCCGGGCGGGGCATCATTGTTGTCAATGACGCTTGACATCGAGCGTTCAGATGTCTAGGACACTTGTCATTATGAACAGCTTGCTTGACGGAATGGACGCGATGAACCGCACAAAGATGATCGGCTGGACGGCCTTCGCCTTCTGCCTGCTGGGGTATGGGGTGTTCACGGCCGTGGTGGTCCTGAACCGGATGGGCGAGATTCCCATGCGCGAGTCGCTCCTGATCGGCGGCCCTGCCGCGGTGATCGGCGAGATCGGCCTGTGGGTCGCCGCGGGCTGCCTGGGCTGGTCTCTGTTCAGCAAGCGCAAGGCCCTGTTCGACCGGGTCTTCCGCCGCAAGTCGCAGACGGTTTGACGCCGCGCGCGGGGGCTTCTAGGGAGTCGGCCGTTATCCGCCGTCATCCGTCAGGTCTGCCCATGCCGCCGCGCCACGCCGATGCGATCATTCCGCCGCCGGAAGCCATCGTGGTTTCGACGAAGCGCGTGGCCTGCGACGGCGGCGGCGGGGCCCTCGGTCACCCGCTGGTCTATATGGACATGGGCGGCGAGGACTTCGTCGAATGCGCCTATTGTGACCGCCGCTTCGTGCTGGACGCTCATCCAAAGGCGGAGAACGAGTATCTCAGCCCCGCCGCGCGGCCGCCTGAAGCTCACTAGTCCTCGGCCGGCGGCGCGGGCATCAGGTCCCCGAACGGCGCAGCGTCTTCCAGCGCCCGGACGAAGGAGGGCCGCGCCATCAGCCGCGCGTGCCAGGCCCTGAGGCGCGGCCGGTCGCCGAACGGGACCAGTCGTCGCGCATAGGTCAGGATCGGCGCCGCGCAGCAGTCGGCCACGGTGAAGGTCTCGCCGGCGCCCCACGTCCGCCCGTCCGCCAGCCGGCCTTCCAGCCAGTCCCAGGCTCCCGACAGAATGGCCGCGTCCTGAGCGTCGCCGAACGGGTCCTCATGGCCCGCCGGCCGGAATTTCCGCGGGATGATGCGGTTCATAGGCCCGCCGACATAGGTGTCCACCATCCGGTCGACCAGCCGCGCCTCAAGCGCCGACTCGGGATCGGCGGGGATCAGCTGGCCGCCGCCAGCCAGCCGGTCGAGATATTCGATCACGATGCTGGATTCGTAGAGGGTCCGGCCGGCCGTCGTGTCGACCAGGGCCGGCATCTTGGCGAAGGGCGACAGGCTGCGGAACGCGGCCATGACCGCCTCATTGCCGGCCTCGACCAGTGTCTGCTCGAACGGAAGGCCGAGTTCATACAGGGCGACGGAGGCCTTCTGACCATAGGCGGAATAGGGGTGGGACCAGAGGGTGAGCGACATGGTCAGACGGCCTTCCCGGTCTTGTCGGCTTGCGCGCCGGCGCGACCGAAGCACAGGTGCGTCGCCCGCTCGCCCGCGGTGCTGGAGACGATCTCATAGCCGAGAGCGGGCAGGTCCAGCCCCTCCCACAGCGGTTCGCCACGGCCCAGAATTACGGGAGAAACGGCGATGTGCATCTCGTCGATCAGCCCGGCTCCGAGATACTGCCGGATCGTTTCAGCGCCGCCGCCGATGCGGATGTCCTTGCCGCCGGCAAAGGCGCGCGCCCGCTCCAGCGCGGCCACGATGCCGCCGGTCTCGAAATGAAAGACCGTGCCGCCCTCCATCCCGATCGGGTCTCGGGGGTAGTGGGTCAGCACCACCACGGGCACATGATAGGGGGGCTCGGCGCCCCACCAGCCTTTCCATTGGTCGTCGGGCCAGTCGCCCCGGATCGGCCCGAACATGTTGCGGCCGAGGATCCACGCGCCCAGCCCCGCCATGCCGCGCCGGCCGAAGTCGTCATCGACGCCCTCCTCGCCTCCCGTCTGGCCGAAATTCTCACGGCATGTGCGGGTCGGAAAGAACCAGCGGTGCAGGCCTTCTCCGCCCACGCCAAGGGGATGGTCGAGGCTCTGGTCGGGTCCCGCGCCGAATCCGTCGACCGAGACAGCATAACAATCGACTCGCACCCTGCCGGTCACGGCGACGTCTCCCGCGGCCGGCTCATGGGCGGACCTTCGCCCAAGTCTCAACTTCCGGCGACCGGGCGCAACCCCCCGTTAATCGACGAGGCGCACCCTCAAGACGATTCTTTTCGGAAGACAGGCCATGTCGACCATCCAGACCAACAGCTATCGCCGCCAGCGTGACCATTTCGAGCCCCAGGACACCGACCCGCAGGAGCAGCGGCGACTGCGCGGCCTGCTGGAGCAGATCGACTATTCGGCCTACATCGCCAACCGCGAGGTCATCGGCCAGATGCTGCCGAAACTGGATGCGTCCATGTTTCAGAAGCTGGCCGTGCTGACGGCTACCGCGCGCGCCAAATGGGTGTCCGAAGGCCTGCGCCAGTCGGAATCCGGCGCGCCCTCGACTCCCGACCAGATCGCGCGACTGGCCTCGGCGCGCGCCGCCTATGAGGAACTGGCCGAGGCCTATGAAGGCCTGCGCCGCATGGTCGAGCGCGGCTACGTCGCCATCCGCTAGCCGATCGGCTGGGGCCGGGTCGCGATGGGCTCATCCGGGTTGGTCGATGGACGCTCGGCCGCGGTCGGCGCCGGGCCGGGGACCGGGGCGGGCGCAATCTCGATGAGGGGCGTTGTCGCGACCGCCGGCGGCGGGGCGACGACCTCAGGCGCCGGTGAGGCGGGCCGGGCTGCGACAGGAGGCGGCGGCGTTCGCGCGGGAGCCGGCGTCACCGCGGCCGGTCTGGCGGCCGGAGCGGCGACCATGGGCGCGGGCGCCGGGGTCTCGGCGACGGGCTCGGTCACGGCGACCGGAACCGGCGGGCTCTCCGGCGCGACGACTTCGGCGGCGGGGGTGACGGCCGCAGGCGCGGCAGCCACGGCCGGCGCCGGCGCTCCGGCGGGTGGTCGGGTCCAGATCCAGCCGCCAAGGGCGAGGACCGTAACAGCGGCAAGGGCGATCCCGGCATACAGCGGGGTCCGACTGTCTGGCTTGCGGGCCGCGACGACGGCCGTGGCGGGAACCGTAACGGGCTCCGGCGCGGCGGCCACGGGCTTCGCGGGCGCCGTTGCGGCGGTCGGTGCGGGCCTGGCCGGAACAACAGGCTCGACCGGCGGCAGGGGGCGCACGGTGAGGTCGGCCGTCTGGACAGAGGCGGCGGGCACGGACGGCGACGCCGGTTCCTCACGGGGTTCGGGCGTTCGCGCGACCGGCGGCGCGGCGGCTTGAGGCCGGGCCTGGGCCTGAGCCTGAGCCTGAGCCTGAGCCTGAGCCAGGGTCGGGGCCGCGGTCTGGGCCGGCACCCTGGCCGGGGCGGCGCGCGGGATCATCGAGCCGGTCAGGATGCCCGGCGTGAACTGCATGGGCGGCGCCTCGGGCAGGGGCGGCAGGGCTCCGCCCTTCGGCAGGGGGCCGGCGCGGAATACGGTCGCGGGCGGGCGGCCCCAGACCACGGGGCGGCGGAAGGGCTCGGGCGTGCCGTTGAGCTTCTTGTCGGTATCGGTGGGCATCAAAACTCCCGCGCAGGATCCGGCGCGCTACATCAAATGCGGAGGAGGGCCAAGGTGTCCGCCGATCTGGCCCGTTTCGTGACCCGAAGCTGAAGACCTCAGTTCTTCAAACGGTAGCCGGTCCGGAACATCCAGCCGACGATGGCCAGACAGACGAAGAGGAAACCCAGGGTCGCCGCCAGACTGACCCCGATGCCGACGTCGCCGGAACCGTAGAAGGTCCAGCGGAAGCCGGAGATCAGATAGACCAGCGGATTGAACAGGGTGATCGTGCGCCAGATCGGCGGCAGCATGTCGATCGAATAGAAGGAGCCGCCCAGGAAGGTCAGCGGGGTGACCACCAGCATGGGGATCATCTGCAGCTGTTCGAAACCGTTGGCCCAGATGCCGATGATGAAACCGAACAGGCTGAAGGTCGTCGAGATCAGGATCAGGAAGGCCAGCATTTCAAGCGGATGCAGGATCTGCAGGGGCACGAACAGGGCTGCGGTGGCCAGGATGATCAGCCCCAGCACCGCCGACTTGGTCGCCGCCGCCCCGACATAGGCGATGACGATCTCGAGCGGACTGACCGGCGCCGACAACAGCTCGTAGATGGTGCCGGTGAATTTCGGGAAATAGATGCCGAAGGAGGCGTTGAAGATCGACTGGGTGAACAGGCTCAGCATGATCAGGCCGGGCACGATGAAGGCGCCATAGGCGACGCCGTCGATCTCGGTCATGCGGCTGCCGATCGCCGAGCCGAAGACCACGAAATACAGCGACGTGGTGATCACCGGCGTCACCAGCGATTGCCAGACGGTGCGCAGGGCGCGCGCCATCTCGAACTTGTAGATGGCCCAGACGCCATGGCCGTTGAAGGTCATGCTCATGCGGCCGCTCCCGTATCGCGGTGGACCAGACTGACGAAGATGTCCTCCAGCGAGCTCTGGCTGGTGTGCAGGTCCTTGAAGGCGATGCCGAGGTCCGAGAGCCTGCGCAGAAGGGACGGCACGCCGGTCTTCTCCAGATTGGAATCGAAGACGTATTCCAGCTCGTTTCCATCAGCCTTCAGGGTCAGCGACCATTCGGCCAGCTCCGGCGGGATGGCGGTCAGGGGCTCCTGCAGGTTCAGGGTCAGGGTCTTCTTGCCCAGCTTCTTCATCAGGGCCGAGGTCTCCTCGACCAGGATCAGCTCGCCCTTCAGGATCACCCCGACCCGGTCGGCCATCTCCTCCGCCTCCTCGATATAGTGGGTGGTCAGGATGATGGTGACGCCGGTGTCGCGCAGGCGGCGGACGAGGTTCCACATGTCGCGGCGCAGTTCGACGTCGACGCCAGCGGTCGGCTCGTCGAGGAACAGGATGTCGGGCTCGTGGCTCAGGGCCTTGGCGATCATCACCCGGCGCTTCATGCCGCCGGACAGGGTCATGATCTTGTCGTTGCGCTTCTCCCACAGGGACAGTTCGCGCAGGGTCTTTTCGATATGGGCGGGGTTCGGCGCCTTGCCGAACAGGCCGCGGCTGAAGGTCACCGTGGCCAGCACGGTCTCGAAGGCGTCGGTGGTCAGCTCCTGCGGCACCAGGCCGATCTTCGAGCGCGCCGCCCGATAGTCCTTCTGGATGTCGTGACCGTCGGCGATGACCGTCCCCGTCGTCGGGGTAACGATGCCGCAGACGATGGAGATCAGAGTCGTCTTGCCCGCGCCATTGGGTCCCAGCAGGGCGAAGATCTCGCCCTTGCCGATGGTCAGGTCCGTGGTCTTCAGGGCCTGCAGCCCAGATTTGTAGGTCTTGGTCAGACCCTGGATGGAAATAACCGGCTGCATACGCGCCCTCCCGAGACGCAGGCAGATATGCGTCCGCCTGTCGCACCTCAAGGGCGGGCGAACGCCGGGAGCCATATACGGGTCCGCGGGTTACCGTCGCCGTGCCCGATCTCGTCGCCCTTGTCCGCAATCGTCTGGCCGACCTGGGCGAACGCGGTCGTCGGCGATCCTCCCTGCTCAGTCGGGTCCCGCCGCTGCATGATCTGCTCGAGTGGGCGGCGCGCATCGGCTACGGCGCGCGGGGCTTTGTGTACCTGTCCGCCGGCATGCTGATCCTGTTGGCCGCGGTCGATCTGGTCGGCGACGCCGTGGGGATCAAGGGTTCGCTGGACTGGCTGGCGATGCGCCCCCTCGGCCGGGTCTGGATGTTCCTTGTCGGGCTGGGACTGGCCGCCTTCGTCGTCTGGCGCGTCCTGCAGTCCGTCTTTGACGCCGACCACGAGGGAACCTCCCGCCACGGCCTGAGCACGCGTATGAGCCAGGCCTTCAGCGGATTCAGCTACGCGGCCCTGTCGTTCGCCGCCTTCAGCCTTCTGATCCGCGCGCCGGAAGGCGATCCGGCTGCCGAGGGTGTGATCCGCAGCCGGGAGCAGGCCGAGACGGTGCTGGCCCTGCCGTTTGGCAAATGGCTTCTGGTCGGCGCCGGGCTGGTGATCTTCGGGATTGGCGCGGGCAATGTCGTCAAGGCGTGGCGCGAGGATTTCACGGAATACCTCGCCTGTTCGCCCGAAACCTGCCGCCGGGTGACGCCCCTCGCGAGAATCGGCCACGTCGCCCGGGGTCTGGCTTATTTGCCATTGGCCACGCTGGTGGTGCTTGCCGGGCTGAACTCGAGCGCTTCGGACGTCACCAGCCTCGGCGCGGCGTTGGAAGCCGTGGAGCGCCAGCCGGCAGGATCGTGGATCCTCATCGCGGGCGCGCTGGGCTTTATCGCGTTCGGCGCCTTTTCGTTCATCGAGGCGCGGTTTCGCCGCATCCGGCCGCCGCGCGATCTGAATCCCCTGACCTGACGCGTCCGTCCGGAACCGTTGCCGTACCTGTATGTTCAACCCGAGCCGGAGACCGTCCCCATGCAGATGCGAAGCCTCGCCGCCGCCGCCCTCATCATGACTGGCGCATTGTCGTTGTCGGCCTGCGTCACCGCGCCCGGGCCCGATGAGGTCCGCGCACCGGCTCCGACCCGGGCGGTTGATCTTGAGCGGTTCTACAGCGGCCGTTGGCTGGAGATCGCCCGCCTGCCGATGCGGCTTACGGATGGCTGCGTGGCCGGCGCGACCAACTATGTCGTGGTCAATCCGACGCGGGTCGATGTGCGCGACACCTGTCAGGTCGATACCCCGCAAGGTCGGGAAAAGGCCATCGGCGGCCGCGGCGAGGTCCTTGATCCGGGCATGAACGCCAAACTTCGGGTCCGGTATCTCGGCGGTCTGGTGACCTGGGATTATTGGGTGCTGGATCACGCCGAGGACTACAGCTGGTTCATCTCCGCCGATCCGACCTTCGACAAGCTGTGGATCTACACGCGGGAGGTTCCGGACGCCGCCGAACGCGCGGCGCTCGTCGCCCGCGCAGCCGCGCTGGGTTATGACGTCAGCCGCCTGGAATTCCCCGAGTTCTGACCCGCCCCCGCAAAGGTCGTCCCATGATCCGTCCAACCCTGCTCGCAGCCTCCGTCCTGGTGCTCACGCTCGCGGCTTGCGGAGGCAATGAGGCGGCGCTGGACCCGGCCCTCGGCTTCGGTCCGAACCCGACCCTTCCCGAGCCGGCGCCGCAACGGATCCCGACCGTGAACATCGCCGAGGCCGTCGGCTGGCCGGCCGGCGTGGCGCCCACGCCCGCCCGGGGCTTCCGGGTGCAGGCTTTCGCATCGGGACTGGATCATCCCCGCTGGATCTATCGCCTGCCCAACGGCGACATTCTGGTCGCCGAGTCGAATGCCCCTCCCAAGCCGGAAGGCCAGTCGGGCGGCATCCGTGGCTGGATCCAGGGGCTGGTCATGAAAAAGGCCGGCGCCAAGGCGCCGAGCGCCAACCGCATCACCCTGCTGCGTGACGCCGATGGCGATGGCGTCGCCGAGACCCGGACGGCCTTCCTCGAGAACCTGACCTCGCCCTTCGGTATGGCGCTGGTCGGAGACACCCTCTACGTCGCCAACGCCGACGCCGTGGTCGCCTTTCCCTATGAGACCGGCCAGACGCGGATCACCGCCGCCGCGCGCAGGCTCGCCGCCCTGCCTGCGGGCCGCAACCACCACTGGACCAAGAGTCTGGTCGCCAGCGCGGACGGGACGCGGCTGTATGTCGGGGTCGGATCCAATTCCAACATCGCCGAGCACGGCATGGTCGAGGAGGAGGGCCGCGCCGCCATCCATGAGATCGACATCGCCACCGGCGTCGGCCGCGTCTTCGCCTCGGGTTTGCGCAATCCGGTCGGTCTGGCCTGGCAGCCGGACAGCGGCAAGCTGTGGACGGCGGTCAATGAGCGCGATGAACTCGGCAACGATCTGGTGCCTGACTACATGACCTCGGTGACGCCGGGCGGCTTCTACGGCTGGCCGTGGAGCTACTATGGCCAGATCGTGGATACGCGGGTCGAACCGGCCAATCCCGGGATGGTCGCGCGTGCGTTGAAACCCGACTACGCCCTGGGCGCCCACACGGCGTCCCTCGGCCTGACCTTCGGAGAGGGCGGCCTGTTTCCGGCCCGCTATCGCGGCGGGGCCTTTGTGGGGCAGCACGGATCGTGGAACCGGACGCCGCGCAACGGCTATCGCGTGATCTTCGTACCGTTCTCGGGCGGCGTCCCCTCAGGGCCGCCGGAAGACATTCTGACCGGCTTCCTGAACGAACAGGATCAGGCGATGGGCCGGCCGGTCGGGGTCCAGTTTGATGGCGCAGGCGCCCTGCTGGTCGCAGATGACGTCGGCAACGTCATCTGGCGGGTCTCGCCGGCCACCTGACCCCGGACAGACAAAGGCCCCGGCGGATCGCTCCGCCGGGGCCTTGTTTCCGGATTGATGCCCAATCAGCCGACCGGTTCGACGATAATCACCGGGGGCGTCCGGGCCGGAGCCGGCGTCGCCGGGGCCGGGGTGGCGGACGCCGTGTTGAGCGTCGAGGTCGACGGCGCGGCCGTAGCGGGCGTGTAGGCCTGCGGGCCGGTCGGCGCGGTCGGAGCGGGCGTCACGGCGCGGGCGGCTGCAGCCGGAGCCGGATCGGGCGTGCGGACAGTTTCACGGCGTGCGGGAGCCGGCGTCGGAGCGGCGCGGCGCAGGGGAGCAGCTTCGCGAGCCACAGGCGTGGCAGCAACCGGTTCGGGTGTCGACATGGTGGTCAGAGGCGCCGTGGCCGTCGCGGCCGGCGCGATGGGCAGGACCGGAGCCGTTGCGGCCGGCTCGACCAGGGGGGCGGCCGCCTCTTCAGAGCCGTTCATGAGCATCATGGCGACAATGCCGCCCAGCGTCAGCACCGCCACGGGGGTCAGGATCATCCACGTCCTGATCTTGCCCCGACCGCCGCGCGCCTTGGCGCGACGGGCATAGACGGGGACGAAAGGCTCGTCATGGATCATCTCGGCGCGCGGCGCCTCGATACGGTCGCCATACGGCTTGGTCGGTTCGACAGGATAGGTCACGGTCATAGCTGTTCCTCCAAAAACTCAGGAGAGAAACAAGCCTGTTAGATCACAGTTCCGCGATTCTTGAATAGCCGCGAAGAAACACCGTTGCCGCCATATTTGAGGCGGCAACGGTGCAAATTTAAGCTCAATCAATACTGAAAGACGAGCGTCAGAAGTTGGTGAGCTCCGAGATCGACAGGACGGCGGGCTGGGGATCGCCGCTGGAGTAGGTGCCGACCCAGATTTCATAACGGCCGGACACGGATCCCAGGGTGATCAGCGGGTTGTTGTCCTCGCCCGTGTCGTCGTCGCAGTACCATTCGCCGTTCGGGCCGTTCACCACCAGGGTGGTGTCGGCCTTGGACAGCACCGAGATCTTGATGTTCAGCGAGCCGTTGCCGTTCCACTGGAAGCGGAAGTCGGGCGCGTTGGTGATGAAGCCGGCGCAGCCGCTGCCGGCGTTGGAGGCGCTGATGTCGCCACCGGCGCGCAGGCTGACAAGGTGCGGATCGGGCTGGAAGCCCGGCGCCAGGGTGATGCTGCCGTAGTTGGGTTCGGCGTTGTAGTTCTGGGCGGCGGCCGGCCCGGCCAGCGCGAGGGCGCAGGCGGCGATCAGAAGGTGTTTCATCAGTGTTGTCCCCCGTGGATCGTTCCGGCCCCACGCCGCCAATCCGCGTTCGGTGATTAAGCCTTGCTGTTTCGCGTTCCACAAGCGGCTGTCAGACATCGGCAGGTTCACCCAGCGTCACCGCCGCATCGGCGCCACGCCCCCGCCGAAACCGGCAGTCTTTTGCCCTGAAACGCGCCTGTGATTCCCCTGCCGGTTGACCAGGGCGGATGGCTTGTCCATCACCAAGGCAGGGGCGGCTTTCCGCGGAGTGATGACGACGATGGGTCTGGTGGCGAACATCAAGCGCAATATGCGTTTCGCCAAGGGGCTGCGCCGTCTGCTCAAGCGCATCAAGCCGGTCGATCTGGATAGCGCCGATCTGGTCTGCGACGACTGGGAAGAGGCGGTTGACCGGTTCGGGGACCGGGTGGCGATCCAGGACGATCGTCGGACGGTGACCTATCGCGAGCTCGACGCCATGGCCAACCGGTTCGGCCATTGGGCCCAGAGCCGCCGGCTCAAGCGCGGGGACACCATCGCCCTGGTGATGCTCAACCGGGCCGAATACATCGCCGCATGGATGGGATTCGCCAAGGTCGGCGTCGCCACCGCCCTGATCAACACCAACCTGACCGGCCACGCCCTGGCCCATTGCCTGTCCATCTCCAACGCCTCCCAGGTGGTGACGGACGAGGATTGCTGGAAGCGGGTGGAGGACGCGCGGGCATTGTCCGGGCGAAACCTGATGCTCTGGGTTCTGGGACTGCGCGATGAGGACGAGGCGGACGAGCGACGTGGCCTCGACAAGCCGGTGCGCAGCGGTTCGTCCGTGCGCCCCGCCCGATCGGCGCGCTCGGGGCTGACCAACCGCGATACGGCGATGTTCATCTACACCTCGGGCACGACCGGGTTGCCCAAGGCAGCCAAGGTCACGCACGCCCGCGCGCGGACCTATATGCGCGCGTTCGCCGGGGCTACGGGTGCGACCGAAAAGGACATCACCTTCAATGTCCTGCCCCTCTATCACTCGACCGGAGGGTTGGTGGGCGTCGGACCGGCCCTGCTGAACGGGGGCCAGCTGGTTCTGCGCAAGCGGTTCTCATCGACGAATTTCTGGCCAGATGTGAAGGCCTCGGGCGCAACCCTCTTCGTCTACATCGGCGAGCTGTGCCGCTATCTGGTCAACTGCCCCGAAAATCCGGAAGAACGGTCTCACAAGCTGCGCCTCGCCTTCGGAAACGGCCTGAGGCCCGATGTCTGGACCGAGTTTCAGAAGCGGTTCGCTGTACCGAACATCTTCGAATTCTATGGCTCGACCGAGGGCAATGTCTCGGTGTTCAATTTCGACGGCAAGCCGGGCGCGATCGGCCGCGTGCCGGGGTTTCTGAAAAACCAGATCAATTTCCGCCTCGTCCGGTTCGACATGGAGACGGAAGAGCCGATGCGCGGCCCGGACGGCCTGTGCCAACTGGTAAAGGCGAACGAGGTTGGCGAGGCGATCGGCCGGATCGGTGACGACCCCCGCCACGCCTTCTCGGGCTATGCCGACAAGGCGGCCTCCGAGAAGAAGATCCTGCGCGACGTCTTCGTGCGCGGCGACCGCTGGTTCCGCACGGGCGATCTGATGAAGCAGGACAGCGAAGGCTATGTCTATTTCATCGACCGGATCGGCGACACCTTCCGCTGGAAGGGCGAAAACGTCTCGACCGCCGAGGTCGAGCAGCGGCTGGCCGATGCGCCGGGCGTCAAGGAGGTCATCGCCTATGGGGTGCCGGTCCCGGGCCATGACGGCAAGGCCGGCATGGTTGCGCTGGTGATCGATGGCCGGTTCGCCGCCAAACCCTTCGCCGACTGGGCCGATCAGGAGCTGCCGACCTATGCCCGGCCGGTCTTTGTCCGGCTGATCAAGTCAGCCGACACCACCGGAACCTTCAAATACAAGAAGGTCGATCTCGTCGCCGACGGCTTTGACCCGGCCAAGGTCGATGGCCCGCTCTATGTCCGGGGCGGCAAGAACGGCTACACCAGGCTGAGCGAAGCCGCCCGCGCCGCCATCCTTGCCGGCGAAACCAGGCTTTGAAGGACGGCGGTTCGCAACCGCCCCTTAATCATTAACGGCGAAGGTCGGCGTCCCACACGCTCAGGACGTCCCGGCTTTTCATGTTCCAGATCATCGGCATCGTCCTCCTGTTCGGCATGGTGTTCGGCGGCTACACCATCGCCGGCGGCAAGATGGGCGTCATCCTCCACTCGCTGCCCTATGAGATGATGATGATCGGCGGCGCGGCGGTGGCGGCGCTGGTGATGTCCAACTCGGTCTCGACCCTCAAGGGTGTGGCCGGCGGCTTCGGCAAGGTGTTCGCCGGGCCCAAATGGAAGAAGCAGGACTACAAGGACCTGCTGTCGCTGCTGTTCCAGCTGACCAAGACGATGAAATCGAAGGGCGTCATCGCCCTCGAGAGCCACATCGAGAAGCCGGCCGAGAGCACCATCTTCCAGAAATACCCCAAGGTGCTGAAGGACCATTTCGCCACTGACTTCATCTGCGACACCCTGCGCATGATGACCATGAACCTCGAGGATCCTCACCAGATTGAGGACGTCATGGAAAAGCAGCTGGAGAAGCATCACCACGAGGCGCTCGGGCCGGCGCATGCGCTGCAGAACATGGCCGACGCCCTGCCTGCGCTGGGCATCGTCGCCGCCGTTCTGGGCGTGATCAAGACCATGGCGGCGATCACGGAGCCGCCGGAGGTGCTGGGCGGCATGATCGGCGGCGCCCTGGTCGGCACCTTCCTGGGCGTCTTCCTGGCCTATGGCCTGGTGGGTCCGTTGGCGGCGCGCCTGACGCAAATCATCGACGAGGAGAGCGCCTACTACAAGATCATCCGGTCTGTGCTGGTGGCGCACCTGCATGGCAACGCCGCCCAGATCTCGGTGGAAATCGGCCGCGGCGACATTCCTTCCTCGGCCCAGCCGTCTTTCCTCGAGATGGAAGAGTCGCTCTCGGCCGCGCCGACCGACGCCTGATCTCACGGGCGTTCGCCCGGTTTCGAGGCCCGGCGGCTGGCCGATCCGGGCGCCGGCGACCGCTCATTTCCGTCCGCAGGTCACGCCGGTTCACGAATGCGTGAGAATAAGGCTTGGCTTTCGCTCACGTTCCCGTTATCTCGGGAACTGCGAGGAGTTCATGACCTCGTATGACCCTTCTGAAGGAATAAACATTATGCGCATCACCGCTCTGGTCGCCGCTTCGGTCGCCGCTCTGGCCTTGGCCGCCTGCACCCCCGCCGCTGACAAGGCTGAAGAAGCTCCGGCCACCGACGCCGCTGCTGAAGCCCCGGCAGCCGACGCCGCCATGGCCCCGGCTGCCGACGCCGCTGCTCCGGCTGCCGACGCCGCTGCCGCCCCGGCCGCCGACGCCGCTGCCGCTCCGGCTGCCGACGCCGCTGCCCCGGCCGCCGCTCACTAATACGAGCGACATCATTCGGGCCTTCGGGTCTGATGAAGGAAGGGCCGTCCCGGAAGGGGCGGCCCTTTTTCGTTGTCCCGACCGCTGCGCCGCGCCGAACGTGGGCGCTATTTAACTTGCCGGGCCTCGCCGGCGGTCGGTATCCAGTTCCACAGGACGCCCTCGTCCGCCGAATCCAAGGAGCCATCCGATGCGCATCACAGCCCTGATCGTGGCCGCCACCGCCGCGCTTGCCCTCACCGCCTGCCAGAACGCCGAAGACAAGACCGACGCCTCGACCGAAGCGGTCGAAGCCGCCGGCGTCGCTGACCCCGCCGCCGCCAATGTCACCATTGATCAGGCCGCCGCCGACGCCCAGGCCGCCGCTGACGCCGCCGCTGCGGCTGAACTCGCGCCGGCAGCGGCGGACGCCGCCGCCCCGGCTCCTGCCGCCGCGGCCCCGGCCGCTCCGGCCGCCGCTCACTAGACGTCGCAGTCCGGCGGCTGGCCGCTGGACAGGACCATGGACAGAGGGCCGCCCGCGTGGGCGGCCCTTTTTCTTTGCGCCGCGGCCGGAGCCGTATAGGCCGTGGCCCATGGCTGAAGACCGCGCGCCCCGCCTGATCTGGACCGAAGACGGCTCGCCGCGCTCGGGGCGGTTCGGCGATGTCTATTTCTCGCAGCAGGACGGTCTGGCGGAATCCCGCGCGGTCTTCCTGGCGGGATGCGGCTTGCCGAACGCGTGGGAGGGACGCGGGCGCTTCTGCGTGGCCGAACTGGGGTTCGGCACGGGTCTGAACATCGCGGCCCTGCTGGATCTGTGGCGTCGTGAAGGACCTGCCGACGGTCGTTTGAGCCTGTTCTCGGTGGAGGGCTTTCCGCTGAGCCACGATGAGGCGGCGCGCGCACTCGCGGCCTGGCCGGAACTCGCGGATGCGGCACAGGCCCTGCTGGATGTCTGGCCGGAGCCGACGCCGGGATTTCACCGACTCGATCTGCCCGGCTTCAACGCGACGCTCGACCTCGCCGTCGGCGACGTCGGCTGGGCCCTGTCGCAGTGGACGGGACGGGCCGACGCCTGGTTCCTGGACGGGTTCGCCCCCTCGACCAATCCGGACATGTGGTCGGAGACGGTTCTGGACGGCATCAAGGCCCGGTCGGCGCCCGGCGCGCGCGTCGCGACCTTCACCGTGGCCGGGCAGGTCCGCCGGGGGCTGGCGGAGCGGGGGTTCACCGTCGAGAAGCGGCCGGGCCATGGCCGCAAGCGCGAACGGCTGGAAGCGCGTTTGCCCGAGACCTCCACCGCCCCATGCCTTGCGCCGTCCGTCGCCGTGATCGGGGCCGGGATCGCAGGGGCGGCGCTGGCGCGGGCCTTTGCGGCGCTCGCCGCGCGGGTGACCGTCATCGAGTCGGAACGACCCGGCGCGGGGGGATCGGGCTTTCCGGCCTCCCTTGTCACGCCGCGCCTCGACGCCGGCGATGGGGATATCGCCGCCCTCCACGCCCAGGCCCTGACGCGTGCGGCGAACCTCTATGCCGCCATCCCCGGCGCGGTGATCGCGGAGGGCGTGCTTCAGCTCGAACAGGCCCCACGCGACGCCGTCCGTTTCGCCAGGGTGGCGGTCCAGCCGATCTGGGCAGAGGGCGCGATGGAGGTTCGTGACCCCGTCGCCTGTGCCGATCGGCTGGGAGAGCCGGTCGGGAGCGGCGGCTTGTGGATGCGCGACGCCATGGCGATCCATCCGGCAGCGGTCCTTGAGGCCTGGCTCACCGAGGCTGACCGGATCACCGCGACGGTCGGGCGGCTCGCGGCTGTGGATGGCGGGTGGCGGCTGCTGGATGACGGCGGGGCCTCGATCCACGAGGCGGACATCGTCGTGGTCGCGGGCGGGTGGGGGACCGCAGGACTGGTCCCGACCCTCCCGCTGGCGCCGGTCCGGGGGCAGGCGCACTGGGTCGAGGGTGTAGAGGCCGGTCCTGTCGCCTGGGGTGGCTATGCCGCGCCGACGGGCTCCGGCCTGCTGTTCGGCGCGACCCATGATCGGGGCGAGACCGACGGCGGGCCGTCGGAGGGGGCCGGCGCCCGCAATCTGGCGACGGTGGCGGCCCGTCTACCGCAACTGGCGGCCCGGATCGCGGCAGCGGGGCCGGGGCAGGCGCGGACGGCTGTACGGGCGACCACGCCGGATCGGCTGCCGCTGGCGGGCGCCGTGCCGGGCGCCGAAGGCCTGTTCGTGCTCGGAGGGCTTGGCTCGCGTGGCTTCTGCGTCGCGCCGCTGCTGGCGGAGCATGTCGCGGCCCTTGCGACCGGAGCGCCGTCGCCGCTGCCGACCGGTCTGGCTGCCCGGGTCGATCCGTTACGAAACGCTACCGCCGGACCCCTTGTGCAACCGGTCGGCAGGGCGGACGGTTGAGGTTCGGTACCTCGAGGAGACTCCCCCCATGCGCACCCTCGCCTTCGCCGCTCTCGGCGCCGCTACGTTCCTGACCTCCTGTGCTCCTGTCGACAGCGGCGGCATGGCCGGTGATGCGCCGCCCCGCGCGCGCCAGTGTTTCGGCGTGCGTCAGGTGGACAATTTCGAACAGGGCCGCCCGGATCAGGTCTTCCTGCGGGTGGGCCGCAATGACGTTTTTGAGCTGAACGCGGCCGGCGGCTGTCCTGACATGGACTTCGCCAACCGGATGGCCCTGATCCCGGATGGCGGCATGGTCGGTTCCCGGCTGTGCACTGACGACTGGGCCCGGATCGTCGTGCCGGGTTCCACGTCCCAGACCTCGGTCTGCCGGGTGCGGGTCAGCCGCAAGCTGACGGCTGACGAGATCGCGGCCCTGCCGGCCCACCACAGACCCTAGGTCCTCTGGCCTCAGGTCTTCTGGGCGTAGCCGAGGCGCTGGTTCAGCTTGTCGATCAGGTCGATGGCCGTGTCGGCGATGACCGAGCCGGGCGGGTAGACGGCGGCGGCGCCCATGTCGATCAGGGTCTGGACGTCCGAGGGCGGGATCACCCCGCCGACCACGATCATGATGTCGGGCCGGCCCAGCTTCTCCAGCTCGGCCTTGAGTTCGGGCACCAGCGTCAGGTGGCCGGCCGCCAGCGAAGAGGCGCCGACGGCGTGGACATTGGCGGCCACGGCGTCGCGGGCGGCCTCGGCCGGGGTCTGGAACAGGGATCCCGCGGTCGCCTCGAGGCCGAGGTCGCCATAGGCGGTGGCGATGACCTTCTGGCCGCGGTCGTGGCCGTCCTGCCCGAGCTTGGCGATCAGGATGCGCGGCGGGCCGCCGTCATTGTCGACAAAGGCGGCGACCATGTCGCGGGCGCGGCTGATCTTCGGGTCGTTGCCGGCCTCGCGCGCATAGACGCCGCGGGCGGTCTTCACCGTCGCCACATGGCGGCCGAAGGCGGCCTCCAGCGCATCGGAGATTTCGCCGACGGTGGCATAGGCCCGGGCGGCCTGAACCGAGAGCTCGAGCAGATTGGCGTTCCCCTTGGCACCCTCGGTCAGGGCGTCGAGGGCGGCCTGAGTCTTCGCCTCGTCGCGTTCGGCCCGCAGCCGTTTCAGCTTGTCGATCTGGGCCGCGAGCACGGCGGCGTTGTCGACCTTCAGCATGGGGATGTCGTCGACCGAGTCGGATAGATAGCGGTTCACGCCGACGACGGTCTGCTGGCCCGTATCGATCCGGGCCTGGGTGCGGGCCGAGGCCTCCTCGATCCGCATCTTGGGCACGCCGGCCTCGATGGCTTTCGCCATCCCGCCCAGGGCCTCGACCTCGGCCATCAGAACGCGGGCCTTGTTCGCCAGTTCGTGGGTCAGGCGTTCGACATAGAAGCTGCCGCCCCAGGGGTCGATGACCTTGGTCAGGCCCGTCTCCATCTGCAGCAGCAGCTGGGTATTGCGCGCGATACGGGCGGAGAAGTCGGTAGGCAAGGCCAGCGCTTCGTCCAGGGCGTTGGTGTGCAGGCTCTGGGTCTGGCCCCCCGCCGCGGCCATGGCCTCGACCATGGTGCGCGGCACATTGTTGAACACATCCTGCGCGGCAAGCGACCAGCCGGAGGTCTGGCAGTGGGCCCGCAGCGACAGGGAGCGAGGGTCCTTCGCGCCGAATTTCGACACGGCCTCGGCCCACAGCAGGCGGCCGGCGCGCAGCTTGGCCACCTCCATGAAATAGTTCATGCCGATGGCCCAGAAGAAGCTGAGCCGGGGCGCGAACCGGTCGACGTCCATGCCCGCCGCGACGCCCGCCTTCAGATATTCGACGCCGTCGGCGAGGGTATAGGCCAGCTCCAGATCGGCCGAGGCCCCGGCCTCCTGCATGTGGTAGCCGCTGATCGAGATCGAGTTGAATTTCGGCGTGTGCTCGGCGGTCCAGGCGAAGATGTCCGACACGATCCGCATCGAGGGTTCGGGCGGATAGATGTAGGTGTTGCGGACCATGAACTCCTTGAGGATGTCGTTCT